>Ga0209227_1000849_pt1 | contig 25424 bp, 29 predicted proteins | sample YNPBryantNP2012_FD_185815 | JGI IMG/M metagenome (GOLD analysis project Ga0209227, IMG submission 185815) | Anoxygenic and chlorotrophic microbial mat microbial communities from Yellowstone National Park, USA - YNP Bryant NP 2012 (SPAdes)... ...
CGCAGCACCGTTTGATCCCCTACCCTCCAACCTCAACCTGCAATGCTTGAACGTTCTTGCATCGTTTGACTATGAGATATCACCCCAATAGCATCCTGCTGCGCATGTTTTTGTTGACATCAAAATCACACCATACTACCCGTCACGCTACCTCAACCATACAAAAAAGGCTTTTTGTTTGACACCGCACCTATCGCACCTTATAATCTGCCACGGTTGAACTATCATTGTTAGGAAAGGCTGTCCATGAATTACATTGTTCAAAAATTCGGCGGAACAAGTCTGGGTACTGCTGAGCGGATGCGAAGCGTTGCTGCTATTGTGCAGAAGAGCATCAAAGATAACCGGGTGATTCTCGTGTTGTCTGCGATGAGCAGCTACGTAAAATCAGAAGGCACGACCAGCAGACTCATTGCCGCTGCTGATGCAGCACAAGAACGAAAAAACTATGCTCCAATATTACAATCCATTCAACAGCATCACCTCGAAACCGTTTCGGCATTGATCACCGGACCCACGCGCGATGAGATCTCAAACCGCATCCAGGCATACATAGATGAATTAAAGTCGTTTCTCCATGCTATCAGTGTGATCGGTGAGCTTTCCACCCGCTCGCAGGATGTCATTATCGGAACCGGAGAACGGCTTTCAGCGTGCATCTTTGCAGGGTTGCTAAACAGCATGGGCATTGCAGCAACATATTGCGACCTTTCAACCATTATCGAAGAAGAGTTTCGGGAAGCAGATCAGCAGTTTTATGCATACGTGCAAAGCAGGCTCAGAGACATCATCACGTCATGCGGCTCACGGGTGCCGGTTCTGACCGGCTATTTTGGTTTCGTCCCCAATGGGATCATTGCAAGTATTGGACGGGGCTATACGGATTTTACCGCAGCACTTGCTGCTGCCGCAATGCAAGCGCGTGAACTGCAAATTTGGAAAGAGGTTGACGGTGTGTTTACTGCAGATCCGCGCAAAGTTAATAACGCACAAGTGCTTCCCAGTATCACGCCTGAAGAAGCGGCTGAACTGACCTATTATGGCTCAGAGGTTATTCATCCGTTCACAATGGAACAGGTGATGAAAGCCAACATACCCATACGCATCAAGAACACGTTTAAGCCAGAGCTCCCAGGAACTATCATCAATCCACGTGCTACTGATATGGCAACGGTAAAACCGGTTACTGCAGTAACCGCAAAGAGAAATATCACCGTACTGAATATCAACTCGAACCGTATGCTCATGGCGTACGGATTTTTGGCTCGGGTATTTACCATTCTTGCGCGGCACAGCATTATTATTGACCTGATCGCAACCTCTGAGGTCAATGTTTCAATGACGCTTGATAACACCGACCGACTGGGGAGGGCAATCCCCGAACTTGAGGAACTCGGCAATGTTACGATAACAAAGGATATGGCGATCATCAGTCTTGTGGGCAGAGGGCAGAAACATTGTGTCGGTCTTGCAGGCAAAATGTTTTCAGTGCTTGCCGAAGCAGGGATCAATATTGAAATGATTTCGCAGGGTGCCTCAGAAATCAACATTTCTTGCGTCATAAAAGACGAAGAAGCTGACAAAGCCATGCGCGCAATTCACAAAGCATTCCTTGAGTAAAAATCAGGGCACCGGGACGGGTATGTCGTCATCAAAAGCAGTGGTCCTGTGTAGCGGTGGCATTGATTCAACAACCGTGATGGCTATTGCGTACCATCAGGGCTATGACCTTTATAGCCTGAGCTTTCGGTACGGTCAGCGGCATGCCATAGAACTCGAGGCTGCAGCACAAGTTTCAGCCCGCTATCATGCCCGGCAGCACCTTGTCCTTGACCTGCCACTTGCGCACATCGGCGGATCAGCACTCACTACATCCCTCAGCATACCGAAAGGTCGGGCATACAGTGCCATCGGTACTGATATTCCTCCCACCTATGTACCCGCGCGCAATACCATTTTTCTCTCGTTTGCCATTGCCTGGGCTGAAGTCATCGGCGCACAGGATATCTTCATCGGCGCAAATGCTGTGGATTACTCAGGGTATCCTGATTGTAGAGAAGAGTACCTTGCGGCTTTTGAGCACATGGCAAATCATGCGCTGAAGGCAACCGTAGAAGGTTCGCTCCGCATTCACATACGAGCACCTCTGCTGAACCTGTCAAAAGCACAAATCATAGCAACCGGTATCAGCTATGGAGTTGACTATGCGCTGACCCATAGCTGCTATGATCCCCTTCCCGACGGGGTTCCCTGCGGCAGGTGCGACAGTTGCATACTCAGGGCAAAAGGTTTTCAGGAAGCAGGCATCCCTGATCCAGCGTTGGTCAAGCGTTCAGGCGTTTGAGGGTCGCAACAACCTCATGAATGGTATGTTCAGGCGTTGAGGCTCCTGCCGTTATACCCACACGTGCAGCCCCCGTAAACCATGCAGGTTCAATATCATGATATGATTGAATCCAGTAACTTCGGGGATTTAAAGAGCGTGCTATTTCATAGAGCCGTTTTGTGTTGGCACTGGTCCGCGATCCAATAATCAGCATCACGTCATGAGCCAGCGGCATCGTCTTTATTTCTTCCTGTCGTTTTTTTGTCGCCCTGCAGATCGTATTGTGAACCTGCAAATCTGTAATACGGCTTCTGAGTATTTGGATAATGTGAAAAACACTGTCGCTGTTTTGTGTTGACTGCACCACAACTGCTGCACGCATGAATGCTTTTGGTATTTTCTTGGGAATGGATGCAACGCTGTCAATCACCAGTGCGCGGTGTGCAAGCTGTCCTTGAATCCCCTGAACCTCTTCATGGTCACGGTCACCAATGATAATACACCGGTATCCTTGCGATTCCCGTTCCTTGACAATACGGTGAATCTCCTTAACCATAGGACAGGTCGCATCTACAATCCGGTACCCAAGCATCTGTGCCTTAGCAATGGTCCTCTGTGCCGCTCCATGGGCTCGGATGAGCAATACTTTTCCCGTGCCTGCCGAGAGCCGTTGCACCTTCCGGATACCAGCCTCCTTGATTTGGTGCACCACATCTTCGTTGTGAACAATATCGCCGAGCATCTCAACCTTTTTTGCCTGAGCAACCGTAGCAAGCGCTATCCTGATTGCTCGCTTGACCCCAAAGCAAAACCCTGCCGATGCTGCAACAGATATTTTCAAACGTTCCATAGGTGCTGCCAATATAAGATTTGCTCCCGAGAATCCTCTTAGATTATAATACGCACACGCTTTAGAAATAACAAGACTTTTCATTCGGACATCAGTGTAGTAAAGAAAATTGCTATGAAGGGATACGTGCACGTTTATACGGGAAATGGAAAAGGCAAGACAACAGCAGCCTTGGGGCTTGCACTCAGGGCAGCAGGTGCCGGATTGCGGGTGTTCATTGCACAGTTTCTCAAAAACTCTCCATATAGTGAAATAAAAGCACTGGAACGATATTCCGACTGCATTACACTCCATCAATATGGGACGGGGTGCTTTATTATCGGTACCCCCGGTGATGCCGACCGCGAAGCTGCACGCCAAGGGTTTGAGCACTGCAGACAGCACATCCTCTCAGGTCGCTACGATGTGGCGATTCTTGATGAAATAACAATAGCGATCCACTACGGTATGATTACGGTAGATGAACTCCTCACCCTCATAGCCCAAAAACCTGAGCACGTAGAACTGATTATTACCGGACGTGCTGCTGATAAAAAACTGATTGACTGTGCAGACTTGGTTACTGAAATGAAGGACATAAAACACTACTACACGCGCGGCGTTACAGCCCGTGAGGGGATTGAGAAATAAAAAATGGGCAAACCCGCGGCACCACCTGTTTTTAAACTCATCACCCGTCGTGAGCCCCTGCCCTGCTGGCTTCTCTGGCTCAGCGCATGTATCTTCTTTTCCGCTCTATATCTGCTGACAGCCCAGCGCGGCGTCTCCTGGCAGGATAGCGGAATGTTTCAGTGGAGAATTTTGACTGACGATTACATTGGCAATCATGGTCTCGCGCTCGCTCATCCTTTATATATTGCCATCGGAAAGATCTTCCTTCTCCTTCCCCTTGGACAAGTTCCTGCCAAGCTAAACAGCACCAGCGGTATTGGAATGGCAATTGCTCTTGCCAACCTCATGATTCTTGCAACAGGCATTACCGGTCGTCAATGGATCGGCTTTGTTACCGCTGCAATGGTTTCAATGATGCACACCGTGTGGTGGCTTGCAACTATTGCTGAAGTATACACGTGGCATGCAGCGCTGTTCACCACTGAATTGATAGCTCTTGTCCAGTTAATAAAAAAACCGCGGTGGGAGACGGCAACCATCTTATTTTTTTTTAACGGCATCAACCTAAGTATACACAATCTTGCTCTTTTGACATTGCCCATCCATGCTGCAACTGTCATAATACTCCTTTTAAAAAAAACAATTCCCTTCAAAAGCATTGTAGCCGCCTGTCTGGCCTACGGGAGTGGTGCATCTTTTTTTCTTATTTTGATGTTTTACCAAATTGTGCACAGTGGAGACATCATGCGCGCAGTGAAATCAGCGTTGTTTGGGAGTGCATATTTCAGCGCAGTGGTAGCCATAAATCCTTTTGGAAAATATTTTAAGATCAATGCCGCACTCATTACACTCAATTTTACTTCTGCAATTTTACCACTTGCCATGGTGGGATGGTTCCATATGTACCGCAGAATCGGCGGTTTTCTCACTGCAATATTAGCCGCAATTACTAGTATAGAATTAGTGTTTGCCATACGTTATCCGGTTCCTGACCAGTTTACGTTTTTTCTCCCTTCTCTTATTATGATTGCAGTTGCTTCTTCTGTCGGCATCTCTTCTCTTGCAAGCAAATCCTCACGCTGGCACCACATGGTCATGGGAGCATGCCTCTGTTCTCTGCTCATTTCCCCTATTTTCTATGCAGGTGCGCCTTACCTTGCCCTAAAAATGGGAATTAACGTGCATCGTGCCCGCGAACTACCTTTTCGGGATGAGATGCGGTACTGGATTGTGCCGTGGAAACACAATGAGCGATCTGCAGAGCTTTTTGCACGTGCTGCGCTTGGGGAGGCTGGGGAGCGTGGTATTATTGTCTGCGACGGAACCTCACTGTACCCGCTCAAAATAACTCAACTGCTAGAGCAGCGTGCTCCAGAAGTTACCCTCTATACGGTCTTTGAAATAAAAAGACTATTGCAAAAACATGATGACAGGGTATTAGAGGCGATAAAGGCAGGTCATGTCTTTGTCATCTCACCAGCACTTGATTTTGCGCCTGATAATCTTGCCCACCACCTTACGACTATCCGTGAACAAGGTAGGATATTATATCGTGTCGTATGGGATCAGGAGAGTTTATAGTGGAACTGGAGCAGTAAGGAATCAAGTTATTTCTGCGCCCGTGCGAGTTCGCCTTCAAGCCGTTCTCGCATCCGTTTTTGGGCTTCAATCATTTTATCAGTTCTTTGTATTTTTTCTTCTGCTTCCCTGATTTTATCTTCAAAGTCTTTGATCTTACTCTGTTCAAATTCGATACTTTCTTTACTGTCCTTTGCGGTGACAAATCGGTCACTGGTAAGTGCACGAACACGCTCTTCAGATTTTTGTTTTTGTTGCTGATATTGCTCAAGCTGTGCTGTATATAAAGTTCTATTTTTTGTCAGTGTTTCAAGATTAGACTCAATCACCACAATTTGGTCCTTAATATCGTTGAGCCGCTCTTCGTTTTTATTTACTTCAGCAGCGGCTGGCAGCTCGGACTGCTCAGACTGTTGCTCATCCTTAATCGCCTCAAGCACTTGTTCCTGAGTTTGTAGGTCAATGGTGCCGGTACTGGTCACAATCTTACCAATAAGCTTCTTGGGAATCCCGACCACTCCCTCTTTTGTATAGAATCGAACCATGTCGCCGTCTTCCCAATACTTGTCAGATTTTATTTCATTGCCATTGGTAAGTTGGATCGTATAGTACACTGCATACACCACCTGAGAGGCAGCACCGATAAAGATAGCCGCCAGCAGTAGACTAATGATGATAATAGGCCGTGCTTTCATGGCAAATCTCCTTATGTTCATTGAGTGCTGCCAAGTGGGTTCTCCGTCGTTACTGAACCACTGCCTTATAAAACTCAGTAGCTCTTGTCTCAATACGAACCCACGGGGCAATATTTTTATTAAGCTGTTCAGGGGTAATCCCCTGCGAAGTATTGACCTTGTTTCGTTCTCTGCGAATCATATCACGTGCGTGCTTGCGAAGCTGCAAAATGCCGGAATAGTTTTTGGCTCGGATTTGCCGCTCAAGACAAGTTGCCACTTTTTTAGGTGACGTGCTCTGCACAGCTTGCGGCACACAGTTCTCGTCAGATGCTCCAAACCACCATGCTCTGCTTTCAGAAATTCCGACACCACAGATCACGGTTACGGCACTGACCATGAAAAAAAATCGAGCAGCAACTGCCCTACGGCTGATGTGACGCCAACAATGCATGCGTGTCCCCCAAACAATAGCCAACCCGTGCTACTCCACTGCTTACATCGTTCATCTCTGCTTTTTTCTTTAAACGTATTTATTCGCCGTAGCGGTCGTCAAGAACCTGTATTTTGATTATTTTGTGCCGTGCCTCTTCACGGGCAATCGTCTGCTCCTCAGGGGTCAGTACATGTTCAAAGCAATAAGAACATACACCTGCACGATTCACACAGGTCCTAACATTCTTGCACACCAGACAGGTTCTGCTTTCAATAGCGTGCGCTACTGCGGTGTGATCTTTGAGAAGCCGTATCAAGGGAGACTGTTTTCTGGCGCGTATTTCGTCAAGGTGTACAACCGTACGATCATGCATCGCACACCCCCAATCACGACTCAAAAACCATAGCTGAAGACTCTATTGCTTGGCTTTAAAAAATGCAACGGTCGCTTGCAAACCTTCCCGAAGCGATACCATCGGCCGCCATCCAAGCCGCTGCGCTGCCAACTCCCACGACAGTACGCTCCGAAGCTGCTCACCGGGCAACGCAGGTCCATGAACCTCTTCCACAGATGCAGCGGTAATCGTCTTTAGCATTTGGAAAAGCTGGTTGATGGTTGTCTCAGTACCAGTACTGATGTTGAATTCACCAATACAATCAGACTCCAGTGCACGCACATTGGCAGCAGCCACATCACCAACAAACACAAAATCACGGGTCTGCTCACCGCTCCCGTTGATGACCGGTTGATCACCGCTGAGCATTTTTTGGGTAAAGATCGCAATCACGCCTGCCTCACCGAAGGGATCCTGCCGGGGTCCATAGACATTGCTGTACCGCAACACGGTATAGTGCAGACCATGTGTCGTATAAAAAAAATAGAGATATTTTTCAGCAGCGAGCTTACTGACCCCGTACGGACTGAGCGGTCGCAACGGATGACGCTCATCGGCAGGAAAGTATTCATGTTCGCCGTAAATAGCACCGCCGGTGGAGGCAAAAATGACCTTGCGTACCTTGTGCTGAACCGCTGCCTGCAAAAGCTGCACCGTGCCACGGATATTAATCTCAAGATCATACAATGGATTTTTGACTGAGGCACTGACTGATATTTGTGCTGCATGGTGAATGAGCACCTCGGGCTTTTCTTTTAGAAAAACATCCTCGATACCGGGATCGGTGATACTGATCGGGTACAGCACGGCACCGGCAGGGACATTCTCTTTTTTGCCCGATGAAAGGTTGTCAATAATTGCAACCTCATGCCCTTTCTGAAGCAGAAGGTCCGCAACATGAGAACCAATAAATCCGGCTCCTCCCGTAAGCAATATTTTCATGAATGTGTCCTTTCAACCATAGTGAGTAATCAAAACATATTAGGATCCACCTCGCTGGTAGTAACATGTAAAGGAAAGTTTAAAAAAAAGCAAGCTCTTTACATGAGCTACTGTTCTGTTTTATGATACAAAAAAGAAGAGCAGTGACAGACATGCAGCGCTCAGCAATCACGTATCATGCACCATGCTCTGTTTCCAGCCCTTGCAACGTAGCACCGATGCATAGACTTCAGTAAACCCTGCACATGAAACGGATAAGTATTACCGTCAACGAGCAGCACCATGATATGCGGCTTGATGTGGTGATCGCTGAACAAGCGACCGGTATCAGCCGCTCCCAAGCACAATATGCAATTCGTCAAGGGCTGGTCAGTGTAAATGGCGCTCCTGCCAAGCCATCCCACAAGGTCAGTACCGGTGACGTGCTGATTGTTGAGGTTCCCGATCCGATACCCTCGACCGCGCTCCCGGAAAACATACCACTTGACATTCTGTATGAAGACGATGCGATTGTCGTAGTGAATAAGCCTGCAGGAATGGTTGTCCACCCTGCCTGTGGCAATTATACCGGAACACTGGTGAACGCCTTGCTCCATCACTGCACAGCGCTGTCGGGAATCGGCGGCGTCCTCAGACCGGGCATTGTCCATCGGCTCGACAAGGGTACGACCGGTGTTCTTGTTGTTGCAAAAACTGACGCAGCACACCACCATCTCAGCGAGCAGTTCAAGCGCCATACGGTCACACGAAAATATCAGGCGCTCGTGTATGGAGTACCCGCACAGGGCGAAGGAACCATTACCAGCCCCATTGGCAGGCACAAAAGGCACCGAAAAAAAATGGCGATTCGAACCAACAGGGGCAAAATTGCAATAACCCACTGGCGTCTGCTTGCATCTTTCCGGAGCGTGTCGTATCTTGAGGCGCGACTTGAAACCGGACGCACCCATCAGGTGCGGGTGCACTGTGCCAGTATCGGGCATCCAATTGTTGGCGATGATACCTATGGTGGTGGGGGAGGGCTCAACACCATACCAGACCAACAGCTCCGCGACCATTTCAAAAAGGTCACGCGACCGCTTTTGCATGCAGGGTATCTGCAATTCATACATCCGCTCACCGCTGCCACCATGACGTTTGAGGCACCGCTGCCCAATGATTTTGCTCACGTGCTGCAGCTGCTCAAGGGAGGCACCCATGCTTAGCATTGGACTGACCGGCGGCATCGCGAGCGGCAAAAGCAGTGCGCTTAACTATTTCAAAAAACTTGGTGCCTACACAATTGATGCAGACGCTATTGCACACCAGTGCCTTGACATAGGTCATGAAGGGTATCGCCGGGTAGTCACTGCATTCGGTCAGGATGTGCTTCACCCTGACACATCAATTGACCGGCAAAAACTTGGCTCTCTGATTTTTTCCGACCCTGCACAGCGACGTCGTTTGAACGAGTTGCTCCATCCGCTGATCATAGCCAAGCTACGCACCGAACTGAACGCCTATCATGGCAAAAAGACCAACGTGCCCCTCATCGCCGATGTGCCACTTTTATTTGAGTGCGGCTTAGAAGAAGATTTTGATGCAATTATCGTTGTCGTTGCTCCGCCAGAGGTTCAAAAACGCCGTTTGATGGAAAGAAACAACCTCAGTCCCCAAGCAGCTGAGCAGCGCCTTGCAGCGCAAATGCCTCTTTCTGAAAAAGCACACCGAGCTGACTATGTAATTGACAACAGTGGCACCACAGAGCAGCTTGCGCAGGAAGTGCAGCGTGTGTATGAGCTCCTGCTGCAGCAAGGCGCGGGCATGACCGGCTAGCTTCCCTGCGCGCAGCGGTCTTTTGCATAAAAATATAACTTGACAATCGTGTGCCAGTACAATATAAACAAAACAGAAATAAACAGATACAGATGTAACGATCAACGTTTCAAAATCAGATATCTCTCCAAACGTATACATTACCGCTTGTATTCTCTTCTGAAGCATGTGTCCTACAAGGTTATAAGCGTCATTGTCAGGGAGAAACGGGCTGTTTAATAAAACACGCCACATGAGATCATCAGAGGTATATGGTTATCCACACTACTTCCCCTATCCGCAGGGGCAGCTGATGACTTGTTATTAAAACAATACAGGGTTGTGATCATGTCATGCAGTAAGAGGTGTACCCTGTCATGCGGACACGTACCCCATCGTCGTATTCACCTTTTTTTGGGAAGAGAGGAAGAACTATTTGATGAACCTGAAAGAATTAAAGGCAAAAAAAATTAATGACCTCATGGAAATCGCCCGGCAGATGAAAGTTGAGGGGTATGCCAACCTCAAAAAACAGGATCTGATCTTTGCGCTGCTGCAGTCTGAAATAGAAAAAAACGGGCTCATTTACGGTGAGGGAGTTTTGGAAATTCTTCCTGATGGTTTTGGATTTTTACGGGCGCCAGACTACAACTACCTGCCCGGCCCTGATGACATCTATGTTTCTCCTTCCCAAATCCGCAGGTTTAATCTCAGAACAGGAGATACGGTGTCAGGTCAAATCAGACCGCCAAAGGACTCGGAGCGATATTTTGCTCTATTGAAGGTAGAGTCTGTCAATTATGAAGATCCTGAACATGCACGGGACAAAATACTGTTCGACAACCTGACCCCGCTCTATCCGATGCGCAAAATCAGACTTGAGACTACCGCGGATAATCTGTCTGGTCGTGTCATGGATCTTTTAACCCCCATCGGCATGGGTCAGCGCGGGTTGATTGTATCGCCGCCACGCACCGGAAAAACCATGCTGCTCCAAAACATTGCTAATGCGATTACCAAAAATCATGAAGATATTGTGCTGATGGTGCTGCTCATTGATGAGCGTCCTGAAGAAGTAACTGATATGCAGCGATCAGTCAAAGGTGAGGTTATCAGCTCGACCTTTGATGAACCCGCGCAGCGCCATGTTCAAGTGGCAGAAATGGTTATTGAAAAAGCAAAACGGCTGGTTGAACATAATAAAGATGTTGTCATTCTGCTGGACAGTATTACCCGTCTTGCGCGTGCCTACAACACCGTTGTCCCACCAAGCGGCAAGGTGCTTTCAGGCGGAGTTGATTCCAACGCGCTCCATAAACCGAAACGGTTTTTCGGTGCCGCTCGCAACATCGAAGAAGGCGGCAGCCTGACGATTATTGCGACCGCGCTCATTGATACCGGAAGCAGAATGGATGAAGTAATTTTTGAAGAATTCAAGGGCACCGGCAATATGGAAATCTATCTTGATAGAAAACTTGCTGACCGACGTGTCTTTCCGGCAATTGACATCAACCGCTCCGGTACCAGAAAAGAAGAGCTGCTGCTGCCGCCAGATGTTCTGAATAGAATATGGCTGCTCCGCAAGGTCCTCCAGCCATTGAGCACGGTTGATGCTATGGAATTTCTGCTTGAAAAAATGAACGACACAAAAAACAATGACGAATTTCTTAACTCAATGAATCAATAATTGAACCACACTATGACATAGGGGAGCACCACATGAAAAAAGGCATTCATCCCAGCTATGACAAAGCACGAGTAACCTGTGCGTGCGGGAACACGTTTGAAACCCGCTCCACCAAAAAAGAAATCAAGGTCGAAATATGCTCAAGCTGCCACGGTTTTTTTACCGGTAAGCAAAAACTGGTTGATTCGGCAGGAAGAGTTGAAAAATTCCAGAAAAAATATGGTGCCAGAAAAAAAACAGCATAACCCTGCCCTCTCAGCACTGATCAGCATCCCCTACCGGCATACCGGGCTTGCTTTCTGCGTCTGCTGCGTTGCAACCGCAGTAGACGCACGTGTGCGCGCAATCCCTGTCCGATATCGCTAGCGCATCTCGCCATCCTGCACAACCACCCTTCCACCACCACGAGCCTATGGTATGAAAACAATATTTTCAAAGCTCGAAGACGTTGTCATTCGGCACCACGAACTTGAGGTGCTGCTGAGTGATCCGTCTGTGTTCAGCGATATGAAGCGTTATCAGTCGCTTACCAGCGAGCGGGCAAAATTGGCACCGGTTGTAGAAAAGTATGAGCGCTACAAAAAAGTCCTTGAACAAATAGACGACAATAAGCGGCTGCTCAATGATGCTGATGAAGAGATGAGGGTGCTCGCTCGGGAAGAGTTGGGTGAGCTGTCAGAAGAAAAAGAAACCCTTGAGCGCGCACTGCGGTTAATGTTGCTTCCCAAAGATCCGCGTGATGAGAAAAACGTCATTCTTGAGATACGGGCTGGTACCGGTGGCGAAGAAGCTGCGCTGTTTGCATATGATCTGTTCCGGATGTATGCAAAATACGTTGAGGCGCGCCGTTGGAAAATGGAAACAATCAGTGAAAACCTCACTGGTCTGAAAGGCATCAAGGAAATTATCCTCTCGATTGAAGGTAAGGGCGCTTATAGCCAGCTTCGATATGAAAGCGGAGTTCACCGTGTGCAGCGCGTTCCTGAGACTGAAACACAGGGTCGCATTCACACCTCAGCCGTCACCGTTGCAGTGCTACCCGAAGCTGATGATGTGGATATTGATATCAACCCTGCTGATTTAAAAATCGATGTGTTTCGTTCCTCAGGTCCCGGGGGACAGAGCGTCAACACAACCGATTCTGCGGTACGCATTACCCATATTCCAACAGGACTTGTGGTCACCTGCCAAGATGAAAAATCACAGCATAAAAACAAGGCAAAAGCCATTAAGGTGCTCAAGGCACGGCTGCTTGACGCTGCCATGCAAAAACAGCAGGCAGAAATTTCTCAGCAGCGCCGCAGCATGGTTGGCACCGGCGACCGCAGCGAACGCATTCGTACCTACAATTTTCCCCAAGGTCGCGTTACCGATCACCGGATTAACCTGACGCTCTATAAAATAGATCGTATCATGGAAGGGGATTTGCAAGAGCTCATTGATGCGCTTATCGCTTACCATCAGGCAGAGGCGCTGAAAGCATCGAGTACCGATTGAGCACCGCGCAAACAATCATGAATGTCCCACGAGACACGAACCTCCGGACGGTTGGCACACTGCTCTACACAGCCATTCGGCAGTTTGAACGCTGTGGCATTGACACCCCACGCCTTGACGCTGAAGTGCTGCTCGCCGATGTTCTGCAAAAACCACGAACGCTGTTGTACAGTAATCTTGAGCATCGGGTAACCGATACGGAACTTCACCGTTTTGAAGCATATATCAATCGGCGGATGCAGCGGGAACCGGTTGCGTATATCATTGGGCACAAAGAATTTTGGTCGCTCAGCTTGTTTGTTGACCAGAACGTTTTAATTCCGCGTCCAGAGACCGAGCTCCTGGTAGAAACCGCGCTCGGTTGCCTGCGTGCGGCAGATCACGATGGTCGCCAGACCCATGTTCTTGAGCTTGGGACAGGCAGCGGAGCAATCGCGATCGCCCTGGCACAGGAAACAAACCACGCTGTGATCACAGCAACCGACCGTTCACTGGCTGCCCTTCGCGTTGCACAAAAAAATATTAACACACACGGCTATCAACATCGGATACATTTAGTCTGCGGCGACTGGGCGCACATGATCGCCTGCCGGGGAATGTTTGACCTCATTGTTGCAAACCCACCCTACATTCCTTCTTGCACGTTACAGAATCTTGCACCTGAAATAAAAAACTTCGAGCCCCCCTTAGCACTTGACGGCGGCTATGACGGTCTTGCATTCTACCAAAGGTGGGTACCGCTCTTATGGGATCTGGTTCGCGCAGGTGGCTGGGTTGCGTTTGAAATCGGTGAGGGGCAAGCGCAAGAAATTACTGCTTTATTCAGTACATTAAACACATCTTCACCTGTAGAGATCATACGAGACTACGTGCATTTCCCCCGCATTATCCTTGGACAAAAATCAATGAATGCTTCTTGATAAGACGCCCCCCTTTATTTTTTCCTTGTAGAACAAAATGTGATATATATAAGAGCAATAGCTGCAAAGTTAAAGTCATCACTATAACATGACGATGTATTGTTCGTTTTCGTGACCTATCTGTTTTTCTGTAAACTTCAAGATGTGAGCTTTCATTATTTATTAAGGAGGCACACCAAAAAATGAAAAAAGTCTATATTCGATCAAATGGCTGTATTGATAATCTGCTCGATGGTAAATCTTTTCGAAACTATTTTAAGGAAAACGGCTGGGAGGTTGTTCATGACCCAGCGGAAGCGGATATGATAATTGCAAACACCTGTGCCTTTGACAAAGCTCATGAAGATATTTCAATTGCTGACATTGAAGAACTGAAAAAATATAAAAACGCTCAACTAATCGTAACCGGTTGCCTCCCGAAAATTAACAGGGAACGATTAAATACAGTGTTTGATGGTGTTTCATTTGGTCCAAAAGAGCGGGATAAAATAAAAGAAATTATCGGCTCAGATAAAGAAATTGCCTGGAAGGATCAACATACCATAGATGATGAAGACATAACCCAACTACCGCATCGCAAGGTCGTCCATAAGGTAAAAAAGATTAAACACATTGCGGGAAAGTATGGAAAATATATTTTACCAAACTTTGAAATTGGCGATTTAACCGGCGATCAAGATTCTTATTTTCTTGTGCTTGGCGAAGGCTGTCTTGGAAATTGTGCGTACTGCGCAATAAAAACAGCAAAGGGGAAGCTTACCAGTGTGCCGTTGGATCTCGTTATAAAGGATTTCAAAAACGGTTTGGCACAAGGATACAAACGTTTCATCCTTACGGCTGACGATACCGGTGCCTATGGACAAGACATCGGCACTGATCTGCCAACACTTATAGAAAAAATTCTTGAACTTGACGGCGATTACAAACTCAACATTTATCACCTCGAACCTAACTGGCTTATAAAATATTTTGATTACTTTAAAAAAGTTTTTAACACCTCAAAAATTGATGTTATCTTTTCTCCCATACAGTCAGGCAGCAATAAAATTTTAAAAGCTATGCGGCGACCCTATACTGTTGAAGAATACGTCCGCTGTATCAAGGAATTGAGAACTGAACTGCCGTCTCTTAAGATCTGGAACCAGTTTATTGTCGGATTCCCCGGTGAAACAGAAGAAGATTTTCAGGGAAGCCTTAATGTGCTTGATCAAGTAACCTTTAACATCGTCCAGGCATTTGCGTATTCAGACCGGCCTGGCACCGCAGCTTCAAAGATGCCTCATCACGTTTCTGATGAAGAAGTAAAAGCACGACTGAAACGGATAAACCGCAAAATATTCTTAAAGGTAAATTTAAGAAAATTAAAACCCTTCGGTAACCCTGTTGAATAAACAACTAATCGTTTCTTTATGAATGCAATTGATTTTGAAGCACAGGTAATAGATTTCCTTGATGCATGTGACGCATGGCTTAAAAAGCGTATTCGCGACCTTGATGCTCAAGGATTTACAATTCCCCCAAATACTACCGAGGCTTTGTCTATAAAACTCGAATCAGATATGACCAGCCTTATCGAACAAGGGGTGACAGTCCATCAGGAAAGTTTTCAGCCGCATATCCTCACCGAGCTGCATCATCTTATAGCAGAGCTTGAACTAAAAAAGCTCGGTGTGCAGAATCAAGAACAGATACACTGCTACAAAGATAATGGGCAGGTTGCCCTGTCAGTTATTGAAGGTAAGCTGAAGCCTGAAAATGCCCTGCTGGTTATGGAAATAAATCGGGCGCATCGTCAGAAAAAAGGAGGAAGTGAAAACGGTGTGTGTGAAGACTGCGTCTGCGGCAAAAAAGAGCCCCTCAATCCCGCCTGAAAAACATTTTTTACACCGCTATCCCCACAAGTTTTGTCTCTAGATATTCGGCGATACCCTGCCGCGCTCCTTCTCTGCCAAGACCGCTTTCTTTCATGCCGCCAAACGGTGCTGCAGCAGCCGTAGGGTTGATATCATTGATGCCGACAATAGCAAACTCAAGCCCCTCGTACATTCTAAATGCCCGCGCCAGGTCGCGCGTGTAAACATAGGAAGCAAGACCATAGGTCGTGTCATTTGCCAGAGCAAGCACCTCCTGCTCAGTATCAAAGGCAATGACGGGAAGTACTGGACCAAAAGTTTCTTCTCTGCAAATCAGCATCTCGCTGGTCACCGCATCCAGCACCGTCGGTGCGTAGAAATACCCTTGGTCAAGGGGTTCGCCGGTCAGCCGCGCACCGCCAGTTACCACCGCAGCGCCGTGTGCAACCGCATCCTGCACCTGCCGCTCAACTTTCGCAAGCGCTGCCTCGCTGACGAGCGGCCCAATGCTGACGCTGTCATCAAGCCCATTGCCAGCCTTCAGCTTTGAAACCCTGTTTTTCAGCTCCTCGACAAACTTCCCGACAATGCTCCGTTGGACATAAACCCGGTTGGGACTGATGCAGGTCTGTCCGGCATTGAGAAACTTCACGAGCGATGCACCTCGTGCAGCATGGATCGGATCAGCGTCATCAAAAACAATAAAGGGCGCATGTCCACCAAGCTCCATAGATACTCGCTTGATCTGATCAGCAGCACCACGCGCCAGCAGCTTCCCGACCTCGGTTGAACCGGTAAACGTGATCTTCCTGACCATGCGGTTTTCGACAAACTCCCTTCCAATGGGCTCAGGGTCACGGGCGGTTACCAGATTGACCACACCTGCAGGAATGCCTGCCTCGTGGAATATTTTGAAAAGCTCCACTGCACACAGTGGCGTTTCTTCAGAAGGTTTCAGCACCAGAGTACAGCCTGCGGCAAGCGCTGGTGCAACCTTCCGGGTAATCATGGAAATAGGATAATTCCACGGTGTGATTGCTCCCACCACCCCCACCGGCTGGTAAAGCACAAAAAAACGCTGATCCGGTCGTGCTGAGGGAATTGTTTCACCATAGACGCGTTTTGCCTCTTCGGCAAACCACAGCAAAAAATCAGCTCCATACTGAACTTCGTTGCGGGCTGCACGCAGGGGTTTTCCCTGTTCGGTTGTCATCAGCCGTGCCAGCTGCTCCTTGCGCTCAACCATGAGCTGATATGCCCGGTATAAAAACGCAGCGCGCTGATAGGCGGTCAACCGTGACCATGCAGGGAATGCTTGTGCCGCAGCCTCAATCGCCCGTGCAGCATCCTCACGAGTCCCATCAGGCACCTTGCCAATTTTTTCGCCGGTTGCTGGATTAAATACATCAAAGGTTTTTTGTGCTGCTGCCTCAGTCCACTGCCCATTAATATACATTCGCGTATCCTCCTGTTAGCGGCCGCTCACTTCCTCCCATGCCTTCTCAAGCACCGGCTTAATAATCCCTGCCATAATCCGATATGCCTCAGGTCTCAGATGCAGACCGTCCTCAGCATACAGTTCCAGCCGGGGCGTTTGCCTTTGGTCAAAAAACGCCGGATTGACATCAAGAAAAGAGACCCGGCGCGCTGTATCACAATACTGCTTGATCATAGTGTTTGCCGCGTCAATAATATCCCATTTTTCCTGTTTCTGGGGAGCCTTGATGATTGAGACAAAAATAATCTGTGTGAAGGGCAGCGTCGCATGCACCCTGCTGACAAATGTTGCAAACCGGTCTCTAATGTCGCGGGCAGGGACACCGCAGTGTATATCATTACTGCCGCAGTAGTAGACGATGATGCGGGGAGCATACGGGAATACAATCTTCTCCATATAGTGGAGCACTTCCCACGTACGTGCGCCACCGAATGCCCGGTTGAGCACGGGAAGGGGAAGCATATCACGGGCAAGCGTTGACCAAAGACGAAAAATGCTGCTCCCAATAAAAAGAATGCCGCCCCGGGGTGGCGGTGCAAGGACATCCTGAGCTGCAAACGCTTCGATTTCTTTCTGGTAATAGATCTGGTGTTCGATGGTGTGGGACATGGTGTCAGCTGCAAGACCATCGTAGCAGGGGAGCATGAGCATGAAAAAGGCTGTAAAAACGAGCGCGGGCAAACCGACAACCCATCCGGCAACCCAAGGTGCAGACCAGCGCAGCACCTTCAGGCTCGCAGTGTTTTTGGACATGCCTACTCGCAGTATGCGCGCGCAAATTATTTCCAGTAGGTCTCCTTGTATTCGTCAACGATTGTTTTTTTCCGATTTGCAGGATTGTACCGAGACTTTTTCCAGAGCTTTTCAAGTCGCCAGACAACGTATATGGTATCAACGATCAGCGCCAGCGCAATAATAATTCCCCACAAGATTGTCTTCCAGCTCATACACGATTCGTGCAGTCTCAGTAATCAATTCCCAATTTTCGCTCGAGTTCCTTCTGAGCTATTTCTTGCTGACCTTTTTTAAAGCCTTCTCTACGGGCTTCCCGTTCTTTTTCCGTTCGAAAAATATTCATCACATCAGCAAGCGATTCGGCAAATTGCTTTCCACTCAGCGCTCGTTCATATCCCTTCTTGAATTCTTCTTCTAAAAAGGACTGCATAGGCTCCCTCCCCGATAATAGGTTACCTTTATATCCCTGTTTATCCAGGAATAATGCGGTGCACTCCTGGAAGAACAGTAGTACGAGTATCGCTTGAGTTTTGCGGTCTTACCTTATAATATAAACAAAACAGAAAAAAGTCGCCAGAAAAATTTAAGAATATCTAGAACAAAAAACAACAGCATACCAGCCAAAAAGACAACCTGCTGCTCAGCTAAGGTTCTCTATGCACACAACACCTGTAGCGAACAGACTCCATATCGGCATTTTCGGGAAGCGCAATGTTGGGAAGTCCTCGTTCATTAACCAGTTGACTGGTCAACACATTGCCATTGTTTCAGACACCCCCGGCACCACCACGGATCCGGTTGGAAAGGCTATGGAGATCCACGGTATTGGGCCAGTCTATCTCTATGACACCGCCGGCATTGATGACAGTGGCGAGCTAGGGAAGCAGCGCGTTGCCCGCACGCTTCAAATCCTCAAAAAAATAAATCTTGCACTCCTGGTGACCACAGCGGATAGTTTTGACAGCACTGACATAAATCTTATTGAGGAGCTGCGTTCGCAGCAACGCGAGGTTATACTTATCATCAACAAAACAGACATCAACCAGCCTGATGACACCCTGCTGGCAATGGTCTCCTCGCACAGCATTCCGTGGGTATGCGTAAGCTGCCGAACCGGGGAGGGCTTTGATGCGGCAAAAAAAATCATTGTCGAGCGCTCACAGCGGTTATGGGTAGAGCAGGACAGTCTTCTTGGCGACATCATCGCTCAGGGTGATGTCGTGCTGCTGGTTGTCCCGATTGACCTTGGTGCCCCAAAGGGCAGATTGATTTTGCCGCAGGTGCAAGTTATCCGCGATATCCTTGATCATAGCGCCGTTGCCGTTACCGTTAAAGAACATGATCTCCCCAGCATGCTGCGTCTCCTCACCAAGCCTCCCTCACTTGCGGTCTGTGATTCGCAGGTTGTCAAAACGGTTGCTGACGCCGTTCCTCCGGAAATCAAGCTCACGACGTTTTCTATTCTCCTCTCACGACAAAAAGGAGAGCTCGCCACGTTTGTTAAAAACGTGCAGCATATCAGCCGACTTGGCGATGGTGATAGGGTTCTCATTCTGGAAGCCTGCACGCATCATCCCCTGCCTGACGATATCGGCAGGGTAAAACTGCCGCGATGGATCAGACAGTTCACCGGTAAAAACATTCAGTTTGAAATCAATGCAGGTCCTTTTCTTGATAAAAATCTTTCCAGCTACCAGTTGATCATAAGCTGCGGTGGATGCATGATCAACCGTCAGGAAATGCTCTCCCGGATCAGGGCAGCAGAAAACGTGAAGGTCCCCATAACAAACTACGGCATTGCTATTTCCTATGTTCATGGCATACTGAAGCGTGTCCTTTCACCCTTTCCCGCAGTGCAGGCAACCCTTGCGGAAAACACCGGGGATTGCAGGCTACCGTAATATCATCCAGAGATGTGGTCTGCGGCATGAGCGGTTACCAGATGTTGATGGCTCGTTGCATCCTTTACCACGATGGTATAGTATATAATATAAACAGCACTCCTAACTTTTCAGAGGGTTTGTCATGCACTATTCTGGATTGATGATAATGTGCATATTGTTCACTGTCGCGGTGCCACTCTCCAGTGCACGTGCCGGCTGTATTGAAGGCAACTGCGTCAATGGTAAGGGTACCTATGTCTGGAACAACGGCAATCGCTATGAAGGCGAATGGGTGCATGGTCGTCGTAACGGTCGCGGCACGTTTCTGTTTGCCAACGGCGAAAAATACGAAGGTGAGTTTAAAGATGACACGTTTCACGGCACCGGTACCTACACCTTTAAAAATGGTGATGTCTATACCGGACAGTGGCACAAGGGGAAACAAGAAGGTCATGGTGTCCACATCAGCAGTGATGGCACCCGGGTTGAAGGAACGTTTCGGGATGGTATTTTGGTGCAGTATTTTGATATGAGTACAGAAGACATGCCTGAACAAGCGACGGCGCCTGCACCTACTCCTGAGCACCGGAGTGAATCCTCCAAGCACAGCAAGCCTGCTCAAAAATCTGCTGACAAGCCGGCTCCTGCGGTGCAGCCTCCTGAGCAAGCACCCCGACCATCGCGCCGCGATCACGACATCATCAAGCCACCATCACACTAAACGGTTATGAAATACCCTGCACGTATCCTGTATTATGGTGCTGTCCTTTTGTGGTGCCTGCTCCTTGCCGGATGTTCTCAGCAGAAAACACCAGACAACTCGGTGCGCCTTGGCTATCTACAAAACGATTTACATCACCTGCCAGCCTTTGTTGCACTGGAAAAAAAGTTTTTCAAGGATGAAGGTTTAAACGTCACGGTTGCCGGTGTGTTTAAGGCAGGCCCTGAGCTGATGAGCGCATTCGGTTCCGGCGACCTTGATTGCGGCTACGTCGGCCAGGCGCCGGCAACTGCTGCGGTGCTCAATAATGTGGCTAAGGTAAAGTTCATCGCCCAGGTAAACCGCGAAGGCTCGGCGCTTGTCATCCAAAGCGATGACCCAGCCGCGTCGTTTGCAGACCTTCAGGGGAAGAGCGTTGCCATACCTGGGCATGCAACCATGCAGGATTTTCTTCTTCGCCGGGCAGCCCGTACTTCTGGTATTTCATTTGAAACGCTGCGCATTATCGTACTCAAGCCCCCTGAAATGCTGCAGGCGCTTTCGCAAAAGCAGATCGCAGCATTTATTTCGTGGGAGCCCTATCCTGCGCAAGCGGTTTCCGACAACAACGGCAAAATCCTCCTTACCTCATCGCAGATCTGGCCCAGCCACCCCTGCTGCGTGTTGGTGGCATCAGAAACACTATGCCGCACCTGGCCTGCAACCGTCAGAAAAATTCTGGCAGCACATCAAAGAGCATGCGCTTTTATCAGTGATAATCCTGAAGCAGCAATCAGTATCGGCATGCAGTATACTGGCATGGCGCGTGCTACCGTTGCAGCGGCGCTGAAACATATCGTGTTTGATCCTGCGCTTGACCGTGAAAAAGCAGGGGAATTCGTTGAATTTTTAAAAGACTTACGCTATATACAATCACACGCTCCTGAAAAATCACTCAATGATGTTTTATATGACTAGGGCTGCAACGCTGGCACCCGAGCATTGTTGCACACACGCACTGCATGACAGCATATCGCACCAACATATCGTTTCTGTTTCCCCTTATCCTTTGTATCATCTGGGAACTGTGCAGCAGGGTTGGTTTATTGCCGCAAACCATCATCCCGTCGCCAACCCGCATCCTAATTGCACTGTATGAGCTTACCCGTGACGGATTACCGCGTGGCAATACCCTGCTCATGCACGCCCTGTACAGTCTGATGCGGGTCGCCTGCGGCTTTCTGCTTGCCGTTGTCATTGGCGTACCACTGGGCATTTTGTGCGGCTGGTCAAAGACCCTGCGCGATATGCTGACCCCGATTATCGAGACCCTGCGTCCGATTCCACCGCTTGCGTGGATACCGCTTGCAATCCTGTGGTTTGGCATCGGACTCCGTTCAGCAGCGTTTATCATTTTCCTTGGATGTCTGTTTCCGATCCTGTTGAGCACTGTTTCAGGGGTGCTGTCGGTTGATGCGATTCTCATCAATGCCGCACGGACGCTGGGAGCTGATGACCGACAGATATTTTTGAAAGTGCTCTTGCCCGGCGCAACACCTGCGATTTACACCGGGCTGCGCATTGGGCTCGGTATCGGGTGGATGACGCTTGTTGCTGCTGAATTCACCGGCGTAAAAAGTGGCTATGGGCTTGGGTATATGATCATGACCGCCCGCGATATCCAGCGACCGGATATGGTTCTGGCAGGTATGGTAATCATTGGCTTGACGGGTTTTTTGCTCGACTGCGGCATTCGGCTGATGGAGGCACGCGCACTCAGGTGGCGATGAAGCAAAGAGATTTTCTGAAACGCGTGGAATAGCTTATTGACAACGCATACAGAACTCACCAGATAGCATGGTGAGCCTCACAAGGGTACATCCGCACAACAACTATGTCACTTCATATTGAGCATCTTTCCAAAACCTTTTATGACCCTGAACAGGGAGGCTCAGTAACTGCGCTGGAAGACATCACCTTATCGGTTACTAATGGTGAGTTTGTTTCCCTCATTGGTCCAAGTGGCTGTGGCAAAACAACCTTGTTGCGCATTATCGCAGGACTTGAAACACCAAGCTCAGGGCAGGTGTGTATCAACGGCAGTGTACCTGAACGACCGTGGCAGCACGTCGGGTTTGTCTTTCAGGAATATGCCCTGTTCCCGTGGCGCACGGTTCTTGACAATATCGCTTTTGGTCTTGAAATGAAAAACGTACCAAAGCACGAGCGTCACAAGAAAGCGCTGCACTATTGCAAACGGTTTGGCATTGACGGTTTTGAACACCGCTATCCGCGGGAACTTTCCGGCGGAATGCGGCAGCGGGTTGCCATTGCCCGCACCCTAATCAATGAGCCTGATATTGTGCTCATGGATGAGCCGTTCGGAGCGCTTGATTCCCAGACCCGAAGCCACCTGCAAACATTTCTCTTGCAGGTATGGCAGCAGTCCAAAACAACCATTCTGTTCATCACCCATAACATAGATGAAGCAGTCTTTTTGAGTCAGCGCGTGGTGGGTCTTTCCCGCCGGCCTGGCACCATAGCACTCTCTCTTGCAATTCATCTTGACTATCCCCGAGACATCACCAGTGATGCATTCAATCACTACCGTCGTGAAATTATTACCTTTTTAGACAAACAATACTGACCACACCGCACTCCGTTGCCCCTATGGACCTGAAACAGCTTATTGTTGATCTCCAAAGCCTTGGCGTTCAGATGCCTAAGCCTCTGCCGAGTCGCCGAGGCGGTGCCGGTCCCGCAGAAGGCACTACCATCATCCTTCACGGATGGTGCTGTAATGTTCCTACGGCAAGCTGGTATGTTGCTTCCTCACCATACCAGATGAGAGCAGTACCGGACGGCTACCGCCTCTATCATCATGACCTGCTGGTCGGTGAAATTAACATTCCGCCACGGCCACAGTACTATGACCTTGTTACACCCGACGGAACACGCCTTGAGCACATCGCACTTATGCACGGTAGCGATTGTCTTGCCTCAACGGTGTATCAGGATTGCATCTACTGGAATACACCGCACCAGTGCCGTTTTTGCGGAATCGGTCTCTCGCTCAAACAGGGGTTGACGACCCTCTCAAAATCACCTGCTGATCTTGCCCGTGCTGCTGAATCAGCATACCGAACTGACAATGCACGGCATGTCACCCTCACCACCGGTGCATGGCAGGATGAGAAGGCAGGTGCTGCTCATCTTGCCGCGTGTGTTCAGGCAATCAAACATGCTGCACCCCTCCCCGTCCATGTTCAGCTCTGCCCGCCACAGCGCCTTGATCTCATTGACCTGCTCAAGCAGGCTGGCGCAGACAGCATCGGGATTCATCTTGATGTGCCTGATGAAACTGCTCGTCAGCGCCTTGCACCGGGCAAAGCACTAGTGTCCGTAGAAGCCTATCGTCGCTGCTGGGAACACGCCGTCAGTGTGTTTGGCAAAAATCAGGTCAGCAGTTTTCTCATCGCAGGGTTGGGAGAAGATTTTGAAACCATGACTGCCTGTATAGAGCTTTTATGCAGCAGCGGGGTTTTCCCCTATGTTGTACCGTTTCGTCCTATTCCCGGAACGCCGCTCAGCACAGCTCGACCGCCAGCGCCTGAACTTATGAGAGAACTCTATACCCGAACAGCACGGATTCTGAAAAACTATGGGCTTGCGTCCGCTGCTTCAAAAGCTGGCTGCGTTCGCTGCGGCGCATGCTCAGCCCTTGCCTTGTTTGAACATACAGAAGAACATTGTCAGGAGATACGGTATACTGATTTTTGATCTCTCTTAACGCTGCGTTGAGCGGATTTATGCGGTGCGCTCTATTCACCCGGAAGGTGAACTGCACCGTATGCCGCGCAGGCAGGGGCGCCTGCTGAACATGAGCAAAAACGCCATTGCCTGCATGCGAAGGAACAACAATCGCTCAGGTTAGGTTCACTTTTTTAAACGTTGTGCTTTCACATGGCTGATATCATTTGCCGCCCTGTTAAAAATCAAGCTGAATGCGATACATGTTTTGCCATACGGCGTAAGGTATTTGTTGAAGAGCAGGGTCTGTTTCATGAAACAGACCGCGACGAGCACGATGACGCTGCTGTGCATATTGCTGCTTTCTGTTCAGACCGGATCATCGGCACGGTACGCGTCTATCCAGACCGCGACGACCTCTGGTGGGGCGGCAGGCTTGCGGTACTCAAAGGATATCGCGGCAAAGCCGGCAAACTGCTCGTGCGCGCAGCAACGGAGGTTGTCAAACAAAACCGGGCACGTTCATTCCGGGCATATGTACAACTGGAAAATGTAGCGTTTTTTAAAACGCTCGGCTGGACATCAGTTGGCAAAATCTGTGAGTATCACGGTAAACCGCATCAACTGATGGAGGCGCGTCTTACCTGACCATATTTTTCATACCAGCATCCAAGGGAAGCAATAATCGCTCAGGTTAGGTCATAGAAAGGTGTCTGATGAACGTAGGGAATATCGGCAGTATGCTTGAACAAGAAACCGAAGGTGTGGTGCTGGGTAGAGAAATCAGCAAAAAATATTGCGTTGATTTTGATGAGGACTGCGTTGACGTTCCTGATAAATTTTGGTGCAGACTCTATGACTTGACAACCGGCAAATGTCCGTATCTCAAGCACCGCTTTCTGTAAATGCATCGCCAAAGCAGCCCCAGCACTTGAAGCGAGGAGCGTGACTCGGGGCTCGTGGTGCGTTAATAGTTAATAGATCAGAATGGTACCATCGTCCCAAAGAGGGAGAGGGTTAGGGTGAGGGGGAAGTTTGATCACCCTCACCTCAATCCTCTCCCATCGAAGAAGAAGCCCCCTTTTCTTTTAAGTGCAACAATTACGACACAATCTCTGAGGGAGGGATGCGGGGAGGACTTATGTCAGCCCCTCTGTCGCAGATCCCGCCTTGGCGGGGCAGGGAGGGGTAAGGGGAGGGTTTATGTCAGCCCCCACCTAACCTCCCCCTCACAGGGGAGACATGTTTTTTCAGCCCCTCTGTCGCAGATCCCGCCTTGGCGGGGCAGGGAGGGG
>Ga0209227_1000850_pt1 | contig 25416 bp, 21 predicted proteins | sample YNPBryantNP2012_FD_185815 | JGI IMG/M metagenome (GOLD analysis project Ga0209227, IMG submission 185815) | Anoxygenic and chlorotrophic microbial mat microbial communities from Yellowstone National Park, USA - YNP Bryant NP 2012 (SPAdes)... ...
GCATAGCGGATTTTATAGCGGTTCGCAGATACGTTGAACCTTGTCCGGGTCTGCCGTGTCGCACGAGACGCACGCTTTCAGCAGAGTGTAGACCGAAATTTATTTCGGTCATCGCGTGAGACGCGCGATTCTGGGAATGTTCAACTTCGTCCACCAGGTACAGCCTTTGTGAGAACTGCTGTACATTCTCAATCTCCATCAGCCCCCTGGCAAGAGGCGAACACCAGTTTATATTTTTACAATGCACTCCCTCGTGTGCGCCGCCCGGTGAACAGTGGCAGGAATCTCCGGGCGGTATGCCCCGAGTGTGGCGACGTTTGCGTTAATATGCTCAGGGGGATCTGTCGCCTGAGAGCATTTCCCCCTGAACATGACCTTCAAAGAGATCGTAGGAGCAACAGTGGAACCAGCCATCAGCGATCCCTGGGGCGACCGTTTCAGCGAGGCGGAACGCGCCCTCCTGGCGCCGTTCGTGACTGATGTCGATGCGCCGGTGTTTGGCTTGCGCAACCTTCCTGATGTCGTGCGCGGCGCCCTTTTCTCGCGCTATAGCCGTTCCGATAAGAGCCTGCGCCGTATTCTGCTCGATGAGTTCATTCAGGCGCCGGAAGCCGATTTTCAGGCGATTGTGGCGCTCAGCGCCGATGCCGCAGCGCATCAAATCGTCGCTGTTCATCGGGCGGAGGCGTTTTATGAGCGCGTCCTGATCGGGTATGGCGATGATTCAGTGGCAGAGTTGGGCGGCGCCCACGTCGCCTGTGAAGGGGTCAGCAATATCGCAGCCAAGGCGCTGGAAGATAGTCGCATCGGTATCAGTCCGCTCGAAAAATCGACCCGTTACGTCGCCTTCAACCGCAAGGTCGAAGGGCGCTACCGCTATCTGCGTGAGGCAGCGATTATGGCGTCACGTCACGCCTGTGCTTACGAAACAGCGATGGACGCCCTGTTCGATACCTACTCGGCGTTGATCGAGCCGACGCTTGCCGCGGTTCACGCCCATACACCCCGCGAATCAGGGATCTCCGAACGCGCCTATGCGAGTGCCACGCGCGCCAGGACCTTCGACCTGCTGCGAGGGTTGCTGCCGATGGCGACATTGACCAATGTCGGGTTGTTTGGCAACGGTCGCGCATTTGAGTACCTTCTGACGAAACTGTATGCCTCGCCGCTGGCGGAGTTGCAATTGCTGGCGACAGCGTTGCAGCGCGCGCTGGACGACCAGATTCCTTCGTTTGTCAAGCGCGCAAAGAGCGAACGTGGCAGAGCGTACCAGGCGTATCTGCGCGAAACGCGCCAGGAGGTGCAGGCGCTTGCAGCAGCGGCGGCGCATCGGTTGACGGAGGTGGCTTCGCCTTCACCCGATGTGACGCTCGTGGCATTCGATCCTGACGCCGATGTGCGGGTTGTTGCCGCAATCCTCTACCCGCACCTTGACTCATCTCTGACGGACGCGCGTGCGCTGGCGGAGGCAATGACCGCCGATGAACGGATGCACCTGATCCGCGCTTATGTGGGCAGACGCGCCAGTCGCTTTCACCGACCGGGGCGGGCATTCGAGGAGGCGCGCTACACGTTTGACCTGCTGGCGGACATTGGGGCATACCGCGATCTTCAGCGTCACCGGATGCTTACCCAGGAGCGACAGCGGTTTGGCGTGCAGCATGGGTATGTGGTTCCGCCGGAGATCGACGAGTACGGACTGGGTACGCCATTTCGCGCTGCCCTGGATCAGGCGGGCGAGGTTGTCTCCGCCATTGCCGCCGACCTGCCGGAGGAGGCGCAGTATGCAGTCCCGTTCGCATATCGGGTGCGCTGGCGTGTGACCCTCAATCTGCGCGAAGCGTATCATCTGTGCGAATTGCGGAGCGCACCACAGGGGCATCCCGGCTACCGGCGCATTGCCCGGGAGATGTATCGCCAGATTGCCGCCGTGCATCCGTTGCTGGCGGAGGGAATGCGCTTTGTTGATATGAACGATTACGCTCTTGAACGACTCGATGCCGAACGTCGCCTGGACGAAAAACGACGCAAACTGAGCAAAGAACAGCAGGTAAACGAATAATGTCGAACGTGCTTCCCTCTTCGCACACCCCGGCAAACCGGGGTGGCGCCGGTTGTCTGCTGGTAGCGGTGGTTGGACTGGTCATGTCGATATGTGGCGTGGTGGCGCTGGTTCAGATCGTCGCGCCGGTTGCAGGTGCGCGTCATGCCGGTCTCATCGCCGTTCTCATTTCCTCGCTGATCTTTGGTCTGCTTTTTGGGGGAGGGCTGACGATTGCCCGTGCGCCGCGGATGCGCGCTGCACTGCACGCCTGGCTGCTCGCACTCCCGCTGACGTGGATCATGGTTCCGGCAGCCACGTTCCCCTCGGCGGAAGCACAGATTGCAGCCGTGGCGCGTGTGGCGCTGCTCAGCATCTACCTGGGTGCGCTCTGGATCATGGTGCGCTGGCGTTTTCCGGCAAGCGTCCCGGCAGGCGGGCGTGCCATACCCCTTGCCGCCGGCGCTGCGGCGTTGCTGGCGCTACCCTGGCTGGCGTGGGGAGCGCTTGGATCGCTGCTCGATATCGTGCTTGGTCTGGCTGCTGCTGTCCTGTGGGGCAGTGCTGCAGCGCTTCTGATCACGCGGGTCTATCTGCGACCGCTCCCCGATGATCCGGACGGTCCAGGGCTTCTGGCAGGCGGTGCGGTCACCGGCGTGCTTTTGCTCATCCTGGGATGGAATATTGGTATTGCCGGGCAATCGTTGATCCTGCTGCCGTTGTTGCCGGCTCTGGGATGGCTGGCAGGCGCAATCGCGGGGATTGGAAGCGGGCGCGCCCCCGATGCACGGGCGTGTGCGCTGTTCGTTGCGCTCGTTATCGCCCCGCCGCTCCTGTTTGCCGACCCCGATACGCTGCACATCGAGTTGCTGGCGCAGGGACGTGAAGGGATCGCCTGGGCGTTGGGATCGGTCGGCGTGAGCGTTCTGCTGGCGCTTGTTGTATCGGGCGTCGTGCCGGTACTGCGACGATTTGCGGATCGCGCGCCACGAGTAGTCGGCGCAGGGGCGTTGATGCTCTGGTTGACCGGCGCGATTGTGTACGGCAGCATCGGGCAGCCCGGCTTCTATGGCGATCGACTGTTCGTCATTCTGAAGGATCAGGCAGATCTTTCATCGGTTGCGTCCATCGCCGATTACCAGCAGCGCCGTCGCGCCGTGTACGAGACTCTGGTGCGTCACGCCGATGCAACCCAGTCCGGGTTGCGCGCCGATCTGAGCCGTCTTGGAATCTGGCATCAACCCTACTACCTGATGAATGCGCTGGAGGTCGAGGGGGGCGTGCTGCTTCGTCTCTGGCTGGCGACTCGACCGGAGGTGGATCGGGTTGTGCCCAACCCGGTGCTGCGTCCGCTCCCTGAGCCGCTGGAGGCGCAACGCGGCGCCATGCCCCCACCCGACGAGACGCTGTGGAACCTGACCATGATCAACGCTGATCGTGTCTGGCAGGAGTTGAACGTTCGCGGCGCCGGGGTTGTTATCGGCTTGATGGACAGTGGCGTTCAGTGGGATCATCCCGAACTGCGCGACAGTTACCGCGGCGTGCAATCCGATGGCGCCGTCGTTCACGAATACAACTGGTACGATCCGTGGGGCGGATCGCCAGAACCGGTGGATTACGGCGGGCATGGCACCTTTACCCTCAGCTCGGCTGTCGGTAATCAGGTGGGAGTCGCTCCCGACGCCACCTGGATCGCATGCGTCAATCTGGCGCGCAATGTGGGGAATGCTGCGCGCTACCTGGACTGCATGCAATTCATGCTGGCGCCCTTCCCGCCGGGCGGCGATCCCCTGCGCGACGGCGATCCGGCGCGTGGCGCCGATGTGACCAACAACTCATGGGGATGCCCGCAGGACCTGGAAGGGTGCGACCCGAACACCCTGCTGCCAGCGGCGGAGGCATTACGCGCCGCAGGGATGATGACCATCGCCGCCGCCGGCAACGACGGACCGGCATGCGGCAGCCTGAACGCCCCCCTCGCTCTCTACGACGCCGTCTTTACCGTTGGCGCCGTGGCGAGCGACGGCTTCCTTGCGCGCTTCAGCAGCATTGGTCCGGTGACGGTGGACGGAAGCGGACGCATCAAGCCGGACATCGCGGCGCCGGGGGACGAGGTGCTCGCTGCGGCGCCGGGGAACGGCTATATGATCAGCAGCGGCACCTCGATTGCCGCCCCGCATGTGACCGGCGTCGTTGCGCTGATGTGGTCGGCGAACCCGGCATTGATCGGCGACGTGGAGCGCACCGAAGCGATCCTGCGCAGCACAGCGCAACCTCCGCCGTCTGAAAGCCCATCAACAGTGCAATGCACGGGCGTTGACGCTTCAGCAGCGTTAGCGAGTCGGTACGGCGCAGGAATCGTCGATGCCTATCGCGCAGTGCGCGCTGCCCAGGCGGGAGAGAGTTGACGATAGGGCGCGCAACCTTTACAATTTATGCAGCGTACTAGTTAGGAGAGGAAGTGGCGGCTGTCGTCGGTATCTCCAGAGCGGCAGACGCAAAACCCTGGACGCGCGGGCGCGCGCCGCCGCTCCAGTTCCATCGCGCACACGAGGTGCCATGCGCCTGATACTTTATCTCGGCAAAGGTGGCGTCGGCAAGACGACCACCTCGGCGGCGACTGCGGTGCGCGCCGCTGAACTCGGCTACCGGACGCTGGTTGTCAGCACCGACGTCGCGCACAGCCTGGCTGATGCGCTCGATCATCCACTGGGAGCGCAACCGACCCAACTGACCGATCGACTCTGGGGGCAGGAGATCAATGTGCTGGAGGAGGTGCGTCAGCACTGGGGCGAGTTGCGCAACTATCTGGCGGGGTTGCTCAAACGGCGCGGAGTCAGTGATGTGGCGTCGGAAGAACTGGCGATCATTCCCGGTATGGAAGAGGTCGTCAGCCTGCTCCACATCCGGCGTCAGGCGCGTGAGGGCAACTTTGATGTCGTTATCGTCGATGCCGCCCCGACGGGTGAAACTATTCGTCTGTTGACGATGCCGGAGACCTTTCAATGGTATGCAGCGCGGGTGATGGACTGGGATCCCGGCACCAAGAGCGTCGCCAGGCCACTGGTGCGCGCCCTGATCCCGGCAACCAATGCGTTTGAGACGCTTGATCGCCTGACCAAGGGGGTTGAAGCCCTGCGTCAGACCCTGACCGACCCCGATGTCAGTTCGTACCGGCTGGTCGTCAATCCAGAACGTATGGTCATCAAGGAAGCGCAGCGCGCAGCGACCTATCTTTCGCTGTTTGGCTATCCGGTTGATGGCGTGGTGCTGAACCGGGTGCTGCCGCGCAACGCCGTCGCAGGCGAGTTTATGGAGCGCCTGTACGAAATGCAATCGTCGTACCGCAAGATGGTGCACGATCTGTTTGCACCGCTGCCGATCTGGGAAGCGCCGCACTACCCGCACGACATCCGGGGAGTCGCCGATCTTTCACAGGTCGGGCGTGACATGTTCAAGGACGAAGACCCGACGAAGGTGTTCTTTCGCGGCACAACGCAAGAGATCATTCGTGATGGCGAAGAGTATGTGATGCGGTTGCCGTTGCCGCACGTCGAGATCGGCAAGGTGTCGATCACCAAACGCGGTGATGAGTTGTTCGTGACGATCGGCAATTTCAAACGCGATATGATCCTGCCGCTAACCCTTGCGGAGCGTCCGGCGAAGCGCGCCGTATTCCGCGAAGGAGTGCTCGAAGTGCGCTTCGGCGCACCGGAAACGATTGAGCCGACGGCGGCATCCGCCGGTTGATCGTGGACAACAGTGGTATCGTTGATCTGGCAGAGCGACATCCGCCTGCACAGCGCCAGAGGCGGGTCTGGCGTCGAATGAAGAGGAGACCCATTCCATGCTGACTGAAGAACTGGTGCGCAGTGCGCTGAAAAATGTTTACGACCCGGAAATCGGGATGGATATCGTTAATCTTGGTCTGGTGTACAACGTCGATATTCAGGAGAACGGTCGTCGGGTGGTGGTCGATATGACCCTGACGACACCCGCCTGCCCTGCCGGTCCGCAGATCCTGACGCAGGCGAAACGCGAGATCGAGGGTCTCCGTCAGGTGTACAGCAACCTGGAGGATGTGCAGATCAACCTGGTGTGGACGCCGTTCTGGAATCCCTCGATGATGAGCGAAGAGGCGCGTGAGGAGTTAGGGTTCTTCTAACGGCGCTTTCAACAATGCGCTCTCCGCTATGCTCAAGCGGAAGTGCATTACCCTGTCTGAAGCGCTCCAGGCGCTGCTGGAGTATCACAAGATACCGATCCGTTTTCTTGATGTTCCGCTTGATGATACAGTTCGTGTCGTTGAGCAACTCCAGATTTACGCATATGATGCGTATTTCATTGTCTGTGCTCGCCAGCAGTCCTGCCCGCTCATCAGCCTCGATGGCGGATTGCATGCTGCCCGCGCCGCGCAGATCAACCTTGTGGAGGTGACACCGCGAAGAGCTATACTTTTTCTGAAGCCCGTCAAAACTTCGCTGCTCTTCTTGAGCAGGCCCGTCGTGATGGCGCGGTACGCATTCAGCATCGTGATGGGCAGAGTTTTGTCGTGATGCCCGAGACTCAAAAAACATCACCGCTTGATATTCCTGGTGTCCAGCTAAGCCGTCCATTGACACGCAAAGAGATTCTCGAAAGTGTTCAAGAAAGCCGCCGGAACGACAAGTAAGCGCATCTCAATGGGCTGCGGCCCCTGTGTTCCTTCGCTCGTTTTAGGCGTCCTGACGCCCAAACTCTGAGGGGGTACGGGGCACAGGCGCATCGGAACGCACAAAACCGGCGATCTCTTCCAGGAACGCTACCCCTGAGCGGTCATTCTCCCCACGGCGCCTCATCATCCCGCGTCTCGCCTGGCAGGGCGCGGATGTTTGCAGGGGAGACTCACTCTGAAGTAAATGCCCCATAACCAGATGTTGCGGGTTTATAACTCCGCAGACCGTGTCGCCGCACTATACTCTGCACGAACTTTGTGCCACGATGCACGAAGAATGTTTGGTCGCTCGCTTCACGTTTGTCGAGGCGCATCATGCATGCTTCTTCGCCGCGAACCGGCGCCGCATCCCTGCAGGGGAGCGTTCACCCTGTTGCTGTTCCTCGCCGAACATCCGCAGCGTGGATCACATGGGTGTTGTACGGTGTGGCGACATTCTTTGTGGCGCTGGTCGTCCTGGTTCTCTGGTTCGCCATCGCTCGTCCGGTTCAGGTGTTGCCCCGCATCGAACCCGCCCCCGCTTTTATGCTCACCGATCAGGATGGTCGCTGGGTGAGTGATACTGATCTGCGCGGTCGTGTGCTGATCATCAATTTCGCCCATACGCGCTGTGGGGAACGATGTGCCGCAATGGAGCGCAGCATGCGCGCAATCTACGATACCCTGCGCGCCGATGGTCGCCTGGGAACACAGGTGCGGATGGTGACGATCACGGTGGATGCACAAAGCGATGCTCCGCCGGTGTTGCGCGCCTATGCCGCGCGTCTGGGTGTCGAAACGCCAGAGTGGACCTTCCTGACCGGCTCAGACCGCGAACTCAAGCAACTGATCGGTGGCGGGTATGGCGTCTATTACCGGATCGAGGGCAGTGATGTTGAGCTCGATCAGCGCGCCGTGCTGGTTGATGGAACCGGTCTGTTGCGTGCCGAATACAATGGCGCCCGTCTCGATCCTGCGATTGTGATGCGGGATATCGGGCTGGTCGAGCAGGAGGCGAACAGCAGCCAAGCGGCGCGGCCGATCTACGAGATGGCGCACCTGTTCGTCTGTTATCCCAGGTAGGGACGTGTTGAACGTGAAAGAGGCATCAAGCGACGCTCCATTCACTAGAAGGGAAACACAGTATGACTGAACAACCGGTAACGGAGCAACGCGAGGAAGCGGAAGAGCACGAAAACCACGAACTGCCGCGGGGTGCGTTGCTGATCACGCTGACGTACCTGGCGATCCTTGCGGGGCTGTGGATCCAGGTGTATTTGCAGTTGCTGGCAAACGGCGGAGTGAGGGGATCATGAACCGCAAATATCTGGGCTACCTGTTTGAAGTCGCGTGGATCCTTCCGAGCGTTGCGGTGCCGATTGCATTTCTGGTGGCGATTGTGATCACTGCATTTGTTGTCGGCATTGCGGTGCCGGGTAATGTGGGGCGTGTCGATCCAAAGGCGCTCAGCACAACCCCGCCGTTCGACAAGCCCGGTCTGCGCGAACTGGCGCCGGGACGCTACGAAGCCGTCGTCACGGCGCAGTTGTTCAACTTTACGCCGGGAGAACTGGAGATACCCGCCGGTTCGAAAGTGACGTTCATCGTCACCAGTCGTGATGTCATTCACGGCTACAAGATTGAGAATACGCCGATCAACATGATGGTCATCCCAGGGCAGGTTTCGCGTATGACGACCACGTTTGACACCCCTGGCGAGTACTATGTCTACTGCCACGAGTATTGTGGCGGCGGGCACCATTTGATGGCGGGCAAGATCATTGTGACTCCGGCGAAGACGGCTTCGGCGAATCGCTAGTTGTGTGTCTGCCGTTCGCTGCACGTGCAGCGCGGCAACCTGGAATGGGAGATGGTATGGCTACAGCGCGTGTTTCCGGTGTCTCCATTGCTGCTGAGCGCGCCGAAGTCGGCGTGTTTGCCACCGAGTATCGGTTGACGGGTCTGAACCTGCTGATCGCATTCATCGCGCTGGCGATTGGCGGTCTGTTCGGCGTGATGCAGGCGTTGCAGTACAACGGCATCGATCTGTACAAGCCGATTGCGCCGGTCTTGCGCGGCGGTTACTATCAGGGGCTGGCGTTGCATGGCGTGCTCAATGTGCTGGTGTTCACCACTTTTTTCATCATCGGCTGGCTGACATTTGTCACATCGCGATCACTCGGCATTCCACTGGCGAGTCGTGCGCTGGGGTGGACGACGTTCGGCGTGATGACCGCCGGCTTGCTGATTGCGGCGTTGCCGTTGTTGCTCAACAATGCGACGGTTCTGTTCACGTTCTACCCGCCGCTCAAGGCGGATCCGCTGTTCTACATTGGTCTGACGCTGGTGGTTGTCGGTACCTGGTTACTGTTGATCAACCAGGTGATGATGCTCCGGCAGTGGCGTGCCGCCAACCCTGCGGCGCGCATTCCGCTGCCGGCATTCATGGCGATCGTCACAATGACCATGTGGGTCATCTGCACCTTTGGCGTTGCGACCGAGATGCTCTTCCTGCTGATCCCCTGGTCGCTGGGGCTGGTGCAGGGAACTGACCCGGTGCTGGCACGCACGCTCTTCTGGTTCACCGGTCATCCGATCGTCTACTTCTGGCTGTTGCCAGCGTACATTTCGTGGTACAACTTCGTGCCGCAACAGGCGGGCGGCAGGTTGTTCAGCGATCCGATGGCGCGGGTGTCATTCATTCTGTTCCTGATCCTTTCGACGCCGATCGGGATGCATCACCAGTACACCGATCCGGGCATCAGCGAGATCTGGAAACTGGTGCACGCGATCTTCACCTTTGGCGTCTTCTTCCCCAGCCTGTTGACCTTCTTCAACGTCGTGGCGTCGCTTGAGAACGGCGGGCGGGCGCGCGGCGGCAAGGGGTGGCTGGTGTGGGTCTTCAATCTGCCGTGGCGCGAGCCGAGTTTTACGACGCAGGCGCTGGCGATGATCCTGTTCGCCTTCGGCGGCGCAGGCGGGCTGATCAATGCGTCGTACAATATCAACCTGGTAGTGCATAACACCTCGTGGATTTCGGGACACTTTCATTTGACGGTTGGCACCGCCGTGACGCTCAGTTTCATGGGCATTACCTACTGGCTGGTTCCGCACCTCACCGGGCGTCGGCTGTGGAGTCCGACGATGGCGCTGGTGCAGGCGTGGACATGGTTCATCGGCATGGGGATCTTCTCGCACTGGATGCATATGCTGGGGTTGCTGAGCATGCCGCGACGCACGGCGATCGGTGCAACGCGGTATCTTCAACCGGAGTGGGAACCACTCCTGCCGATGATTGCAGTCGGTGCAATCATCATGTTTGTGAGCGCCACGCTGTACTACCTCAACATGGTGCTGACGATCACCGCCGGGAAGAAAGATGCAGTTCCCATGGTTCCGTTCGCGCGGGCGGTTTCTGGTCCGGAGGATGGTCCGCGGGTGCTGGATAACTTCAAGCCCTGGCTGGCAATCGCGTTCACGCTGCTCGTGATCAACTATGCGCCAACGTTGATCAGATTGGTGTCGGAAATGCAGTTCATTCCGGGCATGCGTTCCTGGTGAGGACGCACGGCGGTCGGGGGGGACGAACGATGTCGTTCGTCCCCGAAAGTTTTTTCTTGACACACGTCTTCCGTATGCTATAATCGCAGCAAATCCCCATGCCGCGTCTTTGCTCGTGTATCAAGGAAAACACCGTGACACGCCTGCACCTTCGGTCACTGTCATTCGCGGCGCTTTTGCTGATATTGACGATTGCTGCCCCTGCGCCACTTGTTGCTGCACCGCAAGATTTTCGCTGGGATCCTGCCTCGCGCGCGTACACTGTCACCAATCAGACGCCAAACAATACCGTGCTGGTCGTGAGCGATTTTCGCCTGCGCAACGATGATACGACCGCAGCGACATTCGTTATTTCCTTCCCGGAGGTTCCGGGCGGATGGCAGGCGAGTACGACGATTGCGCAACCGATTGCGGTCAACCAGGCGACGACGTCGGCAGTTATTCCTATTCGTATCATCATTCCGCCGAATACGCCCAACGGCGTGCGTACAGTGACCGTCCGCGCAACACGCACCGATGTGACGCCAAATCAGACGGCGGAAGCGGTGATTCAGGTGACGCTGGTTGCCCCGGCGCCAGGGACGCCGCCGCCTTCCGCCTGCCCCGAACTGTCCGATCCAGGGAATAATTTCGATGGCGCTGCGCTGATCCTGGTGGATCGCGCTGAACGGCATGGCATCTGCACGGTTGGCGATGAGGACTGGTATAAGTTTGGCGCCGTCGCCGGCAAGTACTATTCGATCGATATTCCGGACATGGATGCCGGTCTCGATCTCTCGCTCGAACTCTACGACTCGAACCGGCGTCTCATCGATTCGAACGATGATTTTCCATTTCGCGGCGGCACGCAAACCCTCACCGATACGCGACCGCTGATCCAGTCGTTCCGCGCGCCAACCAGCGGGTTCTTCTATGTGCGTGTGCGTGATACCCTGGGGATTGGCGGCAGTAACCTCAGTTACACGATTATTGTGCGCGGCGAGAGTTATGGTCCTTTCCCGCCCTTTGTTTCATCGATCTGCAACGATACCTACGAGCAGGATGGATTGCCCGAACTGGCGCGGCAGATCAATCAGAATGAGACGCAGCGCGGGCGCCTGCTCTGCCCCAACGGTGACGCGGATTGGGTGAAGTTCTTTGCACTTGCCGGGTATACGTACTATCTGTACACCAACACGCGACCATACGCGCCGCCAGATGCGAATGGCGTTCTGCCCGGCGCCGATACGCTCCTCTTCCTGTTTGGGCGTGATGCGATCACGCTGATCGATTCGAACAATAATATCGAAGGCGGTACAACCCTCGACTCGCTGGTGCGGTTTACTCCCTCAGCCGATGGCATTTACTATGCGCAGGTCAAGAATGTTGGCGATATTGGCGGGATGTTCATTCGCTACGATCTGACCCTGAAGGCATGTCCAGTCGAGCAGCCAGCATGCGGACCCCCGCCGGATATTCTTCCGGCGCCGCCACCGCAGGCGACAGGTAATGTTGTTCCTCTGGCGCAGGAGGTCGAGCCGCTGATCGAGGCGAGCGTAGCGCCACAAGCGGTTCCTGCCCTGGTCGAAGATGCTGGCGGTGAGATGATCGTGGCGCTTGCCGGCGCTCAACCGATTGCACGTCAGATCGATCCGTCGTTCATCGGCATCTGGCAGCGGGTCGATCTGCCGGTGATAACCGGGCGCGCGAAACGCGCATGGGTCTGGGGTCCTGCGCCGCGCCTGGCGCGCAGTGAGCCATATATCCAGTCAGGCAGCGGGCTGCGGCAGGTGCTCTATTTTGACAAGGGACGTCTCGAGATCAATAACCCTGCTGGAGATCGCAGCGCTGCTTCGTTCGTCACCGCTGGCTTGCTGGTGTCAGAAATGGTTCTGGGGCGGGTGCAGATCGGTGATAGCGAGTATGCGGAGCACCAACCGGCAATGCTTCCGGTCGTCGGTGATCTTGATGGCGCGAATGCGCCAACCTACGCAATGTTTGCCTCGATCATGTCACCGGTTGCTGATCGCACCGGCTTGCTGGTGACCGATGCGCTGCTGTCAGACGGAAGTGTGCGCTCTATGGTCGAACCGGCGCGTCCAGAGACGCGCTTCGCGCATTTCGTCGCAACCACAGGGCATAATATCCCGCGTATTTTCTGGGAGTATTTGACAGCATCAGGGGTCGTGTACGACAATGGTATGTATCGTGCTGGTCGGGTCATGGATTGGGTGACGGTCGTCGGGTATCCGATCAGCGAGGCGTACTGGGTGCGTGTGCGGGTCGGCGGTGTCGAACGTGATGTTCTGGTGCAACTGTTTGAGCGTCGTGTGCTGACCTATACCCCCGATGAGCAACCAATGTGGCGGGTGCAGATGGGGAATGTCGGGCAGCACTACTACATCTGGCGCTACGGCAGTTCGTTGCCGTAACACGTCTGCTATGAGCGGCGTCGGTGATCGTGCCCTGTTTCTGGTTTGCTTCTGTCACGCAATGTTCCGGACACTCCTATGCCGTCATTCAACGAACGTGTCGGTGAAGTGATCAAACGCAAACGCCAGCGCGACCGGTTGACTCAGGCGGAACTGGGGAGTCGCATTGGCGTGAGTGGCAGTTATATCAGCAGCATCGAAAACGGGCAGAGTAGCGCGCGGATCGCCGAGATCGAAGCGCTGGCGACGGTTTTTCGCACCACTGCCTTCGAACTGCTCAGCGAGGCAGCCGCGGCGGATGGCTACAAGTTTTCGGCAGCGCACCGCGACCGCGAGGCATTCCTGAACCTGTACGATTCCCTTTCTCCTGAACATCAACAGATGGCGCGCACGTTCCTGTTGTTCCTGCGCGATCAGCAGAATCTTCCCCGTGAATAAGTCATCGTCGTCAATCCATACCTCTCGTTCTCTCAAACAGTTGTTCCAGTTGCTCAGCGCCAGCGTCTGGGTCGCTGCAACGATGCTGGTGCTGCTTGCGGCTTGCGGTGCGCCAGATCAACCGGTTGCAACCGGCGAAGCCTCGCCGACTTCTGCGCCCACATCAGCGCCACCGACTCCTGCCGCGCCGCTGCGTGGCGGAAACCTCACAATCCGTCTGGCCGACGATAGTGGCACATTGCAACCCTGGCATCCGCGCACACGCGGCGAAGAGCAGATCATCGGGTTGGTCTACAGTGGTCTGATGCGCCTGGACGCAACCCTGGCGCCGCAACCGGACCTGGCGACGGGTTGGGTAGCCTCAGCCGATGGACGGATCATCACGTTCACCCTGCGCAGCGATGCCGTCTGGCACGATGGGCGTCCAGTCACGGTTGATGATGTTGTCTTTACGCTCGATGCATTGCGCGCACTGCCGCCGTCTACAGCGTTGCTCGCCGGGTTGCGGCGGATTGTCGAAGTGACGTCGCCGGAGAGCGATACGATTGTCATCCGCCTTGATGAACGCTACGCGCCCATCTTCAGCCTGCTTACAACGCCGGTGCTGCCGCGTCACCTGCTGATCGGCAGAGACCTGGCAGAATTCAACGCCTGGGATGCACCGGTTGGCAGCGGACCCTTCCGTTTTGAGCAGCGCGAGCCGGGCGTGGCAATCACACTGGCGGCGAATCAGGCATTCTACCGGGGTGCGCCCCTCCTTGATCGGGTGGTGTTCGTCATTGCGCCCGATGCACAGGTGGCAGCGTCGGCGTTACAGGATGAGCGTTTGCTGCTGGCAGAACTTCCCTGGAGCGTCGGCAGCGTCATAACCGAAACATCGCCGATGCTGCAATGGGGCGCATATGCTGAGAACGGGTATTATTTTCTCGCCTTCAACCTGCGTTCCGACCGAATCTTCAGCGATCCGAGGCTGCGCGAGGCGCTGGCAGCGACGATCGATCTGCCGCGTATTGTGCAGGAGGTGACCGATGGGCAGGGGATGCTCATCGGCAGCAGCGCCGCGCCGGGTTCCTGGGCGGATCTGACGCCGCCGCCAGCTGGAACGGTCGATCTGGATCGCGCACAGACGTTGCTGGACGAAGCCGGATGGCGTCTGCCGCCGGAAGGCGCGATTCGCCAGCGCGACGGTGTGCCGCTGACGGTGCAACTCTTCGTGCGCGCCGACGATCCGCGTCGGGTGCGCGCTGCCGAGTTGATTGCCAGCGCCGCCGAGCAGATCGGGATGGATATTGTGGTGCAGCCTGCCGATTTTGCCACCGTCATTCGCTCGAAGTATGCGCCGCCCTACGACTTCGATCTGCTGATCGGCAGTTGGGTTAATGGCGTCGCTGACCCGGATTTTGCCGACTATGCCTCCTACGACCCGGATGATTTTGCACTGTTTCATTCGAGTCAGATCAACCAGGGAGTGGCAGATACGCGTCCGACGCTCAACTTTGTCGGGTTCAGCGATCCGATCTACGATAATCAGGCGGGTGCGGCACGGCAGTTATACGATCTGAGCGAACGGGCGCAGGCGATCCAGCGTGCCCAGGAACGGGTGGCGCTTCTACGCCCATATCTGTTTCTCTGGGCGGATCGAATAGCGGTAGTGTGCAATCCGCGGGTAAAAACGCCGGACGGACCGGTCACCCTGATGACGCCCAACTATATGTGGAATATCGAGCGCTGGTATGTCGAGGTGGAAGGTTGAACAGAATGCGTGGAGACGGGGTGGTATGAACGTTCGACGTGGAACGTTCCGTACTCATGATGATCGCTTGTCACCCACCGCGTGGCTATGATGTCCATCGTACCCCATGCGGATCCATCCCCGCTGGATCGCATAAATAACCGCCATCGTTCGATCATTGACCTGCAGTTTCGACAGAATAGATGTGATATGGTTTTTGACCGTCTGTCCGCTGATCGAAAGTTGAGAAGCGATCTCTTTGTTCGACAACCCTCGAGCGATGCAGTCGAGTATCTCGATTTCGCGCGACGTCAGCGGCGCAAACAACGCGCTGGTGCGCTCATCTTCGGTGGCGGCAAGCTCGCGAAACTGATGCAGCACACGGGTGGCGACGTGCGGCTTGGCAATGACACTATCGTTGATCAGGTACTTTCCGCGCGCGACTTCGCGGATCATGCGCACCAGGTCGCGCGGATGCACATCTTTTGATGAGTAGGCCGCCGCGCCGACTTTGATAGCCTGGAAGAGTTGATCATCGTCCTCGTAGACACTGATGACAATCAAACCAATGCGCGGTTCCCGTCGCTTGATGACGCGGGCAACTTCCAGACCGTTCAGTCCAGGCAGATTAATGTCTACCAGAACGACATCCGGGACGAGACGTTCCGCCAGTTTGATTGCTTCCTGCCCATTTTCCGCCTCACCGACCACTTCCATATCGCCGGCTTCTTCCAGGCTCCAGCGAATACCCTGGCGGAAAAGCGGGTGATCATCGATAATCAGTACACGAATACGTTGTTCCATTATCTTCACCCTGACTATTCCAGTGGGAGCATAACCGTGACTTCAGTTCCATGCCCCGGACGTGATGCTACCGTCAGGCGTGCACCGATCAATTCCGCTCGCTCACGCATACTCGTCAGCCCCCAGTTGCTTTTGCCGGTTCGTCGTGCCACTTCGCGGGGATCAAATCCTGGTCCCTCATCGTGCACCGACAGGATCAGCGTGTTTGCCTGCTGCACAAAACGCACCGTGATCGGCGCGCCACGTGCATATTTGTGTGCGTTTTGAAGCGCCTCCTGGACAATCCGATAGAGAACGATCTCGACTTCGTCCGCCTGTCGCGGCACGGCATCGGCTTCGAACGTCACCCGCACATTGTAGGTATTGCCATAGGTGCGCAAATAGTCGCGCAATGCTTCAACCAGACCGCGTTCGGCGACCTGCCCCGGTCGCAGGTTGGCGATAAAGCGGCGAACTTCGCTCAATCCGTCGCGGGTCGCACTGCGCAGGCGATCAAGCATCTGCGCCAGTTTTTCAGCCTGTTCACCGGTTTGCTGTTGCGCCAGCGTGTAACAGGTTTCAAGCAACATCAGCGAATTTGCCAGCACCTGCGCCGGTCCGTCGTGAACCTCGCGCGCCAGGCGCACCCGTTCCTCTTCGCGCCCATGAATGACCTGCGAACGCAGCGCCAGCGCCCATGGATCGGATGTCGCACTTGTTCCGGTATTTGTCAATGCGCTACTACTCATCTCGATCTGGCGAATCAGCAGTTCTATCTGTCTTAAACCGCTGCGCCGCATATCAACGTTGCGGGTCAATTCGTCGCAACGCGCCCGCAGTTTTGCCATCTGCTGACCAAGCGCTTCGGCGCTTGAGCGTCGCCGCTGAAGCGCCGTGCGATACTGAAGGGTGACCTCATCGAGTTCACGTTCAGCCTGACGGAGCGCGGCATTCAGCGCATGCGCCTCCTGGCGCTCGCGCTCCGCCAGAGCGCGCAACCGCTCCAGCTGCTCCGCCACAATGTCACGCGCTTCGCGAAGAGCGACCGGTATTGCTGGCTCTTCCTGCGAACTCATAGCGCTGTGCCTGCCGGTCATTTGATGATTAATCGTGTAGCACAAATATACATCAGATTGGGGAACAATTCCAGTCATTTCGTCATAAATTCTTATTCAAAATAGAGTCGAATTGGTTGCAATTCACGCGCCAGTGATGAGTCACTGGCGCCGTCGTCACCCCGACGCCGGGTCAGGGTTCACGCGCACCCCGGCGAAGAACCACGATGGGTCTGCCGCCGGAATAGCCGGTTGTCTATCGAATGCCCGCGTACATCCCCTGCACAATTGCTCGACAAAATTGCCTGGTTGCAACCTGGTTAAGAAAGCGCAACGAACGATTGATGAACCATTTCGGTACACCCCGCCTGCTGGCAGTATAGTGCGGTCAATTCCCATGAATGATTGTGGCGAGGGCAGGATGACGACAGCAGCTCGTGGCACGGGCAAAATAGGTCCCAATGCGATTATCCAGACCGTTGCAGCGCTGCGGGAAATGTTCGGTGATGAAGGAGCGCGTGCCGTGCTGGTGCGCGGCGGGGCGGGCGATCTTCCCGATCATCTGCCCCACGAGTTGATCGACGAGCGCGAGTTTCATGCGCTGGTCGAACTGCTTATCGAGCAGATTGGCGAGGAACGGACGAACATGGTCATGGAGCGCTCCGGGCAGTTGACCTCGGAGTATGTGTTTGCCAACCGTATCCCGCCGGTTGCGCGCATTGCGCTTCGCCTGTTGCCGCCACGGATGCGGTTGCGTCTGCTGTTGCCGGCAATGCGACGCCATACCTGGACCTTCGCTGGCAGCGGTGTGTTTGCCTACGATCTCACACCGACGCCATCCCTGTCGATTGCCAATGGGACGCTGTTCGATACGTCGGCGATGGCTGCGGCAATGTGCGCCTACTATCGTGGCGCATTCGAGCACATGTTTCGGAAACTGGTCTGCCCACATGCGACGCTGCGCGAGCTTGAGTGTCAGGCGCGGGGTGATCGCCGCTGTCGGTATGCCATCCAGTGTTGATCATCGTTCGAGATGAAGGCGCGTTCCAGGCGCCTGTTTTCTGGCAGAGGTAGTTCTCAGTTTTCACTACATGGAGGTGTACGAGTGACGGCTCCACCACAACCGGTTCGCCCCATGCGTCATGCGCCGCGCAATTTTGCGCTGACGCCGCTCAATATCTACTGGGAAATGACGCAGGCGTGTGCGCTCGCCTGTCGCCACTGCCGCGCTGAAGCGATGCCGCACCCGCATCCGCTGCAACTCTCGTTCGAGGAAAGCGTTCGCTTTTTGCGGCAGATCCCCGATTTTGGCGATCCGATGCCGCAGTTGATCCTGACCGGCGGTGATCCGCTCGCCCGACCAGATTTGCTCGATCTGATCGATGCAGCGCGTGCGTTGGGCGTGCCGGTCTCGATCACGCCGAGCGCCACACCCAACCTGACGCGCACCACGCTCGCGGCGCTCAAGGCGCACGGTGTCGAGGCGCTTGGATTGAGCCTCGATGGCTCGAATGCTGCCCGCCACGATGCTATTCGCGGCGTCGGAGGCACGTTTGATCGCACCATCGCGGCGATGGAGTGGGCGGCGGAACTCGATATGCCGCTGCAGATCAACACCCTCGTCGCAGCGGAGACAGCCGATGATCTGCCGTCGATCTACGCCCTTCTGAAGACGAAACAGGTCGCCCGCTGGAGTCTCTTCTTTCTGATCTCCGTCGGGCGTGGACGGGTGTTGCAGTCACTGACACCCGCCGAAGCCGAGCAGTTGATGGTCTGGATCTATCGCATCGCTCAGGAAGCGCCGTTTGCCGTCGCCACAACAGAGGCGCCATCGTACCGGCGGGTTGCTCTTGGTGAAATGCGCGCTGCCGGTATGAGCAGCGAACAGATCCGTCAGACGCCTGTCGGGCGAGGGTTTGGCATTCGCGACGGCAACGGGATTGTGTTCGTCTCGAATACCGGCGACATCTGTCCAGCCGGTTTCCTGCCGCTGGCTGCCGGCAATGTGCGCACCGACCATATTGTGCAGGTCTACCGCGAGTCGCTGCTGTTCAGTGCACTGCACGATCCATCGCAGTTCGGCGGGCGCTGCGGACGGTGCGAGTACCGCGCAATCTGCGGCGGATCACGCGCGCGCGCCTTTGCCGCCACTGGCGATCCGCTGGCGGAAGACCCGCTCTGCACGTATCAACCGGGGCAAACCATGTGAGGCAGGTTGCAACGTTGTCCGGGTCGTCGTGAGCACACGTATCACGAGCAGGTCTGTGAAGGAGTCGATCATGCGTATTCTGATGATCCAGCCGAACTATCACGCAGGTGGAGCGGAAATTGCCGGCAACTGGCCGCCGAGTTGGGTTGCATACATCGGCGGCGCATTGCGGAAAGCGGGATACTCCAACCTGCGCTTTGTCGATGCGATGACCAACAATCTGCCAGACAGCACCGTCGCACAGATCATCCGCGCCAATCGTCCGGATGTCGTGATGGCGACAGCGATCACGCCGATGATCTACAAGGCGCAGGAAACACTGCGCCTGGCGCGGGAAGCCAACCCTGGCTGCAAGACGATCCTGGGCGGTGTGCACCCGACTTTTATGTATGCGCAGGTATTGACCGAGGCGCCCTGGATCGACTACATCGTGCGCGGCGAAGGGGAAGAGATCATCGTCAACCTGATGCGCGCGATCGAGAATGGCAGTGATGAACGTGATCGCCATCAGATTCAGGGAATTGCGTTCCTGGATGAGGATCGGGTTGTGGCGACGCCAGCGCATCCGCCGATTGCCGACCTTTCGACCCTGACCCCCGACTGGAGTCTGCTGGAGTGGGAGAAGTACATCTACATTCCACTGAATGTGCGGGTTGCAGTGCCGAACTTTGCGCGCGGATGTCCGTTCACGTGCCGTTTCTGCTCACAATGGAAATTCTGGCGCAAATATCGTGTGCGTGATCCGATTGCGTTCGTCGACGAAATCGAACTGCTGGTGCGCGAATATAAGATCGGCTTCTTTATTCTGGCAGACGAGGAGCCGACCATCTACCGCAAGAAATTCATTGCGATGTGCGAAGAGTTGGAGCGGCGCAAACTCGGCGTTCACTGGGGCATCAACACCCGCGTCACCGACATTCTGCGCGATGAGAAGTACCTGCCGCTCTACCGTCGCGCCGGGTTGGTGCACGTCTCACTGGGCACCGAAGCCGCAGCGCAAATGAACCTCGACCGTTTCCGCAAGGAGACGACCATCGAGCAGAACAAGCGCGCCATCAAGTTGCTCCAGGATCAGGGGATGGTTGCCGAAGCACAGTTCATTATGGGTCTGGAGAACGAGACCCCTGAAACCATTGAAGAGACATACCGATTTGCGCTCGACTGGAATGCGGACATGGCGAACTGGAATATGTACACGCCATGGCCGTTTGCCGAGTTGTTCGAGGAACTGGGCGATCGGGTCGAAGTGCGTGACTTCTCGAAGTACAACTTTGTCACGCCGATCATCCAGCCGGATGCAATGACGCGCGAGCAGGTGCTCAAAGGTGTGCTGCGCAATTATGCACGTTTCTACATGCGCAAGGCATTCCTGAGTTATCCCTGGATCAAAGACCCGTTCAAGCGGCGCTATATGCTCGGCTGTTTGAAGGCGTTCGCCAAAACAACCTTCACCAAGCGGTTCTACGATCTGGAGCGGGTGCATCTCGACGGTTCGATTGACCTGGGGTTCGACGAGACGAAGGTGCTGACGCGCGAACAGATCGCAGAGTTGAAGCAGAAGCGCCCCGAAATGTCCGCCGATGTCGATTTTCGTGGTACGATGACGGTCTGCGGCGCGCCGAAGGATGTGCCGGAGTACGTGGAACACGAGGGATAAATCTTTTCCCATCATACCAGGTTCGTCAGGGCGCGGCATGCCGCGCCCCTTGTGCGTTGGAGGTCACAGGTGAGCACTGTTATCGTCATTGGGGCCGGTTTTGGCGGCCTTGCAGCCGCCGTGCGCCTGGCAGCGCGCGGCCACGACGTGCACATTTTCGAGAAGCAGGATAAGCCGGGCGGTAAGGCGTATGTTCTGGAGGTGGACGGCTTCCGCTTCGATACCGGTCCGACGGTCATCACGGCGCCGTTCATGTTTGATGACCTGTGGCGAGCGGCGGGTCGTCGGCGCGAGGAGTATGTCGAATTCCGCCCGTGCCACCCGTTCTACCGCATCTATGACCATACCGGTCGTCGGTTCGATCACAGCGCCGATGAAGCGGCAGTACTGCGCGAGATTGAACGCATCAACCCCGCCGATGTCGAGGGGTATCGGCGTTTTCTGGCGAGCACGCGCCCCATCTTCGAGAAAGGATTCGTTGAACTTGCGGACAAGCCATTCCTGCACTTCCGCGATATGCTGCGCGTGACGCCCGATCTCATCCGCCTGCGATCATTCGAGAGCGTCTATCGCTATGTGTCGCGCTATATCAAGGACGACTTTCTGCGGCGCTGTTTTTCGTTCCATCCGCTGTTCATCGGCGGCAACCCCTTCTATGCTTCGTCAATTTACTCGATGGTGCATTACCTGGAGCGTGAATGGGGGGTGTACTACGCCGTCGGCGGCACCGGCGCAATCGTGGATGCTCTGGTACGTCTCTTGCGTGAACTCGGCGTTGCCATCCATCTGAACGCCGAGGTGCGCGAGCTGATCGTCGAAGGGCGTCGCATCCGCGGTGTGGCGCTTGCCGACGGCAGCGAGTATCGCGCCGACATTGTTGTGTCGAATGCCGATGTCGCCCATACCTACGCCGACCTGATCGCGCCACGCTACCGCCGTCGCTATACCGACCGTCGCCTGCGCTCGTTGAAGTACAGTATGTCACTGGTTGTGATCTATCTTGGAACACGGCGCACCTACCACGATGCTCCACTGGTGCGTCACAATATCATCTTTGGTCCACGTTACCGTGAACTGCTTGATGATATTTTCATCCACAAACGTGTCGCAGAAGATTTCTCGCTTTACCTGCACATGCCGTCGCGCGATGAGCCGGATGTGGCGCCGCCCGGTTGTGATGCATTCTACGTCCTGTCGCCGGTGCCCAACCTGGCATCGCAGGCGGATTGGGCGATGCTGGCGCGTCCATATCGTGATGCCATCATCGCATTCCTGGAGGAGCGTTTTCTCCCCGATTTGAGCAAGAACATCGTCGTGGAGCGTATAGCCGACCCGCGCTACTTTCAGCGGCGTCAGAACAACTATTTTGGTGCGGCGTTCGCGTTCGAGCCGACGTTGCTGCAATCCGCCTGGTTCCGCCCGCATAACCGCTCTGAGGAGTTCGACAACCTGTACTTTGTGGGCGCCGGAACCCACCCTGGCGCAGGATTGCCGGGCGTGTTATCATCAGCGCTGATCGTCGAGCGTCTGGTGCAGCAAGAGCGTGTCGGGCGTTGAAGGTTAGAACGTTGAACGTTGAACGTTCAATCAACGTTCAACGTTTGAATTACAGCATTTCTCAGATACATTGACCATTATTCCTATCCGTCGTGTCGCGCGAGACGCCCGCTGCCAGCTGAGTGTAGACCGAAATTCATTTCGGTCGCCTTGTGGGGAGTGCGATTCCGAGAGTGTTCAACCTCGTCCACCAGGTTCAACCTTTGTGAGAACTGCTATATGTATTCGCTGGAGGAACCCATGACACTGGTGCGTGATGCAGCGTTGATCGCCCAGATCGACAGATTGACCGTACCGTATGGTCAGGTGGCTCTCTGGGCGCTGGGGCAGGCCGGATTTGTGTTGAAGGGCGGCAACACAATCGCCTACATCGATCCCTGCCTGTCCAATTCGGTCGAGGCGCTTGGCGGCCCGCCGCGACGGTTTCCCATACCGCTTGATCCGGCGCTGGTCACGCACGCACAGGTGGTGCTGACGACGCACGAGCACCTCGATCATACCGATGCTGCAACCCTGGCGCCGCTTATGTCGGCATCACCCCAGGCTACGCTGGTGGCATCGCTGCAAGGGCGGCAGATCGCGCGCGATGCTGGCATCCCGGACGAACGGATCATCACGCCGCGTCTGGGTGAACGGGTCGAACTTGCCGGGCTTGCGTTCACGGCAATGCCGGCTGCCCATTATGCGTATGAAGTCGATGCCGACGGTCATTCTCGCTGGATGGGGTTCATTATCGAGTGCAACGGTGTGACCGTCTATCATAGCGGTGATACGATCATCTTCCCGGAACTGCTGGCAGCGCTTGTCGGGCGCGTGATCGACATTGCGCTCCTGCCGATCAATGGTCGTGATTTCTTTCGTGAGCATGAGGGGATCATCGGCAATCTGTGGCCCGGAGAGGCGGTTGAACTGGCGAAAGCCATCGATGCGCGGGTGCTGATCGGCATTCACAACGATCTCTTTGCCGGGAATCGCGTTTCGCCCGGTATGCTGTTCGATGAACTGGATCGGCGCGCCCCGTTTATGCGCTGTCATCTGTTGCAACCGGGCGAGTTGTATCTGTATGCCGGTTGAAGGCAGGTCGGCGGACGGCAGTAATGCGCGGTTGGGTGCAGGTGCGACACGGACGAATGAAGGCGCGCCTTCGCCTGCCATCAACCGTTCGCCCGTGCGCCGTCACCCCAACGTTACAGTTGCAACCCGATCTCGAACGTCGCTGCATACCCCTGGTCAGTCGGGGTGAGCGCCAGGACGAGTTGTTCGCCGTTTCTGCGGAAAATGCCGTCGTTCTGGTTGCGCGTCGTGCGACTCCCCCGAGCGGCATAGGGCGCCTGCGCAAAGACGGCATCACTTACGGCATCATCGAAGTAGAGTTGTGAGGTAAGCAGCCCAGGTCTAATGGTCTTTGAGTAAATAATCCGCCATAGCCCGCGCAGGCGGGCTTTGTATTCCATAGCCGAGGGCTTCAGCCCCACGGCAAGGGCGCACAGCGGATTTATTTCTCAATTTCCATCAGCCCGACGGCTCGTGCGGTAGAGCGGATTTATAGCGGTTCTCAGATGTGTTGAACCCTTGCCTGGATTTCTGGAACTTCCATCTTCGCCTCCGGCGGGCTGAAGCCCTGGCTGAGGTCGGGCAAGCCCTGCGGGCTGGATCAACCCAGGTCTCTCCGGCATATGGCAAGGATAACCGGAACGCCAGCCCCGCAGGGGCTTCCATGCGCTCAGGAAGGGCTTCAGCCCGCACCACGCCCGACGACGGACGCTGTCGGATGCTGCTCTCGTAGACTGACATTCATTTCGGTCATCGCATGGGGCGCGCTGTTCCCAGGAGTATTCAACCTTGTCTGATGGGTTCAACCTCTGTGAGAACTGCTATAATGCTCAATCTCCATGAGTCCGACAGCAAGAGGTGCATACTGGAATAGAGCAGTTCCCATAGAGGTTGAACCAATTGGACGGGGTTGAACGCTCCCAGAATCGCGCTCCCGACACGGTGACCGAAATAAATTTCGGTCTACGCTTTGCCGGAAACGGGCGTCTCGCGCGACACGGCAGACCCGGACAGGGGTCAACGTATCTGAGAACTGCTATAAATTCTCAATCTTCACATCAGGCTGGGAACGTTCAGCGCCGATGGCGCGTGCCATCCATGCTGCGCTGGTATAATCTCACCGTGTGTTTGAACTGAGCGCCTACGGATCATGCCCATGATGACACCTGCATCCCCTGATCGTCCACGTATCTGGACTGATGTTCGCCTGGAAGCGGAGGCGGTTGCGTTGCTCGAACCGCATGCCACGCTGGTCGCAGGCGGTGACGCTGCGCTGTTGCCCGGTTGCACTGTTGCCATTATCACCGCGCTGATCGACGCCAATGGCGCATGGATGGACGCAGCTGGCGACGCACTGCGGGCAATCTGTCGTCCCGGCATTGGCGTCGATAACATCGACATCGCTGCCGCTACAAAGCGTGGCATCCTGGTCATCAATACTCCCGATGGTCCTACCGAGAGCACCGCTGAACATGCCGTCGCATTGCTCTTAGCGCTGGCGAAGCAGGTCGTTGCGTCCGACCGCGTCCTGCGCACTGAAGGGTGGCGCGCCGCCCGGTTACGGGGCATCGAGGTGCGCGGTAAAACGCTGGGCATTGTCGGGTTGGGGCGCATCGGGCGGCGCGTGGCGCAGATCTGTCGCCAGGGGCTGGGGATGCATGTTGTGGCGTATGACCCGCCTGTTCCCGACGAAACCTTCGCTACCCTGGATGTGGCGCGCGCCGCAACCCTCGACGACCTGCTGCCGCATGCGCAGTTCCTCTCACTTCACTGCGCGCTGACGCCGGAAACCCGCCACCTGATCGGTGCACGTGAACTTGGATTGCTGCCGCCGGGCGCGCTGCTGATCAACGTCAGCCGTGGGGCGGTCGTCGATCAGGCGGCGCTGATCGCAGCGCTGAGCGATGGACGTCTGGCGGGCGCCGGTCTCGATGTCTTCGACCCGGAGCCGCTGCCGGGCGATCATCCGCTGCTGCGACTGCCGAACGTCATTCTGACGCCGCATATCGCTTCGTACACTGCTGATGGCGCGCGCGCCATGCATATTGGGGTGGCGCAGCAGGTTGTTCAACTGCTGCGCGGCGAACGCCCGCCGCATATCGTCAACCCGGAAGCGCTGTAGGGGCACAGGGGGCGCAGGGGCACAGCGCCGCTGTGGATGACCGTGGGGCGCAGGGCGCAGCGTCGCTGTGGGGCACAGCACGCTGTGGGGCACAGCACGCTGTG
>Ga0209227_1000852_pt1 | contig 25352 bp, 20 predicted proteins | sample YNPBryantNP2012_FD_185815 | JGI IMG/M metagenome (GOLD analysis project Ga0209227, IMG submission 185815) | Anoxygenic and chlorotrophic microbial mat microbial communities from Yellowstone National Park, USA - YNP Bryant NP 2012 (SPAdes)... ...
ACGGCTCCCTTGCTCAGAGGTGGGTCTGCCCTTTTCCCCAATTCGGCCAGGGAGAGGTGGGGGTAGCGCACCCTCAGCTCGGCCATCTCCCGCAGGGAGGAAGGCAGACGTCCCAATGTCCCTTCTTCCTCCATGGCCCGTATCTGCCTGATGCGTTCCTGTGCCGCCCGGGCGATCTTGCGAAGGTTGGCGGTCTCGCAATTGACCATGCGGTTGACGTCGCCCCTTATCTCCGAGAAGACCAGGCGGCTCTCCGCCTCGAGGACTGTGGCATGTGCGCCTATGGCCGCAAGCAGGTCCAAGATGCTCTCCTTGCTCTTCATGTACACCACCCAGGACGACCGCCTTTCCGCCGACTTCGCCACTATGCCCATCTCCCCGAGCAGAGAAACTAATTGTTCGGCAAGATCCCGGCTGGATAGGTTAAGCTCCAGGTGGCGGTTTCGCCGCAGATCCCCTAGGAATCCGCAGCCGAGGAAGATGCCGCGCAGGTATGCCTGTTTGCAGCAACGCTTCCTGATTAGGCGACCCGGGAGACCGCTCACCGGCCGTCCGTGTCCGTCCACGATCTCCAGCTCGTTGAGGATCTGCAGGAGGTTATCGCCTTCATAGAATGAAAGGCAGTAGCAGGCGTGGTTGCGGAGTCGGGGAAGCCGCTGCACACTGAAGTCCGGCCGGCAGTGGAAGGTATCGCGGCTCAGGTGCATGATCACTCGGGCTACGCAGGCGTGCTCGCTCTCGGTGTGCAGGGCTATGCGCTCCTCTCCCTGCAGGTGCAACACCCCCTCCGCACGCAGCAGTGCGGACAGCTCCGCCTTGCGGCAGCAATCCCTCTCGGGGATGATCTTGCTAAGCTCTTCCTTGACCTGGTCCCGGGTCATCTCATCCTCTGTCCACGTCGCGGTGTCGCAGGAAGACGGGGTGCCCCGCCTCTTTCAGGTGTTCCGACAGCAGCTCCGCCACCACCACCGAGCGATGCCGTCCTCCAGTGCATCCGATGGCCAGGGTGAGAAAGGCCTTGCCTTCGCGGATATAGAGAGGTATCAGGTAGTCCAGGAGCTTCTGGAAGTCGCGCAGGAACTTGCGAGCCGTCCGGTTACCGGTCACATAGTCGACCACACGCCGGTCAAAACCGTTGAGATCCTTCAGCTCTGCGACCCAGAAAGGGTTGGGGAGGAAGCGGATGTCGAAGACGATGTCTGCATCCAGGGGGATGCCGTACTTGTAGCCGAAGGACATGATCACCAGCTGTAGCACCCCGGGGACCTCTACCCCGGTGAGGTAGCGCCGCAGGTCCTCCCGCAACCTCTCGATGGGATAGTCGGAGGTGTCGATGACCAGATCTGCCCTCTCTCGTATGGGCCTCAGGAGTTTCCTCTCCTCGCTGATGCTCTCGGCGATGCCCTTCTCCACCGAGAGAGGATGGGAGCGGCGGGATTCCTTGTAGCGGCGGATGAGAACGGCGTCGGATGCCTCCAGGAAGATGATGCGATGGGATATATGCCCCTCTTCGAGATACCCCAGCTCCTTTTCCAGCTCCCGGAAGAAGGTCCGCCCACGCGCGTCTATGACCACCCCGATACGGTCCAGTTTGTTCTCCGAGAGGGATCCCAGTTCGACCACCTTGGGGAGCAGGCTCACCGGCAGATTGTCAATGCAGAAGAACCCCATGTCCTCCAGGCTCTTTATGGCTATGGATTTGCCCGCCCCGGAAAGACCGGTTATGATGATCAGCTCCATGGCCTCATTTTAGCAGATCGCCCTCCCAGGACAGCAGCCGCACCTTCAACTCGGTTCCCCACCGGAAGCCGCCCGGTTCTCCCGAAGCCGATACCACCCGATGGCAAGGCACCAGCAAAGGAAAAGGGTTTGCGGACATAACATTACCCACGGCGCGGGCCGCCCCAGGTCTTTCGGCATCCAGGGCCAGCTGGGAATAGGAACGGGTCTTACCAAAGCCGATGCGGGCGGCCTCTTCTATGACCCGTCGGCGGAAACCGGACACCCCCGCCTCGTCGAGGAGCTCTTCCAATCGGGGAAAGGGTTGTCGTTCCTGTCCTTCCAAGAAACGCCTGAGCCAAAGGTGGGCCGCGTGCGCTGTCCCTTTCTGAGGAGCTCGCTCCTCGACTTCATTCCCCGGCAGGTCGCACTCCGGCATAAGAATCACGCGCAGCAGGCGCCCCCCCTCCCAGAAGATGGACAGACCTCCCCAGGGTGCCGCCATGCTGGTGGACTCCGTCAACCTTCCTCTCCTTGCAATGCGCGGTACAGCTCGCGGGCGCTACGCTCGTCCATGAAAGGCAGTGATGCCAGCTCCTCCAGGGATGCGCTCCTCATCCTCTCCACGCTCCCGTAGAGCTCCAGCAGCCTGGCTTTTCGCACCCTCCCGATGCCGGGGATCCCGTTCAGGCGGGATTCCCTCAACGCCCTCTCTCGGAGGTTCCGGTGGAAACCCAGGGCGAAGCGATGGGCTTCGTCGCGGACTCTCTGGAGAAAATAGAGGGCTTGAGAATCCCGGGGTAGCACGATGGGTTCACGGAGGCCCGGGCGGTACACGCATTCGAGCCGCTTCGCCAGTGAGGCCACCTCTATGTCCTTAAGGCCCGCCTCCTCCACCGCCTGTAACGCCGCGTTCAGCTGAGCCCGTCCACCGTCAACCAGTAAAAGATCAGGCTTCTTCTGGAAGGAGTCGAGGCGAAGCATATTGCCACTACCGCCGCTCATCACTGAAACAGGCGCCTCCGCAAGCCGGCGCAGGCGTCGCGTGAGGACCTCGTAAATGCGTTGGGGGTCTCCCGCTTCTCCGCTACGGAGGACGAACTTCCGGTAGTCTTTCTTCACCGGGACACCCCCTTCGAAGGCCACCATGGAGCCCACCACCTGGGCTTCCCCGAGATTGCTGATGTCGTAGCACTCCACGCGGTAAGGCACGTGGGGAAGGAGCAGTTCCCTCTTCATTGTGGATACCGCTTCCGAGACCCAGCTGAGGTCGGCGGCCCTCTTCAGCTTGGCCATGCTCAACTGGCAGGCCGCGTTCTCCTCAGCCCGCTGCAGGAGCTCGCGCATCTCCCCCCGGCGTGGCCAGCGCAGCTCGACTTTCCCGCCCCGCTTCTTCCTGAGCCATTCCAGGAGGGCATCGGTCGCTTCCTCGCCGGGGTCGCAGGGGATCAGGATCAAACGGGGGACTGACGGAGCTCCGTCGTAGTAGGCCTCGATGAAGGAGGTGACCACGCCGGCCAAGTCCTCCTCTGGAGGGAGCGAAAAAAGAAAATCCCTTTTCCCCGAGAGCTGCCCCGATCTCACAGTGAGAATGGTAACGCAGGCATCCAGCTCGTCCGCGGCCATCCCCAGGGCATCGATGTCTTCCCTCTCCCCTCTCACCACGCTCTGCTTCTCCAAGATCCTGCGCAAGGATGCGAGGGTATCCCGGGTACGAGCGGCCTTCTCGAAGAGCTGTGATGCCGCCTCTCCACGCATCTTCTCCTCCAGCTCCTCGAGGAGCCCTTTCCCCTGGCCGGAGAGGAATGCCTGCACCTTGCGCAGGTTCTTTCGGTATTCCTCGACTTTGACCCCACCCTGGCAGGGACCGGGGCACAGCCCGATATGGCGGTCCAAACAGGGCCCTTTCCTTCCCCTACCGGGAAGCGGCCCTCGGCAGGTGCGGAAGGGATAAGCCCGGCGCAGCGCCTCCAGGGTTTCGCGGGCTGAAGAGGCGTGCCAATAAGGACCGTAATAGGCGACGCCCGACACCCTCTCCCCCCTGTGCAGGTAAACCCGTGGGTAAGCGTCCCCAACAGTAACGGCGATGTAGGGGTATGACTTATCGTCCCGCAACATGATGTTGAAAGTGGGCTTGAGCCCCTTGATGAGGGTGTTCTCGAGAAGGAGGGCTTCCACCTGATTCGCGGTTACCACACAATCGATATGGCGAACCGCTTTCCTCAGTTGGGCCAGACGCGGATTGTCCGGAGGGCTGCCGGCGAAATAGCTCTTGACCCTCCGGCGCAGCGAACTGGCTTTTCCCACGTAGAGCACCCTCTGGCCCTCGCCATGGAAGATGTAGACCCCGGGGGCATCCGGCAATGCGCCGATATCCTCCGGCCCCAGCCGCAGGACCTCGTGCCCCATTATCTTTAGCCCCTTAGCGCCCATGGTCTTGTCCGTGATGCTCCTTGCCAAGGGTACCGCTGGTCCTAATGGGCAGTCCCTACGGGTTCATCATGGGAACCCAGCCGTTTCCCTTCGCATCGCCTGCAAGACGGCACTATCCTTCCCATCCAACGGCTCATCCCTCTCACCCCGCCTTGCGTTTCCTCTCCTCCGCGTACAACCGTAGATACCTCCCGGTATGGGAATCCGGGTTCTCCATGACCTCCTCCGGCGTCCCCGCGGCCACCAGGCGTCCCCCCTCATCCCCTCCTTCTGGACCCAGGTCGATTATCCAGTCTGCGCAGATGATAACGTCCAGGTTGTGCTCGATGACCACCACGGTGTTGCCCGCATCGACCAGCCGCTGGAGCATCCGCATGAGCTTCTCGATGTCGTCGAAGTGCAGGCCGGTGGTTGGCTCGTCCAGGATGTACAAAGTCCTACCGGTGGGCCGTTTGATCAGCTCGGCTGCCAGCTTTACCCGCTGGGCCTCACCTCCCGAGAGGGTCGTGGCCGGCTGTCCCAGACGGATGTATCCCAGCCCCACGTCGTTGAGGACCTCAAGGTGCCTGCGGATTGCCGGGATGTTCTCGAAGAAACCCAGCGCCTCCTCCACGCTCATCTCCAGGACCTCGTGAATGTTTCGACCGCGGTACTTCACCTCCAGGGTCTCTCCGTTGTAGCGCTTTCCCCGGCATACCTCGCAGGGGATATATACGTCCGGCAGAAAATGCATCTCTATCTTTATGGTCCCGTCTCCCGCACAAGCCTCGCAACGCCCTCCGCGTACGTTGAAGCTGAAGCGCCCGGGGCGGTAGCCGCGCGCCTTAGCCTCCAGAGTGGAGGCGAAGACCCTGCGCACGTGGTCAAAGAGGCCGGTGTAGGTCGCTGGATTGGAGCGGGGAGTCCGGCCGATGGGCGCTTGATCGATGTTGATGACCTTGTCGATTCGGTCGGCTCCTTCCAAGCCGGCATGACGCCCTGGAGGGATGCGCGAACGGTGAAGGCGGCGCATCAGCGATCGGTATAGTACGTCGTGTACCAGGGTGCTCTTCCCCGAACCGGAAACGCCGGTTACGCAGACCAGGCGGTCAAGGGGGATGGCCACGTCTATTTCCTTGAGGTTGTGCTCGCTTGCCTTGATCACCTTCAACCAAGCATCCGCTGGAGGACGCCGGCGCTCGGGGATGCTGATCCCCGCTTCCCCCCTCAGGTACCGTCCAGTTATGCTCCGCGGCTCCCGCAGGATGTCCTTAAGGGTCCCAGCAGCAACTATTTCCCCACCCTTCTCTCCCGCTCCTGGCCCGATGTCCACCAGGAAATCGGCCGCTCGCATGGTTGATTCGTCGTGCTCCACCACGATAACGGTGTTCCCGAGGTCGCGCAGCTCTTCTAGGGTGGCTATGAGCCGGCGGTTGTCGCGCTGGTGCAGTCCGATTGATGGCTCATCCAATATGTATAAGACCCCGGTCAAACCCGAACCGATCTGAGTGGCCAGGCGGATGCGCTGAGCTTCCCCTCCCGCCAAGGTGGAGGCGGACCGGTCCAGGGTCAGGTAATCTAGGCCCACATCCTCCAGGAACCTCAGGCGGGACCGTATCTCCCGCAACACCCTGCCGGCTATGGTCGCCTCTCGCTCCCCCAACACCAGGGAATCGAGGAACCCCCCGCATTCCCGGATGGACAGGGCGGCCACCTCGCTGATGTTCTTACCACCCACCTTGACCATGAGACTCTCTTTCCGCAACCTCGTCCCGCCGCAGGACGAGCAGGGCCTTTCGCTGGTGTATCGGGAAAGCCGGGAACGGGCGTATTCAGATTCCGTTTCGTGCAGCCTCCTCTGCAGATTGTTCACCACTCCCTCGTAACGCGCGAAATGGCTGCGCACCCTGCCGTATCGGTTGCGGTAACGCACATAGACCCGCTCCTCTCCCCCTCCGTAAAGGATCTTCTCACGTATCTCCTCGGGCAGCTCCCGGAAGGGAGTGGAGGTGTCGAATTCGTATTTCTCAGCCAGCGCCGCCAGCAGCTGGCGAAAGTACTCTGCTCCCGTCGACCATGGCGCGATGGCTCCTTCGTCTATGCTCAGGGAGGGGTCGGGGACGACCAACTCCGGGTCCACCTCCTGGTGGAACCCCAGACCAGCGCAGACCGGGCAGGCTCCGTAAGGGCTGTTGAAGGAGAAAATGCGTGGCTCCACCTCGGGAATGGAGATGTTGCAAGTGGGGCAGCTGAAATCCTCCGAGAACACGTGCTCCTCTTCATCGTCACTGAGCGCAATTAACGTCCCCCCGCTCAGACGCAAGGCGGTCTCCACCGAATCGGCCAACCGACGCTGGGAGCTGGGGCGCACCACCAGGCGATCCACCACCACTTCCAGGTCGTGGCGCCGGTTTCGCTCCAGTCTTATCTCCTCGTCCAGGTCGCGTACCTCCCCATCCACCCTCACCCGCACGTATCCCTGTTTCCTCAGGTCTTCCAGCAGCTTCTGGTGCTCACCCTTCCTCCCCCGGACCAGGGGAGCGAGGAGGGTGAGTCGCGTTTCGTAGGGGAGTCCAGCCAGCGCCTCGATTATCTGCTGGGGTGCCTGTCGCCTGATGGGCCGCCCGCATTCCGGGCAGTGGACCGTCCCGATGCGGGCGAAGAGCAGCCGCAGGTAGTCGTATATCTCGGTGATGGTGCCCACAGTGGACCGGGGGTTGCGGGTGGCGCTCTTTTGGTCTATGGAGATGGCCGGGGATAGGCCCTCGATGTGGTCGACGTCGGGCTTCTCCATCTGTCCAAGGAACTGTCGGGCATAAGAAGAGAGCGATTCCACGTAGCGACGCTGGCCTTCCGCGTAGATGGTATCGAAGGCCAGTGAGGACTTGCCGCTGCCGCTCACCCCGGTGAAGACGATGAGCTTCCCGCGGGGCAGCTCCAGGTCCACTTCCTTGAGATTGTGCTCCCGCGCTCCGCGGATGACGATGCTGCCGCCGCTCAACGCCTTTTCCTCCGGAGAGCCTACCTCCCGGAAGCCCTTCAACCTTTTCGCGCACCTCCACTTCTCGCCCGGAGCTGCCTGCGCAGTTCCTTTATCTCGTCGCGGAGCCGGGCAGCGTATTCGAATCTGAGATCATCCGCGGCTAGGCGCATCTCCTCCTCCAAGGCAGCGATAAGGCCCTCCGCCTCCTCGGGGTTCATGCCCGCCTCCGCGGCCCGCTGCCTGCCGGACCGAGGTATCCCCTCCGGGAGGATGACCATGTCCATGATATCGGAAATCCTCTTGCGGACCGTCTCCGGGCGGATGCCGTGCCGTTGGTTGTATTCCATCTGGAGGCTCCGCCGCCGCTCCGTTTCCCGGATGGCCTCCTGCATGGATTCGGTGACCTCCGAGGCATACATGATCACCTGCCCGTTAACGTTGCGCGAAGCCCGGCCGATGGTCTGGATGAGAGAGCGGGAGTTGCGCAGGAAACCTTCCTTGTCCGCGTCCAAGATGGCCACCAGCGACACCTCCGGCAGGTCCAAGCCCTCGCGCAGCAGGTTTATCCCCACCAAGACGTCGAACTCCCCCAGGCGCAGGTCTCGGATTATCTCCACGCGGTCCAGGGTGTCTATCTCGGAGTGGAGATAGCGCACGCGCAGCCCCGTCTCCAGCAGGTAATCGGTCAGGTTCTCGGCCATACGCTTGGTGAGGGTGGTGACCAGGACCCTCTCCCCCCGCTCCACCCTCTTCCTGATCTCCTCGATGAGGTCGTCGATCTGGCCCTTCTCCGGCCTCACCACCAGCTCCGGGTCCACCAGGCCGGTCGGCCTGATGATCTGTTCGACCACCGCCTGGGCATGGCGCAACTCCCAGGGTCCGGGCGTGGCGCTCACGGTGATGATGGTCCCCGCCCTCTGCATGAACTCCTCGAATCTAAGAGGTCGGTTGTCCAGCGCGGAGGGCAGGCGGAAACCGTATTCGACCAGCACCCTCTTGCGGGACAGGTCTCCGTTATACATGCCGTTTAGCTGTGGCACGGTCACATGGGACTCGTCGATGAAGAGCAGGTGGTCGCGGGGGAAAAAGTCCAATAAGGTGTATGGGGGCTCCCCGGGGCGCCGACCGTCCAAATGGCGGGAGTAGTTCTCGATGCCCTGGCAGTAGCCGATCTCCTCCAGCATCTCCAGGTCGTATCGTGTGCGCATCTTCAGTCGATGCGCCTCCAGTTGCTTCCCCGCTTTTTCCAGCTCGGCAACCCGCTGATCCAGTTCCTCCCTGATGGAATCCAGGGCGGGTCGCAGGCTTTCCCCTGGGACGAGGTAATGCGTCGCCGGGTAAAGGAATACGCTTTTCGGCCTGTCCAGTACCTCACCACTCACGGGATCGAGGACGGTCAGCCGTTCCACCTCGTCTCCGAAGAGCTCGACTCGCAGGACCGTTTCCTCGTAACTCGGCTGGACCTCCACCACGTCCCCCCTGACCCGGAACTTTCCCCGGGATAGCTGGAGGTCGTTCCTCTCGTAGCCAGTTTCCACCAGATGACGGAGGAAAACCTGGAGGTCCAAGCCCTCACCTTTGGTAAGCTTGAACACCCTGCGCAGGTATTCCTGAGGACTACCCAGACCATAAATGCATGAGACCGAGGCCACGATGATCACGTCCTTCCGGGCCAGCAGGGAGCTGGTGGCCCGGTGACGCAAGCGGTCTATCTCCTCGTTGATGGAGGTGTCCTTCTCGATATAGGTGTCGGTGCTGGGGATATAGGCCTCCGGCTGATAATAGTCATAATAGCTCACGAAATATTCGACAGCGTTGTGGGGGAAGAGCTCCCTGAACTCGTTGCATAGTTGGGCCGCGAGGGTCTTGTTTGGTGCTATCACCAGGGTGGGTTTCTGTAATCTTTCGATGACGTGGGCCATGGTGAAGGTCTTCCCCGAGCCGGTTACCCCCAGCAGCACCTGAAGGCGCTTGCCTTCGAGCACCCCCTGCACCAGCTGCTCGATGGCCCTCGGCTGGTCTCCCCGCGGCTTCATGTCAGTGACCATGCGGAAACCGCTCACCTCAGAAACCCCCTCTTCGGAGCATCTCGGGCAGCTCCCGCAGGTCGCTGATGCGGGCGCAGGGAGGTTCAGGGTGGCGGTCGTGGCGGTCCAGGAGGACAGGGGCGATGCCCGCCCGGTGTGCACCCTCCACGTCGGCCCGCAGGGAATCTCCCACGTGCAGTGCCCGGGCCGGCTCCACGCCGGCCTCCCGCAACGCCCACTCGAAGATGGCGAGTTGTGGTTTCTCCGCTCCCACCAGGCCGGAGATGCCCAGGGTTCGGAAGTATCTCCTGACCCCCTGATCCTCCAGCAGGTCCACCAACCACGGCTCGAAGTTGGATATGACCCCCATGACGTACCCGTCGGCGTGCAGCTCCCGCAGGGTGGGGAGAACATCAGGGTAGATGCGGTAGTTAACCGGATCGGAAAAGGTGCGGTAAAGGGTCTCCGCCAGTCCCTTCACGTCTCCCTGTAATCCCAGGCCTTCCAGGAGTCTGCAATAAAAGCGCAGCCAGAATGCTCTCGATTCCCTTTCCGAGGTGGTGAAGGTGTAGCCACGGTCCTGCATATCCTCGAGCTCCCGGAGGAGTTCACCGGTGGAAAAGGCCACCTTCTCCCGGGTAGGATTGAAGCCGCTGCAGCTGCAAACTTGCAAGAAGAGGTCGGTGAAGCTGGGTTCCGGGTGGATGAGGGTCTCGCCGGCATCGAAAAAGATCGCGTTAATCTTGATCCCTTCGCTCTCCCTTACCATGCCTCTCATCACTTCCCCTTTTGAGGTGATTATATCCGAAGCATATCCCTATCCGGTATGGACTCGGTCATTGGCAACCCCTGCTGTGTTAGAATGGTCCCATGAACCGTTGCGCGAAGATACGGGGTTGTCCGGCCAGCCAGTATCTCAACTGCCCGGCCTGGCGGGCATCGGTTGACTGTTGGGAGTCGGATTCTTGGCGCTGCACCTCGGATATGAGGTTATGCCTGCAGTATGGTTGCCCCGTCTATGAGAGGTACCCGGAGCGCATCGAGTCCGCCCTGCGTGCCCGGGCCGCCGAGACTCTGCGGGTGTCCCGCGAATCCAAGGGCGACTGACCCCCGTGCCCTAATCCTCCTCCTCTGTGGATTTAGTTCCCGCTTTATCACCGCATTTATGTGAGGCTCTTCTCTCTATCTCCTCCCAGAGCCGCTCGACCTCGAGCTCCAGCTGCTGGAGGGTGCCCTCGTTCATGACCACCCAGTCCGCCTGGGCCATCTTCTCCTCAAGGGATGATTGAGCGCGTATTCGCCTGTGCGCTTCCTCCTCCTCCATTCCCCGATCCCGCTTGAGCCTCTCCATCTGAACCTCCAGGGGAGCGGCCACCACCACCAGCATGTCCACCAGGTCCTTGCCCCCTGATTCCACCAGCAGGGCGGCATCCAGCACGGCGATCCCGCCCTCGGCGTTCTGCTCTCGGAAGCGGTTCAGCCTGTTGAATATCTCTTTCCCGATGAGGGGGTGGGTGATCGCGTTCAGGCGGGTAACCCTCCCCGGGTCACCGAAGACTGCCGAGGCCAGCCGGCCGCGGTCTATCTCTCCGTCCTCTCCCAGTATTCCCGGGCCGAACTCGCTGACCAGGGCCTGGTATCCCTCCCTCCCTTTCCTGATGACCTCGTGGCCGATGATATCGGCATCGATGATAAAGGCCCCTTTATCCTTGAGCATGGAGGACACCGTAGATTTGCCGGAGGCGATGCCCCCGGTCAACCCCACGAGGAACAAGGCGATATCACTCCCTACGGGTCTTTCCGACTTCTCAGCAACGTTCCGGAGGAACAGAGATCCGTTGAACGCGGGGCGCCACGTCTTCTCAGGAGGCCTCTTTTCCCTCAGGAAGTACCCTTCTTCATGTCCCTGATAATGTCTTCGAGGGTCGAGCTGGTCCCCTCTTCGCCGCTCCCGGCCTCCTCCTCGAACTCGCTGGCGGTGGAGAGGAGTTTAAGCTCGGGCTCCTCGACAGAGGGCTCCTCCGGATAAGCAGGCTCTTCCGCACCTTCGGTTTCAGGCTGTTCCTCCCGGACCTCTTCCTCTCCTGACGTTCCGACGGCCTCTCCCATGATCGATGATCCCTGCGGCTCGGACGACTCGAGGGATTCAGCAGCGGCCTCGGTCTCAGCGGGGTTCCCGCTATCGGCCGCCTCCGCGGTAACGGTCTCCGGGGGAACAGCCCCCTTTTCTGTTCCGGCAGCGGCCTCCTCCGCTTCCTCTCTCCTGCCCTCCGCTTGCCGCAGGCTCAGGCTGACGCGGCGGCGGTCGATGTCTATATCGATCACCTTCACCTGAACTTCCTGGCCCACCTGCACCACTTCCTCCGGCACCTCGACGTGCCTCTGGGCCAGTTCGGATATGTGGATGAGGCCTTCTATCCCTGGATCTATCTGCACGAAGGCGCCGAAGGGAACGGTTTTGGTGACCTTTCCGCTGATGATGTCCCCAGGGTTTATCTTGCTGGTGAGTTGCTCCCAGGGGTCGGCCATGGTGTTCTTCAGGCTGAGCGAGATGCGCTCCCGCTCCCGGTCCACGTCCAATATCTCCACCTCTACCTCGTCCCCCACGGATACCACTTCGGAGGGCTTCTCCACGTGGCACCAGCTGAGTTCAGAGATGTGCACCAGGCCATCCACCCCGCCGAGGTTGACGAAGGCGCCGAAGCTGACGATGCTGGAGACCTTTCCCTTGACCCGCGTGCCCTTTTGGAGCCTCTCCAAAAGGATCTTGCGACGCTCGCTCACCGAGTCCTCCAGGAAGGCCCGACGGGATAGGACCACGTTGTTGCGGTTGCGGTCCATCTCGATGATCTTGCACTCGAGCTCGGTCCCCAGGAAGGCCTGCAGCTCCCTCACCCTCTGGATGTCCACCAGGGAGGCAGGGAGGAAGCCCCGCAGCCCTATATCCAGGATGAGCCCCCCCTTCACCACCTCGATGACCTCGCCGGTCACCGGACGGTTGTTAATCATGCATTCCTCCAGTCGAGTCCAGGACCTCTCATACTGGGCCCTCTTCCGCGAGAGGATCAGTCGGCCGTCCTTGTCCTCCTTCTGGAGCACCAGGGCCTCGATGGTCTCGCCCACCTGGACGACGTCCTCCGGTTTCACGTCATACCTTATGGACAACTCCCTCAGGGGTATGACCCCTTCCGATTTGTAGCCGATGTCCACGAGGACCTCGTCCTTGTCAATCTTGACCACCCTGCCCTCCACGATGTCTCCCTCGGAGAAGATCTTGATGGTCCCGTCATAGTCGGGTTCCTCGATTTGGGTGAAATCGAAGTTGGTCAGGGGGGTACAGTAATCCGCTGCCCTCCTTTCCGTCCTGGTCTGCCTGCTCTCTCCAGCCTGGTCCTGCATCTGTCTCCATACCTCCAATGATTTTTTCGCCCCACCCGAAGCGAGGCTCTCCAAAGTAGATATCATATCATCAAAAAGCAGCTTGTTGAAGGGTAAGATGGTCGCCGCGGAGAAGTCAGAGATAGCGTTCCGCGTGCCAGCTTGTTGACCGTAAGGCCGTCCTCCTGCTCAGGCCGGTTTGGCCTCCTTCCAGTTCGGACCGTAACCCACTTCCACCTGCAGGGGCACTTCGAGGTCCACCGCGTTCTCCATCTCCCTCCGCACCATCCCCACCACTTCCTCCCTCTCCTCCGAGGGCGCCTCCAGCAGCAGTTCGTCGTGCACCTGGAGGATCATCCGCGATCTCAATCCCCCCTCCTCCAGCAGGCGGTCGATGCGCACCATGGCCAGCTTGATGATGTCCGCGGCGCTTCCCTGGATGGGAGCGTTCATGGCCAGACGCGCCCCCAGGCTCTTGGTCCTGCCGTTGGGTGAAGCGAGCTCGCTCAGCCGCCTCCTCCTGCCCATGATGGTCTCCGTCCAACCCCTCTCTTCCGCCTTCCTGACTGAGGACTCCAGGTATTCTTTTACCGCCGGGTACCTTTCGAAGTAAGCCCGCATGTAACCTCGCGCTTCCTCCTCGGAGGCCCCTATCTGCTTTCCCAGGCTGGATGCCCCCATCCCGTATAGCAGGCCGAAATTGATGGCCTTGGCCCTGCGCCTCTGTTCGGGGGTCACTTCCTCCAGGGGCACCCCGAAGACCTCAGAGGCCGTGCGGGCGTGGATGTCCTCACCCCGGCGAAAGGCCTCTCTCATGTTCTCGTCCCCGGAGAGGTGCGCGAGGATGCGCAGCTCTATCTGGGAATAGTCCGCCACCACCAGGCAGCTGTCCTCCCGGCCGGGCACGAAGGCTCTCCTTATCTCCGATCCCGCAGCAGTACGAACCGGTATGTTCTGCAGATTGGGGTTGGAAGAGGAGATCCTCCCGGTGGCAGTCACGGTCTGGTTGAAACGGGCGTGGATCCTCCCAGTATAGGGATCCACCAGGGGGGGCAGGGCATCCAGGTAGGTCCCCTTGAGCTTCTGGAGCTCCCTTGCCTCCAGGAGCAGGGGGATGAGGGGATGGCTGTCCATCAGGGCTTCCAGCACCTCCACATCGGTCGAATATCCGGTCTTGGTCTTCTTCTTCGGGGGCAGGCCCAGCTTCTCGAAGAGAATCCGGGCCAGCTGACGTGGCGAGTTCAGGTTGAAGCGTTCGCCGGCGATGCGGTAGGCCTCCTCCTCCAGTTCTCGCAGCCGCTCACCCGTCATCTCCGAGAGCTCTCGCAAGAGGGACAAGTCCACGGCCACCCCCGCGTGCTCCATCCTGGCCAGGACCCTCTGCAGCGGCAGTTCCACTTCCTGGAGGAGCCGCATCATACCTTGTTCCTCCAGCTCTTTAGCCAGCGGATCCCGCAGTTCGCGCAGCAGGACCAACCGTCGCAACTGGTCTCCCGCGGCGCCGGAGGCAGCCTCCTCCAACGTGAGCTGGCCTCCAGCCACCTCCTCTTTCCTGCCCAGGTATCCTTCCGCCAGCCTCTCCAAACGGTAGTCCAGCATCGAGGGGTCGAGCAGGTAAGCGGCCAGCTCGGTGTCGAATCCCATCATGGGCGGTTCCATCCCCTGGGATAGCAAGTAGAGTAGCAGGTCGCGGGAACGGTGCCCCACCAACTCCCAGCCCCCCGCACAGAGCTTGCCCAGGAAATCACGGAGAATTTTTTCGTCTGTTCTGCTGCCCGCCCCTGCCAGCAGGCAGGCCGTATCGCCTGAGGATGCCGCAAGGGAGCGAAGGGCCAGAGAACTGCCGAACCCCTCCACCTCCGCGGTGACGTAAGCTCTACCCTTCTTGGCGGCCTCTTTCAGAATCACCCCCGGCTCCATTTCGCGGAGGGATTGCCCGTCTTTCCCTCCGACATCTTCCGACCCGGTTTCTGATTCGCTCCTCAAGGCCTCCATCTCCTCCCGCCGTCCAGGGAAAAGACGGTCCTCGAGGTCCTCCAGCCTGCGGGCCAGCGAACGGATCTCCAGTGAGGCCAGGAACTCGCTGACCTGCTTGCCGTCCCAAGGTCGAAGGCGAAGGTCCTCAGGGCCGGCTTGCACGGGCAGGTCGTTAACCAGGCTCACCAGGCTCATCCCCAGCATGGCCATCTCCCGACCTTCCTCCAGGCGCCTCCGCAGCTTCTCGTCGGAGATGCGCCGAAGATCCTCATATATTTCCCTGACCCCACCGTAGTCCCGGATCAGGCGTGCGGCGGTCTTGTCCCCGATGCCGGATACCCCAGGTATGTTGTCGCTGGAATCGCCCCGGAGGGCCAGGAAATCGGGTATGCGCTCAGGGGGGACGCCGTATCTTTCCTCCACCCTTTCGCGGTCGTAGATCATCACATCGGTGAGGCCCTTGCGGTTTGCCACCACCTTGATCCTATCATCAACCAGCTGCAGGACGTCCTTGTCAGAGGTGACTATAAGCGCCTCCTGCTGCTGCTCGGCGAGCTTCTTGGCCACGGCGGCGAGCAGGTCATCGGCCTCGTAACCCTCCATTTCCAACTGCGCCACACCCATTTTCTCCAGGAGCGCCTTGATCAGGTCGATCTGCTCCTTAAGCTCGGGAGGCATGGGAGGGCGTTGCGATTTGTAATCGGCGAACTGTTCGGTGCGGAAGGTGGGCTCTCCCCGGTCAAAGGCCACCGCGATGCCGTACGGATGGAAGTCCTCCAGTATCCTGATGAGCATGGACAGGAACCCGTAGATGGCATTGGTGGCCTGACCGGATGAGGTGGACATGTCCGCGGGAAGGGCATAGAAAGCCCGGTAGGCCAAGCTGTGTCCGTCAACGAGCACAAACCGCCTTCTCTCCATGACTTGCCTTCCGTTTCGGGGATCATCAACCGCGCACGCTGACATGGATCCTTCCCGGCGTATGTCCGTTCACCGAAAAGCCCGCCCTATATTCAACTCAGCGCCAGGGTCCATATCCCCACCGCATTCTTTTCGCCCGACGGATCACCGGTGTTCTGTCCGTTGACGAGCATGCGACCTTTCCCTCGGCGTTCTGCCGTCAGCGTCCGAAGACCCCCCCGAGAATGCCACCGGCGCCGCCGCCGCCCCCTCCCGGTTGCTGCAAGCTGCTCTTAACCGTTTCCTCGCTGGGCTGGATGATCACATAGCCGTTACCCTGGAAGGCCAACTGGAAGAGCTCACCGTGCCGCGACCCCAGCAGCCCGCGGAAGCTGTTGAGGCTGGCTTCAACATGGATGGTGGGGTTGAGGCCCTCGGACCAGGCCACGGTGGCATTGGGGTCGGTGAAGGTAGGTTGTTCCGGGGTCACCTGCAGGGTCAATGGCTCTCCCTTGCAGATGAGCGCCAAGTACCCGGTCCCCTTCAGCTGCACGGTGAACAGACCGCTCCCGGTGACGAACCCCGCGGGCCCCTTGATCATCACGATATCCCAGCTCAAGCTGGGGGAGAAGGCCAGCAGGTTGAGCGATTCCACCTCCAGGGATTCGTTGTTCAGGTAGAGCAGGATGATGTCGTTCGCGGCATCGGCGAGGAAGAGGTCCCCTTCCCCGGTCACCTGCATGAGGTCGAACTGCTCCCCCGAGATCTTCTTCTTCAGCCACTGTTGCGCTCCGCTGCTCATCCTCTGAAAGTTCATGCGCCCCTGGTAGGCCACCATCGATCCCACCTTGGCGATGACCTGCCCCCCGCTGGCGGCCATGTTCACCTTCAGCAGCTTCTTGTGCTGGAGCATGAAGGCATCGGGCAGGTTCACCTCCCTGGAGGCATTGACCAAGGCCGCCAGGGAGGTGGCGCGGTGTTCCGTAGCGCCCGCTGGTGATGATTGCGCGGAGGGCTGTCGGACATCCTGTGTTGATGGCTGCTGCGCCCCTGCCGGTGCCGCTGGAGATGCCATAAGCGGCGATCCGCATCCCATGCAGAACTTGGTACCCTCCGGATTCTCCCTTCCGCAACCAGGACAGTTCATGACGCCTCCCACTGTTCACGGACCGGCCATTCCAGGAAGATTCTATCACCTGAGGGTCTCGTATGCTGCAGAACGCAGTCAGCCCATTCGACCCTGAGAAAGTCGAGGTTCTTGTCTATGACCCAAGGACAAGGTTTTCCTCGTCGTCAGGGTTAGCCGCAGCCCTTCCTTGGCGGAAAAGAGAAAGCCGGGGGCGATTGATCTCCCCCGGCTTCTCCTATTCCTTGCTCTCAGCCCATCGCCCCCGACCCTATTATCTCCCTGGCTTCCTCCGGTGACTTCTTGAGGACCTCCCTCAGCAGCCACTCGTTGTGCTCGCCCAGGGCGGGGGTGTGAGGATAGGATTTCACCAGGTGGTTGCGGGTCTTGATGGGTATGGGGTAGATGGTGATCTTCTCCGGGTTCCCCGTCTCCGGGCTTACCTCCTCCAGTTCCACCAGCATGCCGCGGGCCGCGGTATGGGGATGGGAGATGGCCTGGGAAACCTCCTTGATGGGAGCGGCGGGAGCGCCCTTGGACATGCAGGCCTCCACCACCTCCTCCACGGTGTGGCGCCGGGTCCACTCCTCGATCATCTCCTTTAGCTGCTGATGGTTGGCGAGCCGGGTGAGCATATTGTTGAAGCGCTCGTCCTGCGGCAATTCCGGCCGTCCCATGGCCTCGCAGAGGGCGGCGAAAGTGCTCTCGTTGGCCGCACAGATGAGGACGTCCCCGTCCTTGGCCTCAAAGGAATCGAAGGGGGCCAGGTGGGGATAACGGTTCCCGGTCCTCTCGGTGTTCTTGCCCAGCAGGGTGTACTCGAGGAACTTGGCCTCCAAAAAAGTCAGCAGGGTATCGTACATGGCCAGATCGATGTATTCTCCCATCCCAGTCCGCTCCCTCGCGAATAGGGAACCGAGGATGGCGATGGTCCCGGCCATGGCCGTTCCGATGTCCCCCACCAGAACCCCTATGCGCATGGGATGCTTCTCCCCGGTCGTGGCCATCATGCCCGTCATGGCTTGGATGATCCCGTCGTAGGCGGGATACTGGGAGAGCGGTCCGGTCTGTCCGTAACCGGACATCTCGCACATCACCAGCCTGGGATTCACCTCTTTCAATGCCTCGTACCCCACTCCCATCTTGTCCATGGTGCCCCCGGAGAAGTTGGAGACCAGGACGTCGCTCACCGCGACCAACTCCTTGAAAAGCTCCACCCCCCGCGGGTTCTTCAGATCCATGGTGACGCTCTTCTTCCCGTGGTTCATCTGCACGAAGGTCCCGGATATGCCCTTATAATAGGGTGGGTAGAAGCGGGCCATGTCCCCTATCCCCGGCCTCTCCAGGTGAATGACCTCTGCGCCCATCTCGCATAGATAGAAGCCGCAGAACGGTCCGGCCACGGTGGTGGTGAAGTCGATGACCCTTATCCCTTCGAGCATCTTCAGCATCTCTTGCCACCTCCATGCTGCAAAAATAGTTATTACTAACTAACTTATCTACCATCGAGCTGACTTAATGTCAACTATTTTGGCGGGGTGGATCGTCGAAACGGTTATTCCTATATCTTCGCAGCCAGGAAAGCCCGGGGACGGATCTTTTCCGATAACCGAGCGTTTATTTCCCCTTCTTTGATTAACAGAAGAGGGAAGATGGTGCCGAAGGCCGGACTCGAACCGGCACGGGGTTGCCCCCACTGGTTTTTGAGACCAGCGCGTCTACCCGTTCCGCCACTTCGGCACGCCTTCCATAATTCTACAACGGCGCGTGGGCTTGCGCCATTTACCGAAACGCCCTTCAACGCCCGAGGATCCGGGACATTGATGAAGATTCATGAGGGTCTTCAAGCCCTCTGTAGAGCGCCGGTACTTGCGAATTCCCATCTGGCTCAGTCGAGGAAGTCTCTGCGCAGCCTTTTCCCGAGCTCATCCCAGAGTCGCCGGCACTCCTCCACCTCGCCTTTCCGGAGCCGGCAGGTGGCCTCGGCCTCGGGAAGTTCCTCGAAGAAGCGGTCCGCCTCTTCGAGGAATACGCTCACGCGTTCCTTCCACTCCCTGCGCGCCTGGATCATGTAGTCGCGATAGTAGCTCTCGCTCCAGCCCAACTGCTCACCCCGGCCTTAGGGGAATATCCTCGAAGCGGACAGGATGATATACCAGTGTCCCTGATGGCTCTCCATCTTCAGCATGAGCCGACTCTCCGGGGTTATCTCCACGGGAAAGCCTGTGCCCCCGGGGTTGAAGGTCCCCCCGGTGATATTTACGATGGCCTCGTAATTGTTTACCTCCTCCGCTTGGAAACTCAGCCCTTCGAAGCCGCCGCCCTCCCCGATGCGAACGGCCAGCTCCTCAAGCGCCAGGTCGGAGCCGCCCGCCGAATACACGTATTCCGACATGGCCGCAATATCCTTCCGGTTGAGAGCTGCCATGAACTCTCTCGCGACTCCCTCCGGCATGGGGTTTTTCCACACCGTTATCAACAATATGATCGCAACGACAATGGCCAGGACGATGCCGCCGTAGATGGCCCAGTCCAGTTTCACCCCACCTATCCCCCTCTTTCTCGCGACCGGGGGAGTTGTGGGCTGCCTGGCCGCCACCTCCCGCCACTCGGAAACGGAATGGTAGGTGGGCTGAGGCGCGCTTCCCCCGGTGATGGAAGACGGCGGAGGCGCTGTTGCTTTCGCGCCGGCGGACGGGCGTTCGGTCACCCGGTATACGAACCCCTCCTCCGGCATCTGTTGGTCTTTTTTCAAGAGTTCCAGGTTGGTCAGGCAGTTCGAGCAGTACCTGGCATCATCGGGGTTTTCCCTGCCGCATTGGGGGCATCTCATTCTCTCAAGCCTTCCTTTCCGCAATCCCCTGATCCTGCCTGGGGATAGATACTCCCGAACCCGCGATTCTCATTTTATCTCTTCGGCAGCGCTATCTCCCCTATGCAATTTGATTCTATGTCCGCGAGGCATTTCCCTGCCGGCTCGAAGTCCGAAGGGTCCCCCGCTCTCCTCATTCCGGTTCGCCGATCCTCGCCTCTATGGGGTTGAAGAAACAGCTCCTCTCTCCGGTATGGCATGCCGGACCCACCTGGATCACCTTCACCAGAAGGGCGTCGGCGTCGCAGTCGTAGTACATCTCCCGCACATACTGGCGATTGCCGGAAGTCTCCCCCTTACACCAGAGCTCCTGACGGCTGCGGCTCCAGAACCAGGTCCTGCCAGTCTCCCGGCTCCTGCGGAACGATTCCTCGTTCATGTAGGCCAGCATGAGCACCTCTCCGCTCTCCACGTCCTGGACGATGGCCGGTATGAGTCCGTCGCGGTCGAACTTGAGTCGCGGCTCCAACATGATCACTCTCCTAGATAAAGGTCCTTAATCGACTGGTCCTGGAGAAGCTCCCGGGCCGGTCCCTCCATCATCACCTTTCCCGTTCTCAAGACATAGGCATAGTCGGCTATGGACAAGGCCAGCTGGATATCCTGCTCCACCAGCAGGATGGTTATCCCCTCTTGGTGCAGCTGGTGGAGGCAGAGGAAGATATCCCGGATGACCCGGGGAGCCAGGCCCATGGAGGGCTCGTCCAGCATCAGGAGCTTGGGGCGGGCCATCAGGGCCCTCCCGATGGCCAGCATCTGCTGCTCCCCCCCCGAGAGCGTACCCGCCTCCTGCCGTTCCCGCTCCTTCAAGGCGGGGAACAGCTCGAAGACGTAATCCAGGTCCTTCACCAGATCCTTTCTCGGCTCCCGGCGGTGCCGCACATAGGCACCCAGCTCCAGGTTCTCCCTGACGGTCATGCTTCCGAAGACCTGGCGCCCCTCGGGAACGTGGCAGATCCCCAACCCCACCAATCGGTGGGGCGGATGGTTGGTCACGTCCTTGCCCATGTAGGAGATCTTCCCGTAGCGGGCGGGCAGGATGCCGGAGAGGACTCGCAGCAAGGTGCTTTTGCCCGCCCCGTTGGCTCCCACCAACGTGGTTATCTTTCCCGTTTCCACGTAGATATCCACCGAGCGAAGGGCCTCGATATGTCCGTAGAAAGCGGAGAGCTGGTTGATGCTCAGCAAGTCAAGCTTCCTCCCCCATCTCCTCCGGCTTGATCTCCGTGCCCAAATAGGCCTCGATGACCCTGGGGTCGTCCTGGACCTCCTGGGGAGTTCCCTCGGCGATCACCTGGCCGTAATCCAGCACCATGACCTCGTCGGATACCCTCATCACCAGCCCCATGTTGTGCTCTACCAGCAGAACGGTAACCCCCGTATCCCGGATCGAAGATATCAGGCGCCTGAGCTCCTCGGTCTCGTAGGTGTTCAATCCCGCCGCCGGCTCGTCCAGCAGCAACAGGTCCGGCTGCATAGCAACCGCCCTGGCCAGTTCCAAGAGCCTCTGCTGCCCGAAAGGAAGGGTATCGGCCAGCCGGTCCGCCTGAAGCCCCAGTCCCACCATCTCCAGGCACCTTTCGGCATTCTCCCTTATGGAACGCTCCTCCTTCCAGAAACTGGGCAGTCGCAACCCGGCGGACAGGAAACCGTAGGACGACCGCGAATGCAGGCCCACCATGACGTTCTGGAGGACGGTGAGGTTGCGGAAGATCTGGACGGTCTGAAAGGTCCGGGCCATCCCCAGGGCGGCTATGCTGTGGGCCTTGAGGCCGTTGATCCTCTTACCCCGGAAGAAAACGGATCCGGCATCTGGCCTCTGGATCCCGGTGAGCAAGTCGAAAAGGGTGGTCTTCCCCGCTCCGTTGGGGCCGATTATCGATTTGATCATGCCCTCCTGCACGGTGAAGCCGACATCATTCACCGCGGCAAGTCCCCCGAAGCGCTTGACCAGCCCCTCTGCTTTTAGAACCGTCTTCGTCATCAGAGACCCGCCTCCTTTCGGAAGGGGTTGCGTAAGGGGTTCCTCCGGTAACGGAATAGATCCGAAAGTCCCCGGGTGATCCCCGCCGGCATCAGGATCATCACCAGGATCAAGGTCACGCCGAAGACAATGCCCTCTACATTGGCTCCCATCTCCACCTTGCCCCTGCCCAGCCAGTGAGGCAGGGTGTTGTTGACGAACTCCGGAAGGAGGACCACGAAGGCCGAGCCGGCCACGCAGCCCCACACCGAGGACATCCCTCCCACCACCACCATCACCAGGAGGTTAACCGAGAAGACCACCCCGAAGTTCTTCGGATTGAGGCTTCCCTGGGCGTGGGCGAAGAGCGCTCCTGCCAGCCCGGCCAGCGCTGCGGACATGACGAATATCTTGGCCTTGTAGGAGGCCGTTCCCACCCCCATGGCCTCTGCGGCCACCTCGGCATGGTGTAGGGCCTGCAATGCCCTACCCGGACGCGATTCCACCAGATTGCGGGCAAAGGCGATGAGCAGCAAAGCGATGGCCCAGATCAGGAAATACTCTACCTTCCAGGCGTTGGACTGCTTCATGGAGCCCAACTGCACGAAGGGCAGGGGTAGCTTAGGTAGGGAGAATAGACCGGTGTTCCCTCCAGTCAACTGCTTGAGCTCTCTGATGACCACATAGATGAAAAGACCGAAGCCCAGGGTGGCCAGGGCCAGGTAATGCCCTTTAAGGCGCAGCACCGGAGCGATGGCCGTGGCCACCAGCGCCGTCAGCGCTACCGCCAGAGGTATGGACAGATAGGGCGACAGGTGTACGCCGAAAACCCCCTTGCCGGAGAGGATAGCCGTCCCATAGGCGCCTATGCCCATGAAAGCGGCGTGCCCCAGGGAAATCTGACCCGCGTATCCCAGGAGCAGGTTCAACCCCAAGGCCAGGATGGCATAGATACCCACCGTCCTCATCACCAGGACGAACTTTATCTCGAAGATGCTCTTCAGAGACCCTTCGATGAAGGGGATGATGCTGATCAGCACGATGAAGAAGAGAGGGGGCAGAGCTTTAATCAGCCACACACGCCTCTCTTCTCTCGAGCCGGCCGAAGGAAGTGCCCGCATCCCTCTTTCTCCCTACACCCGTATCTTCTCTCCCCGCCCCAGGAGGCCCTGGGGCATGAACAGGAGCACGGCGATCAGGACCAGGGGAATGACCGCCTCGCCGTAACCGGAGGACAACCCCAAGACCACCTGCAGGAATCCGGAGGTGATGCTCTCGAGGATCCCGATGACCAGGCCGCCCAGGACCGCGCCAAAGGGGTTCCCCAGCCCACCCACCACCGCCGCGGTGAAACCGCTTATGCCCAAGGAAAGCCCCATCCCGTATGATGCGGCCGGCGCATTGATAAACCCGGCGGCGGCTGCCAGGGCCGCGGAAAGAGAGAAGGCGTACATGGACATCCTGGAAACGTTGATGCCCGAGAGCTCCGCCGCCTGGCGGTTTATGGAGCAGGCACGCATGGCTTTGCCGGCTACGGTCCCGCGGTAGAAGAGATAGATGGCTGCGACCGAAGCCGCCGTAAGCAAGATGACCCATATCCCCTGGTATCGCTGGGTGATCCCCAGGACCGTGAAAGAGCCGCTGGTGAAGGGGGGTACGTTATACGCCTCTTCCGGCCAGATAATCCGGGCGACGGCTTTAAGGAAGATGGAGACGCCGATAGTGGCGATGATCATGTTGATGATCGGGGTCCTCCGCAGGGGAAAGATCACCGTCCTCTCCACCGCCAGCCCGATTAGTGCGGTCAGCATCAGGGAAACTAACACCGCCAGAGAGAGGGGCAGGTGGGGCCGGGTGGAGAACTGGTAGGCGAGGAGCGCTCCCAGCATGGCGAACTCCCCTTGGGCGAAGTTGATCACCCCGGTAGAGCTGTAGATGATGTTGAAGCCCATGGCGATGAGCGCATAGAGGCATCCCACCAGCAATCCGTTGGCCAGGTAGGTGGGACAATTTCGCAAGAACCCGCTCATCTTCCTCCGCTCCCAGAGGTGAGCCGGGCTGTGCCCGGCTCCGTCGTCACATCATGTCTCCGCAAGGACCCGGCAAGGCATGACCTATATGATAGCCACCGCTCCTTCGCTGAACAAGTTGCATGCCGGTCGCCCCTCCTTACGTCTTCTACCGTGCCAGCTACTCCCTTCCAGAATGTTGTTCATAACCGGCCCCTGTTCCCTAACCCGTCTCTTAATCTCGTGAAACGATTTCACCAAACGCCCCTCACCAGGAAAGAACCCCTTTTTTGACTCATTTGAGGACATACTGCCCTCTTTTGTCATGGGTGCCGAAAGACCCGGTAAAGCCGTGCATTATCGGTTACTTCCAGGTTTGCCGTATTTTGCTGAAAAAGAAAAGGGCCGGGGCGGACCTGCGCCCCGACCCGTGCAAGCCGGCGTTTACTTGACCATCTTCCAGGTCCCGCCCTCCACCTTGACCATAACCAGGTCGTTCGCGGAGAGACCCCCGTCGTGGTCAGTCGGTGAGAAGTTGAAGACTCCGGCCGTGCCCACCAGATCGCGGACTTGTTCGATGGCATCCCGGACCGCCTCCGGGGTGACCTCTCCCTTGACCTTCTCCAGGGCCGCTTTGACGATGAGCATGGCATCCCATCCGTGGCCGGCGAAGGTGTTGGGCTCGCTCCCGGTCCTGGCCCGGTAGTCCTCGGCGAATTTCTTCACCAGATCGTACTGGGCGCTGCCCGGCTCCAGGGCCTCCTTCCAGACCAGCATCTTGCCCGCCGGCAGGACCACCCCCTCAGCCGTTTCTCCAGCCAGTTCGATGAACTTCATGTTGGCGATGCCGTGGCTGCCCACAAAGGGGATGTTCATGCTCTTGCTGACCATGACCTTGCGGGCTATGGCCGGGCCCGGGTTGGTGCCCCATACTACCAGGGCCTGGGGGTTCGCGGTCTGGATGTTGGTCAGGTGGTTGCCCATCTGCTCCTCGGTATCGTTGCCGCTGTAGGCCTCGCTGATGACCACCTCGATCCCGTAATCCGGGGCCATTCTCCTCAGGACCTCGTTGCCGTCCTTGCCGAAGGCGTTGTTGTCATAGAGTATGGCCGCTTTGCTGACCTTGAGGTCGTCGCGGAGGTACTTGAGGACCCTCTCCGCCGCATCACGGTCTCGCGGCGGAGTGCGGAATATCCACTCGGCCTTATCCGCGGTTATGGAGTTCCCCGCGGCCATGCACACCTGGGGCACCTTGGCCTCGTAGGTAACGTCCTTCATGGCCAGCGTGGTCCCGGTGCCGCTGGATCCGATGATGACCGGAACCCCCTCCGCCACCAGGTCGCGGGCCTTCTCCAGCGCCTGGTTGTTGTCGGAGGCGTCGTCCTTGATGATGACCTCCAGGGGCCTGCCGTTAATGCCTCCCTGGGCGTTCACCTGCTCCACGAAGAGCTCGATGGCCGCCTTTTCCGCCTTCCCCAGTGGTTCGTTGCCCCCGCTTGCGGAAAGGACCACCCCTATCTTTATGGGTTCACCAGAGAGTTCGCCCTCTTTCTTCTCCCCACATCCGGCCAGTAGGGTGGCGGTCAGCAGTAGGATAAGCGCTGCCGTCGACGCGATCAACATCGGCTTTCTCTTCATCATTACTCACTCTCCTTCCATAAAGACGCTGTCAGCCACGCGAGTCCAATTCCTACCAGGACCGGTCATCACCTCCCAACGCCCTCTTCACCCGGGACCTCGAACGGCCCGGCATCATTCTGAGGATGCCCCAGTTTTGCCGCTTCCCCGGGTGTGCAGAGCCGTGATAAAGTAATTTTAGTTATTCTCTTCGATAAATCAAGCGGGCGAATTGACTCATAATTTTTCTACACGAAACGGATTCGTTGCCTCAAAATGAAAATCTACTCGAAGCAAGGCGCCGAAAATCCCCTCGGAGGAAATATTTACCGGGGGGTGAGAAAGTTGAGGTTGGACTTGATGACCAGG
>Ga0209227_1000856_pt1 | contig 25339 bp, 20 predicted proteins | sample YNPBryantNP2012_FD_185815 | JGI IMG/M metagenome (GOLD analysis project Ga0209227, IMG submission 185815) | Anoxygenic and chlorotrophic microbial mat microbial communities from Yellowstone National Park, USA - YNP Bryant NP 2012 (SPAdes)... ...
GCCCGCGCACCCAGGCCCCGGCCCCTGGGAGGGTTTGGGAGGGCGTAGCCCTCCCAAGAATAACCTTATTTTCATTACGGCGTTGTGCGGCGGAGCCGCATGGAGGGCTGAGGTGAACATGGGGGAACCAGGTTCCCCCATACCCCCGCCCGCAGGAGGGTTTGGGGGGGCTGCGCCCTCACGCAGGGGAATGGGCGAACCGGGTTTTCCCATCCCCCCACCCGGTGGGAGGGTTTGGGAGGGCGTAGCCCTCAGGCAGGGGGATGGGGAAACCCGGTTTCCCCATAGCCCCACCCGGTGGGAGGGTTTGGGAGGGCGTAACCCTCCCGGGAAGTATGTTCATCCCGTCGGGGTGCGGCGCGAGCCGCATGGATGGCTGATGTGAACATACGCCCTCGGCGAGGGGTGTGGGGAAACCCGGTTTTCCCACGCCCCCGCCCCGCAGAGGGATGGGGAAACCCGGTTTCCCCATCCCCCACGCGGTGGGAGGGTGTGCTCACCCTCCATACAACGCGCGCACCACCAGGGGCGTCAACAACCCCTCCACACCCGCCGCAATGGCTATCAGCGGCAGCAGCACCAGTACCCAGACCTTGGCAAAGGCAGCCAGACTCCACAGCAGGTTGTCGCCGACGGTGAAGCCCCGCGGCGGCGCCAGCAGCGCCGCCCCGATGCGCAGGCCCATGGCGGCGCTGAGCACGAAGGCCGGCAATTCGATCACCCCGTGCGGCGCAACATAGGCCAGCAGAAACTGCAATGGACTATCCGCGCCCAGGGCCAGCCAGGCCCCTCCCCGCGCCGTGAGCGCCCCGGTCACAAAGCCGATCTGAAGAAAAGCCACAAACGGCACCAGGAAGGCGAACAGCCCGAAGCTCACCGCCGAAAGCAGGTTGGAGAGCAGCGACACCCGCAGGTTGTTGGCGACAATCGCCAGCGCCAGACCGGGCGATGGCGCCGGGGTGCCCCCCAGGCCCTCCAGCAGCGGGACGAGGCGCCGCAGGGAGGCCTGGGCGCCGAAATGCCAGCCCAGGGCCAGGCCGGAAACCACGGCCAGCAGGGCGCAGAGCAACGGCAGACGCAACTCCTGCAGCAACGCCGGCAATTCCTGGCGATAGAAGCGCCAGGGCGAGAAGGGCAGCCCGGCATAGCCGGCGGGCGCCACCCCCGCGGGCCGGTGCTCGCAAAAGAAGAGCCTGACGCGCGCCCAGAGCAGCCCCGGGCTGAGATCCTCGTGCTCCCGCGACAGGATCTCCTCGCGGTTGAATCCGGCCAGCCCGCTGCGGATCAGCGCCAGGGCGACCAGCCCCAGGGCGGCCAGCATGTACCAGAGCACATCGTAGCGCCGGGCGATGAACAGCAGCGCCTGCAACTGCACGGCCACCGCCGTCGGCAGCAGCACCCCCGAAGCCAGCAGCGTCGCCGCGCGCACGCTGCCGGTGTGGGTGGAGATCACCACCGCGCCGGCGACCATCAACACGCAGATGGCCGCCAGCATGAGGATAATCTGCGCCAGCACCTCCAGCGTCATGCCCGCCGCATACAGCGCCGGGTGGATCAGACGCACCAGGGTCAGGAACACGCCCATGGCCGCCAGGCTGCCCGCCAGCGGCGCCAGCAGCGCGGCCAGGAGCTTGCCCAGATACAACTGCCGGTCGTTGAGGGGCATGGCAAGCAGCGCCTCCAGGCTGTTGCGCTCGCGTTCGCCCACAAACGACTCGATCGCCGTCATCAAGGCGAAACTGGCCGGCACAAAACCGACCAGCAGCCCCACGAACGGCACGAGCCGCCCCAGCACCTCGGCGCTGGCCACAAAGCCGAGCGCCCAGCCCGCGGCGGCCACCAGCGCCGCCGGCAGGCCCAGCGTCAGCAGGCCCAGCGGCAGCAGCACCCGCCAGTCGCTCACGGTCTCGGCCAGTTCGCGCCGGGCGATCACCAGCGCCGGGGACGCCAGCAGTGCGGCGCGCGCCGCCGATCGGCGCCGCAGCGCCTGCCATTGCCCCTGGCGCTGTTCGCGGGAAAGCAGTTCCTCGCGGCTGAAGGTGCGCATCCCGGCGCGGACCAGGATCACCGCCAGCACGCCCAGCGCCGCCGCGATCAGCCAGAGCTGCGACCAGCGCTCATTGATGATCCAGAACGCCGCCAGTTGCATCACCCCGGCCATCGGCACCAGAACGAAGCTCGACATGAGATTGGCGGCGCGCACGGTCGAGATATGCGCCGAGATCACCACCGCGCCGCTCACCATCACCAGGGCCATGCAGCACACCAGCAGCACGAGCAGCAGCAGGCGCGGCAGGGTCAGCATCCCGAAGTACAACTCCGGCATGAACCCCAGCAGCAACCCCGCATAGATCTGCATCGCCGCCAGACTGGCGACCAGCGGCGGCAGCAGGGTGGCCAGAAACTTGCCCAGGTACAACTCGGCGTCCGACAGCGGCATCGCCAGCAAGGTTTCGAGACTGTTCCGCTCCCGTTCGCCTACGAACGACTCCAGCGCGGCGATCAGCGAAAAACTGGCCGGCAGAAAGCCCACCAGCAGCGCGCCGAAGGGGATCAGGCGCACGGCGAAGCTGGCATCCTCCAGAAAGCCGACGATCTGCCCCGCGGCGGCGACGAGCAACAGCGGCAGCGCCAGCGCCAGCAGCAGGATCGGCGTCACAATGCGCCAGTCGCCCAGCAGTTCGCGCGTCTCGCGCCGGACGATGATCATAATCATGTCGGGGCGGGCGGCTGCGCTATCGAGTGTAACCATCGTTCCCCTTCCCCACCCTGCGCGCCGGCTCTGCCGGTCAGGCTTCACCCGCTGCGCTCATCGCGCCGGCGCGCCGCCTCGAGCAACAACTCTTCGGGAGGCGCGGCCATGGTGGCCTGAACATTGGCCGGCAGGCGGACGACCCGGAACAGGCCATCGGGCCAGTCAATCAGACGAAACACCGCCTCGGCGCCCTCGCGCCCTTCGCACTGGGCGGCGATGATATAGCCTTCGTCCAGACACACGCGGGCCATGGCTTTCTCGCGCCAGGCTTCGATCTGCGCCGCGCGCCGCTCGTTGCAGAGCGTCTGGATCAGGGCTGCGGCGCTGATGGTGCTGAAACTGCCCTGAAGAAACATGCCCATCACCTCCGCGAGTACCTGTTCACTCCTGGGGGAACCCACGCGCCTGCGAGCGAGGGCATTTCGCCCCCGTCGCGTCTCCACGGGCAAGCTGCCCGCGCTCCCAGGAGACATGGTGAATGCTTACCTCCGCGACTACACGGCGCGTCGCACGGCTGCCACCACGCTGTTCATACTCGCCTTCAGCGTATCGAAGACCCCGTAGCCTTTGATCGCCGCCGCCTCGAAGCAGGGGCGACCTTCGATCGGCAGATGCCGGCGCAACTCCTGAACGGACAGGGCATGCGGCAGGTCGCGCTTGTTGAACTGTACCACAATCGGAAATGTGTTGAGGTCATAGCCCAGTTCGATCAAGTGCTGCTCCATCGTGTACCATGACTCCTCGTTCTCCGCCATGCGTCCGGCCTGGGAGTCGACCACGAACACCACGCCGTCGGTGCCCTGGAGGATCAGGCGCCGGCTGGCGGCGTAATACACCTGGCCGGGCACCGTGTACAGCTTAAACTTTGGTTTGAGATTGGCAACCTTCCCGATCTCCAGTTGCAGAAAATCAAACAGGAGCGTGCGATCTTGCTGCGTTTTCAGCGAGATGAGCCGCCCGCGTAGATTCGCCGGCGTGCGCGCATAGATAAACTGCAAATTGGTCGTCTTGCCGCTCAATGCCGCGCCATAGTACACAATCTTCAAATTGATTTCGCCCAGCGCCCAGTTGATAAACATGCGCTCCTCCTACCAGATATTATCAAGATGAGCGGCGAAATTGCGCACGAAATCATCGTTCACGGCAGCGGGAGGCGGCGTCATCGCAGCCTTGCCGACCAGGGCCAGGATGCGTTCCGCCGAACGCTTGATGGCCAGCCGCGACCATCCCAGGGGCACGTCTTTGGCGGTAGCCAGCAGCAAGAACAATCCCTCGCCGACCCGCGAGACCAGAATGGTCATATCATCGTGTTCCTGAACGATCAGATTGCAGGTGCGCTTGCCGCCCAGCAGTTGGGCGATCTCCATGGTGGCCATCAGGTCCCCGGCGGCCAGGGCGGCAAGGCTCGAGACATCGAGCTGCGCGCGACCTTCCCAACTCGCCAGTTCCTGGCCGCTCAGATCGCCCAGGAAGGCGCAGCGCACATCGGCCTGCTGGCCGAGTTGCGCGAGCAGGTTCTGGATGGCCGTCAGATGGGCGGGGGATAGAACAATCGAAGAACGAGACATGATGGCGCTCCCTGTCACTCTTGATGCTGTAACGCATCACCAAACAGTCGCTCGAATTCGCGGTTGAGCGAGGCGCTCAGTTCGGCGGCGATCACCTCGCCCGGCGTTCCTTTCACCAGGCGCATGCCGCTGAGTTGTTGCGCGCTGCGCTTGAGTTGGATCAAGATGTAGCCCAGCCGGGGTTCAACGAACTCTTTGGCGAAGACGAGGGCCAGGAGGTGCTGGCTGCCCACGTTGGTGGCGTAGATGTCAAATTGCACGCCTTCGAGCACAATCAGGCAGCCCACCTGCTGATCATGCAGGGAGCGTCCTAACTCGGCGATGTTGATCGAACTGCCGGCGATCAGCGAGGTGATCGCGTTCACGTCCAGGTTCGCGGCATCACCCTGTTGCGCGATGGTGTTTCCGAGATTATCGGTGTAGATGACAAACTGGGCCTGCGTTTGCCGCCGCAGCATATCAAGGAGCAGCAGCACATCGGCCATCGTCGCCGCCGGGCGACCGGTCTCCGCCATCGGCGCCGGTCCCGTTCCCAGGGGAAGCTCGAGGGCCTTGCCAACCGCCGCAATCAGATCCCCTGCCGCGCCCGGCTGTGGCGCCAGGGCGCAACCGGCCAGTTCCGCTTCGCGCAGACTGACCGCGCTGGCCTGCGGCGGGTGCAGCAACAGCGCGCGGAGGTTGGGCCACCGTTTGCGCAGCCGGCGGATGAGACTCAGGCTCTCGACCTGCAGACCGGCAATCACCAGATCGTAGGGCTGGCCCCCGGCGACAAGCTGCGCGGCGGCGACCGAACGGACGCTCTGCGCCTGGATGCGTATGCCGCGGTCGGCACCCGCGGTGGTCAGCGCCTGTTCCCAACTCTGGCTTAGCGCCGGATCGCCTTGAATGATCAGTAGCCGGTACTTCATCCGCGGACACTCCCTCTGCGTGCGATGGTGGCAGAACCTGGGCGATAGAGGATCGCGGAGAGGCGCAGTCTCCCCGCATGCCCCGGCGCTTGCGCGCTAGTCTGAATACCATATCAAATAAGCGCATGCGGCGCTTCAGCCCCCCTCCCAACCTCCCCCCGCCGGGGGGAGGAGCCGCACTCCCGTCCCCAGCCGGTGGGAGGGTTTGGGAGGGCTGCGCCCTCCTACGAAGAACCTATGGCCATCCTGTTCGTGTGCGGCGCGAGCCGCATGGGCGGCTGAAACGTCCTGGCGCTAGCCCTCTCCGGCGCAGGGCAATCGGAAGGTAAAGGTGCTGCCACTCTCAGGGCGGCTGTCAACCCAGATCTGGCCGCCGTGTTGCTCGATCACCGCCTTGGCGATGGTCAACCCCAGCCCTCTGCCCGACACGCCCGCGCGTTCGGCGCTCTCGGCCCGGTAGAAGGGTTCAAAGATCTGCCCCATCTCCTCTTCGCTCAGTCCGTAGCCGGTATCTTCGACCATGACCAGAATGTGGCCGGCTTCGTGGCGCGCGACCACGCGAATGTTCGCCCCGCCGGGGCTGTATTTGATCGCATTGTCAATCAGGGCATTGATGGCCCGGCCCAGTCCTTCTTCGGAGCCGGTCACCCGCGGCAACCCCGGGGCCAGGTCCACCGTCACGTGCTGGCCGCGTCGCCCGAACTCGGCGTATTGCAAACCGACCGCGGCTTCGATCAGGAGATCGAGGCGCAACGGCGAGCAGCCTTCAAGGGTCTGGAGCCGGATCTGCCCGAGGGAGAGCAGATCGTTGACCAGCATCGTCAACTCGCTGTTCAGCCGGACCACCTGCCCGATCAGGCGCGACTGTTGCTCGTTGAGTTCACCTGCCGCCGGCACACTGGTGATGAGGTTGCGCAATTCGCGTAAGGGAACGTGAATGACGCGCGAGAAGTTGCTCAGGAAGGTCTCGTGCTGTTCGCGCTCGTTCAGCGCGGGCGCTTTCGCCGGTGTGGCGGGCGGCGCGCTCTTCGGCTCATCGGCGGGGCGAATGACAAAGCTCCACAGCGCGTCGTCAATGCCGCGCGCGATGACGCTGGCGCGCCCCCCGCCCGGCAACGCCACCGTTCCCTCCACCGGTCCCTCGCTCATCAGGGCCTCGCTCAGCAGCGGCGTCAGGCAGGCGGCGCCGCTCTCGATCAGGGAGCGCCCGCGCGCGCTCTGCCCCAGGCCCAGGGCCGCCGCTGCTGTAGCGGTGTAACTGACCAGGCGGCCCTGGCCGTCCACGAGCACCAGCGCATCGGTGAGGCGCTCGAACAACGCGCCGATCTCGTGCGCCAGCGCCGCCTGACGGCGCGCCCGTGTCGGTCCGCCGCCAGCGGGTTGGGACGCGGCGGGAGAGGCGGCGCCCGCGCGGGAGGACCTGGCGGCAGACTGGGGGGCGGCTTCGCCGACGGTTGGCGCGGCGATCCCGTGCGTGGCGCTGATCAGCGCCCCCAGGCCGTTGAGCGCCGACCGCGCGGCGCTTGCCAGCGGGCGCTGGCTGGCGGCCAGCAGCAATCCCCAGAGCGTGCCATCACGTTGCAGAGGGATGATGGTCAGGGTCGAGGCGCCCAGCCAGCGCTGCCCCTCCGCGTCCAGACCGCTTTCGGCCGCGGCGGCGGTGCTGCCAGGCCGCCTGCTGCGCAACACCGTGGCGATCAGGTTGCCCCCCAGGCCGAGCATGGCCGGCCCCTTGCCGCCCGTCGCGGCTAGCACGCGCATCTGGCGCTGGTCGGCGCTCAGCGACCCTATCAACGCGCGCTCCACCCGTAGCTCGTGCAGCGCCTGGCGCAGATCGGGGGTGGCGCAGAGGGTGGGCAGATCGGGGCAGCGCCCGAAGACCCGCGCCAGGTCGATCCAGCGCCGTTCGGTGGGCAGCAGCGCCGGCAGATCGACCGCGTTCAGGCGCGGCTCGGCCACCAGGGCCGCAACCAGCGTGGCCACGAAGGCGCGTTGCGGCTCGGGGGCGGCCAGTTCCGGCAGGCTTATCGTTTCATCGCCGAACTGGGCGAGCGCCATCACCGCGTGATCCACCCGCTCCGGATCGCTCAGGATCACGCACCGAAACCGCTCTCCCTCGGCGCGCGAGACCAGGGCCAGGGCGCCCTGCTCGCCGGCGATCATCAAAAACGGCGCGCTCTGCCAGGCGTCGCCCCACGGCGTGCCTTCGTCCAGATTGCCAAGCGGCCCGCCGAAGATGATCCGCGCGTGCAGATCCGCCGGGCGGCGTTGCACGGCCAGCGTTGCCAGATGCCGCACCTGATCGAGACTGAGCAGGCATCCGGCGTTGGCCGGAACGCCCAGCAAGGCCGGAAGCGAAAGGGGTGCCGCAGCAGTGGTCATGGAATATCTCTCCTCCGCAGGTAAGACATGGTTGCGCGGCGCGACCTGGTGTGCGCCCGTTCGAAGAGAAGGGCGGAAGGCGCAACCCTCCGCGATCCATTGGCTCCGCCGGTGGGGGGCGCGCGTCCTGGTGATGCCGGGATGCGTATGCCGCCGCGGTCGCTACAGGGGTTGCGGGGAGGCGCGCCTCTCCGCAACCCTCTCACATACCAGGACGCATGCGGATGAAAAAAGGTTGTTCCTGGGAGGGCCCACGCCTGGACCCAATACCTTTCAAGCGCATACGGCGCCGCAGCCCCCCTCCCAACCTCCCCCCGCTGGGGGGAGGAGCCGCACTCCCTCCCCCAGCGGGGGAGGGCTGGGGAGGGGGCAGTCACCTTATTTGAAAAGTATTGCGCCTGGACCCTCCCAGGGGCCGGGGCCTGGGTGCGCGGGCCTCCGGCCCGCCTCCGCAATGGGCTAAACAGGTTGTTCCTGGGAGGGCGCAGCCCTCCCAGACCCTCCCACCGGGGAGGGGGAAGGGGAAACCCGGTTTCCCCATCCCCTCAGGTCAGGCCGAAAGGGCACGTTGGGCGACCTGGAGCACGGCCAGGGCCTCCTGGGCGGCATACTCCGGCGCCAGCCGGGCAATGGCTTCACTCAGGGCCTCGTAGCTGAGGCGCAGCGGGCTGTCGGGCAACCCCTGGTGAGCGAGCCAGTGCTGCATCCAGCGGGTGTAGCTGAGCAGCGGATCGGGCACGCCGGCAGCCACGCTGTCAATCAGGTAGGCGACGTACCAACCCGCTTCCGTCGTCGTTTCCGCGCCGCCGGGGGCGATGCCCGCCGCCATCAGCCGTTCCGCCGTCAGCTCGATCAGTTCGGCCTGGATTGACTGGAGCGCCTGACAACTCTCGCGCTGGTAGGCCAGCGCCGCACCGGCTGCCGTCAGCGCGCGCCGCGCCTCCTCGGCCGGCCCCGGGGCGAGCCGCGCCGCCAGCGCCTCGCCCAGCAGCCAGAGGGCATGCTGCATATGGCCGGTGCACAGCCCGCGCCGCATCCACAACTCCCGTTGCCATTGCACATGCTGGCCCAACGTGGCCGTACTGTTGATCCCCAGGGCGTCAACCAGATAGTCAACCAGATACCAGAACTCGTACGCCAGCCGCGCGCGCCCGTCGGCGCCATAGGCCGCCTGCCAGTGCCAGTGCTGGTCGAACGTCGCTCTGGCCAGATCCTCGGCGAGGTGGGTCTGTTGCTCGGCCACGGCGCGGGGCGCGGCCCCGGCAAAGATCAGCGCTTCGAGCGCGCTTTGCATATACCCGAAGATGAAGGGCTGCCACTGCTCCGGCGTGTGCCTCGCGATAGCCCTCCACAGGTTGCCGTACATCTCGCGAATATGGCCGGTCGAACAACCAAAGCCCCGGATCTGGTCGCGGCGCCAGCGCGTGTGATCTTCGAAAATCATCGGCGAACGGTAGCGGATGCTCTGGATCAGCACCCCCAGGTTGCGATCCATGTCCAGCTTCAGGCGCACGTGGATGCCTTCGCCAAACCGTTGCGCCCAGAATGGTTCACGCATCGCCTGCTGAACGGTGTCTTCAACGATCGCCAGGCGCTGATCTTCGAGCCGTTGCACAATGTCGAAGTTTTCCATAGCCTTTCCCTGTCCGGTTCCGTGACACCTATGCCCGGTCCGCCCGCGCTGTCGCGGCCAAGAAAGGGCGGCGCGCAGCTTAGTCCCTCATAAACTGCGCCGCCAGACGGCGCGCGATGGCGCGGGGATCGCCGTCCAGGAACTGCCCTCCCTGGACGCGCGCCCGCAGATCGGGGCGTTCGTAGAAGGCCATGCCGCCAAAGATGAACAACGGACGCGGTGGTTCGATCCGGCTGAGGATCTGCCCGGTCTCTGTCAGATTGTGGGCCGCTTCTACGGTCGTTGCCGAGAGTCCCAGGATCTGAGGGCGGAGCGTGCGCACCAGCGTCTCCAGCGTCGAGTTCGGCACCGTTTGTCCCAGGTAGTTCACCCGAAAGCCGGCCCATTTCAAGAACAGCGCGATGGTCAGCGCGCCCAGTTCGTGCAGTTCACCCTGGGCGCAGCCGATGACCGCCAGGGGGCCGTGCGGGTTGTCCCGATGGGCGGTAAAGAGATTGTGCAGCTTGCTCTCAGCGAACCTGGTCGCGAAGTGCTCGGTGGCGACCGAGATTTCGCCCCGGTGCCAGCCCTCGCCGATGGCCACCTGCACCGGCATCAGCAACTCGGTGCAGAGCGCCTCCGCCGGGTAGAGCGCCCCGGCTTCGCGCCAGACCTCCTCGGCGGCATTCTGGTCAAACGCCACCAGCGCGCCCATCAGCCGGCGCTGGAAGATCGGGAAGCCCTGGCTGGGCGGCAGCGGCCCTGGCTGAGGCCCCGGCATGCCGTTCTGCGCCGGCGCGCCCGGGCCCCCCGCCGGAGCTTCCGCGGCGCTCGAGCGCAACCAGGGCGGCAAGCCGAATTGCGGGGCCGGGGGCGCCGGCAAGACCGGGCCACCGGCAGTGCCTGCCCGGAACGCTGCCGGCGATGGTGTGGCCACGGAGCGCGGATCTGGCCCCGCAACAGCGGCGCCCGTAGCACTCGGACCAAACACATCGGTTCCCGGCGTCGTGGATGCGCCGGGGCCGAAGGGGGCGGCGGCGGGCGCGGGCGCGCCGCCAGCGCCAAAGGGCGAAGCGGCGGGCGCGCCGCCAGCGCCAAAGGGCGAAGCGGCGGGCGCGCCACCACCGGGGCCGAAGGGCGCGGCGGCCGGCGCGGACGCGCCGCCCGGACCGAAGGGCGAAGCGGCGGGCGCGGGCGCGCCACCGCCGGGGCCGAAGGGCGCGGCGGCCGGCGCGGTGCTCGCGCCGAAAGGCGAAGCGGCGGGCGCGCCCCCACCGGGGCCGAAGGGCGCGGCAGCGGGCGTGGGCGCGTTGCCGGGGCCGAAGGGCGAAGCGGCGGGCGCGCCGCCGCCGGGGCCGAAGGGCGAAGCGGCGGGCGCGCCGCCGCCGGGGCCGAAGGGCGCCGCAGCCGGCGCGCCGCCGGGGCCGAAGGGCGCCGCAGCCGGCGCGGGCGCGCCGTCAGCGGGGCTGAAGGGCGAAGCGGCGGGGGGGGGCGCGCCGCCAGCGCCGAAGGGCGAAGCGGCGGGGGCGGGCGCGCCGCCAGCGCCGAAGGGCGCCGCAGCGGGCGCGCTGCCAGCGCCGAAGGGCGCCGCGGCAGGCGCGGGCGCGCCGCCAGCGCCGAAGGGCGCGGCGGTCCCCGGACCCATCGCGCCCGGCGCGGCCACCGGCGCCGAAGGCTGACGCCCGGGGCCGGGCGCCGGCGAAGTGCCGGTGAGCGTTGCCGGGATAGGCGGACGCAGTCCGGATTGATCGGCCGCTCCCCCCCTGGTTTCAATCAACTGCTCCAGCAAGGTTGCCAGGCCTACCGCGCGCGCCAGCCCCTCCGCCTCGTGCGGATCGGGTTCCGCCTGGCCGATCAACAACACGCCCCAGGCCTGACCACGGACGCTGATAGGGATCGCCATCGCCGAAGCGGCCCCGCCGAGCAGGGCATACTCCGGGTCGGTAGGCACGAGTGGCTGCATGGTCAACCGGCCCTGCTGGAAGGCCTGCCCCACCAGACCATCAGCGAGAGAATGCGGCGGCGGCGGGCTGGCGGCGCTCCAGGCAACCGGCGTCAGGGCGCCGTCGGTATAGCGGTAAAGCAACTCGCCCACCGTGCCACAGAACCGGCGCAATGCGTCCATCGCCAACGGCACCATCTGGTCGTACTCCAGCGCCGCCTCGGCCAGCAGCGACTGCAATTCGGGCAGCTCGCCGAGGCAATCAATTAGTTTGAGGCGTTGCGCTTCGGAGTGGCTTGCCAGGGCATAGGCGATCCTGGCCCAGCGCGCCGCATTTGCGACCGGATCGCGCTGGGGCGCCTCGGGGGGCGCCTGCCCCCGCGCCAGACTGAGCAAGAGACTGGCGCGGCTGACCACGCGCTCCTCGGCCGTCAGCACCCCCTCGAACTGGTACCGTCGCGCGGCGCTATTGGCGCGATCCATGCTGGCCCGGCTGATCATCGAGCCCCAGAACACCGGACTGTCCACGACGAGGAACCATTCCTGGCTCAACGGCGACCCCGCCGGCGTCGGCACAAAGGTCACATGGGGGATGGTTGGCGGCGCCACATCGGCCTCGCCATACACGGTCACACTCCGGCACAGGGGCGCCAGTTGCGCGATCCGACCCTGGTGCAGATGAAAAAGGGAGAAACGCAGCGTGCCCAGCGCGACATGCGCCTCGACGCCGCGCTCCTGGGCCATCAACTCGAATTGCCGACCGATGACGATCAGCGCATCAGCCTGACGGCGCCAGCGGCGCGCCTCAGGGATATGCTGCACCAGTTTCATCAACGATGGCCCGGACCCGCGCGTGGCGGAGGTTGCAGGAGTTGTCATAGACCTCTTCCTCAGAATGCTCCAGGCAGCCGGTAGGTGAGGACGCAAGGGCGGTCCCGCTCTGGTGGGCCAATGCGGGACAGCAGTGCTGCGCTCTTTCCACAGTATGGCACACCGCTGGAACCAGGGAATTAGTCAGTCACAAGCATTGCGTTAGGGATGCGTTAGGGATTGGCCGGGCGAAGGCTTTTGCTTCCTACGACAATACATCGTTATATGGCTGAGGCAATGCGGATATTGTATACTATGGCCGGTGAGACATGGTTTCGCTGCGCGGCCTGGCGCGAAACCGTCTGGGAGATCTGCGGAGGGCGCGACTCTCCGCGATTCCCGTGTTCCGACCGCAGCGGGCGCGCGACCTGGCGCCGACAACAGGACTCTGCCGCTGCGGTCGGAACCATATGATGCAAGCAAAATAACTATCATGCCCAGAAAATATTTGTTGTGAATACTATTGCCTTGCGGTGAAACTGGTTTGTGCTCCTGTCTATTGCGGTCAATTGCCGGTTGACCGGTGCAGGCTCGATGATGCAGCAACCACTCATTTCACCCGATACCGCGCGTATCTGGCAACCGACCCTGGCCTCGCTGTTCGACCTGTGGCAGCGCGTGCTGCAAGACCGGTACAGCGCGCACAGCCTGGGGCGGGCCTTGCTCACCGTGGTGGCCGAAGCCACCCACGCCGCCTGGGCCTCGCTCATGGCCTTCGACCCTGACCGGCGCCAGTTGCAGATTACCGAAGCCATCGGCCTCCCTGAAACGGTTGTCCAGTCCACCCGTGTGGCCCTCGGCGAAGGCATCGCCGGATGGGTTGCGCTGCACCGCCAGCCCCTCCTGCTCGCCCCTGACTACCCCGCTCCGCCGCATCTGGTGAGTTACCTGCGCCGCGACGCCATCGGTTCGGCCCTGTGCGTGCCGATGATCAGCGATGGCGACCTCTACGGCGTCTTGAACCTGGCCCGTAAGGAGGGCGAACCGCCTTTTACCGAGGAAGATCTGTGGTTCGCCGCGCTTGTCGCCGAGCGCCAGGCCCTGGCGCTCAAAACGGCGCAACTCTACGCCGAACTGGCCAGACGAGAACGGTTCATGGAGCGCATCATGGAGAGCCTGCCGCTCTCGCTGGTCGTGCTCAACCGGCGTTTGCAGGTGGTGCTGGCCAATCAGAACTTCTTCCTGAAACTGCGGCGCGACGCCCGCCAGACCATCGGACGTACCATCAAGCACCTGTTTCCCGCGGTATTGCTGCAATATATGCGCCTCGAACAGCGCGTCAACGACGTGTTTGCCAGCGGCGAGCCGTTCGATGGCGAGAAGGTGGCCTATACCGCCCCCGGCCTGGGCAAACGCAACTATTTCTATCGCCTCGTTCCGCTCAAACATGGCGCCAGCGTTGATCATGTCTTGCTCTTGATTGAAGATGTGACCGAGCGGGAGAAACTGGGCGAAGAGGTCCGTCGCGTTGAGCGCCACCTCGCCGGTGTGGTCAATCAGGCCAGCGATCTGGTGGTTTCGCTCACCCCTGATGGGAAGATCATTACCTGGAACCCGGCTGCCGAGCAGGTCTCCGGCCTGAACGCCGCGCAGGTGTGCGGCGAGCCATTCGTGAAACTCTGCGCGCCGGGTCAGCACTGGACGGTGCACGACCTGCTGCGACGCCTGGCTGCCGGCGAGGCGGTGAAGGAGATCGAGATTAGCCTGCTGGGCGCCGATCCGCAGCACCCCGTCGTCGTAGCCTGGAACTGCTCGGCCATGCGCGATGACGCAGGCACGGTGGTAGGGATCATCGCCGTGGGTCGCGATCTCACCGAGCGGCGACGCCTCGAGGCCCAGATGGTGCAGGTGGACAAGATGGCCTCCCTGGGGGTGATGGCGGGCGGCATCGCCCACGAATTGCGTAACCCGCTGGCGATTATCCAGACCAACGCGCAGTTGCTGGAAGAGTACCAGGATCATCCAGAACTGGCCCGGCAATGCCTCCAGCACATCGTCGCTTCCACCAGGCGCGCGGCGCTGATTATCGAGAACCTGCTCAAGTTCGCCCGCCCGCCTCAGGATCGCTACCGCTTGCTGAACATCCACAATGTGCTGGAGGAGACCTTCGCGCTGCTCGCCAACCAGCTTCTGATGGCGAAGGTTGACCTGGTTCGCGCATTTGCGCCCGATGTGCCCATGATGTACGGCAATCCGGTGCTGCTCCAGCAGGTGTTTACCAACCTGATCCTCAATGCCCTGGCGGCTATGCCGCAGGGCGGGCGCATTACGGTGAAGACGCGCAGCGTCAACGAGCAGATCGAAATCCAGGTGTGCGATACCGGAACTGGCATCGCGCCGGAGCACCTATCATGTATTTTTGACCCCTTCTTCACCACGCGACCGGTGGGCATGGGTGTCGGCCTGGGATTGTCGATCAGCTACAGCATCGTCCAGCAGCATCATGGCCAGATCAGCGTTGACAGCCAGCCGGGGCATGGAACCTGCTTCACCATCCGTCTGCCCGCCGATGTGTGATCTGCTGCCCCAGGTGGCTGCGCCGCCCGCCAGGCAGCAAGGGGGGAACCACGGTGTTTGGTAAGTGTTCACATTTCTCCTGGGAGCGCGAGCATCTTGCCCGCGGAGAAGCGACGGGGGCGAAACGCCCTCGCTTGCAGGCGCGTGGGTTACCCCAGGTGTGAACAGTTACGGTGTTTGCTCGCAACGCCCCTGGCAGGTACGTGTGATGGTTCTTAAGCAATTCATCCGGTATGCCGGGCTGGCCGTGGGACTAAAGCCCTCGGCTATGGAATGCGAAGCTCGCCTGGGTGAGCTATAGCGAATTGATTTCTCAAAGACCATCACATTGCTTTCGGGAGCGCAGGCAACTTGCTTGCCTAGACGCGATCAAGGCGGGACGCCCTCGCTCCCAGGCGGGTGGGTTCCTCCAGGCGTGAACAGGTACCCTGGCAGGCGCAAGATTTTCTTCAAGAGGCCCGCCCTCCAATGCCCTCTGCGTGATCTTCCCGGCTTTGTATTGAATATGCGTGCGATGGAGGCGATGATGAGCCAGATACTGATTGTTGATGACGAAGCCGACCTCGTCTGGGCCGTTGGCCAGGCTCTGCGCCAGGAAGGGCACACCCTCAGGGTCGCCTATGACGGCAACGAGGCGCTGGAACTCTGTCGCTACATTCTGCCGGATCTGATCATCCTCGATGTCTCGATGCCGCACATGGACGGCCTGACCCTCTGCCGCACCCTGCGCCGCGATCCGGGGCTGGCCGAGGTGCCGGTGCTCTTTCTGACCGGACGGGATATGATTGACGATCGCCTGCGCGGCTTCGAAGCGGGCGGCGATGATTATATGGTCAAGCCGTTTGATCTTCGCGAGTTGAAGGCCCGCGTGGGGGCTTTGCTGCGCCGCAGCTCCCGGTCGGCTCCCCCCCTGGCCGAACATGGCGCGTTGCAGGTCGGCGCGCTGAGCCTGAACCCGCAGACCCGCACCGTGCGGATCGGTGACGAGGTGCGTCAGCTTACGCCGGCCGAGTTTGAATTGCTCACCTTCTTCATGCGCCATCCCAACGAGGTGTACTCCAGCGAACAGTTGTTGCGCCATGTCTGGGGCTACGATCCCGACGCCGCCGAGCCCGGTCTGGTGCGCTGGCACGTGATGAACCTGCGCAACAAGATCGAGCGCGATCCCGCCCGGCCCGCCTACCTCTGCACGGTGCCCCGGCATGGGTATATTCTGCGCAACGGCTGATACCGAATCTTGATCGATTGGGATGCGTTCCTGCCGCGGCAACCTATGGTGGTGCCGGGATCAATACCTTTCACATAAGCCCTCCACGAGGTTCTTCCTGGGAGGGCTGCGCCCTCCCAAACCCTCCTGCGGGTGGGGGGCTGGGGAAACCAGGTTTCCCCAGCCCCCTGCGCAAGGGCTGTGCCCTCACCTTCCCGGGGGCGGGGGCGTGTGGGAACCTGGTTCCCCAATGTTCACGTTAGCGCATCCGGCGCCGCAGCCCCCCTCCCAACCTCCCCCCGCTGGGGGGAGGAGCCGGACTCCCTCCCCCAATGGTCTTTGAGAAATTCCTCCGCTATGCCGGGCTGGCCGTGGGGCTAAAGCCCTCGGCTACGGAATGCGAAGCCCGCCTGCGCGGGCTAGAGCGGAGTATGTATGCAAAGACCATAAGCCCTCGGCTACGGAATGCGAAGCCCGCCTGCGCGGGCTAGAGCGGAGTATGTATGCAAAGACCATGGGGGGAGGGCTGGGGAGGGGGCAGACCTAACGTGAAAATGGGGGAACCAGGTTCCCCCATACCCCCGTTTTCATTGGGCGGTGTGCCGCCCGGCGGCATGGACGGCTTATTTGAAAACGTATTGGTGCCAGGATGTTCCTGGCGCGCTGCAACGGTGCGCCTGCCGCGCGCGGCCTGCGTGAGGCGGACGTCGCGCCCGCCTGCGGCGCCCGGCGCTAACACATCCCTAACTGAAGGCTCGCGTAGGGCTAACACCCTCACGCGGGCTTTTCGTGTGTAATGGTGGCCGGGTTCCGCACCCACTCGTTTACGTTGTAGCACAGGAGGAACGGTATGGCGGTCGAGAAGGTGAATGCGTCGAGCAGCCTGGCCGAAGTCGTGGATCGCATTCTGGACAAGGGCGTGGTGATTGACGCCTGGGCCCGCGTGTCCCTGGTCGGCATCGAGTTGCTGGCCGTCGAGGCGCGCGTGGTCATCGCCGGCGTTGACACTTACCTCAAGTATGCCGAAGCGGTGGGCCTGACGGCCTCCGCGGCGGCGCCGGCCTAAATGCTTGCTGGCTGCGCCGGACATGGTTCACCCCTCCGGTAACGTTGGCGCGGCGCGGGGAGGCTGCGCCTCCCCGGCGCGCCCCGTTCCGCCCGCGGCGGTAGACTCCTGCGGTCCGTGCCAGGGCGCGCCCCCGCCGCGGGCGGACGAACGGGATCGCGGAGAGCCAGACCCTCCGCGCCTTCCCCAGATGGGTGCGTGCCAGGCCGCGCAGCGAAACCATGACCATTTTAGATTTTAGATTGCGGATTGTAGATTGCCGCTCGATGCAAAAGGTCCTGGCGACAATCTGCCACAGGGAAGGCCGGATTACCCGGGGAAACAGCATGGTGACAAACGCAACCTCCGAACAACACGCCGGCAACGTTGCCGACCTGCGGCCCGGGGCGCCGAATACGCTCCGCTCCCCTACCGTGGCCGGGCTGCTGGCGGAATTGCACGCTACGCGGGTGACGATGGCGGCGACCGAGCGGAGCGAGCGCGCCCATACACTCGCCGAGCGCCAGGCCCAGGTCGCCGCCCTGCTGGCCGACCTCCGCGCAACCCGCGTGGCGGCGGCGGCAGTGGAGCACAACGAGCGCGCCCATACGCTCGCCGAGCGCCAGACCCAGATGGCCGGACTGCTGGCCGACCTGCGCGCGACCCGCCTGGCGGCGGCGGCAGTGGAGCACAACGAGCGCGCCCATACGCTCGCCGAGCGCCAGGCCCAGGTCGCCGCCCTGCTGGCCGACCTCCGCGCGGCCCGCGTGACGACGGCGGCAGCGGAGCACAACGAGCGCGCCCATACGCTCGCCGAGCGCCAGGCCCAGGTCGCCGCCCTGCTGGCCGACCTCCGCGCGACCCGCGTGGCGGCGGCGGCAGTGGAGCACAACGAGCGCGCCCGGACGCTGGCCGAGCGCCAGGTGGAGGTGGCCGGGCTGCTGGCGGAATTGCACGCTACGCGGGTGACGATGGCGGCGACCGAGCGGAGCGAGCGCGCCCGGACGCTGGCCGAGCGCCAGGCCCAGGTCGCCGCCCTGCTGGCCGACCTCCGCGCGACCCGCGTGGCGGCGGCGGCAGTGGAGCGGGGGCGCCGCCAGGTCGAGGTTGCATTGCGGCGCGAACTGGTGGCGGGCCGGACAGCAATCCGTGAAGGTGACGATCAGCCGAAGCCCCACGCACCGGCAACGCCAGCGCCTCCCGCCTCGCCACCCGGGGCCGCCAGGGTTGCCACCGTTGCGAAACCGCGAAATGGGAACGGAGGAGCGCCTGCTGTCAGAACCGGCGCTGCCCCGCTCCCGCATCTCGGCTATGCTGGCCTCGTGGCCTATGCGCAGATGACCCGCGTGGCAATCCTGCGCGAACTGGAACGCGGCGAGTTCGGCAGCGAGGCGCTGCAGCGCCATCTCGAGGCGCACCTCGAAAGCCTGCAGAACCATCTGCAACCCCTGCTCGACGAAGTCGCCGCCCTGCCCCCGGGGGACGCGCCTCGGAAAACGCAACTCCTCGAAGCGGTCGAAGGCGCGCGCCGCAGCGTCGAGACCCTCAGCGGCGATCTGGGAGCCTTGCCCTGGCCCACCGCCCCCGAACAGCAATCGGCCTTCGCGGCGACGATAGCCCGGCTGTACGACCGGCTCAAACCATTGCAGGAGCGCCTGGAGAGCGCCACGGCGCGCCTGGGTCCCGCCCCGGCGCGCGCGCGCGCCAATCAGCGCGGACGCGCGCCGGGCAAAGCGCGCCCCGCATCGTGAACCGGGGCCTGACGTGAACATAGGCCGCTAGAGCAGGGGTCTGGGGAAACCCGGCTTCCCCCAGACCCTCGCCCCGTGGGAGGGTCTGGGAGGGCGTAGCCCTCCCAAACATACGCCCTCGGCGAGGGGGGTGGGGAAACCGGGTTTCCCTGTCCCCCCACCCGGTAGGAGGGTCTGGGAGGGCGTAGCCCTCCCAGGAACAACCTTATTTTCATTGCGGCGTTGCGCGGCGCAGCCGCATGGACAACCGAGGAGAAAACGCATGACCCTGGCAGCACGCACCATGGTAGAACCAGGCCGCGCCACCCTGGCCCTGCGCCCCGGCGCCTCCTTCATCGCGACCGGGGCGCTCCAGGAGGTGGCCGCGCGCGCGCTGAGCTACCTGCAGGCCGGGTTTCCCGTCCATTTTCGTGGCCCTGCCGGAACCGGCAAAACGACCCTGGCGATGCACGTCGCCTCGCAGCTTGGCCGGCCGGTCATGCTGCTCGTCGGCGATGAGGAGTTCTCCGCCTCCGATCTGGTTGGCGGGCGGCATGGCTATCGCTACCGCCGCGTGGTTGATCGCTTCATCCACTCCGTCGTCAAGTACGAAGAAGACGCCGTTCAACGCTGGGTGGACAGCCGCCTCACCACCGCCTGCCGCGAAGGGTTTACCCTGATTTACGACGAGTTCACCCGTTCGCGCCCGGAGGCCAACAATGTGCTGCTGACGGTGCTGGAGGAGCGCATGCTCGTGCTGCCCACCAGCGGCAGTAGCGAGGTCTATATCAAGGTTCACCCTGAGTTCCGGGCGATTTTCACCAGCAATCCGCAAGAGTATGCCGGCGTGCACGCCACTCAGGACGCTCTGGCCGACCGGCTGATTACCATTGATCTGGACTTTTACGACCCGCGCACCGAGGCGGACATCATCACCGCTTCCACCGGGATTGATCCCGAAGACGCGGGGCGGATCGTCGCCCTGGTGCATGCCTATCGCGCCAGTGGCGCCTATGCCCAGACGCCGACGATGCGCGCGGCGATCATGATCGCCCGCATCAGCGCCATGCAAGGCCTCAGCGCCAGCGCCGACGATCCGCGCTTTATCGCCCTGTGCCTCGATGTGCTGGAGTCGAAGCGCGCCTTCAATGCCCGTGAACAGGAGCAGCGCCGCCGGCATCGTGAACTGCTGCTCGAGCTGATCTATGCGCATTGTCCGGGGAGGAGTTGATGGAACGCCCTCGTTTTCGTCCCGGGATACCGTCCGGCACGCTCATCCGCGGGCGACCGGCGAACAAAACCGCCGCGGCGCTTGCCGCCGAGCGCCTGGCGCTCGAACGCGAGCGGGCACGTCTGGAACGCGAACTGATCGTATGGCGGCGCAACCAGGCCCGCGCCGAGGCGCGGCTGCAGCATGTAACGCAGCGTCTGGCCGCGTTGCAGGCCCCGCCTGATGCCGCCGCGCCCGCGGCCTCCCCCGTCGCCCGCGCGCGGGCCGACGCCCCCTCCGGGCCCTGGAACAGCATCGTGGTGGAGTACTGAGCCATGCGTGACGATCAACGCCAGCACCGATCTGAAGGCGCCTTTACGGTCGGGCTGGGCGGCATTTTCAAGAACCTGGGCGATATGATCAGTCTGCTCGCCGAAATCGCCGAACGCGAAGACGTGGTCTTCGAGCGCAGCGGCGAGGTCCGCGGCGAGCGTCTGCGCGCTGTCTACGGCTTCAACATCCGCACCGGACTCAACGGCGATCTGCGCGTGGAGCGTTTCGGCAACCTGCGCTCCACCGCGGCCGGGCCAGCCGTCACGCCGGTGCGCGAGCCGCTGGTGGACGTCTTCGATGAGGGCGAGACAATGATCGTCATCGCCGAGTTGCCGGGCGTGGAGGAGTCGGAGGTGCGGGTCGAGGTGCACGGCGACGTGCTCAGCCTGGAAACAACCGGCGAGCGCCGCTATGCCCGCGAAGTCCTGCTGCCCGCCCCGGCGCTCCCGGATTCCCTGCGGCAGACCTATCGCAACGGGATTCTTGAACTGCGGCTGACCAGGCAACCCTGAGGACCGCACAGATAGCGGACGCAATCGGCGTGCTTCGGACCACCCCGACACGGAGCTAGCTATGACTGTGACCAGAGCCGTGACCGGTCGTTACCTGTATGGCATCATCCCCTGCGGCGAGGCGCGCAGCTTTGAGGTGCAAGGCATCCACGAACAGGGGCGCGAGGTGTATACCATCCCCTATCAGGACCTGGCCGTGGTAGTGAGCGACTCGCCCTACGAACCCTACGAGAGCACCCGCCGCCATATGCTGGCCCATACCCGCGTGCTCGAAGCCCTGATGCGCGAGTACAGCGTGCTGCCCATTCGCTTCGGCATCGTTGCGCCGGATGCCGATACCGTCCGCGAACAACTGCTGGCGCGCCATTACATCCACCTGCGCGCCCAGTTCGAGGAGCTGCGCAACCGCATCGAACTGGGCCTGAAAGCCTTCTGGACCGCCGAAGATATGTTGCGGCGCATCGCCGACGAGACTCCGGCGATCAGGGCCTTGCGCGACTCGCTCAGCGGGCGTTCGCTCGAAAGTACCTACTACGAGCGCATACGTCTCGGTGAGATGGTCGAGCAAGCCCTCACCGCCCGCCGCGACCAGGACGCGGAGATGTTCCTCGCCGCGCTGCGGCCGCTGGCCGTCGAAACCGTGACGCTCCCCGTGCGCGCCGATCGCATGGTGCTCAACGCCGCCTTCCTGGTCGAGCGCGAGCGCGAGGCCGAGTTTGACGATGCCGTGCGGCGCCTGGGCGAGCGCTTCGAGGACCAGTTTCTGTTCAAGTACGTCGGTCCGGTGCCGCCGTACAACTTCGTTTCGATCACCATCCAGTGGCAGTAGCGTCTGGAGCAGCGTATGGGTCCGCTTGGTTCCCTGCTTACCGTTCCCGTCACCGGGCCGCTGCGCGGCCTCCTCTGGCTGGCCGAGCAACTGCGCGACCAGGCTGAACGCGAATTGTTCGATCCTGATCGGATTCGCCAGCAACTCACCGAGCTGGAGCTGCAACTCGACCTGGGCCGGATCAGCGAGGAGGAGTACGAGGCCGCCGAGACCGCCCTGCTCGAGCAGTTGCGCCATCTGCGCGAGCGGGGATGCTAGCGACTGGAGCCTTCCATGCCTGGAAATCTGAATGCCGCCACCATTGTGAATGTTGCTCGTGAGCAGATCACCGCGCTCACCGGCATGCCGGTTGACACCGTCTCGCGCGTCTTGCGCGACACGAGCGGCTGGATGCTCGATCTGGAACTTCTGGAAATGAAACGCATCCCCGATAGCAACGATGTCCTGGCGACCTACCAGGTGCATCTGGACGCCGACGGAAATCTGATGAGCTTTCTGCGGACCAACCGCTACTATCGCGGGCAGGTCAAGCAGTAAAGGATGCTCCCATGGCCAATTACACCCTCCAGCACGCCACCCAGTCCACCAATCTGGCCGATATTCTCGAACGGGTGCTTGACAAAGGCGTCGTCGTCGCCGGCGACATTTCGATCTCGCTGGTCGGCGTCGAGTTGCTCAGCATCAAGGTTCGCTTGCTGATCGCCTCGGTGGACAAGGCTGCCGAGATGGGGATCAACTGGTGGGAGAGCGACCCCTTGCTCTCCACCCGCGCCCGTGAACTGGAGGCCGAGAACCGGCTGCTGCACGAACGCCTGGAACGCCTTGAAGAACGCCTGGCGGCAAGGGCCTAGCGCCAATTAATGTGGTCTTTGAAGAAATCATCCGGTATAGCCCGCGCAGGCGGGCTTCGCATCCCGTAGCCGAGGGCTTCAGCCCCACGGCCAACTCGGCATAGCGGATGAATTTCTCAATACCCATATAAGCGCATACGGCGCCGCAGCCCCCCTCCCAGCCTCCCCCCGCTGGGGGGAGGAGCCGGACTCCCTCCCCCGGCGGGGGAGGGCTGGGGCGGGGGCAGTCACCTTAACCTATCGAGCCTGGCACCGGGAGGCTTGCGATCCCTAGACGTGAACATAGGCTCTCGAAGAGGGGGGTGGGGAAACCGGGTTTCCCCACGCCCCCGCCCCCCAGGGGCATGGGGAAACCGGGTTTCCCCATGCCCCCACCCGCGGGAGGGTCTGGCTCTCACGCAGGGGAAGGGGGAAACCAGGTTTCCCCCTATTCCCACCCGCGGGAGGGTCTGGGAGGGCGCAGCCCGTGCGCAGGGGTCTGGGGAAACCGGGTTTTCCCAGACCCCGCCCGCGGGAGGGCCTGGCTCCTCAGGTGCGAACAGGTAGGGCGGGGAACCGGGGTGCCGGGAGGCTTGCGCCTCTCCTGTCCCTCCACCGCGCGCGTCCTGCCACATAACAGGCAGTCGGCAGAAGGTAGGGAAACCAGATGTCCCCTTACCCCTGCCAGAGGAAACGATTTGGCATGGAGTCTGCTGCTTCGATGATCGAACTTCGTGTCGCCGAGGCCCCGGCGAAGGATGTCGGGCGGGGGCTGATCCGCGTGGACCCGCAGGCGATCGCGCGGCTGGGCGCCTCCATCGGCGATGTGGCGCGCATCAGCGGCGCGCGCGCCACCCTGGGCCGGCTGATGCCTACCTACACCGAACAGCGCGGGCAGGGCCTGGCCCAGATGGACGGCATCATGCGCGCCAACGCCGGGGTCGCTCTGGGCGAGCGGGTGCGCGTCGAGCCGGTCGCCGTGGCCCCCGCCCGCCGCCTGACCCTCGTAGCCGAGGGCGGGCCGCTGCCGGGCGGCCTGGCCCCGCAACTGGCGCGTCTGCTCGAGGGGCTGCCAGTGCTTGCCGGCGACCGGGTGCGGGTCACGCTCTTCGGTTCGCGCGCCCAGAACTTTACGGTTGCCGAAACCCTGCCCGCCGGCCCGGTGCTGATCGGCGCTGGCACCGAGATCGTCCTCGGGGGCGCGCGCTCCACGACCGCATCCGGGGCGATCACCTACGAAGATATCGGCGGCCTGGGCCGCGAACTGCGCCGCATCCGCGAGATGATCGAGTTGCCCCTGCGTCACCCCGAGGTCTTCGCCCACCTGGGCATCGAGCCGCCGAAGGGGGTGCTGCTCCACGGGCCGCCCGGCTGCGGCAAAACGCTGATCGCCCGCGCCGTCGCCGCCGAAACCAGCGCCCATTTCATTCACATCAACGGCCCGGAGATCATTGACCGCTACTATGGCGCCTCCGAGTCCAATCTACGCAACGCCTTTGAAGAGGCCCGGCGCCGCGCCCCGGCCATTCTGTTCATCGACGAGATTGACGCCATCGCCCCCCGCCGCGAAGAACTGGGCGGCGACCGGCAGATCGAGCGCCGGGTTGTGGCCCAGCTCCTGACCCTGATGGACGGGCTCGAGTCGCGGGGCAACGTCATCGTCATCGGGGCCACCAACCTCCCCAACACGCTCGATCCGGCCCTGCGGCGCCCCGGCCGCTTCGACCGCGAGATCAGCATCAGCATCCCCGATGCCGCCGCGCGCCACGAGATCCTGGAGATCCATACCCGCGGCATGCCCCTGGCCGATGATGTTGATCTGCGCGTCCTTGCCACGCGCACCCACGGCTACGTCGGGGCCGATCTGGCCGCCCTCTGCCGCGAGGCCGCGATGAGCGCCCTGCGCCGGGCCATGCCTGAACTTGACCGCGGCGCCTCGACCCTGGCCCTGAACGATTTGCACGTCACCGCCGCCGACTTCACAAGCGCCCTGACGGAGATCGTTCCTTCCGCCGGGCGCGAGCTGTTCGCCGAGCGGCCCACCGTCAGTTGGGAGGATGTAGGCGGGCTGGAGACGGTGCGGCAAACGCTCACCGAGGCGGTTGTCTGGCCCTTGCGTCACGCCCCGTTGCTGGAACGGGCCGGCATCCGGCCCCCGCGCGGCATGTTGCTCCATGGGCCGCCCGGCGTCGGCAAGACCCTGGTGGCCGCGGCCCTGGCCCGCGCCAGCGAGGCGAACTTCATCCCCGTCAAGGGCCCGCAACTGTTGAGCATGTGGGTCGGCGAGTCGGAGCGGGCGTTGCGCAAGCTCTTTCACACCGCGCGGCAGGCCGCCCCGTGCCTCATCTTCTTCGATGAACTCGACGCCCTGGCCCCGCCTCGCGGCAGCGACGCCAGCCAGGTCTCCGAACGCCTGGTCGGCCAGTTGCTCACCGAACTCGATGGCATCGAGGAGTTGCGCGGCGTGCTGGTGCTGGCCGCCACCAATCGTCTCGACCGGATCGACCCGGCCCTGCTGCGCCCCGGGCGTTTCGAACTCGTCGTGGAACTGCCGCTGCCCGACGAGCCGGCCCGCGTCGCCATCCTGGCCGTCCACACCAGGACCATGCCCCTCGCTCATGATGTGGACCTGGCGGCCCTGGCGGCGGCTACCGCTGGCGCCAGCGGGGCCGACCTCGCCGGTCTTTGCCGGCGGGCAGCCCTGGCGGCGGTGCGCGAACGCCTGGCCGCCGGTGACGCCGATCCCGACCGGCTGCGGGTCGAACAGCGCCACTTCCTGGCCGCGCTTGGAGAATGATGAGGTGACCATCGTTCGCAGGGTTCTGCCCCCTCCCAGCTCCCCCCGCTGGGGGGAGGCGCCGGGTTCCCTCCCCCAGCGGGGGAGGGTCAGGGAAGGGGCGGTCACCGTGCCCGCGGAGCCGTGGCGCGGGCGTCCCGCCCGCGCTCCCAGGTCATGTTCATTGGGCGTGGTGCGCCATGCGCATGACCGTCTCACGTGAACATAGGCTCTCGAAGAGGGGCGTGGGGAAACCGGGTTTCCCCACGCCCCCGCCCCGCAGGGGAATGGGGAAACCGGGTTTCCCCACGTC
>Ga0209227_1000863_pt1 | contig 25166 bp, 24 predicted proteins | sample YNPBryantNP2012_FD_185815 | JGI IMG/M metagenome (GOLD analysis project Ga0209227, IMG submission 185815) | Anoxygenic and chlorotrophic microbial mat microbial communities from Yellowstone National Park, USA - YNP Bryant NP 2012 (SPAdes)... ...
TAAACTCTTTCTGTAGTCATAGCGTCGTAGCAGTCAACAATGTGGACGACTTGAGCCATGGGAGAAATTTCGTCAATGGTAAGTCCATACGGGTATCCACTGCCATCTGCCTTTTCATGATGTTGGAGCACAACCTCTATTGACTGTTGTTCTAAAATCTTATTGGATTCCAAAATCTTCACTCCTAATTCTGGATGGCATTTAATGACAGACCATTCTTCATCTGAAAGTTCTCCCCTTTTTAGCAATATTTCCGGAGGCATTTCAACTTTCCCTACATCATGAAAAAGAGCTCCCAGGCTGGATAGAAGGATAAAATTAGTGTCTTTGTTCAAAAAACGGCAAAATACGGCGGTAAGAAAGGCCACCTGAATAGAATGACTGAACAATTCGTAATGCTTTGAAAAGAGCTTCACCAGCATGGAGGCTGTTATTTCATTCTTCACAACGTACTGGGAAAACGTTTCCATAAAATCTATGCCCATTTGAATGTTCTTTCCAGATCTTGGGTCGTTTAGTACTCTTTGCATTACGTAAGAAGCGTTTCGGTAAAGTATCTCATTTTTTTTGTCCCTGGAAAGGTAAGGATTTACCAGTGCTTTGGATAGGTTGGTGTTGATGTAACGAGCGTAAAGGTCAAATTCGTTTACATGAACATAGACATGCTCTATATTGTTTTCTTTGAAAAGGGTTTTCCATCTAGAAGAAAACAGGTTGCCTACTGAAACAATCTTGACAAATTTGGGAGACTCGTTGGGTTGCATGAAGGGAAAATAGACCGAGAAAGGGAGCAATTCTTGGCAGGAGATATCCTGAATACTAACAGCAATAAATTCCTTAAGAAGTCTGGGATCGGCGATATCGACTTCTTGAATCCTGGTAATTTTATCAGGATCTGGTATCACATCCCGCCTAAGATTAAACCTATTCATCTTAATTTTCTCTTTTTTTCAAGTGGCAAGACCCTATCAAATAAACCGATCGGTTCTTGCCAAAATGTTATAAACGAAAAGAAACAATTGCAACAAAAAACAGAGGATTGTTGGCTATGGTAGGTGAAGTGCTAATCAAAAAAGACGTCGGGCAAGATGATGTCTCAAAAAGAAGCTTCGAAATCGACATATTTCGAGCATGGTGTAAGTCTTGCGGTATCTGTGCTGCCCTGTGTCCCAGAAAGTGCATCGAAATGGACGAGAACGGAAATCCGGTCATTGTAGCTGAAGAGAAATGCACGGGATGTGGATGGTGTGAAACTCACTGCCCGGATTTTGCCATAAGTGTTAGAATCAAAAAGCCAATGTCAAAAGATGTCGTTTAATAATGTCGGGAGGGGAGTAGAGTGAGCGAGTCCAAATCTTCCCAGGGACAGGTTTTAGTACTCCAGGGCAACGAAGCCATGGTGGAAGGGGCTATTGCTGCAGGATGCAGGTTTTTCGCTGGCTACCCCATAACTCCTGCTACAGAGATAAGTGAGATGATGTCTCAACGATTGCCGGCTGTTGGGGGAACCTTCATACAGATGGAAGATGAAATTGCCAGCCTGGGAGCAGTAATTGGTGCATCCCTTGCCGGTGTGAAGTCAATGACTGCAACAAGCGGTCCCGGCTTTTCTCTAATGCAGGAAAACATAGGCTTTGCCTGTGTAGCAGAAGTTCCCTGCGTGATTGTGAATGTTATGCGTGGAGGTCCCAGCACAGGATTGCCAACAAGAGTAGCTCAGGGTGATGTGATGCAGGCTCGCTGGGGAACTCATGGCGACCACCCCATAATTGTTCTGGCGGTCTCCACCACCAGAGAATGTTTCGACATTACCGTGCAGGCCTTTAATCTTTCCGAAAAGTATCGTACCCCGGTCATTATCCTTTCCGATGAGGTGGTGGCACATACTCGGGAAAAAATCCAGCTTCCTCACCCGGAAGAAATCGAAGTTTTCGATCGAATAAAGCCAAGCATGCCACCCGAATGGTACATTCCCTACGAAGATACCCCTAGAGGCGTTCCTCCTATGGCGGCTTTTGGGGATGGTTACCGCTATCATGTAACCGGACTTATACACGATGTGCGAGGCTTCCCCACGGAACGGTCTGACGAAATTCAGGCTTTCCTCACCAGAATCCATCGAAAAATCTACAATAATTTTTCCGACATCATGATGGTTAAAGAAGAATTTACGGAAGATGCGGAAGTGCTTGTGATAGCTTATGGGTCGGTGGCAAGGTCTGCCAGAAGAGCAGTGCGGGAGGCAAGAAATCGGGGTGTAAAAGCTGGACTTGTCCAGTTGGTTACAATATGGCCATTTCCAAGACAGGCGATAGAACCTTTGCTCCGTCGAGTGCGAGCAGTGCTGGTGCCAGAGCTTAATCTTGGTCAAATATCGCGAGAAGTTAAACGCGTGAACCAGGGTAGGACAAGAATTGAAAAGCTTAACCGAATTGACGGCCAGCTTATAACCCCTAACGAAATCCTTTCACGCCTTGTCAAACTATAGGGAGAGGAAATAATGGCTGAGATAACCAAGCTTATTCATAAATATCTTCGCCATGACAAGAAATTTCCCCACGTGTGGTGCCCTGGATGTGGGAACGGTATTTTGCTCGGTTCCCTTATCCGGGCTATTGATAAAATAGGGATTGATAAAGACGATGTCGTGCTTGTTTCCGGTATCGGTTGCTCAAGCCGACTCCCTGTGTATGTTGACTTCAATACCCTCCATACCACCCACGGGAGAGCTCTCACATTTGCAACTGGCATAAAGCTTGCCAAGCCCCGTCTCCATGTTATCGTGGTTATGGGAGATGGAGACGCTACGTCTATCGGGGGAAATCACTTTATCCACGCCGCTAGAAGAAATCTCAATCTCACCGCAATAATAGTAAACAACAATGTTTACGGTATGACGGGAGGCCAATTCTCACCGACAACACCCTATGGAGCCATCACGACGACGTCGCCTTTCGGACACATCGAACATCCCTTTGCTATTTCTGAACTGGCAGTGACAGCAGGTGCCAGTTTTGTTGCGAGAGGCACCGTTTATCACACTCACGTACTTGACGAAATCATAGAAAAGGCAATCTTAAAAAGGGGTTTTGCTGTTGTTGAAGTGATCAGCAATTGCCATACTCAGTACGGGCGCAAAAACAATATGGGAAATGCTGTTGATATGCTTTTGTGGATGAAAAAAGTCGCTGTGAGTGTAGAAAAGGCAGCGAAGATGACGCCAGAAGAGTTGTCGGGGAAAATTACAATTGGTGTTCTCGTAGATCGGGATCTCCCGATTTTTACTCAGGAATACCAGAGGATTCGCGAGGAGGCAGGAAAAATATGGGCTATCGCTACGAAATCCGACTGAGCGGTTCCGGTGGGCAGGGACTTATACTGGCCGGGATCATTCTCGCGGAAGCTGCTGGGATATATGATGGTAAGTATGTTTGCCAGAGCCAGAGTTACGGTCCGGAGGCGAGAGGCGGAGCCAGCAAGGCCGAGGTAATCATAAGCGATGAAGAAATCGATTACCCCAAAGCCCTTAAGCCAGATGTGCTTCTCGCTATGAATCAAAATTCCTGCGACCTATACTGCTTTGACCTTAAGCCGAACGGTATCCTGATTGTGGATTCGACCTTTGTTAAGCAACTTCCCACCACAAAGACTATCGCCATTCCTTTCACGTCCATGGCCAGAAAAGAGCTAGGTAAAGAAATGGTTGCAAACGTGGTGGCTCTAGGAAGCCTTGTTTTCATCACGGGAGCGGTGTCTCTTAAGAGCCTGGAAGCGGCTCTAGTGAACAGAGCTCCCAGAGGGACAGAAGAGCTAAACAGAAAAGCTATGGAGCTCGGAGTGCAGCTCGCCAAATCTTATCAGCAAGGAGGAGGGATTTAACTTTTAAATGCGGATACTTATTACAAACGACGATGGTATTTACGCAAAAGGTATTGAGGTGCTTTACCATATTTTGGCACCAGAACACGATGTTTATGTGGTTGCACCTGAAACAGAACAAAGCGCTGTGGGACATGCCATCACTTTCCTGGATCCTTTGCGAGTAAAGGAAGTAAAACGAAACGGGGTTTTTTTCGGCTACGCTGTAAACGGCACTCCGGCAGATTGTGTGAAACTTGCCATTAGAGAATTGATGCGTCCCCTCCCGGATATGGTTATCTCCGGTATAAACCATGGAGCTAATGTCGGCGAAAACGTAATCTATTCCGGAACCGTATCTGCTGCTACGGAGGCTGCTATGCTCGGATTTCCTTCAATGGCCGTATCCATAGATGCTTATCCGGCAAAGGATTACAGTGGCCCAATAGCTTTTCTGCCTAAGATCATAAAATTAGTTGAAAGCAAAAACTTTCCCAGGGGAGTGTCCCTTAACATCAATTTTCCTCATTGTCCTGCCGAGGAAATTCGTGGCATCAAAATAACTCGCCAGGGACACCTTAAGTACGCCGAAACCTATGATCGTCGAATAGATCCCAGGAACCGAGTCTATTACTGGCTCTGTAGTCAAACTGCAGAATACGACCCCGATGAGGATACCGATTCTCACGCCATACAGGAAAAATACATCGCCATAACCCCTATCCACTATGACCTTACTCATTACCCAAGTCTCGATCTTCTGAAAGAATGGTTCGGTGAAGAAAGTCGTAATCGCATAAGACTAGCGATGGGGAAATGATAGTAGAAGCATAGGAGAAGTTTAATGGAATTAGCCGAGGCTATAGAGTTATTCCTCGCTTATTTAGAGGGAGAGCAACGAGTAAGTAACGAAACTTTAAGAGCTTACGAATCGGATCTAAATCAGTGGGCTGATTGGCTTACGAAAAAAATCGGGAATCGCAAGCCCACTGTGAACGACGGAACGAGATATGATGTTCTTGAATTTTTCGGATCCCTATCGCTGGAAAAAAGTTCTCAAGCGAGAAAGCTTTCGGCTCTTCGGAGTTTTTACCGCTTCCTTGAAGAGCGCTTTCAGGAAACACATACCCCCGTGGAAGAAATCAGTAATCCTCGAATTCCCGTTAAAACTCCGCCTCACATGGATGTTGACGAAGCCTTTGCTTTTCTGGAACATCTCAGAAAGAAAGCTCTATCTCCATCATCTACCTGGCGTCAGGTGCGGAATTGGGCGATATATGAAACTATATATTCTACGGGCATCAGAGTTAGCGAAGTGGTAACACTGAAAGAAACCGATGTGGATGCATCGCAAGGGTTTGTGAGAGTTGTGGGGAAGGGCAGAAAGGAACGGATAGTGCCTATAGGGAAGACGGCTTTATCCGCAATAGATTCTTACCTTCAGGCTCTTTCTACTCAAGCTCCCCATCTTAGGTCGGTGTCCGATGAGCTGTTTAAAAATTATCGAGGCGAACGGTTATCCACCAGAGCAGTCCACGATATGCTCCAGAGAGAATTGCTCGAAGCCGGAGCATCAAGGCTCATGGGACCTCACGGGCTTCGCCACAGCTTCGCAAGCCATCTTTTGAGCGCTGGAGCTGACATCAGGTCGATTCAAGAAATGCTGGGTCACGCTCATCTCACCACCACAGAGCGTTACACTCACATTGATCTTGGACACTTAATCAGTGTATATGATAAAGCTCATTTGAGAAGCAGAAAGGACGGTAAGAGCTGATTATGCAGGAAAGATCGATAAAAAGCACAACAATTTTGGCCATTCGCCATCAGGATCAAGTTGTGATGGCAGGGGATGGACAGGTAACCCTGGGAGATACTGTTATCAAACAGGGAGCGAAGAAAGTCCGCCGAATGCATCATGGCAAAGTGCTTGCCGGCTTCGCAGGAGCAACGGCTGACGCTTTCACTTTGTTTGAACGGCTCGAAGCAAAATTGGAACAATATAACGGCAGTCTTAAGCGGGCAGCCGTTGAACTTGCCAAAGACTGGCGAACCGATAAAATACTCCGCCGACTAGAAGCTATGCTTGTGGCGGCGGATAAAAATGAATGTCTCATTATAACTGGTAGTGGGGATGTCATTGAACCTGATGATGGTGTTGCTGCGGTGGGATCGGGAGCACCCTACGCTCTGGCTGCAGCTAGAGCTCTCATCAAGCATTCGAATCTTTCTCCAAGGCAGATTGTCGAAGAAGCAATGCGCATTGCATCTTCAATCTGCATCTACACTAACAGTGAATTCGTCATTGAGGAGCTTGAGAGATGAACAAACCACTTACTCCTGCAGAAATCGTTAAGGAACTTGACAAGTATATCATCGGTCAACAGGAAGCAAAAAGAATGGTCGCCATCGCTCTGAGAAACCGATGGCGAAGACAACAGGTGCCCGAACACCTTCGAGACGAAATCGCTCCGAAGAACATAATAATGATTGGTCCAACTGGAGTCGGCAAAACGGAAATCGCTCGCCGTCTTGCTAAACTTGCTCAGTCACCCTTCCTTAAGGTGGAAGCAACCAAGTTCACAGAAGTGGGCTATGTTGGGCGAGATGTCGAATCAATGATCCGAGATCTGACCGATATTGCTGTTAATATGGTTAGGCAGGAAGAGCTGGAACGTGTTAGGGAAAAGGCGGCTCAGCTCGCCGAAGAAAAACTACTCGATATATTGTTGCCTTCGTCCAGAAAGAGAGGCCGTGGCGGGGTGAGACGTCATCCTGAAGATAATTATTCTGCGGAAGAAACTGCTTCGGATGAGATTCAGACAATTGATACTACAAGAGAAAAACTTCGGGAGCTTCTTAGTGCAGGAAAACTCAATGAACGCTACGTAGAAATTGATGTGTCGGATAGATCCAGTCCCGTGATGGAAATCTTTACCGGAGCGAGTCTGGAAGAGCTGGACTATAGCATTCGGGAAATGCTCAATTCCATGATGCCACGAAGAACCAGGCGCAGAAAGGTAAAAATTCCTGAAGCAAAGGAACTTCTCACCGAAGAAGAAGCTCAGAAGCTTGTGGATATGGACAAAGTGATTCGGACTGCTGTAGAACGAGTTCAACAGTCGGGTATTATCTTCATAGACGAAATTGATAAAATCGTGGGAAGGGATGCAACCGGAGGCCCCGATGTGTCTCGTGAAGGCGTGCAGCGTGACCTGCTTCCCATTGTCGAGGGTTCTACGGTTATGACAAAGTACGGTATGGTTAAAACCGATCACATTCTTTTCATTGCTTCCGGAGCCTTTCATATAGCTAAACCTTCTGATCTCATTCCAGAACTTCAGGGACGGTTTCCTATACGAGTGGAACTAAAGCCCTTGACCAAGGAAGATTTCGTGAGAATTTTGACTGAACCGGAAAATGCTCTCACAACTCAGTATAAAGCTCTACTTCAGACTGAAGGTGTTGAGCTGGTGTTTGAGCCTGATGCTATCGATGCTATTGCCGAAATAGCCTATGAAGTAAACAGTCGTACGGAGAACATTGGTGCAAGAAGGCTTCACACTATTATGGAGAAACTTCTTTCCGATATATCCTTTCAAGCACCAGAACTTCAGGGACAGACCATAAGAATTACTCGACAGTATGTGCTAGATACTCTAAAGGACATTGTGGAGGATCAAGACTTGAGCCGATACATTCTTTAACCGATTCTTAACGGTTGGTCATTCTTCCTTCAACCAGAGTTTAAAAACCGATATCGGTAGTGTTACGGCAAACGATAGATATATAGCCGCTAAAGGAAGAAATTTTTTATTGAGGGATTCAGGATGGAACGCAAAGAATCAATGGAAAATGTTGCTGAACGAGCACGGGTATTGAGCGAAGCTCTTCCATACATACGATCCTTTTACGGTAAGACTTTTGTGATTAAATACGGTGGCCACGCAATGATCGAAGACCATCTCAAAAACTCCTTCGCTCAGGATATTGTGCTCCTCAAATACATCGGCATAAATCCGGTGATAATACACGGCGGAGGACCTCAGATCAGTCAGATGCTGAAAAAGATCGGCAAAGAGAGCCTCTTTCGTGAAGGTATGCGTGTTACCGACGAAGAGACAATGGATATCGTCGAAATGGTGCTGGCTGGAAAGCTCAACAAAGATATCGTAAAGCTCATGAACAATCATGGCGGCAAAGCGGTAGGGCTTAGCGGGAAAGATGCCAACCTCATCGAAGCTACAAAGATGCACATTTACAAGTATCAGGGAGATGACCAGCCACCTGAAATCATAGATATTGGGCTTGTGGGAGAAGTCAGGCGAGTCAACGATGAAATCATCCGCATTCTGGAAAAGAGCCAGATTATACCGGTGATCGCTCCTGTAGGTGTGGGTCCCCAGGGGGAAACTTTTAACATAAACGCCGACCTTGTTGCAGGAGCTATTGCTGGAGCTCTTAAGGCTGCAAAACTCATTCTTATGACGGATGTGCCTGGTGTAATGGACAAAGACGGTAATCTTATTTCAAGTCTTACCATGAGCGAAGCTCTGGAACTTATAGAAACGGAAGCCGCAAAGGGCGGTATGATCCCAAAACTTAGATGTGCCGTCGATGCTTTAAACGAAGGTGTTGGAAAGGTTCATATTATTGACGGCCGTTTGCCTCATGCCGTTCTTCTTGAAATCTTTACCGATTCCGGTATAGGAACTGAAGTTGTGAAAGGATGAAGATACAATGAATGCTAAAGAAATTTTAGACATTGCTCAGCTTTGCGATACAACGATTTGTCGGACGTACGCTCGCCAGCCGTTGGTCTTTGTCCGGGGATCAGGATGCCGACTCTGGGACAGCAACGGCAAGGAGTACCGTGATTTTCTCGCAGGCATTGCCGTATGTAACCTCGGACACTGCCCCGAAAAACTTACGGAGGTTTTGTGCGAGCAGGCAAGAAAACTCGTCCATGTATCGAATCTTTTCTACACCGAGCCTCAGACTCTCCTCGCAGCCGAACTTGTGAAGCATTCCTTCGGAGACCGTGTTTTCTTCTGTAATAGCGGTGCCGAAGCTAACGAAGCTGCTATAAAACTTGCTAGAAAATACAGCCTGACTCATTACGGACCTGGCCGTTACCAGATTATTACCATGAAAAATTCCTTCCACGGCAGAACACTTGCTACTCTTTCAGCAACGGGTCAGGAGAAGGTTCACAAAGGATTTGAGCCTCTTGTGGATGGATTCGTGTACGTGGAGTTCGGCTCGGTTGAGGCTGTGCAGAAAGCCATCACGGAAAAAACCTGCGCGGTCATGGTAGAACCCATCCAGGGAGAAGGAGGTGTGAGGATTCCTCCGCCAGGCTATCTCAAGGACCTTAAGGCTCTTTGCGATGAACGGGGACTTCTTCTCATTTTCGACGAAGTTCAGGTTGGAATGGGAAGAACAGGAAAACTCTTTGCCTACGAACACGAAGACGTAACGCCGCATATAATGACTCTCGCTAAGGCTCTTGCTAATGGCCTTCCGATGGGAGCTATGGTAACCACAGAGAAAGTGGCGGAGGTGTTTGATCCGGGCAGTCATGCCAGCACCTTCGGAGGCACACCGCTTGTCAGCGCTGTTGCTCTGGAAGTTCTGAAAACCATTGCCGATCCGCAATTTCTCAGCGAAGTCCGCCGAAAGGGAGATTATTTCCTCAACGGACTTCGGGAACTTCAGAAGAAACACGCAGTGGTTAAGGATGTGCGGGGACGGGGTTTGATGGTCGCTATGGAACTTGATAAACCTGCAAAGGTTGTTGTGGAAAAATGTCTTGAGCGAGGTGCCGTAATTAACTGCACTCAAGACACCGTATTGAGGTTTCTCCCACCCCTTATAGTCCCCGTTGAGGATATTGATTGGCTTTTGGAACAGCTTGATCAGATACTTAAGGAGTTTGTATGACAAGACATTTTCTTACCATCTGGGACCTTACGGAAGAGGAAATATGGGCTATTATCGAGAGAGCTCAGATCCTGAAAAAGGCTCTACGTGAAGGAACTCTTGTAAAGACTCTCCAGGGCAAGGTGTTAGGTCTCCTCTTCATGAAGCCATCCACCCGAACCAGGGTTTCCTTTGAAGCTGGCATGTATTATCTCGGCGGCAATTGCGTCTTTATGACATCTAAGGAAACCCAGCTTTCCCGCAAAGAACCCCTTTCAGACACGGCAAGAGTTCTCTCACGATACATAGACGCTCTTGTTGTTAGAACCTACGCCCATGAAGAAGTGGAAGAACTTGCCCGATATTCCTCCATACCCGTTATAAACGGTCTCACCGATTTGCATCATCCCTGCCAGGTGCTTGCTGATCTTCTCACGGTCTGGGAGAAGAAAGGCTCTTTCAATATACCCATAGCCTGGGTGGGAGATGGAAATAATGTGTGCCACTCATGGATCGAGGCAGCCCTGCGTCTTGGGTTTACTCTACGAATAGCTACACCCGAAGGATTTGAACCTAAACCTGAAATTATGGCAAAGGCAAAAAGTGCTACCAAAAGCCAGGGCGTTGTGGAACTATACCGAGATCCTGTGGAGGCTGTGAAGGACGCTCAGGTGATCAATACCGATGTCTGGACGAGCATGGGACAGGAGACAGAAGAGGCCAAAAGACGGGAGATTTTTGCTCCATATCAGGTTAATCGTCAGTTGCTTGCTCACGCTCATCCCGAAGCTATTGTGCTTCACTGCCTTCCGGCGCATCGAGGAGAAGAAATCACTGACGACGTTATAGAAGGCCCACAATCGGTCGTTTTCGACCAGGCGGAAAACAGAATGTTTGTGCAGATGGCTCTGCTTGAATGGTTAATTATTCAGTAGATGCTGTCGTATGTCTGGTGATGATTGTGGATGAAAGAAAATACAAGGAGCGGTTGAATGAAAGTCAAAAAAGTCGTTCTTGCCTATTCTGGAGGACTTGATACTTCAGTTATCCTCAAATGGTTGATCGAAACTTACCAATGTGAAGTAATCGCCTTCTCCGCTGACATTGGTCAGGGTGAAGAACTTGCAGGACTGGAAGAAAAGGCTCTCCGTACAGGAGCAAGCAAGGTTCGTATTGAGGATTTGAAAGAAGAATTTGTGCGAGACTTTGTTTTCCCCATGTTTCGCGCAAACGCCATTTACGAGAATCAGTATCTCCTGGGAACATCCATTGCACGACCGCTTATAGCCAAGAAGCAGGTCGAAATTGCTCATGAAGAGGGAGCCGATGCAGTAAGTCACGGTGCTACTGGCAAGGGTAACGATCAGGTTCGGTTTGAACTGACCTATATGGCACTAGATCCTTCCCTTACCATCATAGCTCCGTGGCGAGAATGGAATTTTAAATCCAGGACGGCCCTTATTGAATTTGCCAAAAAGCATGGCATTCCTGTGCCAGTGACTAAGGAAAAGCCCTACAGTTCAGATAGAAACCTGCTTCATATAAGCTACGAAGGTGGCATTCTGGAAGATCCGTGGGCAGAACCACCAGAAGACATGTTTGTCCTTACGGTTAGTCCCGAAAAAGCCAGCGACAAACCCGATATTATAGAGATTGACTTTGAGCGAGGCGATCCCGTAGCGGTTAACGGTCAGAGAATGACACCTGCTCAGTTGTTGCAGTATCTCAACGAACTGGGAGGAAAGCACGGGATAGGCAGAGTGGATATAGTGGAAAACCGATTTGTTGGGATGAAATCACGAGGGGTCTATGAAACGCCGGGTGGAACAATCCTTCGAGTGGCCCATCAGGCGATTGAATCAATAACGATGGATCGGGAGGTTATGCACATCAGAAACAGCCTTATCCCGGAATATTCACGGCTGGTCTACTACGGATTCTGGTTTTCTCCAGAGCGCCAGCTTCTCCAGCAGTTGATGGACACAGCCCAGGAGAATGTCTGGGGCACCGTCAGGTTAAAACTTTACAAGGGCAACGTAATCGTGCTGGGAAGGAAGTCCGATCGGTCGCTCTATCGTCCAAGCCTTGCTACCTTCGAGGAGGACACCGAATACCAGCAGGCTGATGCAACAGGTTTTATTCGACTTCAGGGACTCAGGTTAAAAGGGCAGGCACGCAGGCCTGCCCCTACAACATGATTCGACAGGTGAAAGGGATCAGGGCAGGCACAAGGCCTGCCCAGGAAAAAAGGAGATCAATAAGCCGTGGAAATCAAAAAACCCTGGCAAGGCCGCTTTGAAAAGCCTACTCTTGGTGAAGTAGAACGATATACGGAATCTCTAAGCTTTGACTGGCGACTCTACCGATATGACATCGCCGGCAGTGTTGCTCACTGCAGAATGCTTGCAGAATGTGGGATTATTTCTCATGACGAGGCTTCCCAGATCATTACAGCGCTTGGGGAAATCTATCGGGAGATTGAACGAGGCGACTTTGTCTTCGACCCGTCCTTTGAAGATATTCACATGGCGATAGAGCAGCGGCTTATTCAGAAGATAGGCGACCTGGGAGGCAAACTCCATACGGCCAGGAGCCGAAATGATCAGATCGCTCTCGATGTAAGGCTATATTTACGAGACGTTATAGTATCCGTTCGGGAAGAACTCCTGAACGTGATAGAAGCTCTTATTAAACTGGCAACTCGGTATTTTCATGTGGTTATGCCCGGATATACCCATCTCCAGCATGCCCAACCCGTAGCACTCGCTCACCACTTTATGGCATACTGTGAAATGTTTCGCCGGGACGAGGAACGCTTCGCCGATTCATTGAAGCGCGTTAATGTGCTTCCTCTAGGTAGTGCAGCCCTTGCTGGAACAAGTTTTCCCATAGATATGACTCTCACCGCTAAATACCTCAACTTCGACGCCGTAACTAGAAATAGCATGGATGCGGTGAGCGATAGAGATCATCTCCTGGAGTTTCTTTCAGCCGCTGCTATAACAATGATGCACATAAGTCGTCTTGCAGAAGAGCTGGTGCTGTGGTCAAGCTCGGAATTCGGTTTTATCGAACTGAGCGATGCCTTCTGTACAGGTTCAAGTATTATGCCGCAGAAGAAAAATCCTGATGTGGCGGAACTAATGCGCGGGAAGACTGGTAGGGTTTACGGCAATCTGGTAGCTCTACTGACGACCATGAAAGCGTTGCCCCTCAGCTACAACAGAGATCTCCAGGAGGACAAGATTCCGCTCTTCGATACGGCCGATACTCTCCTTAGCACTTTAAAACTCCTTGCGATGATGCTTCCTGAAATCACCGTTCGTGAAGAAAAAATGGAACAGGCAGCCAGCCAAGGATGGACCCTCGCCACCGAACTGGCGGACTATCTTGTAACTCAGGGTGTGCCGTTTAGGAAAGCTCACCATGTGGTTGGGCAGATTGTTCGATTTTGCATTGAAGAAGGGAAAGACTTTAAGGATTGCACTCTGGAAGAGTTGCGAAAGTTCCATAAAGCCTTCGACGAAGGCGTTTTTGAAGTGCTGGGCGTTCGCACCGCAGTTGAGCGGCGAAAATCCCATGGCGGAACGTCGTGGACTCGAGTAAAAGAAACCATAGAAGATGCGGAAAGGCACGTTAAAGCAACAAGAGAAAATCTCCAAATAATCAAAGATCGCTATGGCAGGCAAGGATACTCACACCTGCCAGTAGTGCATTGAGGTGTTCAATATGAAAGCAGATTTGATGAAAATGGGTCTTCTAAAATCATGTGTGCTTCTGCTTGCTCTTTTTGGTCTTGCTGGGTGTGGGAGGAAAGGATTTCCTGTCCCGGCTATTGTGGAAGAAGAATCGCCAAAGATTGATAAAGTTTTTGTGAATTTATATCCTGACGGCGTAGAACTCTCCTGGCATGTGCCCACCAAAGATAAAAGCTTTTCAAAGTATCCCTATTGTTTCACTGTGGAAAAGGCAGAGATAGACTGGAAAGGGTTAAGCTGTAAGGAGTGTCCGGATCTTCCATGGCAGAAGACTCAATGTTTTCACCCGGCTTATCCTGATCCAGCCAAGATAGAAAATGGTAAAATGGTCTGGAAAGACTCCCAGATTGTAGTAAACCGTGCTTACAGGTATAGAGTCACGGTTAGTGATAGAGACCGCCAGCGAGTAATTACTGCTTCTGATCCCGTGGATGTGCGTATTTACCCGATCGGCGATATGATGAAGCGACTCACCGCACGATCGACGGATAAAGGAATTATAGTCGAATGGCTGATGTGTCCCGACCAATGCAAGGACGCTAGAAATACACTTAGTTTCAAGGTTGAAAAAAGGAGCGGCTCCGAACCGTGGCGTGTTGTATCCGAAGCCAACTACCGTAAGACGAACTATCTGGATACCGAAGTGGAAGGTGGAAAGCTCTATGATTATCGAGTAACGCCTTACTACGAAAAGGATGGCATAACAATCTGGGGGAAGCCATACATGATCACCAAAGTAAAGGCAAAGACCAGAGTATTGCCTCCCCCGCCAGAAAGTATATGGGTTGTGCCTGGAAAAGAAGGACTAGAAGTCCACTGGTTGGAACCCAAGGGAGGAAAAATCGCTGGCTACAATGTTTATCGAAAACAACCTGATGGTAGCATCGTCCGCCTTAATGATAAGCCTGTTCCCCATTCTCCTTTCATTGATAAGACGGCGTTGCCAAATCAAGTTTACGGCTATGCTGTGTCATCTGTTTCATCTGATCCATCCGGAGGAGAAGGGGTAACGTCTTCCTGGATTGAAATTCGTAATGTCTTCACGAAAGACAAAGAAAAAGAAAAAAAATAGAGCAATGGAGCAAACGGTATGCATCATTTTCATTATGTGAATGATACTCTAAACTGCGAAAATGTTCCGCTTCCTCGCATTGCCGAAGAAGTGGGAACACCATGTTACGTTTACAGCCATGCTACTTTGACACATCATTTCAGAGTCTTCGACAGTGCTTTTGACACCGTTGATCATCTAACCTGCTTTGCTGTTAAGGCTAATTCCAACATAGCCATATTAAGCCTTCTGGGATCGATGGGCGCCGGGATGGATATAGTTTCTGGAGGAGAGCTGTATCGAGCCATAAAAGCCGGTATATCTCCAAAGAAGATTGTCTATTCTGGTGTGGGCAAGAGTGTTCAGGAGATAGATTATGCTCTGTCTGAAGGCATTCTCATGTTCAATATCGAATCCTTCGAAGAATTGGAACTCATAAACGAACGAGCTAAAAATCTTGGAATTAAAGCTCCTATAGCGCTTCGAGTTAATCCCGACGTGGATCCTCAGACTCATCCTTACATCTCTACCGGCATGAAGAAGAACAAGTTCGGTATAGACATGAAGCTTGCTCTGGACGCCTACACCCGAGCTTCAGAGCTTGACCACGTGGAGATCGTGGGAGTGGACTGCCACATTGGAAGCCAGCTTACTGACACAGCTCCTTTTGTTGAAGCCATAGGAAAAATTAAAGAGCTTGTTCATGAACTGAGACAGCGAAACATTGGCATACGTTATGTGGATATTGGAGGAGGGCTTGGGATTACCTACGATCAGGAAAAACCACCTCACCCAACAGAATACGCAGAAGCTGTGCTCAGGGAAATGCGAGGTCTGGAATGCCGGTTCATTCTTGAACCAGGGAGAGTTATCGTTGGAAATGCTGGCATTCTTCTTACAAAGGTTCTTTATAACAAGAAGAGTCCTCTGAAACACTTTGTCATTGTAGATGCCGGCATGAACGATTTGATACGCCCGAGTCTTTACGATGCCTTCCACGCAATCCTGCCTGTTCATCGGGATCCTTCGCGGGGGACAGAAGTAGTGGATGTGGTGGGTCCGATATGTGAGTCTGGAGATTTTCTTGCTAGAGGACGTTCCCTTCAGATACAGTCATCGGGAGATCTTCTCGCTGTCATGAGCTCCGGGGCCTACGGTTTTTCGATGTCTTCCAATTACAACTCCCGTCCCCGAGCAGCAGAAGTGCTTGTGCGGGATGATCGGTATGAAGTCATTAGAGATCGGGAAACATGGGAGGATCTTATACGCCTTGAGCGCATTCCTGACTGGATTAGGAGTGGTGTGGCATGAACAAAACTAAAATTCCCTTTATGAAGATGACCGGCAGTGGAAACGATTTTATTTTGATAGACAATCGGCAGATGTTGATTCCTCCAGAAAAAGCGGCAGAATTTGCCAGAAAAGCCTGCAGACCCAAATTATCCTTGGGGGCTGATGGGCTTATCCTAATCGAAAACGATAAAGAAGCTGACTTTTCCTGGCGGTTTTTTAATTCAGACGGTAGCGAAGCCGAAATGTGCGGTAATGGAGCTCGATGCGCAGCCAGATTTGCCGCTTTGAAGGACATAGTAAAATCTTCTTCGATGGTTTTCAGAACCGGAGCAGGCTTGATAAAGGCTGAAATAACGGGCTCTACCCAGGTTAAGGTTCAGATTCCTAAGGCAAGCGAAATCAAACTGCATGTTTCTGTTAGCCTTGATGGTTTTGATGGTGCAACATCTTTGGAAACAGATCAAAACCGACTGGTTGTTCATTTTTCCAACACAGGAGTGCCTCACGTGGTTATTTTCTGCAAAAGCAGGGATGAACTTGATCGTATGGATGTAGTAAAGCTAGGGCGTTTTATCCGATTCCATCCGCAATTTTCGCCTCGGGGCACAAATGTTAACTTCGTATGGGTTGCCAGTGAAAAGGAAGTTTTCATAAGAACCTACGAACGCGGCGTGGAAGATGAAACTCTAGCTTGTGGCACAGGGTCCATTGCTGCAGCAATCATATCTTCGGCTCTCGGAAGAACTCACTCTCCCGTGGCTGTTAACACGAAGGGCGGTGAAACCCTTCGAGTGTTTTTCAGCAAAGAGGCAGATAATTTTACGGAAGTTTTTTTGGAGGGACAGGCTCTTGTGGTCTGCGAGGGTCTGTTGTGGGATGAAACCTTAGTAAACTAAGGGAGGAGGCGCCATGTTTAAAGGAGCTATTGTAGCTATTGTTACACCGTTTCGCGACGGGAGAGTGGATGAGGAAAGTTTTCGGCAATTGATAGAGTTTCAGATTGCCGAAGGAACAAACGGGATCGTGCCCTGCGGGACAACAGGTGAGTCGGCAACTCTTTCTTTCGAAGAGCACGAGAGAGTTATTGAGATAACCATTGAGCAAGTCAACAAGCGAGTGCCGGTTATTGCCGGAACTGGGTCTAACAACACCGCTGAAGCGATTAGACTCACGCGCCATGCCTACAAAGCGGGAGCCGACGCTGTGCTAATGATCAGCCCTTACTACAATAAACCCACTCAGGAGGGATTGTATCGGCACTTCGCAAAGGTTGCCGCAGAAGTTGATATACCTATTATCCTGTATAACATTCCGGGAAGAACAGCGGTTAACATGGAACCGGAAACTATTGAACGGCTCTCCCGCATTCCCAATATTGTTGGTGTAAAAGAAGCTTCTGGTTCTATGAAGCAGATTATGGACATCATTGCTCGATGCGGAGAAGATTTCGTTGTGCTTTCTGGCGAAGACTACCTGACGTTCCCACTTATGAGCGTTGGAGGCAAGGGAGTTATTTCTGTTGTATCTAACATTGCGCCGAGAGACATGGCGGAAATGTGCCGACTTGCTCTTGAAGGAAAATGGGACGAAGCCAGAGCTCTTAATTACAAACTTCTTCCTCTCTGTCACATTCTGTTTTGCGAAACTAATCCAGTGCCAGTAAAAGCTGCTCTTGCTATGATGAAGAAAATCCCGAGCGATGAAGTCCGACTGCCTCTTGCACCGCTTTCTGAAACCAACCGAGCAAAGCTTTATGATGTGATTAAAAAATACGGGCTTGTTTAGAATGCAGGTAATGCTTTAGCCTTAAGGCAAGCTACGAAGGAGAAAAGTATGATCGCCGTTGCTGTTGCAGGAATTGCAGGGCGGATGGGAAGCCGTATCGCTCAGCTTGTATGCGAAGCTGACGATATGAAGCTTGTTGGCGGCTGGGAACGTCCAAATCACGGCGCTGTTGGAAAACCCGTGAAACAATTTGTCCCGTCAGCAGATGCTGATCTCGTGGTCTCCGGTAATGCCTCTGAAGTGATCAAACAGGCGCAGGTGGTAATAGATTTCACAGCACCGGAAGCTACAGTTGAACATTGCAAGCTCTGCGCATCCAGTAAAGTTCCTATGGTCATCGGAACAACGGGACTTTCAGCCGACCAGCTCAATACGGTTCGTTCGTATGGGACATCTATGCCCATCGTTATATCACCTAACATGAGCGTTGGAGTAAACGTGTTGTTCAAACTTGTCGAATATGCAACAAAATTGCTCGGTCCTGACTTTGATGTGGAAATCGTTGAAGCTCACCATCGCTTTAAAAAGGACGCTCCTAGCGGCACCGCTATAAAGCTGGGACAGATTATAGCTCAGGCGAGATCAGCAGAATGGGATCAAGTAGCCGTTTTTGCTCGCCATGGGCTTATCGGTGAAAGAAAGGCAGAAGAAATCGGCATACAGACGGTGCGAGCTGGAGATATTGTTGGAGAACACACGATCATATTTGGAAGTTTGGGAGAACGTGTAGAAATCACTCATAGAGCTCACAGTCGAGACAACTTTGCCCGAGGAGCTCTCAAGGCGGCTCGATGGGTGGTAAATCAACAGCCTGGTGTTTACGACATGCACGATGTGCTGGGACTCAAAAAACAGGAGGCATAAACCTTATGGTTTTTGAAAGAGCAAATAGACTCAAGGAACTTCCTCCATACCTTTTTCAGGAGCTTGATCGACTCAAAGCAGAAGTTCAGGCTAAAGGTGTTGATGTAATCGATCTGGGGGTGGGAGATCCAGACCTTCCAACGCCACCTCATATTGTAGAAGCCCTTAGGGAAGCAGTTAAGGATCCTTCCACCCACAGATACCCTTCCTACTCCGGTATGAACGATTTTAGGGATTGTGTTGCAAGGTGGTATGAAAGACGATTTGGGGTCAAATTAGAACCGTCACGTGAAGTTATCACTCTCATTGGGTCTAAAGAAGGTATAGCCCATATACCTCTTGCTTTTATTAACCCTGGCGATGTTGTGCTTGTTCCGTCACCCGCTTATCCTGTCTATCACGCTGGAACCGTGCTTGTCGGGGGAAAATCTTACTTCATGCCACTTACGGCGGATCGAAACTTCCTCCCTGACCTTGATGCTATTCCTCCATCGGTTGCCCAGCAGGCTAAGATGATGTTTATAAACTACCCAAACAACCCGACCGGGGCTACAGCCGAAGCGGAATTTTTTGAAAAGGTGGTTGCTTTTGCGAAGAAATACGAAATCATTGTCTGTCATGATGCTGCTTATTCAGAAATGAGCTTTGATGGGTATCGTCCCATGAGTTTTCTGGAAGTTAAGGGAGCAAAGGATGTTGGCATTGAATTTCATTCGCTTTCTAAAACCTACAACATGACCGGCTGGCGCCTCGGTTTTGCCGTTGGAAATGCAGAGGTTATAGGAGGTCTCGGGCAGGTAAAAAGCAATATAGACTCGGGAGCCTTTAACGCAGTTCAAAAAGCCGGCATTGTGGCGCTTGAAGGTGACCAGTCCTGCGTTAGAGAAATGCAACATATCTATCAGGAAAGGCGAGATGTTCTAATAGAAGGACTTCGCTCTGTCGGCTTATCACCGTTCGTTCCGAAAGCGACCTTTTACGTATGGTGCCCTGTCCCGGAAAGAACTACATCAACAGGTTTTGCAATGACTCTTTTGAAGGAAGCCGGTATTGTTACCACTCCCGGGAACGGCTTTGGAGAACCGGGAGAAGGATACATACGGATGGCTTTAACGGTTCCCAAGGAGCGTATAAAGGAAGCGGTGGAACGCATGAAAAAATTGTTTGGCAACAGATAGAAACTGGGTAGCGAGAAGGTTATCCGTGGAAGAAGTGTTTATTGGTATTGGCAGTAATGTTGGAGATGCGATAGGACACTGTGAAGAAGCCGTCAGGCTCCTAGTAGAACGATTTGTTATAACGATTATCGGGTTGTCCTCATGGTATGCCACGGAACCTCAGGGGTATCGAGACCAGAATTGGTTTATCAACGGAGTGCTCAGGGGAGAGACAAAACTATCGCCGAGGGAACTTCTTAACGCTGTAAAAAGCATAGAAGCCGAGATGGGACGAGCTAAAACGGTGCGGTGGGGACCAAGAGTTATTGACATTGACATACTTTTCTATGGAACAGATGGGCAAATTTGCGTTGAAGAGGATGATCTGTATATTCCCCACAGGATGTTACAGGATAGAAGGTTCGTGCTGGTTCCTCTTTGCGAAATAGCCCCAATGCTTATGCACCCCATCTACAACCAAAATGTGAAGGAATTGCTACGGCAAGTCCCCCCAAAGGGACAAAAAGTCAAGAGGGTAAAAAAGAAATGATGCGATTCATCCTTTTTTTGCTGCTCGCTTACTGTGCCTATCTTTTGTGGCGGTATCTAAAAAAGAAGGTTCTCTTACCGGAACATGACAGAGGCCAAGCATCTAAGCAGGAACCTGCAAAGGTTGCAGAGCTTGTTCAGGACCCTCAGTGCGGTGTTTACATAGTAAAGGACAAAGCGGTAAAGGATAAAATAGACGGGAAAGATGTTTACTTTTGTAGCGAAACCTGTAGAAGCCGATATATAGAAAGGAAGAAGGAGGATTCGGAGAAATGAAGTTCTTTATAGACACTGCGAACCTTGACGAAATTAAAGCGGCTCATCAACTCGGTGTTCTTGACGGAGTAACGACCAACCCATCGCTTGTGGCAAAAGAAGGTATCAAAGGACGTGAAGCTTTCAGGAAGCACATAAAGACGATCTGTGAAATTGTTCAGGGACCTGTAAGTGCTGAAGCTGTAAGCACAAAAGCTGAAGATTTGATCGCTGAAGCTCGTGATCTTGCTTCCATTGATCCCCATGTTGTGGTCAAGATTCCGATGACACGCGAGGGACTTAAGGCTGTTAGGGTTCTTTCTGAAGAAAACATCCACACTAATGTGACTCTCGTTTTCACACCTATCCAGGCACTCCTTGCTGCCAAAGCCGGCGCTACATATGTAAGTCCCTTTGTGGGGCGACTGGATGATATTACCTCGCAGGGGATGGAAATTATTAAGGACATCATGGATATTTTCTCCAACTACATGTTTGACACGGAAGTTATCGTTGCAAGCATAAGACATCCTCTTCATGTTCTAGAAGCAGCTAGACTTGGAGCAGACATTGCCACAATTCCTTTTAAGGTGATTGAACAGCTCATTCAGCATCCCCTGACAGATATTGGACTTAAGAGATTTCTGGAAGACTGGAAAAAAGTGGAGTAGGGGAAAGAGGACATCTTAAGGGCTTTCAAGAAGTGAGGGGTCTCCTGCCTGTCATCCTGAGCGATGTGGGGGCAGGCCTATGTGCCTGCCCTGATGTAGGCAACCATGTAGGGGCAGACCTGTGCCTCGGAATGACAGGAAGAAAGTACCTCTTATGTATTGGCCTGGTTTTTACAAAGGAGGGAAAACGATGATGGTGGTTGTGCCATTTCGGTTGAGGAAACTGGTATGGTTGGCTACCATTTTAATCGTTTTACTAACGATTCCTCCTGCAGGAGCTCAAATCTACACTTATATTGATGAAAAGGGAGTAGTGCATTTTACCAATGTTCCGACAAAGCCTACCAATAAAGTAACGCCCCAGGCGCTGACCGCACTTAAGAAACAGCTTCAGCAAACGAAACGAAGATTTTACATGAGCGTTTCGACTCCAAGCGTTTATAAATCCTTTGCCTATGTTCCAACTAGATATCCTTCATCCTACGTTTCGAGTTATCAGTCGAGTATGAAGCCTATCTATCTCGGTCCAAATCCTAACGAGAAGGCTTATGAGCGCTACATCAATGACATAGCAACGGAACATGGGCTTGATCCAAGGCTTGTGAAAGCAGTTATCCGAGCAGAATCAGCCTTTAACCCGTCAGCAGTATCGCCTAAGGGTGCTATGGGACTTATGCAACTTATGCCCGGCACAGCTATGGATATGGGTGTGCAGGATCCTTACCATCCAATACAAAATCTCAGAGGAGGTATCGGTTATCTGAAGGAGATGCTTCGTCTTTTTAACAACGACCTGGTGCTTGCTCTGGCGGCCTATAATGCCGGGCCCAATGCGGTAAAGCAATATGGTGGAATCCCGCCTTATGAAGAAACTCGACAGTATATACAGCGGGTGCTCCAGTATTATTCGCATTATAAGACTATGCCGTAGAGGTTAACACTGGCCGATGATCAATCCAGAGAGGAGTGGTGGTTCCCGTGATTTACTTAATCTTCCGAATGCTCTTACCTATTTTCGGATTGCTGCTGTGCCGGTCGTTCTTGTTGCACTGGTTCCACCCGTAAGTCCTGGAGCCTTTCATCTGGTCTTTTTTACCTGCCTTGCCGCTCTGGTTACCGATTACCTCGATGGTATTCTCGCAAGACGTAGGCATCTCGAAACACCAATAGGAAAGCTTCTCGATCCACTTGCAGACAAACTTCTTGTGCTGGCGGTCTTTATAATGCTCATACCGCTTGGTAAAATCCCCGCCTGGATGGTTTTTCTCATAGTCGGACGAGAGCTTATCATAACGGGGCTTCGATCCATAGCGGCTTCTCAGGGAATAATCCTGAAAGCCAGTGTGCTTGGGAAAAACAAAATGATCTTTCAGTCTCTTGCAATGCTTTGCCTTGTGGCTTTCGTTCCAGGTTTTCAAGACATACTGGACAAGTTGGGAACCATCTGTTTGTGGATTTCTCTCGGGCTGGGGTATCTGTCGGCTGGAGTTTATTTCTTCCATTTCGCAAAGGAAATTAAAGCTCGTTAAACTATTAAACCTTCTGGATACCGTTGTGGACGAGAGCAATTGAGACAAAATCGGTAAATGCCCGGCTATTCTATTACCGGCATTCTTGATATTTCGGTGACATCGTAGATCTCTCGCATGAAAGCCTGAGCGACAACCTCTATCATTGCTTCGGATGACATAAGCATATCCATCTGGCGGGTAAATTGAAGGAGTCGGCCTATCTGGTCAAGGGTTGCTTCTATGAATGGAGCCTCGTATTTCTGGAGTCTTCCCTCAACGCGGTCTGTTATTACTTCAACAGAAAAATTAAGAAGCTTGAGAATGCGAGCGATGGCTCTAGCCCGCCTGTTTCTTCGCACATCATCTGCCGCTCCACCTTTGAAAGCAAAGGTTATGTAATTTTTATTAATGGTTTGCCCGCAATAGCTATCCAGCAAGGCAAAGTGGTAGCCAACACGGGAGCTGAAATGAAGATACTTGTCGGAAATTATAGCGTAACTCTTGTCTCCAAATCGATCCATCATGTAAGGGTTGGAAAGCATCTGCTCGCTCAAAACGGAAAAGAACCCGCTAAATTTGACAGGACGAGGCGCCGGTTTTAAAAAAGCCTCATGTAACATGCCTTTTAGAAGGGCTCGAAATGGAACGGAAATCACAGCATCCACAGGAACTTTGTCGCCTCTGATTCTTTCCGTAAGAAGTCCTCCTCCCAGGTCAATAACATATAGATTCAAGGGAATAGGGGCATCAATGCGATAGGCGGCTCCATACTCATCGCTAAGAGCATCGCTCAACTTGAACATCTCACCATAGGATTTTTCATGTACAAACCGCATAATGTCGTGCAGAGTCTTACACCCTTCAGGGCAAAAGTTGGGAGACTGCGGATCAATTAGATTTAATGGCACTATAAAGCGTGAGAGTCTTTCGAGCACTCGATATACCGGCGTTCCTTTCATGGGTGTGTGTTCTCTGGAAGCATCAACAATCAGGTTTTTTACATGCTCTGGAAGCTCGCCTTTATAAACCTTTCCATGAAAGGCATCAACCGTTGCCGTTTCCCCTTCCGGAATGACCCTGGTTGCAACCTTTGTATTCAGCAGAGTTGGGATTTTAAATTCTCGAGCTACCGACGCCATGTGTCCTGTTATGCTTCCTGCATCGGTCACTATGGCACTTACACGATCCATTACGATAACGAATTTGGGAGAAGAATGGTGAGCTACCAGCACAGCTCCCTGAGGCACTTTGTAAAGATCCTCCTCTGATCGAACATAGAAAGCCAGCCCGCTTCCTATGCCTGGGCAGGCGATAGCTCCTTCAGGGATAAGCACCGGATAATCGGAAGGGATGTTTACCGATGGTATGTTTGAAGGCGATTCCACGAGTTTTAACGGTCTGGTTTGAAGGAGAACTATTTTGTCATCCGGCGCAAGAGCCCACTCAATGTCTTGAGGACAACGGTAATGTGATTCCAACCGCAAAGCATACTCAGCCAGCAGGCGAATGTGAGCTTCCTTTAGACATGGCGAACGCCTCAGCTCCTCTTCAACCGGCTCTTCTGACAATCCTCCCCCAGGATTCAATACCTGTTTTACAGCTTTATCCGAGACGTTAACTTCTGAAATGGTTAAGTCTCTTTTGACTCTATAGGTATCCGGAGAAACAACGCCGTCCACCACATACGATCCAAGTCCCCAGGCAGCGTTTATGACAATTTCGTCTTTATCTGGAGTTGATGGATCCCTGGAATAGCACACACCGCTTGCTACGGCAGGTATCATTTCGAGGCATCCAACACTCATGGCGCAGTCCTTATCGTCTATTCCCATGCGATATCTATAAGCCATCGCTCTAGGGGTATAAAGACTTGCGATGACATAACGATAGGATCGAAGAAGATGTTCGCGAGAAACATTTAGAACGGACACATACTGCCCGGCAAAAGATATGTCCCCGTCTTCTCCGATGGCACTACTTCTAAGGGCAACGTTTGCGTTTGAGCCGACGGTGCGAACAAGATCGTCATAGGCATTGAGTATAGCCTGAGCCAGCTCGGAAGGTACTTCTGATGCTATAATCTTTGCCTGAATTGCCTCACTTGATTCTTCGATAGATTTCGGATCTTCAAAATTGGTCTCCATGATGATCTTGTTTATTTCGTTCCGTAGGTCATTAGATTCCATAAACAGGTGGAAGGCGCTGACCGTTATGGCAAATCCCCGAGGGATTGGTAACCCCAGTTTTGTAAGCATTTCTCCAAGGTTTGCGTTTTTACCTCCGACCTTGTCAATAAGTTCCTGAGAAATCTGGCTGTAGGGAAGAACCCATGGGCCTTCAGATTCGTTTTCCCTGTGTTCTTCCATAATTTCTCTGATATAATTTTGAATGGTCTGGTGAACACCGTAAAGCTCAGGATAGTTTCTGCCTGAAAGGTCATTCAATCTGTCAATCATTCGCAAGCTGTGGAAGATGCCTCGAGCAACCATTGA
>Ga0209227_1000866_pt1 | contig 25110 bp, 21 predicted proteins | sample YNPBryantNP2012_FD_185815 | JGI IMG/M metagenome (GOLD analysis project Ga0209227, IMG submission 185815) | Anoxygenic and chlorotrophic microbial mat microbial communities from Yellowstone National Park, USA - YNP Bryant NP 2012 (SPAdes)... ...
CATTCACGATCACGAGTTGATGGCGGTGTACGGCGATTACGATACCGACGGCGTGACCGCCGTGACGCTGCTGGTGCAGGCGATCGGCGCTATGGGCGGGTTGATCCAGCCTTATGTTCCGCACCGCATCCGCGAGGGGTATGGCTTGAATATCGCAGCCATCGATGCGCTTGCGCGTGAAGGGGTTCGCCTGCTGATCACCGTCGATTGCGGCATCAGCAATGTGCGCGAAGCCGCCCATGCGCGCGCGGTCGGCATCGATCTGATCATTACCGACCATCACCGCCCTCCCTCTCGCCTGCCGGATGCCATGGCGATCATCAATCCCCGCCAGCCGGGATGTTCCTATCCGTTCAAGCATCTGGTCGGCGTCGGGATCGCCTTTCAGCTGGTGCGCGCGCTGGCGCGACGCGGGTTCCGTTCCAACCTGCAAAAGGACGATCTCCTCGATGTGGTCGCTCTGGGTACGGTGACCGATATGGGCCCGTTGATCGGCGAGAATCGCGTGCTGGTGACGCACGGGCTGAAGGCGCTCAATGCGGCGCAGCGACCAGGGGTGCGCGCGCTGATCCAGGCTGCCGGCATGACTCCTGGCAGGGTGACCTCGACCGACATCAGTTTCGGGTTGGGACCGCGGTTGAATGCGTCCGGTCGCATCGATAACGCGCGATTGAGTTATGAACTGTTGCTTGCAGAAGAGTTCGAGACGGCGCAACGCCTGGCGCACGAACTGAATCTTCAGAACCGTCAGCGCCAGGAGTTGTCGAAGACGGTTCACGAACAGGCCAGCGCTCAGATTCAGGCGCTCGGCAAACAGAACCAGCGGCTGATCATCCTCGATGGAACCGATTACCCGGCCGGTGTGGTCGGTCTGGTGGCGGCGCGTCTGGTCGAAGAATACGGACGCCCGACGGTGCTGATTGAACGCGGTGAGCAGTGGTCGCGCGGTTCGGCGCGCTCGGTGCCTGGATTCAGCATCATCGATGCGTTGACCGACTGCGCCGATCTGTTCGAGCGTTTTGGCGGGCATACCGAAGCAGCCGGGTTTACCATCGCCACCGATCGGTTGCTGACGCTCGAAGACCGTCTGCTCCGCTATGCCGCAGAGCATCTGAGCGATGATCTGTTGATGCCGGCGATCACCATCGACGCCGAAGTTCCGCCGGCGTCGTTGTCGGATGAATTGCTGGGGGAACTGGCAAAACTTGAACCGTTTGGGCACGGAAATCCGCAACCGGTGCTGATGAGCCGACGTTTGCAGGTCACCGGCGCCTGGCCGCGCGGCAGCGAGGGACAGCACCTGAAACTCCGGTTGATCGGCGCCGATGGCAGTGGACCCTTCGACGCCATTGCGTTTCGTTTCGGGCATCTGGCGCGCTACTTCGAGCAGCCACGCTGGATCGATATTGTCTACACGCTCGAAGCCGATGAGTGGAACGGAAGCCCTTCACTTCAGTTGAATGTCAAAGATTTCAGGAGCGCGCGGTAAGGTAGGGACGCTATGGAAGAGATCGTCCGCTTCCTGCTCGAGCACCCGCCCTTCAGTCAGCTGCCCCTGCTCCAGATCCAGCGCATCGCCGGAGCGATCCAGATCGAGTATTTCGGGCAGGGGGTGCAGATTCTGGTGCAGGGCGGCAAACCGGCGGCGTTCCTGTACATCGTCCGGCGCGGCAGCGTTGATCTGCTGCGCGAGCGTGACGGTGTGGTGGAGTTGACCGATACGATGAGCGAGGGGGAGTGCTTTGGCTATGTGTCGCTGATCCAGGGCAAACCGCCGATCAGCACGGTGCGCGCGCGCGAAGCGACCCTCTGTTACCTCCTCCCTGCTGCGTTATTCCATCAGTTGCGCCGCGATTACCCGTCATTCGCCCAGTTTTTTGCGCGTTCGATCACCGAGCGACTCGAACAGGCGTTGCAGCAGCGCCACGCCACCGCTGCGCCTGAGTTGTTCCAGACGCGGCTCCAGGACCTGATCACCGAGCCGCTGGTCGTTGTTCCCCCCAATACTACGATCCTCGAGGCGGCGCGGCGCATGCGCGATGCACAGGCGTCGGCGCTGATCGTCGATCTGCCGCCATACGGCGTGCTCGATGCGGGAAGCGGCATTGTGACCGACAGCGACCTGCGCAACCGGGTCGTTGCTGAAGGTCTCGATTACACCACCCCGATTGCGCATGTGATGAGCGCGCCGGCAATCACCGTTCCGGCTGATAGTCTGGTGTTCGAGGGGTTGTTGAAGATGATCGAACACGGAGTGCGCCATCTGGCGTTGAGTCGGGAAGGTCAGATCATCGGCATCGTCAACTACCGCGATTTTCTGCGCCTGCAAAGCAATAATCCGCTGCTCATGCCGCAGCGCCTGGCGCTGGCGCACAGTGATGCAGACCTGCGCGCCTACACCGAACAGGTGACCGCAACTGTCGGCGGGTTGCTCGACGCGGGTGCGCGGGTGAGCGACATCGGGCGCGCTGTGGCGGCGGCGCACGATGCCCTGCTGGCGCATATCATTCGTGACGCTGAAGCGGCGCTGGGTCCGCCGCCGTGCCCTTACGCCTGGCTGGTGCTGGGGAGCGAAGGGCGCTACGAGCAAACACTGCGCACCGATCAGGATAACGCTTTGATCTACGCCGATAATGCGCCGGAAGAAGCCGAAGCCTATTTCACGGCGCTGGCGGAACGGGTTGTCGAGCAACTGGTGCGCTGCGGTTTTCCGCGTTGCCCCGGCAATGTAATGGCAACCAACCCGCAGTGGCGGCAACCACGCGCTGTCTGGCAGAACTATTTCCGCCAGTGGATCAGCGTCCCCGACGAAGAGGCCTTGCTCCGCACCGCCATCTTTTTCGATCTGCGATCGGTTTACGGGACGCTGGATATCGAAGCGTCGCTGCGCCCGATCATCCTGCGCGCGCGTGACAATCGCGTCTTCCTCGGACGCCTGGCGCGCGCCGCGTTGCGGCAAACCGCGCCGATCAATTTCTTCCGTCAACTGGTGCTGGAACGGCGCGGCGATCAACGTGGACTGATCGACCTGAAGTACCGCGGAACGGCGATGATCGTCGATCTGGCGCGCCTGTTCGCGCTGGAAGCCGGCGTGCCCGATACCAACACCATTGCCCGCCTGCGCAAGGCGGCCAATCACAGCAGCCTGGGTGAAACCAGCGCCGAAGAACTGATCGCCGCCTTCGAACTGATCGGGCTGCTCCGCCTGCGCTGGCAGTATCAGCAACTCCGCCAGGGCCTCGAACCTGGCAATCAGGTCGAAGTCGATAAACTCACCCCGCTTGAACGGCGTGAGTTGAAAGAGGCGCTGCGCGCCGTCGCCGTTGTGCAACGCGCAGTTGCTGCGACGTATCAGACCAATATGCTTGCTTGAGATGGTTGCCATGTTTCTGTTTCGCCGTCGACCGATCGATCTTCCAGAAGCCGTCCGCGCCTATCTCGATGCGCCGCGTCCCGATCCCGACCTTCCCTGGCGCGACGTGCCGTACAGCGTGATCGATGTCGAGACCACCGGACTGAACCCGCGCCGTGATGCACTGCTGGCTATCGGGCTGGTGGATATTGACGACGGGCGCATCCGCATGGATCAGCGCTGGTACACGCTGGTGCGTCCGCCAGACGATGCCCCGGTCAACCCGGAAGCCATCCGCGTCCACGGATTGTTGCCCCAGGATGTGGAGCAGGCGCCGCCTCCCGGCGACGTCATTCCCGTGTTGCTCCGCCGCCTGACGGGGCGGGTGCTGGTGGTGCATGTCGCCGATATTGACATCGGCTTCCTGCGTCAGGCGCTCCGACGGTTGTACCAGGTCGACCCGCGCGGTCCGGCCATCGACACGGCGCGCCTGGCGTGGCACTTCCAGCGCAACCAGCGGCTCATCGACGGCGCCGACCAGGAACCCGCGCTGCAACTGCGCGCGCTCGCCGAAAGCGCAGGGCTGCCGGTGTATGCCGAACACAATGCGCTCAACGACGCGCTGACGACCGCGCAGGTCTTCCTGGCTCAGATCAACGCCATGCAACCGAACGGCACGCCGCGCCTGCGCGACCTGCTGCGCGCGGGCGGATGCCTGCGGTAAAACAGAAGATAGAACGACAACAATTGTATTGTCATCACAATTTTACAGGATCTTTAATCTTTTCTTATGCACGCTTGACATACCCGGCGTAGAGTGTTTACAATCAGTATACACATCCCCGCCTTCGCAAGAAGCACAGTTCTGGTTAAGCCCTGTACAGCACGATGTCGTGCGGCAAGGGGCGCTCGCCGCGAGTCGCTCTGTTCGCACAGCATTGACGCCAGGAGGTGAACGGATGACACTCACCCACGCGATTGGTTCGACCAACAACGTCGAAACCGTTGACGTTGTTGTGAATCCGCCGGAAGAGGCAGCACGCATTGCGAACCTGACCGACTATGAAGCGGTCTATCGCCGTTCGATCGAGGATCCGCAGGGGTTTTGGGCAGAGGCGGCGCAGGCGCTGCACTGGTTCGAGCCGTTCCACACCGTGCTCGACGAGAGCAAGGCGCCTTTCTACAAGTGGTTCGTCGGCGGCAAGACGAATATGGCGTACAACGCGCTGGATCGGCATGTGCAGACCTGGCGCAAAAACAAGGTGGCATTGATCTGGGAAAGTGAAGACGGCGAAGTTCGCACCTACACCTACTGGCAACTCTACCGCGATGTCAACAAGTTCGCCAATGTGCTCAAATCGCTTGGCGTGCGCAAAGGAGACCGGGTCGCCATCTACACCGGTCGCTGCCCGGAACAGGCAATTGCCATGCTGGCGTGCGCCCGGATCGGCGCGGTTCACACGGTCGTTTACGGCGGTCTCTCGACCGAAGCGTTGCGCAGTCGGATCGACGACGCCCAGGCGAAAGTGCTGGTGGTGGCGGATGGCAGTTTGCTGAACGGCAAGATCGTCAAATTGAAGGAGATCGCCGACCAGGCGGTCGAACATGCGCCTTCTATCGAAACCTGTGTGGTGATCAGGCGCACCGGTCATCCGGTCGATATTCGGAGCGGGCGCGACTACTGGTGGCACGAACTCATGGCGCTGCCGATCGCAAGTGCGCGCTGTGAGAGCGAAGTCCTCGACGCCGAAGACCCGTTCTTCATCATTTACACCTCCGGTTCCACCGGCAAACCCAAAGGGGTGGTGCATACGCTTGGCGGGTACATGGTCGATGTCTACACCACGCTGAAGTATGTGCTCGATTTCAAGGAAGAAGATACGCTCTTCTGCACATCCGACGCTGGCTGGATCGTCGGGCACTCGATTGTGCTGTACGGTCCGTTGATGCACGGCATTACGACGCTGATGTACGAAGGCGCTCCCGCTTACCCCTACCCGGATCGCTGGTGGCACCTGATCGAACGCCACGGAGTCACATTGATGTTCACAGCGCCGACCGGGGTGCGCGGATTGATGCGGTACGGCGATGCCTGGCCCAAACGCCGCGATCTGAGCACGCTGCGTCTGCTGGCGTGCGCCGGTGAACCGCTCAACCCCGAAGCCTGGCGCTGGTTCTACGAAGTGATCGGTCAGCGGCGATGCCCGATCATTGACGACTGGTGGCAGACCGAAACGTCGCGTCCGATGCTCTCCAACTTTGCCTGTCTGCCGATGAAACCCGGCTCGTGCGGTTTCCCGGCGCCGGGGGTTGCGATTGATATCGTTGATGATCAGGGGCAGAGCGTGCCGCCGGGGGTCGAGGGATCGCTGGTCATTACGCGCCCGTGGCCCTCGATGCTGCGCACTATCTACGGCGACGACCAGCGCTATATCGAACAATACTGGAGCCGCTATCCGGGCAAATATCTCACCGGCGACGCGGCAAAACGCGATGCCGACGGGTATATCTGGATCATCGGGCGCACTGACGATGTGATCAAGGTCTCCGGGTATCGCCTGGGCACCGCCGAAGTCGAAAGCGCGCTGGTGTCGCATCCGGCAGTGGCGGAAGCCGCCGTGATCGGGCTGCCGCATCCGGTACGCGGCAATGCGATCCACGCCTTCGTGCTGCTGCGCGCTGGCCATTCGCCGTCGGAAGAACTCGCCAACGAACTGAAAGCGCACGTCGGCAAAGTGATGGGACCGATTGCCAAGCCGGAAACGGTCTCCTTCCCGCCCAATCTGCCCAAGACGCGCTCAGGAAAGATCATGCGCCGCGTGCTGCGCGCCCAGGCGCTCGGTGAGCCGCTCGGCGACCTGAGCACCATGGAAGGCTAAACGAATCGGGAGTCGTTTGGTGGTAGAAATGATTCATAGGGAGGAACCTGCATGTCGATCGATGTAGCCACTCCAAAGACGATCACACAGTTCGAGGACGAACAGGGTATCTACCCGCCTGCACCGCACATCGTCGAGAACGCAAACATCACAGCGTATATGCGCTCGAAAGGCTTCTCGACCTGGGAAGAGTTGTATCGGTGGTCAATCGAACATCCAGAACTCTTCTGGGCTGACATGGCGAACCGCCTGGAGTGGTATGAGCCGTGGGAAAAGGTGCTGGACGACTCGAACAAGCCGTTCTACAAGTGGTTCGTCGGCGGTAAGTTCAACATCGTCCACAATGCCATCGACCGTCACCTGAAAACAGCGCGGCGCAACAAGCAGGCGCTGATCTGGGAAGGCGAGGACGGCAGCTATCGCGCTTTCTCGTACTTCGGCATCAACCGCGAAGTGTCAAAGTTCGCGAATGTGCTGAAGAGTATGGGGGTTCAGCAGGGCGACATCGTTTCGATCTACATGCCGCGTGTGCCCGAACTGGTGTTCGCTATGCTGGCATGTGCCAAGATCGGCGCGGCGCACTCGGTGATCTACGGCGGCTTCTCGGTCGAAGCGCTCCGCGAACGCATCGCCGATGCCCAGTCGAAGGTGCTGATCACTGCCGACGGCGGCTATATGCGCGGAAAGATCGTCGAACTGAAGAAGATTGCCGATGAAGCGATGGGCCATAGCCCGTCGATCCAGACCTGCATCGTGCTGCGACGCACAGGACACGAGGTCGAGATGCAGGCGGGACGCGACTACTGGTGGCATGATCTCATGAACCTGCCGATCGCGTCACCCAAGTGTGAGACGGTTCCGGTCGATGCGGAACATCCGCTCTACATTCTGTACACTTCCGGCAGCACCGGCAAACCGAAAGGGGTGGTGCACGTCCACGGCGGCTATGCGGTCAATATTTCCGCAACCCTGCACTTTACGTTCGATATCAAAGAAGAAGACCGCTACTGGTGCGCCGCCGATCCGGGGTGGGTCACCGGTCACTCGTACATCGTCTACGGTCCGCTGATCGAAGGGGCAACCTCGTTCATGTACGAAGGCGCACCCAACTACCCCTATCCGAACCGCTGGTGGAGCCTGGTTGAGAAGTATGGCATCAACATCCTCTACACTGCGCCAACTGCCATTCGCGGTCTGATGCGCTTCGGCGACGCCTGGCCCAATCGCCACGATCTTTCGAGCCTGCGCCTGCTTGGCTCGGTCGGCGAGCCGATCAACCCTGAAGCGTGGCGCTGGTTCTATCAGGTCATCGGCAAGGAACGCTGTCCGATTATGGATACCTGGTGGCAGACAGAAACCGGTTCATTTATGATCACGCCCAACCCGACAACACCGCTGAAACCGGGATCGGCGACGCGTCCGTTCCCCGGTATTCAGGCTGACGTGGTCGATGAGCAGGGACGCAGCAAGGCGCCAAACGAGGACGGGTTGCTGGTGATCAAGTCGCCCTGGCCCGGTATGATGCGTACCATCCTGCGCGACCCGGATCGGTATGTCAATCAGTACTGGAACAGCGACCCGCCTGGGATGTACACTGCCGGCGACTCGGCGCGCAAGGATGAGGATGGCTACTTCTGGATCATCGGGCGCATCGACGACGTGATCAAAGTATCGGGGTATCGCCTGGGTACGGCGGAGATCGAGAGTGCGCTGGTGTCGCACCCTGCCGTCTCAGAGGCAGCCGCCATCGGTCTTCCCCACGAGGTGAAGGGCACCGCGATCCACTGTTTCGTCATTCTGCGCGCCGGTATCGAGGGGACGCCCGCGCTCGAAGACGAACTCAAGGCGCACGTTGCGCGCGAGATGGGACCAATCGCGCGCCCGGAGAGCATCAAGTTCGTCTCGATCCTCCCCAAGACGCGGTCGGGCAAGATCATGCGGCGCGTGCTCAAGGCGCAGGCACTGGGGCAGGACCCTGGCGACCTGTCAACTCTGGAAGGATAGAACAGCGTTGGACGCGACGTCCGGCGCTCCGCACAGCGTTGGGCGCCGGATGTCGCCCATACAGGATGGCGTGCGTATCGGGAAACGCTTGATACTCCACGATCACTCGACGTGATACGCCAGGACAACCAGATTGTGCAGGTTCCCCTGGCGATCACGGATGTGATTCACGAGCCGCCCTTCAAGTTTGAATCCCAGACGGGTGAAGATGGCCTGCCCGGCTGTTTGTTCCTCGACCATATCGACAAACACTTTTGCCGCTCCGAGTTTACGCGCATGAGCGACAATCTCACCCGCCATGACGGTGCCCAACCCACAGCGACGCCATGCTTCACCCACGATCAACTGAATATCCGCCACATGACTCGAACGAGCCGGCAACAGGCGCGCCGATGCGTATGCTACAATTGCGCCATCCGGAGCGACCGCGACGATCTGGCGCCAGTGCTCAGCGTCGCGCGCATTGACCAGGCGCCCGACCATTTCTGCGCTGCGGAGATCATTCTCGGCATGCAACCAGTCATTCTGCGGCAATGCTGCGCCAAGTGCGATGAGCCGTTCGTTGTCACCGGCTTCCAGCAGACGGATCATGACCGTGCGCCCGTCGCGCAGCGTTGCGCTGAAGGGAACCTGTGGAGGGGCAGTCGTCATTGGCAGCTCCTGTTAACATCAAACGTGAAATCTTGCACAACATCGATTATACCATTGACGGTACACAGGAGTTGGTATGGTTCGTAATGATGGACGGGCGCCTGCTGACCTGCGTCCGGTTCGGATCACGATTGACACGTATGGCTATGCCGAGGGATCGGCATTGATCGAAATGGGGAATACGCGTGTGCTGTGCGCTGCCAGCGTCGAAGAAGGCGTTCCGCAGTGGCTGCGTGGTCAGCAGCGCGGCTGGGTCACCGGCGAATACGCACTGTTGCCGCGTTCAACGGCGCAACGCACCCGCCGTGAACGCAATGGCGTCTCAGGGCGTACCCAGGAGATCCAGCGCCTGATCGGACGTGCGCTGCGCGCTGCGGTTTCACTCGAGGCGCTCGACGGGTTCACGGTGACGGTTGACTGTGATGTGCTTCAGGCGGATGGCGGTACGCGCACGGCGTCGATCACCGGCGGGTATGTGGCGCTGGCGCTGGCGCTGCACCGCCTGACCGCCGAAGGACGACTGGCGTCCAATCCGCTGCAACGCGCTGTGGCTGCCGTCAGCGCCGGTTATGTCGCAGGCTGCGCCTTGCTCGATCTCGACTACAGCGAAGATAGCGTCGCCGATATGGATTGCAACCTGGTGCTGACCGACGATGGCGCGATTGTTGAGGTGCAATCGACAGCAGAGGCGCGCGCCGTCAGTCGCGCAGAGTTCGACGCTCTGATCGATCTGGCAACCGATGGCATTCGCCGCCTGCTGGCAATCCAGCGCGCTGCACTGGCGCCGGTGATGGGAGGATCGGTTGAAGGTTGAAGGTTGTAAGGTTGAAGGCTGAACGTTGAACGTTGAACGTTGAACGTTGAACGGTTCCCGGTTCTCAGTTCTTGGTTCTTGGTTCTCGGTTCTTGGTTCTTGGTTCTTGGTTCTCAGTTCTTGTATGTTATAATTCTGAGAAATTGATGAGAAGCGACACAACCCCTGCGCGGCCCAACTGAAGGAGAACCGGCTATGCTCAGCGAGCCGCAACACGACGAGGCGATTGTCCACTTTCAGCGGGGCCTGGTGCTCGAACAGGCGAACCGCGTCGAAGAAGCGGTGGAAGAGTATCGCCGCGCGCTAGAGCATAACCCGCATCTGGCAGAGGCGCACGACGCTCTTGGCAACTACTACCACCGGCATGGTCTGCTGGCGAAGGCTGCTGAAGAGTTTCGCATCGTTGCCAATCTGGAAGGTGGATTTCTGGCGCACTTCAACATTGGCTGCGTGCTGATCGAACTCGGCAGATACGATGAAGCCATCGATGCGCTGTTGCAATGTTTGACTCTCGATGCCGACGATCCTGCCGTCCACTATCAACTCGGGCTGGCGCATTTCCTGAAAGGCGACGATTATGCCGCGCTCTACCATCTCCAGATCACTCGCCAGCGCTATCCCAACGACAGCAGCGTCCACACGCTCATCGGGCGCTGTCATCTGCGCCTCGGCGCGTATGATGATGCCGAAATGGCGCTGCACGCCGCGCTCCGGTATGCGCCCCGCGACATTGATCGGCTCCGTATTATGATATATGTGCAGGCAGTGGCGCGCTACCGCGAGATCGGCGTCGTCCATTCGATCAGAGAACGCTTCTATGCCGATCATGGCGCAGCGTACCTGGGTTCGACGCACGATGACGGACGCAGTTCCCATGAGTTCGCCGACTTCCACTTCACGTACCCCGATATTGCCGTCACGCTCTATCGCCTGACCCGCCTGGCCCGCTGGCAGCACTGGCGCCTGAGTTGTGTCGTTCCCCTTGATCGCCTGACGGAACCGCTGGCGCGTGCGCTGGCAATGCTGCTCGAGATACCGGTACGTCGCCCCGAAGATCTCCGCACCGACGATGTGGCGCTCCTTGTGCTCGCGGTTGGTCATCAGGCGGAACTGCTGAAACTGGCGCTCGAACGGGCGCCATGCCCGGCGGTGACGTTCTGCCTTGGGCTGAACTGGTTGCGCCATAGCGCCGTGGTTCCCGATCTGATCGGCGTCGCCGCACGCGATACATGCAGCATCCCCTGGGAACCGGAATTTCGACGACTGCGTGCACATGGCACACCTGCCGATCAACTCGACCATTGCCTGAACCAGGCGTTCCATCACCTGGTTGCGGTGATGCAAACCCTTTCACCAGAAGCGATCAATGTCCAGAATCTGACTTTCTTTCAGACCTTCCGCCGCCTGCGCTTCCTTGAACGCGCCTCTGGCGCTTCGGCAGTCCCCTGATACCATGTTCGACTATACGACGACAGTAGTGCCTCTCTGCATTGTTGGACGCAAATGCAGCAGGCTCTGATCATCCGCATTGCGCCTGGCAATGGCGCTGAAAACCGAAGGGAATGCCGATGACACTATCAGTCAGTGAAACACTGCCTCATTGGGATATGACGGTCGTCTATCCCGCCCTCGATTCGCCGGAGTTCAACCACGACCTTACGGCGACACGTCAGGCGTTCGACACGATGACCTCGCTGTTCGACCGTCTGGGAATTGACAGGCGCGACCGGCAATCGACCGATGACGCCGCTGTCGCCGCATTTGAAACCGTCGTTCCGGCGCTGAACGAACTGCTCGAACGGTTCTCCACCCTGCGCGCCTATGTCTACAGTTTCGTGGCAACCGACTCGCGGAACGATCAGGCGCAGGCGACATTCAGCATGCTGATGCGGGAAGGGGTTCGGCTAACCAAACTGTTGCGGCGATTGACCGCCTGGCTCGGCGGGCTGGATGTCGAAACGCTGATCCAGCGCTCGACTATCGCGCGTGATCACGCTTATCTGGTGCGCCGCGCCGCTGAAGAGGCGCGTCACCTGATGTCGCCAGCCGAAGAGGAACTTGCCGCAGAACTGGACCTGTCGAGCGGTATCGCCTGGGCGCGCATGTACCAGAATCTGACGTCGCAGATACTTGTGCCCATCGAACGCGAGGGGCAGACGGTCGAACTACCGATGACTCAGGTGCGCAACCTGGCGCGCGACCCCGACCGGGCAGTGCGCCGCAGCGCGCACGAGGCGGAACTCGCAGCATGGGAACGCGCGGCGCTGCCACTCGCATCGGCGCTCAACAGTATCAAAGGACAGGTGCTCACCCTCAGTCGCCGCCGTCGGTGGGCGTCACCGCTCGAGGCGTCGCTGTTCGACAATGGGATCGACCGCGCCACGCTCGATGCAATGATGACTGTCGCGCGCGAGTTCTTCCCCGACTTCCGGCGCTACCTGCGCGCCAAAGCCAGGCTCCTCGGTCTTGAACGCCTCGCCTGGTACGATCTCTTCGCGCCGGTCGGCAGCGGTGGGCGCAGCTGGCGCTTCAGCGATGCCAGTGCGTTCATCGTGGCGCAGTTCACACGCTACTCGCCCCGTATGGGCGATTTTGCGGCGCGCGCATTCCGCGAACGCTGGATTGACGCCGAACCGCGCGCCGGAAAGGTCGGCGGCGCGTTCTGTATGTCGCTCCGCCGTGATGAGTCGCGCATTCTGCTGAATCACGATCCCACGGCGGACAGCATGTTCACGCTGGCGCACGAACTCGGACACGGCTACCACAACCTCAACCTGGCGCAGCAGACGATGCTCAACCGTGACACGCCGATGACGCTGGCGGAAACGGCAAGCATTTTCTGTGAGACGATTGTGCGGAATGCAGCGCTCCAGGACGCCAGCCGCGATGAGACGCTCGAAATCCTCGAGGCGTTCCTCAGCGGCGCGTGCCAGGTGGTGGTTGATATTACGTCACGCTTCCTGTTTGAAAATGCGCTGTTTGAACAACGCGCGACGCGCGATCTGTCGGTCGCCGAGTTGTGCGCGCTGATGATCGACGCGCAGAAGCAAACGTATGGCGATGCGCTCGATGAACAAACATTGCATCCGTTTATGTGGGCGGTCAAAGGACACTACTACAACAGCGGTTTTTCGTTCTACAACTATCCCTACATGTTCGGCTTGCTGTTCGGATTGGGGCTGTATGCCGCCTATCAGCGTGCGCCCGACGCTTTTCAGGCGCACTACGACGATCTGCTGGCTTCGACCGGACTGGCAAGCCCGCCCGAACTGGCAGCGCGCATGGGGATCGATCTGCGCTCACCTGCATTCTGGCGCGCCAGTCTCGAAGTCATTCGCCGCGATATTGATCGCTTTGAGTCGCTGGCGGCTGCGGCATGAACCCGGAACGTCTGTTGACCGCGACACTGCGCGAACTGCCGCATGGCGCGGCAGTGGCGCGCATCCTGGCAGCAGCAATCGCCGCCGTCGAGCCGGGCGCTGCGGTCCGCCGCTTTCTGCGTCGTGAGGGAGAAACGCTGGTTGCCGGAGACGTTGCATACGATCTCGGCGCATTTGATCGAGTCTGGATCATCGGCGCCGGCAAGGCAGGGGCGCCGATGGCAGTCGCCGCTGCTGAGATCGTCGGTGAACGCCTGACCGGTGGCATGGTTGTCGTCAAAGAAGGGCATCTGACGGCAGACCACGTCGCGGCGCTGCAACCGCAGGTTGAGCTGCTCGAAGCCGGTCATCCGCTCCCCGATGCACGCGGCGTCGCTGCTGGCGAACGCATTGCTACGCTGCTCACGCAGATGGGCGAACGCGACCTGGTGCTGGCGCTGATCTCCGGTGGCGGCTCGGCGCTGTTGACACGACCGGCGCCAGGGATACGCCTGGACGACATGCAAAAATTGACAGGGGTGTTGCTGGCATGCGGCGCATCGATCAACGAAATCAACACCCTTCGCCGCCACCTCGACACCCTGAAGGGCGGCGGGCTGGCGCGCCTGGCAGCGCCGGCAACTGTCATCACCCTCGTGCTGTCCGATGTTGTCGGCGACCCGCTCGACGTCATCGCCTCCGGTCCCACTGTCGCCGATCCGACGACTTTTGCCAATGCGCTTAACGTGCTTGAACGCTACAACGTCCTGGACCAGACCCCGGTGGCTATTCGCAGGCGGTTGGAAAGCGGCGTGCGCGGCGAAATCGCCGAGACCCCCAAGCCGGGCGATCCGGCGCTGGCGCGGGTTGGCAACCTGATCATCGGCAGCAACCGTCTGGCGGCGGAAGCCGCGCTGGCGGCAGCGCAGCGTGAAGGTTTCAACGCGCTGATCCTGACGACATTCCTGCAAGGCGAAGCGCGGGTCGTTGGACGAGTCCTGGCAGCCATTGCCCGCGAGATCGCAGACAACAATCGTCCGATCGGTCGCCCCGCGTGCGTTATTGCCGGTGGCGAGACCACCGTCACCCTGCGTGGTGACGGACGCGGCGGGCGCAACCAGGAACTGGCGCTTGCCGCAGTCGCCGATCTCGCCGCCGCACCGGGAGCGCTGCTGGTCGCACTGGCGACCGATGGCGGCGATGGACCGACCGACGCCGCCGGAGCGGTGGTCAGCACGACGACGTATCAGCGCGCCAGAGATCTGGGACTCGACGTTGCCGCAGCACTGGCGCGCAACGACAGCTACCCCTTCTTCGATGCCCTGGGCGATCTGCTGCGACCCGGATCAACCCACACCAACGTCAACGATCTGGCGCTCGTCGTGGTGGTGTGACCGCCGGGTAAAAGCAGTCGAGGTCCCGGATGCTCAGGTGGAGAGCTTCGCGGAGGCGGTCGGCGAGTTTCTTCTGCGACATCGCTGTTCTCCGCTTCCGTGTGCTATACTATACCTCACGATACAAGATACAGCACAGATGTAGAGCCAGGGGAAGAGCAGCATGCACCAGGTCAAACTTGATGAAGCGACAACCCGGCTATCGAGCTTGATCGATGCCGCCGTCCGTGGCGAGGTCGTCTTGATCACAACCGATGATCAGCAGATCGTCCAGCTCGTGCCGGTCAAACATGCCAGGCGCCCGCGTCGCTTTGGCAGCGCCAAAGGGCTGATCCATATGGCGGATGACTTTGATGCTCCGCTCGACGACTTTGGCGAGTACATGGCGTGAAACTGCTCCTCGATACCCATAGCTTCATCTGGTTCGTGGAGGGCAATCCCGCGCTCAGCTCGCACGCACGAACGCTCATTGAAGAACCGACCAATGAAGTATTCCTGAGCATGGCTAGCGTGTGGGAGATGGCGATCAAAGTGAGCCTGGGCAAGCTGCGCTTGAGCCAGCCCTTCGACTTGTTTATTCCCTGCCAACTCTTGTTGAACGACATTATCTTACTCGACATCGCGGTAAGGCATACGTTGCTGGTCGCCACACTGCCCTTTCATCATCGTGATCCATTTGATCGCCAGCTGATCGCCCAAATTCTGGCCGAAGGCTGGCCCCTTATCAGTGCTGATAGCATCTTTGACACATATGGGGTGAATCGGCTCTGGTAAGAGGGCGATCAGAAACCCGGATTTGTGGTATCATGATGGTAACCATGCCGTTCTGATGAGGAGCACTCTGGTATGCCGCACCGTGAGCTGCGATCCTATCCAACGAAGTATGCGACCGATCTGACCGATGCGCAATGGGCCGCTATCGCGCCGCTGGTCGTCACCTCGTCGCCAAAAGGCGGCCGTCCGACCGACATTGATCGCCGCGCGATCGTCAACGCACTGCGGGACAACCATCGCACCGGCTGCCAATGGCGCCTGCTTCCGACTGATGTTCCGCCGATGAGCTCGGTTCGATACTATTTCGACCCATGGAATCGCGATGGACCATGCATCACAATCAATGATACGCTGCGGAAACTGGCGCGACAAGCGCCGGACCGCGACCCGGAGCCATCCATCAGCGTCCTGGACTCCCAATCAACCAAAACGACCGAAGCAGGCGGAGAACGCGGCTTCGACGGAAAAAAAAGTAAATGGACGCAAACGTCAGTTTTGGGTTGACGCAACGGGTTTTTATGACGGGTGTTGGTGCATCCCGCCGATATTTCGGATACCGAAGGCGCCGAATGGCTCCTGGCCGCACATCATCAATCGTTTCCTCTGCGAGAGATTCGCGTGGACGAGGGGTAGAAACAAGGGTGAGATGCATGGATGGAAACGAACACGGCGATGCGCCTGAATGTCATCGAAAAACCGCCTGGACAAAAAGGATTTGCCGTCATTCCGAAGCGAGGGGTGGTGGAACGCTCGATTGCGTGGGCGGGACGCAACCGTTTGGCGAGTAAAGAATACAATCGCGATCCAGAATCGAGCGAAGCCTTTCTTTATCCTGGTCCTATCGCAATGCTTCTGAATCGGCTCTATCCGAGATGTTAGTTTTTGATCACGCTCTGATGAGAAGCGGGATGGCAAGTCCGCGATCAACCGATCATCACGCAAGATAAGGCATCGTAAAAATGGACATGTTTCGATGACAGGGAGATGACCTATGCCCAGACCAGTACAAGTCAAACCGCTCGAGAACTACCGACTCTGGGTAAAGTTTTCAGACGGCGTTGAAGGAACTGTTGATTTATCCTATCTCGTTGGTCACGGTGTTTTTGCTCTCTGGAATGACTATCAGGAATTTCAGAAGGTTCGCATTGGATCGAGCGGCGAGATTGCCTGGAGCGAGGATATTGATATCTGTCCAGACGCAATCTATCTCAAAATTACTGGACAAAAGCCCGAAGACCTTTTTCCCAGGCTACGCGAGTTGAGCGTCCAGCATGCCTGAAATCAGCCGATTCTTCGGCATTGTTATCAAGATATACTATGAAGATCATCCACCGCCTCATTTTCACGCAGAGTACGGTGAACACGAGGTCTTGATAGATATTCGCACACTTGTTGTCATCGGAGGTCACCTCCCGCCCCGCGCACTGGGACTTGTTGTGGAGTGGGCATCTCAGCATCAAACGCAATTGCTGGTTTTGTGGGAACGGGCAGTCCAGCAACAGTCGTTGTATAAACTCCCGCCGCTCACCTGACCTGCGCTTCCAGCCGACCGCTTCGCTCGCTGCGCTCTGCACGACGCCTCATCCGCGAACCGTCATAGCGACGCACAGCCAAGCCATGAATTGAGTACCGGATGGTGGCCTGGCGCCAACCTGAGCCGAGCCCAGATAGAGCGCATTATTGAAATGGCTTGTGAGGTGGCCGGGGTCAAATACGGGCGCGAGCTTTCGGTCAATCTCGGTGAATGAAGGTGCAGTCTAACACCATACCGCGATCAACCTGACCCGGCACGTCGGCTCTTTCCACACCAACGTCAACGATCTGGCGCTCGTTGTGGTGGTGTGAGCGCCGGAGCGCATCCGGCTGCGTCACGCCACACCGCCGCAAGCGTTTGCCAGTGCTCTTCCTGCATCAGACCGAGCGGCGTGATCCAGGCATGCGGCAGGTTCCCCTCCTGACCAGCAATTATCGCCTGTTGTAACGCCTCGGCGCTCAGAACGGCGCCACGGTTCGCCCATAACCCATATGAGATGATAATCCGATCCACGCCGTAGCGCCGCACATACCGCGCAATGCTGGCAGTATACTCCGGCGTCGCTCCACTCAAGCCGATGTAATTCCAGAGTACCAGACGGTCGGCATGCTGTAGCAGCAGCCGATAATCGTGCCCGCTGCGGCGTCCCTCGCTGGCCGGCGAATCCCACCCAACCCGCACATCGACAAAGAGTTGCTTGCCGTGCATATGTGCCACTCGTGCTGCGCGCGCGACAAATTGGGCGACCATCGCCGAACGCCAGGCAGCAATCGTCGCGTGATCGACATCGATGGAACCATCGGCAGTGCGGGGCCAGTCGCGCCGTCCGCTGTATTCACGGTAGAGCGCCAGATCATCGGCGCCATACCCCTCCTGATAGTAGAACAACTCGGTCAACGTGATCGAATCGACCGGGTAGTGACGGGCGATGTGCGCAATCATCAGGATCAGTTCATCGCCAAAAGGACCATTGACCAGCGCATGGGTGCTTGCATGGTACGGAATCGGGCGACCGGCGGCATCGAGCGCACGCAGTGACGGTCGCTTTTGCAAATAGCGCGGCGCGAACACGTCCACCACTGCCGACACATGCGCCCACCTGCCAAAACGTTGCGCACCCTCCATGAGCAGATCGCGTCCGCTTTCACGAACGCTGGCAGACCAGCGCTTCTCGTGACTGCTCCAGCGAAAACCGGTCCAGTCCAGGCGTCCAGCGCTCAGGGCAACCATCGTGACGCCAACGTCGCGCATCCGTTGTTCGAGCCGATCCATTGCGTCCGATGGCTGCACCATATCGGTCAGATCAAGACTCACAGCGCGCACAGGCGACCCTGCCATGCCGCCCCGCGTCGAAGTTGCCGGACACGCCGCGCCAGACCAGCACGGCGCGACCAGCATTACGAGCATCAGGCGCAACAACCACGCAGACATCATACCAGGTCCTCCAATCGCTGGGTAATGCGACCCTGCGGAACGGCAACCACCGGGCTGCGAATACCGACGCGATCAAGTTTGTTCCAGCGTTGCTCGGCGCGCCGCAGTTCGAGATAGATGGCGCGCACCATCACCAGGCTGAGCAAAAACGAGTAGAACACCCAGAAGATCACGGCGTACAGATACCGGGCGTGATGCCAGGCGCGGTCGAGCGCAAGTGCGAAGATGGAAATGAGGAATGTTTGCAGCAACCCGACCCATATCAGCACATTGAGCAACGTCAACGGCATCGGCGCAGCGCCAAAAAGCGTCAGAATAACCAGCATCACCAGGGCGCTCAACTGGAGGAGCGGCACGACCACTTTGGTGAACAGATTAAGCGCCAGGAAGGGACCGATCGGACCAAAGCGCGGATTGCCAATCATATCGCGGTGCAACCAGGCCGTCTGCAAAAAGCCGCGCGCCCAGCGCACCCGTTGCTTCCACAAACCGCGCACGGTTGAAGGAACCTCGGCCAGCACCAGCGCATCAGGCGCAAAACGGACATCGTACCCGGCGCGGTGCATCCGCCAGGTCAACTCGAGATCCTCGCCCAGCAAACCGGTGCGGAATCCACCGGTTCTGGCAAGCGCACTGCGACGGAACGCGCCAATGTTGCCCGACACAATCGGGAGACATCCGATCAACGACAACGCCCGCCGCACAAACCCGGTGCCAACGTGCGACTGAATGGCCGCCAGATGGGTTTGCGGACGATCAAGGTTCACCGGTTCGTCGCTGCCGCAGACTGCACCCACATACGGGCTATCGAATGCGCGCAGCATGGCATGGATGGTGTTGGGTGTAAAGATGCCATCGGCATCGACGCAGAAGACAAACTCGCCGCGCACGCGCGCAAGACCGGCGTTCAACGCCGATGCCTTGCCGCCGTTGGGTTTGTCGATAATGACCACGTTCTCATAATCGCAGAAACGCTGCATCTGCGCCAGCGTATCGTCCGTCGAACCGTCATTGACCAGAATGATCTCCTTGTTCGGATAGGGGCACGCCAGGATCGACTCGACGCAGGCAACGATGACACGCCCTTCGTTGTACGCCGGAACGACAATCGACACCAGCGCGGTTGTTTCGTTGCCATGCGTCGGCGTGCGCCAGCGCCGCAGTTCGAAGACCAGCGATAGGGGGATGTAGAACAGGTTGAGCATGCCGCTCCAGAGCAGCGGCAGACTCACCAGAACAAACACCAGGCTCAGAATCTCCATACTCCTCATCCTTTCTCACCTTTTTGAAGTTCTCTGCGCGCCCGGCGTCTCGGCGGTGCGTTTTTGCAGCCAAGTCATTCATATGACAGGGATCGGCGTACAATACTGTGGCAGACCCACCTCTTCCAGCAGCGCACCCAATATCTCAGGCGCATATGCACTGTTCGCCCCGAAGCGCGCATTGACCTCCAGCACCACCGGCGTTCTATCCCCACGACGGCGGATGTCGATGTCGAGCGCGCCGGAGAGACCCAGCGCCCGTCCAGCAGCACGCGCCAGCGCGGCGACATCCGATGAGGTGTCGCGCACCACGCTCACTGCATTACCGACGACCCCCTGCTTGAGCGCAGTTTTACGCAACGATACGACCACATCATCGCCATTGCCACGGATGTACACATTCGGGGCATACTCGATGCCCGGAATGAACTCCTGCAAGATATAGTGATCGCCGAGCGCCCGAAGCACATCGATGTCGTATGCATGGTACAGCCTGACATCGCGCCCACCGCGACCGATCCGCGGCTTGGCGATGCAGGGCCACCCGATAGTCTGCGCCACGTGCTCGATGCTCTGCACGTGTGACGGCAGCATGGCGCGGGGAACGGAAACCCCGCACCCGGACAGACGCTGCCAGGTTAACCATTTATCGTTCGCCAGCAACACCCCTTCGAGCGGCGCCAGCGCCAGCGGTGCGGGCCAGGTCTCCTGGCGCGCCAGCACCGGCAGTTCCTCGCTGACCGTCGGAATCACCAGGTCAGCGCCATTCTCGCGCGTCAACATGCGCAACGTCTCGACAAATGTCGGATCGGTGGCGGCAGGCACCTGATACACGGTGACATCCAGCACATCGATAGCGCGCATATCCGTGCCAATCACCCGATACCCGCGTTCAACCAGTTGACGCGCCAGGCTCCGACCGGCAGGACCGCCGATCCCGGTCACCAGAATTGTTGGCATCATATATCACCTACTGCTGATGCAAGCGCACGAACAACCTCAAAACCCTCGGCATACCGTGTTTTTGCCTGCCCGCCGCGGAACACAGCGATCCCTCGCACCCGTTCCGGGCTGACATACGGCTTGCGACGCTGATCGGCGTGCGTGCGCACACTCTCGATCTTCACATCCAGATACCCGTCGATATCCACGAAGAATGTCGGCTGGAAATCGCGCGTCACCGAAGGGCTTTCGTAACACAGGATGGCGCTATGGTTACGCGCAGCGCGTAGCGTCGCCTGATGAACAGCGAGATGATCCTGGTGCTGATCGTGCGCCGAGTGTGTCAGGATAATATCGGGTTGATAGGTGCGGATGCGCGCCTCGATTGCCCGCGTAATCTCGTTTACCTGGTCCGCCAGTTCGGTATCGCTGAAATTGAGCACCTCGACCTCGTTCACATCGAGGAACCTGGCGCCATGATGCGCTTCGCGCAAACGGATTGCCGGATCACCGCCCGCTTCGCCACATGTCAGGATCATGGCATAGATGCTATGACCGGCGTCACGCATCTTTGCCAGCGTTGCGCCACAGGCGATCTCCAGGTCATCCGGATGGGCGCCAATCGCCAGGATGCGACGCGGGCGGGGACTGCGCTCGGCGACCAGTTTGACGCTGACCAGGAACAACAGCACCACGCTCAATGCCACCAGCGCTGGCGAATGCAGCGCCATATAGAGCGGATCGGGCGAAGATACGGTGCGATTGAACACCAGGCTTTCAAGCGCATATGAGGCGTGAATCAGCGCCACCACACCGCTGACGCCAAGGATCGAGCGATAGGCAATGGTCGCATTGCGCGACAACGTTCGCGCCAGGCGCCGCCGACGCCTGACAGTCAATACGATCACGACGATAAACGCAAGCGCCGCTGCTGCGTGACCAATCACTTCGAGCAGAACCATATTTGTTCCCTCCTTCTGAGTATCACTGAGTATCTCGTTCTCATTTCTCGCGTGCAATCCAGAAACACGGCAACCTGGACAAAGTTACGGTCAGGGGAGTAGAATTTCCACGTCTTGTTTCAGATATGAACAGACGTACAAATAGAGACAACAGAAAAAGGATGGAACACTCTGCGGAGGCGATTCCATGGTCACGGTTGAAATCATTGTGACCGGCAACGAGGTACTGCTGGGTGATGTGCTGGACACAAACACGAACTGGATGTGCAAACGAATCACCGCTTTTGGAGGGCGTGTTGAGCGCGTCGTGATCGTTCGCGACGAAATGGACGCAATCGTCCGCGAGGTCCGATCAAGCCTGGAACGCTCCGTCAGACTGATCGTGACGATTGGTGGCATGGGACCAACGTGGGACGATATGACGGTCGCCGCAGTCGCACACGCCGTTCATCGTCCCCTGCTGCTGCACCCGCAGGCGCTCGCCATCGTGCGGCAGCGATACGAGCATTTTGCCCGTGAGGGTGCGGTGAACGATCCAGCAATCACCCCCGAACGCGAGAAAATGGCGCATCTGCCTGAAGGCGCATATCCGCTCGACAATCCGATTGGCGCAGCGCCGGGCGTGGTGCTCGACCTGGAATCCTCCACGATCATCTGTCTTCCTGGCGTCCCGGCAGAACTGAAAGGGATCGTTGAAGGACCGCTGCAACCGCTGCTTCGCCGCCTGTTCGGCGAGCGCGTCTTCATCGAGCGCCTGGTGATCGTCAACTGCACTGACGAATCGATCCTGGCGCCGGCGCTTCGCACAGTAGCAGAGCGTCATCCTGACGTCTACGTTAAGTCCAGAGCGCAACGCTTCGGTCCTGACGTAACGTTCCGCATCACCCTCTCAACAACCGGGCGTTCCAGGGAGATCGCAGAACAGCAGATGACAGCGGCAATCCAGGAACTGGGGCAGACATTGAGTGCGGTCGGCATCTCAATAGATGCCATCGAGGAGCAGTGATATGGGACAACTTCCAGTCTCACATCAAAAAGGGATGATATCATTGACAGAGGCAGCGGACAGAGTGGCTGCCTCCATCGAGCTTATGGTCTCTGAGCAATTATTCCGCTCTAGCCCGCGCAGGCGGGCTTTGCCCCGTATAGCCGGGAGCTTTAGCCCGACGGCCAGTGCGGTATGGCGGATTTATAGCAGTTCCCAGATACGTTGACCCCTGTCCGGGTCTGCCGTGTTGCGCGAGACGCCCCGTTTTCGGCAGAGCGTAGACCGAAATTCATTTCGGTCACCGTGTCGGGAGCGTGATTCTGGGAGCATTCAACCTTGTCGGTCAGGTTCAACCTTTGTGAGAACTGCTATAATTCTCAATCTCCATCAGCCCGACGGCCAGTGCGGTATGGCGGATTTATAGCAGTTCCCAGATACGTTGACCCCTGTCCGGGTCTGCCGTGTTGCGCGAGACGCCCCGTTTTCGGCAAAGCGTAGACCGAAATTCATTTCGGTCACCGTGTCGGGAGCGTGATTCTGGGAGCATTCAACCTTGTCGGTCAGGTTCAACCTTTGTGAGAACTGCTATAATTCTCAATCTCCATCAGCCCGACGGCCAGTGCGGTATGGCGGATTTATAGCAGTTCCCAGATACGTTGACCCCTGTCCGGGTCTGCCGTGTTGCGCGAGACGCCCCGTTTTCGGCAAAGCGTAGACCGAAATTCATTTCGGTCACCGTGTCGGGAGCGTGATTCTGGGAGCATTCAACCTTGTCGGTCAGGTTCAACCTTTGTGAGAACTGCTATAATTCTCAATCTCCATCAGCCCCACGGCTATACGGCATACCGGATTTCATGCTCAATCTTCAGAGCCTCCTACCGGCTGGGAGCAGTCTGACCGACCGACGACGGCAGTGCCGTGCCGAAGAGGGTCAGGTACATCAGACGGTACACATCGGTGTTATCGAAGCGCCCGCGGAATGTGCGCCGCAGTTCGGCAGCGTTCAGACCCTGAGCACGCGAGACAATGCCGCCCGACACGTCGGGGGCGCCCACCCAGCTCACAGCGAACGCCACCTGCTTACCATACGCATCAGGCTCACTCAGGAACGGCGGCGAGTTGCGCCCGTAGCGCCCATCGAGCGGCGAGCTCACATTTTGCGTACTGACACCGGTCGGGTTATTGTTGTAGCCCGTCACATTCCTGGTCGGATCCCACGCACCGACCTGCAAGCCACCCGCATCGCTATCGGCTGCGGTGAGGATCAGCGTGTTGCGATTGCGCTGCTGGAAGCGCTGCGTAACTTCAATCACTTCATTCGCGTGCTTCAGACCGGTGAGCGTACCGATAGCATTGTCGTTGTTAGCGAAGTTGTCCACACTTTCCGTTTCGACAACCATCATGAATGGCTTGCCTGCCTGCCGCGAGCAGCGCTGGATGATCGTCAGCGCAAGGTCGGTCATCTCGGCAGCGGTTGGCGGGTTATAACCAGGCGTACCGGGGCGGCTGCCGAAGAGGATCAGGTTGGTGCGCTTGTCATTGACATCGATGGAAGGATCGACCAGACCTGCGCTGATCAGGCGTTCCTCCGGCACATCGTTGAAAATATCGTCAGCGGCGAACAGACCGAGCACATATGGCGCATACTGGCGATCGCTGTTCACGCGCTCACGCAGCGCCTCAAACTCAGCGCGGGTCCGCACGATCACATACCCCTTCGCCTCGAACTCCTTGAGCAGGTTGCGGCCATCCGTGCGGTTGGGACCGGCGCCGGTGATCTGATCGACGTGCACGTGACAGTCGAGCGTGATGGCATCCGGCGCACACTGTGGCGTGCCGACCGGCAGGAAGAAACGCTCACCACCTGCGAGAATAATGTGTGGCGGCTGCTCGCCCTCGAAACCTGGACGGCCATCGAGGATCTGGCGGACAATTTCGTTGTCGAGGTTGCGGTTACCGACCTCAGAGACGAAAACAGCTGTGCCAGGCTCAGCAATATCGCCATCGTTCACCAGCGCCACCGGATGACCATTGTTGATCGCCTCTCGCATGATACTGCCGGGATAGCCGGAGAGCGCCAGAATACTGCGAGCGGCATCACCATCACCATCCTTGCCAAACGATCCCAAACCCTCAACTTTGTAGCCAAAAGCATGTGTGGTTGCACCACCATTCGACGTTCCCGTCAGAATGTCTGCCATATGCCCGCGGTAGGCCGCCATCTCAGGCAGCGTATCCCAGGGACTCAGCGCATCAGGACCGTACCAGTAGATGCGCGCGGCGCTCCAGTGATTCAAGCCGGCGCCGTCAGGATGGATGAAGATGACGTTGCCGGTGCGCCGCGAACCCTGCAATTCCGGGATGCCCGTACTCGCTGCCGCCGCAGAGACTGTTGCGATCAGCAGGATGACGGTACCGATCAGACCGAGTGTGCGTTTTCCTCCAAACATGGCATCCTACTCCTTACTCCTGTCTGTTTCCACAACCACACGAGCCACTTCATACAATTCCACGGTGAATCGACCGGTCATCCGGTTAGAAGATGCGGGGAGCATGCCCTGAATGCTGGAGCAAAGGCGGCGTGGCGGCACGATCTGTCAATGGCGCAAATGCTATCTGCATTCGCGGTTCATTGACGAATGGCGCGAGAAACCAGGATTACCCGGTAAGCTCACACGTGCAAATTTGACTTCAGGCTCAGAAGGAAGTATAACCAGTGCAACTTAAGCAGCATTCAATGAGAGGTAAAGAGGAGGTTATC
>Ga0209227_1000868_pt1 | contig 25105 bp, 19 predicted proteins | sample YNPBryantNP2012_FD_185815 | JGI IMG/M metagenome (GOLD analysis project Ga0209227, IMG submission 185815) | Anoxygenic and chlorotrophic microbial mat microbial communities from Yellowstone National Park, USA - YNP Bryant NP 2012 (SPAdes)... ...
AGAGGAAGGAGGCTGGGTGGAAGGTGAGGGTGCGCCAGGCTTTCTCGACAGCACCGGTTGAAACCGGTGCAACCACTGTTCGTCGCGAAGAACTCGCGATTTCGAAAGCAAACCAGCGGTACTGCACTGGCGTTGAAACCGGTGCAACCCTGTTCCATTGCATTGCGGATTGGCGGCTCGCGCAGAAACCAGCGACGTAGCACCGGTTTTAACCGGTGCAACCCACGCGCAGCGTCGCCATCAAACAGCTCAATGACAAAACCAGCGACGTAGCACCGGTTTCAACCGGTGCAACCCTGCTCCATTGCATTGCGGAACGATCAAAACTCCCACCATACCCAGTGGTACGATGTCACTGGGGTTGGGCGAGGCGGTATTGCGCCACCCGGCTTGGGCAACTTATCGTTAATCGGGTTCACCGTTGCACTGCGTGCGTATATATATGCCGGTTTACCAGCATGCATATCGAATGCCGTTTTGACCCAAGCCTGAGCAATGGTGAGCTGTGCCCAGGGGAGATCACCTACGATCGGAAAACTCGGCATACGCATATTGGCAACCAATTGCCCACCGAACGCAATGTCGGCCATATTACTGTTGAAACCGAGCAACATATGTGCGCCCTGGAAAGCGTTAAACCAGCGTCGGATCGGTTCGTTTCCTGCGGTATACCCCTGGACGCGCAGTGTCTGGCATGAAGCAAAGCCAACCCAGCGCAGATTCTGATAGCGGGCATTGCTCCCATCAAACCAGGTGCTATCTTTGTTAGACGCCATCGCAATCCCACCCGGCCCACCGTGTCCGGCATAGTACACGAAGGCAGCGCGATCAACCCCATCGCTACAATCGACACCACCCAAGCTACAATCACGCCAATCCTTTTCCCAAGCATTGGCATTCGACCAGAAGAAGCGCGACGTATAGCCATATCCGATCATACTGATACTAAAACCGTTGACATCGGGGATAACTCCAGGTAAATCAGAGCCGCCTGGTCCTGTCGGTGGGTAATCCCAATTACCTTCAACGCCGAAGGTATAGCTGGTTTGGGCGAGATCGATCATAGGCAGCGCACTAGTGCTGGTACCGCTGCGCGTCACGACCGGAATGTACAGAAAGCGAAAATCGGGGATCAAGCTGATCGTAGCATCACGTTGAATACCGTCATTATCGGTCACCCGTAAGATGACAGTAACAACCGTCGGTGAAGTTTCACGAACACTGGCCGGGAGCGTTGCGGAAAGACTGACCGAACCGGCTGCGTTCAGCGTCGCTACTCCGCTCAACGGTGTCTCATCATCGAGAAGCCACTGATACGTATAAGGGGCAGTACCATCGCTGATGTTACCGGTCAGGTTGAGCGGCTGACCGGTATTGAAGAGACTGCCATTAGCCGGTGTGGTAATAGCGACCGTCGGCCCAAAGCCACCCGATCCGCTTTCGGCCAGTGGCAACGAGAAGGAACGCAGGACAACCACATCACCATTTGGCAGCGTCACAGTAATGTCTTCAAACACTGCCTCTGGTTCCAGTACCGTCTGTTCAACCGCCGCATCATCAACGACATACGATAGACGTGGCGCCGGAACATCAACGGTTGCGTCGGGATATGAACGTTCTACCATTTGTTGGACCTCATTGCGCACAGTATTGAGATTGCGTACCGGCACTTCTCCCAGATAATCCAGGCTCCGCCCGAAAAAGGGCATCGCAACAGCAGCCAGACCGGGCACACTGGTATCGAGCGAATCGTTACCAACTTGCTGCGAAATAAGCGTGTCGGTGTGAGTAAACAACAGCGAGAGATGACCACCGGCGCCACCGATGTTAATGAAGTTTTGCCCATTAACAAAGCCAAACGGTACTTCAACCACGACTCCAACAACCGACTCGGAAACTTGCCCCAGCCCCGCTCCGCTGGCCGTTGTCTGAACCGCCCGAATGAGCATAGGACGACCAAAATCCTTCGTCGAGTCACAGGCTCCTGGCACAACTGCTAACCGCACCGGATAATTACTCTGACCGTTACCGGCCAACACACCATCGCGACCGACAAAATTATTGTTGGTCAAAAAGAGACACGCCAGCCGTTTTGCCGTTTCGACATTAACTGACCCGGCAGGCGTTTCACGTCCTAGACCATCGATATCGTAGGCAAAGAACCCACCGGATGCTGCATACTGCGTAAGCACCGTCCGGTTCTGTTCATTCAGGCGAAAGAAACGGTTCCTGCCGCGAAACTCGTCTTGCCCTGTGGGGGCGCCACGTCCGATCCCTTCGAGTACTCCTCCCAATTGTTGGGTCGTGGTGTCACTGACCGATAGTTTTGTCAAGCGAAAGACGGGTAAACGATTGTTGGTTTGGGCTGGAGTTGGGACTGCCGGCACGAGAGTGAATGAAAGCAGCACCAGTAGCACCAGACCGAGTAATCGCTGTGATCGGAGCACTCCTTCCATACGTTCCTCCTTAGCTATTCAAACCAGAAGATGTCTGTACCACAAGCAGAGGAGGAACGATTGCAATGAGTGCTCAGGTTAGATCATCACGATCTTAAACGTATATCCCGGAAAAAAGTTTCAGCAAGTTTATGATATTGATGGAAGAGATTAGAGCAGCGTAGATGTACGGACAAAGAGACCTCGCTTCGGGGATTCTGGCAATTGCCGTAGTCCTTGCCTTCTCTATACTTTCACACTTTGTAAAACTCTTTGCACTTTCGGGATCAACACAAGGGGTCTAGCGCGTAAGCGTGCGTTATTTTGTCAAAAACGTGTTGACCGTTGCTATTATCCGTGCTAGAATAGGCGCGATTACCACAGAATCCTGATCGCTGTGAGATAGAAGTAAAAGGAAGGATAGGTCATGGCGGATCCCGAAAGCATCTTGCAGCTTGGCATTGAAGCCGTGCGTAAGGGGGAGAAGGATGAAGCGCGTAGGCTCTTCCGCCTGCTGACCCGTGAACACCCCGACAATGTACAGGGATGGCTCTGGCTCGCCGGTGTTGCAGCCGATCGTGAGGAGCGGCAGGCAGCGCTCGAACAGGTGTTGCGTCTCGATCCGAATAATGAGATGGCCCTGAAAGGGTTGCAGGCGTTAGGGGTGGTGATGCCACCAAGAGGGGTTGAACCACCGCAGTCCGGTCCGGTATCTCCTCCCGCATCTGCGCCATCGAAGCCGGAGGCAGATGTGCCTGCTAGTCCATCACCTGCCGATTTCGATGAAGACGATCCGTTCGCCCAGCTCGATGCTTTATCTGAAGCGATGGCTGCCGATAGTGGGCCGGTACGCCGCGATCCGACTGTTTCGCGCCCAGAAGAAGTTCCGGCTGGTGAACCGGAAGTTGCAGCAACAACACCGCCTCCGCCGCGATCTACCCGTGAGCCATCACGCTCTAGCCGCCCTGCCGAGCCGCCGCGCTCCAGTCGCCCCAGTACCAGTTGGGCGCGTGGTAGTAGCAGTAGCAAGTCTACTCAAACCACGCGGTCGGCTCGCGGTGGTTTGTTCGGGAATCTTTTTCGCCGCTCGGGACCGCCAGCTCAGCGTGATAACGATTTGGAAGCTGAAACGGTGCCCGCAAAGCGTGGTGTGACGCCATTGACCATCATTTTGCTGGTATTTCTCCTGATTGCCTGTATCGGGTTCGGTTTTGTTTTTCTCTCCCGTCGCGACCAGACGGCGACTGTTCCCCCAACGCAGGCGACAGCTCAGGCAGCTACATCAATCGCTGCTACAACTGAGGCCTCTCTGGCGCCAACGACGCCACCGGTACCTGAGCCAACGGCAACCCCAGCGGTTGAGCCAACCCCAGAACCGACTCCCTCTGAGCCAACGCCAACACCACCACCGCCTGTACCTGATCCGGCACTGGCGAATCCGACCCTAGTTAGCCCGGGTACCGAGTTGACCAGTAATGGTTGGGCTTACGACTTTAATCAACCAACTTACGCTGCACCGATTATCGGGCCACTGAATGGAATTACTCCTAATAACGGTCGCTTTGTAGTGGTGCTGGCGTTCGTGCGCAATACGACCGGTCAAGACCAACCGCTACCACCTGATTTCTTTGTCCTGAAGGATGCTCAGGGTCGGGTTTGGACACCTCGCCTCGATGCGTCGGATGCTTACCTCATTCGCGGTGTGAATGCCGACCTGAGCCACAGTGAGGTGGTTCCCGCCGATGGTTTTGTGCGGAGTGTTGCCATTTTATTCGATGTAGCTCCCGATGCTACTGACTTAGTCTTCTTTGCCCGCAGCAATCCCGATCAGGGTTGGTTGGTCCTGAGTCGCGTTTGATCTGCGGTTGTTGCAGTGAATGTGGGTGACGAAGCGGCGATTGATCTGGAACTGTGGTTGACCCGCGGCGCGTTGGCAGCGCGCCGCGGTGATCTTGTGACGGCACGCCGCATTTTTCGAGCGTTATCACACCTGGCGCCTGCCGACCGTCGGGTTTGGATTGGCTTGGCGCGAGTAGCCGAGAGCGTTGCGGAACGTACTGAAGCGTTACAGCGTGCCGAATACGCTGTGGCAGCACCCCTACCCTTACCACCAACCCTGAGCCGTACAGCAGATGTTGCAACGACAACAGTATCCGCTACCCCATCTCACCCGCCAGAACCGGTTGTCATCGTTGCTCAACCTGCCCCTCTGCGCTACCGAAGCCGATGGTGGTTCGCACTTCTCATCATTCTACCCGGTCTGCTGGCAGTGTGGTGGTTGATGCGCGTGTCGGTTCCGGAAACAGCATCGGTTGCTTTACCAACTGTATCGGCAATAGGACCATTGCCTACTCCGCCGACAGATGGGGCGGTTGTCACTGTGCCTGCCATTACTCCTTCACCGCTGCCGCCAACCCCCTCACCCGTCCCCTCTCCTTTATTGGAGCCTGATACTCGCAACTTTGGTCAATTTGTCAGCTACGAAAACTGGCGCATTGCGCTCTTGCGACCGGAAGATGTGGTGATCGTCGATGGTGAATTGGGAACGATTCGTGCCAGTGGTCATGTGCTGATCGCGCTGATCGCGGTGAGTAATGAAGCGCCGGTAGAACGGGCACTTCCTGCCGATCTGTTTGCCGTTGAAGATGAGATGGGGCAACGCTATCGCCCCTTACCGAGTGCGTCAACGAACTACCTTGAGCAATTTGGGCGCGGGGTGTACGGTGATCTGGCCCTGGAAGATCGATTTACGCCGCAGAGCGGACTACGGAGTGTACCGGTCTTGTTTGAACTACCACGCAATCGAAAGCCCCTGCGCTTGTGGGTTGGTGATGATTCCTGGTGGTTGCGATAGTGGTGTAGGTGATACCACCCTACAGACACAGACCAGCAGCTTGCGATCCAGGCAAACGATGTGTGGCCTGGATCGCGGAAGTGGCTGCACAACGTTCATCGGCGCATTCCCGTTTGTGAGCAGATCGGTCAGAAAAGGTTGAAAAGCCCTACCTTGCCCATTCACCCAGCGCTGGCCCTGTCTCGAAAAAGATCGAGGGGAGCAGATCAAGCCGCCGACTGAGCCAGGGGACAAACGTTTGTACGATGTGGCGACGGATGGGTGAAGGCAATAACAAATTCATTAACGCTGCTGAACGTAATGGACGACACGACTGCTGATGCGCAACCTGAATCAATCGTGCTGCCAACTGTGCTTTCGCAAATACGATTTGTGGCGCTCGATCCCATTGATCGAGAAAACGCTCAAGCTCATCGAGTTCGAGCGGTGGAAAATCAGGTTGATTAGTCCAGTGCACCTGATGCTCATAAATTGCCTGCCGCAACGCTGCTACTTCATCGGTCAACGATGTCCGTTGTCGATTGAATGCCATCTGACCGAGTGGCAAGAGCAATGCACGTGTGCGCCAGGCAATGATCAACGCATCAACCAGGTAGCTCAGACTATTGCAGATCATCTGAGCCAGCGGATCATCACCTGGCGCAAGGCGCGATACTTGCGCCAGTAGTTGTTGTGCATCTTGAACTGCTCTTGCTGACTGCTGAAGGATTGGCAGAGCATCTCGTAAAACCTCAGCGAGATACACCCACACTGGCAGCGCAGCCGTTGGCCGCATCCACCATACCCAGAGAAGTGGTGGTAGGACAAGACCACCAACTCGCTTCATACCCGGTGCATGACCAAAATACCAGCCTTGCTCTAGCAAACGCTCCGATGATATATACGCATCAGCAACTGCTTCACCGAATTCAGGACGATAATGAGCTAGGCGCTGCGCAAACCACTCACGAGCAAAGGCTACGCCATCGCACTCAGCATGGCGGGCCAGCATACCGGTTAACGCACTACTAGCTTCTGTCCAGATATTCCAGCCATCAGGACCAATTGATGCCTTCCCTCCTCCCCAGCCGCCAGTACTGTTCCACGCCCAGAGACCGATACACGTGCGCGTAGCTTCAGCGCGACGAATCACGGCACTATGCAGTTCGACTACTCCGGCAGGAACCATGCCAAACAACTCATATTCACGCCGGTTTTGTACCTCGATAATCTGTCGCGGCCCAGGCAAGCCAATCGTTGGGTTCGGCGGTAACAGACGGAAGAAATCTGCCGGTGTGTGTTTGATGGAAACGAATAGATGTGGGCTGTGATAGCTGGCAAAGACAGCAGTATAACGTTCTGGTGACCAGAGCAGATCACCCACCTCGCCAATACCCAGCGTCCATGTGCGCACAATCAGTTGTCGATCAAACGTTGTACATACCGCCAGCAACGTATCAATCAAACGTCGAACGGTCGCTACATTGTGATAGAGCAGATGACCGCTATACCCACCATGATCATGCGCGCCACCGGTTTCACCGATCCGGATAATTACGCCGGACACCATCGGTAAAGCCGTAAACAGGTCAATCAGCGCATTGCGGTTTAGCTCGTACAACAACGGATTGTCAGCCGATAGCCGTCCAACAACCTGCCGAAGCTCCGAAGTCAGCCATTGCATATCACTTGTCACGTAGACCTGCATACCTCGTGCGGCGGCATCGACAAGCAATGGCATGATCTCCGTGCGATACGCCAGTGCACGTAAGCGATAAGGGCTATCAGGTTCGTAATACTGATGAGGTGCCTGATCAAAGGTTACCAGGTGCGCCAGGTTATCGATTGCAATCCCGGTATAACCCTGATCTTGCACCAATGCCAGATAACGCCTGGCCCGCTCTATGCCTTGACGAAAGCGCACTCTATCAAGATACGGCGGGTCAGGTCTATCGAGTTGATGAAACGGAAACGAAGACCAGTTTCTCACCGGTGCAGACTGGTCAACGAACGGGCCATTGATGTCGGCAAGACGGAGCAAGAGTGTCATTGGAAGCACCCCATTCGTTACTATCGAGCATTTGTTAAGAGAATATTATATCTTGTTGAAGGAAACGTTCAATGAGGTTAAGATTAATTTACCGATAGAATTACCTTACCGAAGAGAAAAAAGGGAGAGGAGTGAAGAGATCGGGTAATAAATTGAATTATGCCGGCTTAAACTACCGAATCAATGTACGTATCTAGTGGTTAGTACAGGTGTGCGCCTATCGCCTGTCTTTGGCGTCTTTGGCAAGGACGGGTTTCCAACCCCAGACACTCCTGCGCGCATCCGGCGCATAGCCACGGTGCGCGCTCATACTTTCCCGTCACCGCCGCATAATGGGTGGCTATCTACCAGCCGAGAAGTCAACGCCCGAGTGCAGCAAGCCCTGAACCCTGTTTCTACTCACCAAATTGCCGTGAACGTGGTACCGGAATGTACTCAACCGATGGTCGCCGCTGTGCAGTCTGTGGGTAAAGTGCCATTATCTGATAGATCTCTTCCGGCATCGCGGTACTGATCGGCAAACCCAACTCACGCGCTTCGCTCACCGTTATCGGATAGTCATGCGTCCATACACCGCTGGCCAGCGTATGAGCCACTTCTTCAGCCCGTTCAACCGGCATTTTGTCACTCAAAAGCTCACAAACAGTGCGCTTAACCTGACGGATCGCCTTTTCAGCAATATCGGCCATCATCAACGTTTCATCATCAATCTCGCTCAGAGGTTTACGTTCAAGAACACGCAAAATCGAGGCCGCCGGATGCTGACCCAACTGGGGATCAACCGGTCCCAAAACTGCATTTTCGTCCATCACGATTTCATCGCGGCTAGCGCAATGAGCGTACCACCCGACATTGCATAGTGTGGGACAAAGACAGTTACCTGCGCCGAATGTCTGATCAGTGCACGTGCAATCTGCTCGGCAGCGAGTACCAGGCCACCAGGGGTATGCAGAATGAGGTCAATCGGAATATCGCGGTCGGTCATTTTAATCGTCCGCAGAACGGCCTCTGAATCTTCGATATTGATATACCGTACCAATGGAAAACCGAGCAGACTCATCGTTTCCTGGCGATGGATCAGCGCAATGACCCGGCTCTTACGTTTGCGCTCTAACTGTTCAAGCAGTCGCTGGCGAGCAGCGTCGAGCATACGCTGGCGAAGTACCGGTTGTAGCGATGAGATGATAAAAAAAGCCACAATAACGAGAAAAAGTCCATATGTCACCCCTCAGCAAATCGTTACCATGGATAATATTCGTCAACGTAGTAACGCCGCCAGTGGCGTCGTTGGCGGAAGAATGGCGCTAGGATCAAACCGGCGACAAAACCACCGATATGTGCCCACCAGGCTACACCACCCATTGCCTGCACGTTAACCATAATCGAGAAGAGACCGTTTGCTAGTTGCGAGAGAAACCAGAGCCCAAGATAGACGACGGCTGGCACCTCCACGAGCCATGGTAAAAAGGAGATGGGAACTAACGTGATCACACGTGCACTAGGAAAAAACAGCAGGTACGCAGCCAGGACACCACTCAACGCACCACTGGCGCCGACAGTTGGAATTGGCGAAGTTGGATTAAACATGACGTGGACGAGCGCGGCTGCTATGCCACAGATCAGGTAAAACAAGAAGTAACGTTGACTTCCCATCCGATCTTCGACGTTGTCGCCAAAGATGTAGAGCGCCAACATATTGCTGAAGAGGTGAAACCAACCACCGTGCATGAACATCGAGGTAAAGATCGTGATCAACTCAGCCGGATCGGTCGGATTCGCGAGGAATCGCGCCGGTACCAGCGCAAGTGCCGCAATCCATGCTTCGGTCAAACGATCATCACCGGCCATTACGAGAAAGACGACCACATTTGCCGCCAACAACGCCCAGTTCACCATCGGAAATGAGCGCGAGGGGATAGTGTCTTTCAGTGGCAGCATAGTGTTCCTTTCTTAGGTAGAAATGAGCACGGGCATATTCTACTATACCTTCTGGCGATAGTCGTAATGTGGCTTGGTTCGTATGGGAAGGGTTTTCAAAGCCTGATCAAAAACCCAGACTTCTGATAAGGTTCATTCCGTGCCCATTGTACCATCACGTAAATGCTATTCGTGCACTATGCCTACGCTATCGTCACGTATAGGTTTGTCGCATGGTCATGCGCAGATACCGGTACCGGAGCGAGGTAGACGATAGGGGAGAAAAAAGTTCTTCCTTTACCCTCGATCCCATTGATACGGTTGGAGATTAGGACGGTATCGGAACAATGACTCTGCGTATCACGTCGGGTTGTATGCGCAGAATGCTAGCACGTCTCGGTGAGCGAACGTGATAATGTATGGGGAAAGAGCGGTGATTGACAAAGGCGGGTTCTCAGCTCGTTCGTAGCACACCGGGAGGCTTGCCTCTATCTGTTCTCCCAGTGTTCTGCGGCTGACCTACTGTCAATCGTCAGGCGCACCGGTAGGGCTACGGCGATGCTAAGCCCCGTATGTGATGCCGTCAACACCAGAATCAATTACCAGCGTATCTCATCAGGCCAGCTTCGGCGACTTCAGTGCGTTCCTGCCATAGCAGTTGCTGAAGTGCAAAGCTGGCGTGAAATTTATGTGATGGGTCTCATCTGTCATACAGTGAGGATTAGCAGATAGCTCTTGCTCAATCTTCATAACCTCGAATAAGGGCAAGCATAGTATTTCAAAACCTCTGAAAGAAGGACGGTATTGTAGCTGTAAACATCATGAAGATACAGAAAAATATAAACCCAAATACAATGCCGACTAGCAGTAGGGCGAAAGTTCGTTTAAAAAGAAAGACAACCATTGAGTCAAACCGCATATTAATATCTTCAACCTTTACCCGAGTTATCGATTGTGGGGATTGACGTAGCGCTTCCTGAAGTTGTGCAAATTGTTCGTTCAGTGAACGAAGTAATAGTAATTGCTCTTGTTGTGTTTGGTAAATATTGTTCAGAAGTACAATCTGATCCTGCAACATATCCACCGGATCTTTTGGCGAGGGTCGTGATTTCAGAGATGTCATGGGTAGTATCCTCCAATTTATCATCTTTCTCTGACTGAAAGTGCTGCTAAGCATTTATGAGTCCACTGCAAAAACTTACTACGGAGCACACAGAGCACGCAGAGCGTCTAAGATTTATGAATGAAAGGATAATTTTTGACCATTGGGCACATGGAAGAAAAATGTTCACAACCCTATGTTCAATGAACGATAAAAGTATCTTTAGTCTCTGTGATCTCCGTGGTCTCTGTGGTGAGAAGATCACCTTTTTGCAGTGAAGTCATTCATCTATTTCCCACACGAGAAAGTTGGTGATACGTCTGAACCAGGCTATCCTACCGCCGAATCAGCCCAAAAGCCGACCAAATTGCCGGATGCAACCACTCCGGTTCGCGGAGGAGTGCCTGTTGGGTCTGGCGCAGCGCGACTGCAATTTCCTGTTCGTTGTTAAATGTCTGGTAAAACCGTGTCATAAACCCGGCAGCCAGTTCGTCGTTGACCGGCCACAGGCTAACCAGTAAGCGACGCGCACCGGCAATAAGAAATGCCGATTGGAATGCAATCAATGCTCCACCACTCTCCATTCCGTAAGCCGTGGTGCAGCCGTTGAGCGTAACCAGGTCAGTACCGGTCAGATTAAGACGGTAACATTCCTCGATGGTAAAGATGCGGTCGGCCAGATGTAAGCCAGCAAAGATAGTAGGCTCATCATCGAAGACCGTATGGGCGCTGAGGTGAACAATTCGCGGTGGTGGTGTTTGCTGGTGCAGAGCATCAAGTGCGGCTGGATCATCGATGTAGACCCGACATTCCGGCAAAATGTTCGCAATCGCGGTAATTTCTGTTGAAACTGCCGTCAACGTTCCTTCAGCCGAGGCACCAATCGCGAGGGCTGGACCTGATGGGCCGGTAGGCGCCGGAATGGCAAGAAGCGAACCGGTCGGAATCTGCTCAATAGTATATCGCTCGATCAGATAGTTGCTACCATCCCAAAGGGCGGCGAACGGTGCCAAATGAAACGGTGGACAGGGAGCAATCAGGAGTTTCCCTTCACTGGGTAATCCTAGTAATGGTGCGATCAATGCCTGATAGAGTCGTTTGAGAAGTACCTGTACATCTCGGGTAAACACCTGGCCGCGCTGTTGCTGTTGCTCACGACTCAAGCGCAGGAAGCTCACGTTTTTTAGTTCTAACCGCTGTAACAATTCACTGATGTCACTTGCAAGACCCAAAGAGGTAACCGTGCAATTGCCATCACGAGTGACACAAAACGCATACAGTTCATCACCAAAACAGACATACTCGATGAGGCAATCGGCGTCGAACCGTGCCTGTACTGTCTGCCAACTATGAGCGGCAGGGAATGAACTATAATTACGTTGATTGAGGAGATCGCGCCGTGCGTGGTATGTCTCCTCTTCTAACTTCCGGAGCTGATCGCGAAGCGCTGCAATCTTTTCTACACTCTCGCCATGGCGTTGTTTCTGCTCCAGCTCCCACCGCAGCTTCGCAATCTGCTTATGCATGGATTCCAGCGCCGGATCGATCTGGACTTGCCCACCATGGCGTTGAATCAGATCGATCAGTGTACCTCCTTTCCACCGCCAGACGGTCTGCAAGGCGGCGTAGACCTGTTTGGTTTGTAGTTCAAGCTGCGCCAGCAACGGTAAAGCATCGTTGCGGCGGGCCTGAAACTCAGCGACAAGTTCGGCCACACTCAAATCGGCGCGCATAAGGTCATCGATCTGCGCTGCTTCGGCCAAATGCTGAATCGCCTGTTCAGGATGATCGGCCGCCAATCTGTTACCAAGTGCAACCAATGCTTCGCGCTGTAACCAGATATGTGAGATTTCACGACTCTGTTCGAGGGCTGTTGTAAATACGGTACGCGCCGTCTCATAATCACCCTGCATCTGGCGCAATTCCCCGACCACGAGCAGATGGCGAATATTGAGCGGGAGCGGTGCATCGGCTTCCCATTCGCCGCTGAGCAGCGATTCTGCCTGCGCAACGTTGCCCGTTGTTAACGCAAATTGTGCCTGTTCAAGAATGGTTTCATTACGCCAGACAGGCAGATTCAATCGGGTGAACGTATGATACGCCTGCGTCAACATCGTCGGCAATTCAGGATCGGCTGGGTTCAAAGCCCGACGAACCGCGGCGCCTGCCAGAAGAGACTGCGCAGCATATTGTTCCAATTTTTCACTGACGAACATCTGGTATGCCCGATGATAGGTGTTGCGGGCTTCACGTAATGCGCCCAGTCGTCTGAGCAGGTCGGCTTCGTAGAGCAGAACGGAAGCCTCGTCCATTGTCACACCCTGGACGACAAATCCGTTACGGGCACGACGAAAACATTGCAGTGCCATCGACAGATTACCGGTGACGCTGTAATAATCACCCAGATTTAAATCGATACGAGCGATAGTGAGGGAGGGTTTGGATGGAAGCTGCTCCAGCGTGGCCCGTGCCGTCAGCAGTAAAGGTTCGCATTCGTTCAACTGTCCGGTTGCTGCCAAGGTAAAGGCTTGATTAACTTGAAGCTCAGCCCATTCATCTTGCATACCGTACTGTTGGGCCAGTGCACTCGTCTCGGCGTTGACAGTCAAGGCTTCTTGATACCGTCCAAGCTCGTAGAGCAGGAGTCCATAGTTCTTCAAGAATATCACTCGATATCGTACAGGCCCATGATCGTGCTGAAGGAATTGGCGAGCTTGTTCAGCAAAAGTGAGCGCTTCCTCAAAACGACCAAGTGTGCTGTAGACGAAGATCAGATTACTTGAAATGCGGGCTATCGCTTCGGAGTCTGCGCTACGCTCGTAAATGGCCAGTGCTTCGCAATAACAACGGACAGCCTCTTCAGGTTGGCGGTATGCAGCCCAATTCCCTCGTGTCCAGAGGGCTAGCGCTCGTGCGGCCGAATCGCCAGGGAGCTGGTCGGCAACTTTTAGGGCTGCACGAGTGATCCGCTCTGCCAAGTCCGTTTCCGACTTAATCAGGTGATCACTTCGCCGTTTGAGCGCTGCAATCAGTGCTAGCGATAGCGCCTCAGTATGGACAGCAAACCACATCGGCCATTCGGTCTCTGGCGTGCGCAAGAGTTCATCGGCGAGTTGTTCGACGTTCATTGCAGCAACCTTTCTATTACCTGGAGGCGTGGTCCTCTGGCCGTCTTCCTGGGAGCGCGGGCCTCTGGCCCGCATCCTGATGTGAACGCAATGATACGGTAACGATTACCTGGAAACGAGGGCCTTTGGCCGTCTTCCTGGGAGCGCGGGCCTCTGGCCCGCATCCTGATGTGAAAGCGTGGAACTTCCGATAGTAGTATTTCGCCATCGCAGAGAGGATGCGGTTAACGGTATTGATCGACCGCAACATGGATACTCTTCGTCACCCCCGCAGCGATAGTACCGACACCACATCGTCCGGATCCCAGCACCACTAACGCAGAGCACTATTACCAACAGCGGGATGTTTTCAGATAGGCTAATCTATACCGATCTTCAGCGAACGGATCACAATCTCCTTTTCAGGTGTATAAACCGTGATGCGATAGGTTCCCGGTGAGAGATCGCGCAAGATAAAGGTGCCATCCTCTTCCAGCTCTGCCGTAATCGGCTCCTTATCACCACACGTTGCCCAAACCTGCTCAATTGGCTGATCGGATGGCGAACCATCAGGCATTCGCAATTCACCAACAATAGTCCAGCGTGGGATACCCTGCACGGTTCGTCGTGTGTTGAGGGTCAAAAGCACCTCAGAGGCCGCGTAGATAAGCGCCTGTCCCCGCAACTGCAAGGCCAGCGCCGGTTGCAAGATCGCCTCAACCATCTGTCGTACCCGTGTGAGGGTTGATGGTTCGATCAAGGGTGTCTCGTCCATGACGCGGAGGAGTTCAAGCTCTTCCTGACAAAAGCGACAGGTCTCGACGTGGTGGTGAATAACCAGATGTTGGGTTGATTCCAGTTGGCGATGATAATAGGCATACAAGCTATCAACATCAGGGCAGTGCAACCGGTATAAACTTGCTTCAATCGCCGCTATTTCTGCCGCCAGGACCTGAGCCTTCCTGACGCAGTCAGGATTAGCTTCAACGACCAACCGTTGCTCTGCTGAAAGCAGGCCGGCTGCATAGTTAAGCAGTGTCTCTTCATCAAATGTGCAGGGAGTATCCATAAGCCGCCCTCTCCTTGTTTCAGGATCTGTCTCTAATTCTATTTTAAGAGACTCAGGCCCCTGCGGTTTTTGGCGGCGATGTTCGTCTTCTTCTATCGCTGAACGACGATGATCAGATTGATCCGAGAGTCCCGCGATGTCGCGGATCACTGGATCGTTACGTAAACGACGGATCGCATTCTGCCTGATCTGATAGATTCGATCAACATTAGGGAAACGTTCCGGAAAAAGATTCAGAATCTCTTGTGGTGGATAGCCCTTTAGATAGATATATTCAATAACAATCAACTCATCCTCAGACAGTACCTTCTCTAATCGTTGAGCAAGTGCGATTCTTGTCTCAGGATCGGATAGCTCGTTTGAACGATCAGGATATTGTGTATTATCTGCAGGCTGTTCACGCTCTTTACGCTTACGCCGACGCAGACTAAGTATCGAACGCTCGGCACACTTCTTCAGGTATGCTAGGGGCTTCCCCAGATCGTCGCCCTGTAAGAGATGGACTTGACGGGCAACGCCTTTTTTCAACTTGAGCCAGGCGTCATCGGCAACTTCTGTTTTATCATTCTCGTCAATCAGATCGGGAAACCTGATACACACTCGTTGAATCCATTGACGGATGAGTGGCTGAAAGATTTCGGTAATGTGAATCCAGGCATCTTGATACCCGGCAAAGGCTCTGCGAAAAAGTTCCATGCAACACGGTGATGATCGTTCACTAGACTCACTAAATGCCCGACGTTCACGGCCACAACAGCGGGCGAGGTCGGCAAGGGGAAGAATTGATTCTGGCATGTGACAGCCTCACTGACGTAGTGGCAATAAGCTACCGTTCCGACTGAGAACAGTCTCTTGTGATACACAAGCGCGATCGTATCAGGATTTGGTTTTGATTCCGGTTGTTTCAATTGTAGCATGAACGAAGTGTGGTATCATTACCAGAAACGCTCTCAAGTCGGTCTACATCAGTTGCTTGTTCCATGACAAATTTTTTATCTTGCGCTCCCATGCTAGAGATGTAAAGGGGTAAGAAAGAGACGCTCACGGACTGTGCCTTACGAAGAACCGCTCTGAAATGGTTGGCAAGCCATGTTTTAGAGAGCAATACCTGCACTAGTAATCATCACTTTCGTAGGAGAAGAACAAATTGACCGGCGTGCTGTTGCCATTTTTCACCAGACAGGATGCTAATATAGCAACAGAGCATCAACGCATCTAAGCGCAACAGGAGCCATTATGAGTAAGGGTCGCGGATTATCACGAGCCGAGCGCTTAAACGAAATGAAGCGGCTATATGTGCAACGTGCCTTCAGCGATATCGAGATGGCCGAGCGACTTGGCATTGATCGCTCTACTGCCTACCGCGACCGCATTGCGCTGGAACAGGAATATCCCTTTATCGAAGAGGAACCGAGTCGCTATCGCATTGATCGAACCCGGTTAATTTCAGAGGTTCGGCTTAATCCTTACGAGGCGCTCTTCCTGTACTTACCGGCCCGCCGTATGCTGCGCCAGACCCATGTAGCTAACCTGCATGTCGTCCATGCAGTCGAGAAACTGGCTGCGTGTCTCCAACAGCCGATGACTGAGCGGCTGCTGCAACTGACAACTGCTGTGCTCAAGCAGCAAAAACAGCCACAACGGTTGAGCATTCTCGAACAGATCACGATGGCGTGGCTGAGGCAGAAGAAGGCGCGTATCACCTACCGTGCGTTGCGCGCCCGCCGACCACTTATTCATACGATTAGCCCGTACCTCATCGAGCCGGCGCTTTGGAGTGATAGCGTGTATGTGATTGCCTATAGTGATGTTGCACGTGACATTGTACCCTTCAAATTAGAGCGGATTGAAGATGTAGTAACAACGTTAGAGACCTTTGAAATTCCCGAAGATTTCGATGAACAACAACTCCTCCGCCATACCTGGGGTATTTGGTTCGGTGACGATGAACCGGTTACGGTGCGCTTGCGCTTCAAACCCGGCGAGGCTACACAACGGGTGAAAGAGACTATCTGGCATCCCTCACAACAGATTACCCTCTTGGAAGATGGCGGCTGTGAATGGCAGGCTCAGGTTGCCGATTGGCGTGAGATGGTACCCTGGGTGCGTGGTTGGGGAGCAGCAGTAGAGGTGCTCGAGCCGGTAGAGTTCCGCGAGACGCTGATAGGGGAATCACGCGCACTAGCCGAACGGTACGGTTGGCATGTATCATCTGCACCATCCACGACTGGCGAATCAACCACCTTGCGTGACTTTTTCGGAGGTTAGATCGATGCAACTATACCCTTACCAGCAACGGGTTAAAGACCTCATTCTGAACGGTAAGTCTGTTGTCTTACAGGCACCAACCGGGTCAGGTAAAACACGGGCGGCGTTGGCACCGTTTATTGAAGGATTTTTTGATCGGCCTGCCACCGCACCGCGCAAATGTGTTTACGTTACTCCGATGCGCGTCCTCGCGAATCAGTTTTATGCCGAATATCATCAGCTTGCCGCGAGCTATTACCGACGTCACGGCAAATCGCTCGATGTCCGGATTCAAACCGGTGAACAGCCAGATGATCGACAATTTGAAGGTAATCTTATCTTCTGTACCGTCGATCAGTTTCTCAGTAGCTATCTCATGATGCCCTACAGTTTGCCGTATCGGCTGGCGAATGTGAATGCCGGCGCATTTGCCGGTGCCTACCTGGTCTTCGACGAGTTTCATCTGTTTGATCCAGAAGCAGCGTTGCCGACAATTCTCTACGTTCTGCAACAGCTTAAAGGTCTGGCGCCGGTGATGTTAATGACGGCGACATTCAGTGGGGATATGCTACAGGCATTAGCTAATCTGCTCCATCCGGCTGAAATCGTAACCCTTTCCGTAGACGAGATAACTGCAATAAACACCCGTGGCAATAAGCCGGCCCGTCAGCGCGTCTGGCAGGTCGCCGATACGCCCCTACAGGCTGCGGCAGTGCTGGCTGCTCATCGCCACGCTTCAATGGTCATCTGTAACACGGTGCGGCGAGCGCGTGAGCTATATCTCGACCTGAAACAGCAAGCTCCGGAAGGCACCGAGATTATTTTGCTGCACAGTCAATTTTTACCGTCGGATCGGCGCCGGATTGAAGAGAGGCTGCGGAAGCACCTTGGGATTGGAGCACCCCGTGAACAAGCCAATCTGATTGTTGTGGCAACCCAGGTGGTTGAAGTTGGGGTTGATATTTCAGTTGAGATTCTCCACACTGAGCTGGCGCCACCGGCCAGTCTGATCCAGCGGGCCGGTCGTTGTGCGCGTTATCCAGGAGAGACCGGCACCGTTATCGTGTATCCGGTTGACAGGTACGCACCCTATGCCTTCAAGGACAACGATTTGCTGAAAAAAGAGATGGATTTGACCCTTGATTGGCTGAAGTCCAAACAGGGTCAGGTGCTCGATTTTACCGATGAACAGGCATTGGTGAATGCGGTCAGTACGCCGCGTGATCGGCAGATGATCACGAATATCCAGGCTGACAGGCAGAATCGGCAGAACAATATTCATCGTTGTCTCGAAGGTTTCCGCGAAGGAGCTTCGCGATTGCTGGTGCGCGATGTTGACAGTCGAACGCTGTTGATCCACCACGATCCGGACCAGTTACTGGCCTCACCTTATGACGCTGTTGGGCTAAACATTCCGCTCTATTCGCTGCGGAGTATGGTCAAAGAATGGTTGCAGCGACCGGTTGATGTACCATGGCGTGTGCGTCGGCTTGATGAAAGTGAGGCGGGTGATCGGTTAGAGAACAATCGGCCTCTCTACCGCTGGGTTGATATCCAGGATAGTCGTGATCTGGAAGCAGCCGCGCTGATCGTCGTTCATCCGGCGCTGGCCGGTTACTCAGAACAGGAAGGCTTCTTACCCAACATCGGTCATTTGCCGTTTCTATCAACACTGCCACCTGCTACCACATTGATTGAGCGCACCACTTTTGGGTTGCAAGTCGAACCATACCGCGATCACATTCAACGAGTACTGCAAGCCTTTACAGACCTGGTGCTCTCCGAACTTCATTTTGCCGCCAATGCCCTCGAACGAGTCGCTGGTTGGCAGCGGGGAAGTGTGCTGTGTGCGGCCTGGCTAGCCTGCTTATTTCATGATGTCGGGAAACTCTCGGTTGGCTGGCAGCAGTGGGCGCATGCTTATCAGCAGGCAATCGGGCAACCGATTGACCAAAAAGTTGCCCTGGCCCATACGACTTTCGACCGCCAGAATCCAATTCACGCCCAGGCGGAACGACAGGTGTCACAACGCTATCAACGCCCACGTCATGCCGCCGAAGGTGCATTAGCAGTCGCACATATACTGGCCAAGGCGCTTCCTCATCAGGAACTTGTGAAAGCGACATTAACAGCGATTGCCCGGCATCATGCGCCTTTTGTACAGGATTGTCAATCGTTTAAACTGGTAGATAATGCTAAAGATGTTATTAAAGATACGCTACAATTCCTTCCCAAAGATGTCATCTGTCATGCGAATCCAGAAATGCTCTGGCAACACGTAGATAACAGTCAAGTGAGCCAGTTTGCCGATCTGCTTACCAGACCGACCGACCGTTACGGTTGGATTGCCTACTCGTTACTGGCCCGTGCGCTCCGGCGAGCCGATCAGCGCGGGACTGAAATGGGCCATGCACGGGCAACGCCCTGAATGAATGATGGAGTGGTTATGGATTCGTCGATCTATCGCAGTGAGTATTATGTGGAAAAGCGTACCGCTACATTTGCCGATAATCTGGTTGCGTTTGGTGTTGCTTACGTGCTCAACGGGATTGCCGATGGTCGAGCACGAATTACGATTGAGGATTGTGGCCCATATTTTACTGTCATCTGTGATCCACCATTACGTGAAGAATGGGTCGCGCATTGCGGGTTTTTTACAGGTGCTTTTTTGCTCATCACCGTTGATCGCAAGAGTCAACAAAAATTGATCAAAGGCACTCAGATTGCGGTTGAGACGGTAGCAGCGATGCCAGGAATTGCTCCCGATTACGAACAGGCCAAAAATGACAACGACACCTATTGGAACTGGCGACGTAGTGTGGGCGATCAGTGGCAACAGTATCAACCACCAGTCGAACCCCACCCCGATTGGGAACTCTTTCGGGCAATCAATCCAACCGCATTGCAAGCAGCCAACAGTGCAGCGGCTGAATGGTTCCAGGGACAGGTAGCATTTCCAGAGTTACTGAAAACGGTGCTGATCTATACCAGTGCGTTTCCGAACAAAGAAGAGGAGGCCGCGAAACACTGGGCAGCAGTGTGTAAACATCATGGACTGAAACATTCGAAACAGCTCAGCGCCTCTCAATTAATCAACCCGACTCAGGGCAAAGGAACGGCTAATAGTAAAGCAATCTTTGCGAAGCCCGGTAATCTCAGTAATTTCTGGCTTACCGAATACCTGAAGTGGGTTGGCTTGCGCTGGGCTGGCTTCACCCGTCTGATCAAAGATAGCAAGGATCGGAAAATCTATGTGCTGGCGCCCAACCGGCTCGACTGGGAGCATCACCTGGGTATCCGCGAGCAGTTTCGGCGCTTAATGGCTGGTTCAGGTGGCGCAATTCAGCTCGACATCCTGGCTGCGTTACGGTACGTCAAAGCCGTCTTGAATTACGCTGAAGTCAGCCATAATCAGAGCCTACTGGCTCAGGTGTTCGGCACACATCAAGGTGTCAATAGGCTGGTGTATGGGCTTGATAGCGCCTACTACAAGAATCTCGGTCAGTCGGCGGCGGTTATGAACATTGCCCGGATTGGTCTACCGTCCTGGATACAACCACGAGTGCAGAGTGATATTCCACGCTATCAGGCAGTGATCGACGAACAACTACAGATTGTTCGCAATCTCGATGAGAAGCGTGGTGAAGAGTATGAATTACTCCGTAGCTACCGTGATTTTCTCTCCACCAATGAACTTGCTACCTTACTGGCATTTACCGATGCGTATTCTGGCTTTGTTATCCAACGCGACAAGCTCGCACCGCAGTTTACGGTTTATTCTTTGGAGGTTATTATGAGTTCGATTGCCCTACCCTTGAGCAAGATCACCAAATCACGCGGCTTTCGCAATCTGGCCTATGCCATTCGGATGGCAACCGTTGAAGCTCATCGTCGCAGCCTGAAGCGTAATCAGGATAAGTACGAAGTATCGTATGAAGTGCGATATGGACTTGGGCAGGAGCTATTGCGTAAATCAGCGTATCCCAACGAGTTTGTTATCGCGCTAAGCGAGTTTATTCACGATTACAATGCGGAAAATGCCCGCATGCGTGAACGCCTGGAACGTCAGGGTAATCCACAACCACGCGGCGCACGCAGTGACGTTTCGATCCAGGATATTGATGAGTTGCTGGCCTTAATGGATGAGTATCGCGATCCGCAGATGATTGCCAGTCTGTTAGTGGCGTATGGCTATGCCAGTACGTACCAGCGTGATGAAACCTTTGCGTCTGTGAGTGACACTAGCGAGCCGGGAGATCAGATCGATGATAGCAACGAGGTATCGGAAGAGGAATAGTCACATTTGTACGTCTAAGGAGACATTAGTATGAAGCCTGTGTTCAGTCTGTCAATTGCTGCTCGTGCGGTCTTGAACCTCCACTCGTTGAATAACGAAGGTGGTGAGGGGAATCAGATTCAAACGCGGATGGTCAACGTCTTTGCTGATGGTCGTCTGCACAGCGTTAATGCAATCAGTGGTGACATGTTCAAACATATTCAGTCGGAACACCTGCATCGATTGGCGGTGCAGACTGGACTACCCCTCTCAATCGGTGCACGGCTGTTTAATGCCAATCGCATTAACTACGATCTCGACATCGACAAAGGGTTTCTCAACCAACTGAAGGAGGCCAAGAGTAATGCGGCCGAGCTTGACCTCATTCTGCAGCGCTGTGCGGTAACCGATATGGCAGGAGCGTTGATTACCGCCGAGAACCGCTCGTTGCCGCGCAAGAGTGTCGTCGAGTTTGGGTGGGTCGTAGGTGTTCCAGGGAGCGTCAAGACCGACTCATACTTCCACGTTAAATTTGAGAGCGAGCGTGGCGGTGGTAGCGCTGGCGTTGATGAGTCTGGTTCGATTACCGGAAAACAGACTCCCTTCCATCGTCCGGCATCGTCGGGCGTCTATGCAATTGTGGTACAGGTTGAGGCAGCACGGGTTGGCTTCAACGATATTTCGCAACGCTACGCGATTGATGCCGAACAACGGCAGAAGCGTTTACGCGCCTTGCTTGAGAGTGTGCTCTACACCTTCATCGAGCCTGCCGGTGCGATGCGGACGGCGCAAAATCCGCACATTCTTGACGTCAGTGGTGTGATCTCGGTCAGCTCGAATGTTCTTCCGGCGCCCTGCATCTCGCCACTGAAAGACGATTTTGTTGCCGATGTTCAGCGTGTTGCTAAGAGCCTGAACGAACTCCATCCAGGGGCAATTGAGCTGTTTTCATTCGCTTCGCTCGGTGAATTCGCCGAACAGATGAGTCGCCTTATTCAGGAAGCTGAACCGTTTACTCTGCCAGTGGTGCAGGGAGAGTAGCTATGTGGTTGATTGCCGAATACGAAGCTGTCTCACTCTTCTCATTGCGCCCCAGTTCTACGACTGCTTCTGGCGGGAAAACCCTGCTAGTGCCGTCGCCTTTTGCGATCAAGGTGGCGATCTTCGATACCTTGTGTCGGCTCCAACCGTTAAGTACGGTGCAGCGCTACTGGCCTGATATTGCCCGCTTGGAAGTAGCATTACGACCGGCAGCGCACGCGGTTGTCTCAAACGTCTTTCAGCGCGTTCTCCGTCCTAGCCGCAGCAACGCTCAGCCTGGCGATCCTGATTTTGAAGGCTTTTTTCAACGAACAATCGGGTATCGTGAGTACGTTCATCTGGTTGGTACCTTTTCGATTGGGTTGGGCTGGGAAGGTACAGCGCAACGTGATTGGTTATCTACCGCCTTGATCAATATCACCTATCTCGGCAAACGGGGTGGTTTTGTTCAACTGCTACAGGCACCCGAGTATAAGGAAGTCTTACCGCCAGACTTTATTTCGCTCACTCAACCTGGTATGAATTTCCCGCTTGACGGGACTCTCCAGGTCTTAGATGATTGTGATGATAAAGTAAGCTTTGAGAAGGTAAACGTTTACGATCAGGCAAAAAAGTTATCGAAAGATGACCGTCAGCCGCGACATGTCGTGTTGCCCTATCGGTTAAGGCGGTCCTCAAAATCGTTCTCGTGGTACGAACGGATCTAACAACACCTCGTGGGTAATAAACGGAGGGGCACGATGCAACGTGCCCCTCCCACGTCATCCTCCGCTGTCATCCCCCCAACGCATCCAACACTGCTGCTAGCTCGGCAGGGCGTGGTGGGGTAAAGACGACCGATAGCGGTGCTGCCCAGTTCCAGCGGATGATCCCGTTTGCATCGATTACGAAGACACCGGGTAAGGGAACACCCATTGCCGATCCCATCCCGTAGCGGTAGAATACTTCCCATTCGGGGTCGCTCAGAATTGGATATGGCGCACGTAGAACCTCGGCCACGTAGCTGGTCATTTCGAGATCAGTACTGCTAACAACTAACAGATGGGCATTGCGCTGGACGAACAGCTCATAATGCTCCCGCAACGCATCCAGTTGCGGCGTGCAGTGCGGTCAGAAGAAGCGGTCACTCACAATCCGGGTAAGGTTGAGTACAACCGGTCGACCACGCAGCGCGCTGAGGGTGATCGTGCGGCCATATTCCACCCGATCCTCTGGCGGCCCACTAATGAACTGAGCATACGGTAGGGTAAAATCAGGCGCCTCACTGCCAACTGGTGGTACGTTGGCCGGGCCGCGCGGTCTGATGAACTCTTGACGCCATTTGGCCGTCATGGGAATAAAAGGTCTTGCCATAATACCTCCGCAGGAAATAAGCACTTCTTTATGTAGTATACCCCGATTTCCAGGAGATTGAAGACAGGAGATAGCAAATAGCCAGGGTGAAAATCCCTCTTTCACTCGCTGGCAGAAGCGGAATGAGGCCAGATGGTTGGTGAGGAGGTCTAACTCCCCACTTCCTCAAAATCATAATTCCTTTCAAAATCCCACTTGCAATTTCGGAAAGGTGTGTTATAGTAAGCAGGTAAGTCAACGTCGTGTGCTGCAAGACCGGTATCAGAGAACGCTCGTGCATTTGGTCGATCGGCAGTGCTTCATCACTCGAAGCAAGTACGTTGTCGATCGCCGGAGTGACCAATCGATCAAACAAGATCGATGGCGGCAGTACGAGAGGTCTTTGATAGCCGGTTTTTGATATGCCACGACGGTATGTCAAACCAAGTTTCTGTGGAGTATGTGCAATGTTGGTAAAACTGTTCGTCGGGAATTTGCCGTGGAATGTGGGCGATGCTGAGTTGGGTTCGATCTTCGCGCCGCATGGTGAAGTGCAGAGTGCACGGGTCATTAATGACCGTGATACCGGTCGCTCGCGTGGCTTTGGCTTTGTTGAAATTGAAACCAATAACGTCGCCGCTGTCATCCGCGCAACCGACGGTCTTGAGGTGGGTGGACGAAATCTGAGGGTAAACGAGGCGGAAGATAAGCCACGTAACGCTCCTCGTGGTGGTTTTGGTCGCCGTTATTAATCTATAGCGGAACAATAAGCTGAGAGCTGGGGGCTGGTTCTAAATCGGCCCCCAGCTTTTTTGTATCTCCTCTTTATCTTTCCACTGCTGAGAAAGGATGAAAATCGCTTCATTTCTCAGAGCTTGATCAAAAACCCGAATTTCTCATGAGGCTCGTACCGTGCATCTGCGACATTGCGTTTGAGAGCCAACGTCCTTTGCCTCCATCCGCTTCGCGTTCTCTCTGCTGCGCAGGCAACCCCAGGCGATGCGCGGGACGGACGGAGTTCACCTCGCTACTCGTTCCTCCTTCCTCTCCTCATGTGGGAGAGGAAGGAGGCCAGGGGGAAGGTGAGAGAGACCGAAATCGTCATCTCCCTGCGGTGTGACGACGGTCGGTATTACCAGCTCTCCGTGACTATCGTCGTGAATACCTGTAGGGGCGAGGCGTTGCCTCGCATTTCCTTGTGAATCGTCTTCCATCCATCGCCGAGGTGCATCCGTTGCGAGAGGATGACAGATGATTCGGATAGGCTTTAAATTGACTGCTTCAGTCGCTCAACGAGTTCGATGTAGCGGCTCATTGCCTCGGTTGCTGTTACGCCTTTAAGTTTAGCCCATGCATCGTACTTTAACCGTCCGGTCATATCGAGCACACCTGGCCGACTACCCTGCACATCACCAACCGTCGCCTGTTTGTAGAGCGCATACAGTTGTAAAAGGGTTTCGTTGTCGGGACGACGCGGTAATTGCTGCACCTCTTGCGCCGCACGCTCAAAAGCCGCCTGCAGATCACTCATTGCCGGTTCTCCTTACGTTCACACGGATCGTGTTCGTATATCGTACCATAATTTACGAGACGTTTAACGCAATGTGTCAGAACTTGTCTGAAAATCCTCCTACCCAGTGTCCACGTTCTGAGAGGCTGATCGAAAACCCAGCTTTCTCATTGGGCACGTCCCGTA
>Ga0209227_1000875_pt1 | contig 24969 bp, 17 predicted proteins | sample YNPBryantNP2012_FD_185815 | JGI IMG/M metagenome (GOLD analysis project Ga0209227, IMG submission 185815) | Anoxygenic and chlorotrophic microbial mat microbial communities from Yellowstone National Park, USA - YNP Bryant NP 2012 (SPAdes)... ...
CTCTTGCCTCTCCCCTTGGCGGGCGGCCCCTTTCTCAGGACCCCAGCCGCATAGCTGCGGTTGTAACCAGTGAGGGCGCAGAACTCGTCCAGCATGCGGCCCTTTTCCTTCTTGGAGGCCTTCTTGTACCTCTTGGCCACCTCTTGGGTGATCCTCTTCCTGGTCATCAAGTCCAACCTCAACTTTCTCACCCCCCGGTAAATATTTCCTCCGAGGGGATTTTCGGCGCCTTGCTTCGAGTAGATTTTCATTTTGAGGCAACGAATCCGTTTCGTGTAGAAAAATTATGAGTCAATTCGAGGGGTTGAAATGACTATTGTAGAATTAGAAAATGTTAGAGAAGGGAGTGCGGGGGATTGCCCGCGTGTAGAGTGAAAGGAGGTCCCGGTATGCGAAGGTGGTTGACGGTCTCCCTGGCGGCGGCGCTGTGCGTGATGGTGGCATCGCTGACCCTGGCCGGCTGCGGGGAGAGCAAGGACAAGCAGCAGGCCAAGGAGTACATGAACGCGGGTGACGAGAAGTACAGCCAGGCCTCCAAGGTGTTCGCGGAGCTTCAGCAGGTCCAGACCTCGGCCCTCACCGAGTTGAAGGATGCCACCCCGGAGAAAGTGCAGGAGTTCGAGAAGAAGCTGAGCGAACTGGGCGACCAGCTGAACGGCTTTCTCCTGGCGGCCCTGGAGGAGTACGACAAGATCCAGGGACTCAACGACGTCGAGGATTACAAGAACTACGCCCAGAAGATGAAGGACGTCATCTATCAGTACCAGGCGATGATCGAGAAGGGGACCTCGGTCAAGGAGAAGATCGTGAACATGATCCTCTCCGGGCAGCCCATCGACACGGCCGCCATGATGCAGGACCCCGACCTAAAGGCGCTCATGGACATGCAGTCCGAGATCCAGAAGATGGAGAAGGAAGCCAAGGCCTACAAAACCGACAAGAAGCTGGCGGAATAGGATAACCGGGGAAAGGTGGGAGGGCTCCCTGGCGAGCCCTCCTGTTTTCTAGTTGAAAAAGGTCGAGGCCTCCGGGCCGCGAGCAAGGTCCGGTCCAAAGGACGGTGCCTCAAAGTGAAAAGAGGAGGGCTCTCCTGGCGAGCTGCCCTTCGCTTTTGATGAAGGCCGAGATTCACCGGACCGTAAGCGATTCGGCCCAAATCAGCTGGGCTCCTTGGGAAAGTGGGAAAAGAAGGAGGGCCCTCTGGGGGTCCCTCTTTCTTTTCTTTTCCCTGGTCGGGGTGAGAGGATTTGAACCTCCGACCTCGGCGTCCCGAACGCCGCGCGCTGACCAAACTGCGCTACACCCCGATCAGACGGTGACACAGCTTCTTCATAGATTATAGCAGACGGCCTCGCGGGGGACTGCGTTCCTCGGAGGCCGCGGGGGAGCCCCCGGGGCGCCTGGCTCAGGCCAGGCGTTCCTCCGCCAGGGTGATGTGGTCGCTCTCTATCTCGATGAGGGCGGAGAACACCTCCCTGATCCTGTCGTCTATCGCTTTCTCCAGGGCCTCGCGGTAATGCTTCACCGCCCGGTTCTCCCGCCGCACGGAATCCCGCAGATTCTCCTGGTGGGTGGGGAAGGCCTCCTGGGAGAGCTGGTCCCAGTCCGGCTTGGGCACCCCCAGCATCTTGGCGACGGTGGAGGTATGCTCCGCCTCTATCTTGGAGAGGGCTTTGAAGAGCATCTGGCCGTCCACCGTGTCGGCCACCTGCGCCGCCGAGCGGTAAAAGGTGGTGTTGTCTATCTCCAGCTTGAGGGTCTCCTCCAGCAGGGACCTCTCCACCTCGGACATATCCTTCACCGGGTTGTCCACCCACTCGGCCGCCAGGACGATGAATTGGCCGTGCGCCCCGCACCAGGGACAGTTGGGCGGCGGGGATGACCCGATGTAGGGGTCGCCGCATATCCTGCACCGGTATACCTTCATCTTTCACCTCCGCTGGTTCTCTGGGCCGGGCCCGCCCGCCGGGCCCTTCGGCTTCTCCTGTAGAGTATAACAGCGCAGGGTCCATCGTTGATGACCGGGCTCAACCCCGCTGGCATCATTCCACCAAGTGGTTTCCCAACCATGCCGACATGCCCCCGAGGTCTCGCCGGGTGTGCCGGGCCGCTCCCCGGGATGGATGGAGGGAAGTGGACCGCGAAGAAAAAAATGACATAATGTAAGAGCATCGATGGCGGGCTTTTTCCTGGAAGGGGCCGGTCTGAAGGGTTTGTTGACATGCCCCCGGACGTGGAATATGTTAGGGGCGATTAATATAATTAGCGTTGAAAACAGTTTGCGAAGCAAAATTATATTCTCTCGAAGGCGGCGGTGGTTCCGGCGGGAAGAGGTGGTGCCCATGGACGGAAGGATCTTTTCGGGTAAGGTCATCTCCACGATCGGCGTGCTGCTGCTGGCGGCCTCTTTTCTAGGCATCCAGAACGGGACCAGCCGTGCCGCCGCAACCATCGAGGCTCTCAAGGTGGGGCTGGACGTCAACGGTGGCAATATCAAAGGCGGGGACATCATCAATTACACGGTGACCATAACCAACACCGGGGATGTGGCCAGCCTGGACAATCCTGGCGCGGAGTTCGTTGACCCCATCCCTGCAGGATGTCTCTACGTTCCCGGTTCCGCCACCGCCACCCGCGGCAGCGCGACCTTCAATCTTGCCCAGAACCAGGTGGAGTGGAACGGCTCCATGGACCCGGGGGTGGCGAACTCGGTGATCATCAACTATTCGGTGCTGTTGGGATCCCTGGCCAACGGCACCCGTGTCTCCAATCAGGGCACGGTTTACTGGGATGCCGACAACAACCGCACCAACGAGTCCACCGAGCCCACCGATGACCCCGGGACCCCCTTGGTGGATGACGATCCCACCGTCCTGGTGGTTGGGGAGAGCCAGGCGGTACGGACCACCAAGACGGTCACCGACCTCAACGGCGGCTTGCTGGTCCCGGGGGACGAGCTGCAGTATAGCGTGCTCATCTCCAATGCCGCGGCCACTCCCCTGGCTGACAACGCCGGCAACGAGTTCATCGATGCCATCCCCGCCCACACCACCTATGTGGAGGGCTCGGCCTCCGCCACCGCAGGCACCGTCGTCTACGACTCCGCCCAGGGGCGCGTGGAGTGGGACGGCATCGTGCCGGGACCGGGCGCGGTGAGCATCAGCTTCCGGGTGCGGGTGGAGGACGAAACCCCGGACCACACGGTCATCTCCAACCAGGGCACCCACTATTACGATTCGGGCGGGACCGGCTCCAACGACGCCTCGCAGCCCACCGACGACCCCGGCACCACCGCGGCTGACGACCCCACCAGCATCACCGTGAACATCCTGGAGGTGTCCGCGGAGAAAACGGTCACCGACCCCAACGGCGGCGTGCTGATGCCGGGAGAGATCCTGCACTACCGGGTAACCCTTCGCAACGGCGAGGGGTTCTCCCTGCCCGACAACACCGGCAGCGAGTTCGTGGATCCCATCCCCCTCAACACCACCTACGTGGAGGGGTCGGCCGCGGCCACCTCCGGCATCGTCGCCTTCAACGCCGCGCTGGGGCGCATCGAGTGGAACGGGGTGGTCCCGACGGAGGGTAACGTGGAGATTGAATTCGACGTGAGGGTGGACGATGACGCCGCTCCCAACACCCTCATCTCCAACCAGGGCACCCACTTCTTCGACACCGATTCCAACGGGACCAACGACACCGTCCGCCTCACCGATGACCCGGGAAGGCCCGGCACCGTGGATGCCACCGTCATCACCGTGAACCCCACCTCTGTCCAGCGCTGGTATCTCCCTGAGGGCTGCACCGAGGGTGGCTTCGAGACCTGGGTCCTGGTGCAGAACCCCGGGAGCGTCCAGGTCCCGGTGAGTTTGCGCTTCCATACAACCCTGGGTGAGGTCGCCTTCCCCAACCTGCAGAACATGGAGGTGCCCGCTGGGTCCCGCATGAGCTTCCCCGTGCACGAGTACGTGCAGACCTACGATGTCTCCACACTGGTGGAGGCGGTGGGAGAGGTGGTCTGCGAGCGGGCCGTCTATTGGAACGACCGGCAGGGCGGTCATGACTCCATCGGAGCCACTGTCACCGCACCGCTGTGGTACCTGGCCGAGGGCTGCACCGAGGGCGGCTTCGAGACCTGGGTCCTGGTGCAGAACCCCGGGAGCGAGCCAGTGCACGTTGACCTGCTCCTGCAGACCGACGAGGGGGAGCAGGCCTTGCCCGGACTGCAGGGCCAGGAAGTGCCGGCGCGGGGCAGGCGCTCCTTTCCCCTGCACGACTTCATCAGCTCCTGGCACGTCTCCACCCTGGTGAGGATGGTGGAGGAAGGTGCGGGGGTGGTCTGCGAGCGGGCCGTCTACTGGAAGGGGCGCAAGGGCGGGAGCGATTCCATCGGGGCTGCCGTCCCCGCCGCCGCCTGGTATCTCCCCGAGGGCTGCACCGAGGGCGGCTTCGAGACCTGGGTCCTGGTGCAGAACCCAGGGGCCGATCCTGTGCACGTGGACCTCAGGCTGCACACGGAGATGGGGGAACAGCTGCCATCCGGACTGCAGGGCCAGGAGATACCGGCAGGAAGCAGGCGCTCCTTTCCCCTGCACTCCTTCGTGCAGAGCTTCAACGTATCCACCCTGGTGGAATGCCGGGACGGGACGGTGGTCTGCGAGCGGGCCGTCTACTGGAACGGCCGGGAGGGCGGACACGTATCCCTCGGGGCAGCCGCCCCCGCCCCCGACTGGTGCCTGGCCGAGGGCTGCACCGAAGGCGGTTTCCAGACCTGGGTCCTGGTGCAGAACCCCGGGGAAGTCGAGGCTATGGTGAACCTCAAGCTGCAGACCAGCGAGGGCGAGCAGTCACCGCAGCTGCTGCAGGACGTGCGCATCCCCGCTCGCAGCCGGGTATCCTTCCCTCTGCATGCCTTCGTGCGGACCTGGCACGTATCCACCCTGGTGCAATGCACCGTGGGAGCGGTGGTCTGCGAACGCTCGGTCTACTGGGATAACCTCCTGGAGGGGACCTGCAGCATCGGGTTCCCCGGCCCCTGAGGGCGGTGGCGACCTCCCTTTAGGCGCGCCGGCTGGAGCAGATGACCGTCTGCCGGCGGCGCTGGATTAATCCCGATCCCGTGCGCCGGCATAGAGTGGAGCCCGTCCTCTTACGCGGCGTCCTCCCTGCCGGCCTTGCGGGTGGATGAGCAAGCATCCGGCTCGCCTTCGGCCTCGGAAAAACGGCAAGCGGATATACCCTGTCCGTCCAATCCGGGTGTTTACTTTTCTCCCACGACGGATAATAATTCCGTATGAGCGAGATAAAGCGAGGGGGCCGCACTGACCTGAGAGGGGGACGCCGATGAATGTGGGATCGCTGCTGGGGGAGCATGTCCGCGAGCTGGGGGATGCGGGAAACGTCTTCTATTACGAGGGAAGGAAGGTCACCAGCGCGGAGACCCTCGACCGTACCTGCCGGCTGGCCAATGCCCTGGCGGGGCTGGGCATCCGGCCGGGTGAGGTGGTGGCCATCTCCATGGCCAACTCCCTGGACGTCTTCGAGTCTTTCGGGGCCATCTTCGGCGTGGGCGCGGTGGCTCTGCCCGTCCTCTTCCTGCTGACCCCGGAGGAGACCAAGTACATCCTCGCCGACGCCGGGGCGGTGGCGGTGATCACCGATACCTTCCAGCAGGAGAAGATCCTCAAGGCGGTGGAGGACCTCGACCACGTCCGGGAGGTCATCGTGGTGGGCGGCGAGGACACCGGAAGAACCAGGGGCTACGAAGGTCTCCTCCAGCGGTCCTCCTCCCGGTTCGCCCCCCTGGAGCGGGACGGCGAGGACCTGGCCATGATCATGTACACCTCCGGCACCACCGCCCAGCCCAAGGGGGTGATGCTCACCCACCGCAACCTCCTGGAGTCATCGCGCAGCGCCTACATATCCAACGAGACCGACCACGCCACCCGCAGCCTCTTCTGCCTGCCCATGGCCCACATCTACGGAGTGCAGACCATGCTCATCGCCAATCTCATGCGTTACCCCGGGAGTATCGGGGTGCTGATGCGCTGGTTCGACCCGGAGGAGAGCATGCGGCTGATCCAGGAGCACCGCCTGGATCTCTTCCCCGGGGTCCCCACCATCTTCAACCTCATCCTTTACCACCCCGCGCTGGACAAGTACGATCTAAGCTCCCTCAAGGACTGCGTTTCCGGGGCCGCTCCCCTGCCGGCGGAACTATTGCACAACTTCCAGGACCGCTTCGGCATCCGCATCCGCTCCATCTACGGGCTGACCGAGTCCTCGGGCATCGGATCCATGGTCAGGCCCAGCGATCCGGTGCGGGAAGGGACGGTGGGGCGGGCCTACGAGAATTCCGAGCTGGCCATCCTGGATGAGGACGACAACCCCCTGGAGCCGGGGGAGGCGGGAGAGATCTGCATCAGGGGGCCCATGGTGATGAAAGGGTACCTCAACCGCCCCGAGGAGACCGAGCAGGCCTTGCGCGGTGGCTGGCTGCATACCGGGGACGTTGGTTACCTGGACGACGAGGGCTTCCTCTACATCACCGACCGCGTCAAAGACCTCATCATCAAGGGCGGCGAGAACATCATGCCCGCCCAGATCGAGGAGGTCATCTACCGGCACCCCGCGGTCTCCGAATGCGCGGTCATCGGGGTGAGCGACCCTGCCTACGGCGAGGACATCGTGGCCTGCGTGGTGCTAAAGCCGGGCATGCAAGCCACGCCGCAGGAGATCTTGGACTTCGCCTGCCGCCACCTCTCCCGCTTCAAGCAGCCGCGGGAGGTGGTCATCCTGGAGTCCATGCCCCGCAGCTCCATCGGCAAGATACTCAAGCGGGAGCTGAGGAGGACTGTCCGCTACGAGGGTAGCTGATCCGGGGAGGTCGCTTCACCGGTCCGCGGCGCTCCTGGCGCCTTTGGCGCGACCGGCCGGAAAGATTCACTGGCCCCGAGCGCTAACCCTCCGGAGCCGAGATAGGGCGGAGGGCTGGCCTTGCGGCCCGGTCGCGTCCTATATATCCTTTTCCGCATCCGGTTCTCCTTTGAGGGAGCAGGAGGTTGAGCGGTTTCCCGGAGCGGCAGGAGGTGTTCCGCGGAGATGAAGGTGGCCCTGGTCTACCCCGATTATTTCACCACCGGTTGCATCAAGGGGCAGCCGCAGGGACGCATCTATCTGGGTGCCGCTTGGCTCTCCGCCGTTCTCAAGCGGGCGGGGCACGGACTCGCCTTCCTCCATCTGGTGGAGCCGCCGGAAAAGGGGGAGCTGCTCCGGAGGATCGAGGAGGAGCGGCCGGGGCTGGTGGGCTTCTCCTGCACCACTCCCATGTTCTCCAAGGTGAGGAGGATGGCCGCATGGGTCAGGGAGGAGTTGGGACTGCCCACGGTCATCGGCGGCGCGCACGCCACCCTGGATCCGGAGGGATGCCTCTCCGATGGGTGCTTCGATTTCGTCTGCGTGGGGGAGGGAGAGGACGCTTTGCTCGAGCTGGTGCGGGCCCTGGAGGAGGGAAAGAACCCCACCGGCATCGCCAGCATCTGGGGGAGATGGGAAGGTGAGGAGTTCCGCAACCCGGTGCGCCCACTGCTGGAGGACCTTGACCTCTTGCCCTTCCCCGACCGCTCCATCTTCGACCTCTCCCTCATGGCCCCCGATCAACGAGAGCGCATCACCGTGATGGCCTCCCGGGGATGCCCCTTCCGCTGCCACTACTGTTCCAACCACGTGCAGCGCAGTCGCTACCCCAACCGGGGCAGGTATGTCCGTTTCCGCAGCGTGGATAACGTGCTGGAGGAGGTCGAACGGTTGGCTTGCAAGCTGGAGGGCATCGACCACGTCCGTTTCGATGACGACATCCTCACCCTGAGACGGGCTTGGTTCGAGGAGTTCGTGGAGAAATACCCCCGGCGCATCGGACTGCCCTTCATCTGCAACTCCCGCGTGGACCTGCTGGACGAGGAGAAGATCCGCAAACTGGCACGGGCGGGTTGCAAGACCATCTGCATGGGCATCGAGAGCGGGAATCCCTATATCCGGGAGAACATCCTGGGCAGGCGCATGAGCGATGAGCGCATCCTTGAGGCCTTCCACCTCTGCCGGAAGTACGGGATCGGCACCGTTTCGCTGAACATGATGGGATTCCCCCGCGAGGACTTCTCCATGGTCCTGGATACCGTCAAGCTGAACGCGCGGGCCCGGCCGGGGCTCTCCCAGATCACCGTGTTCTTCCCCTTTCCGGGAACGGTTCTCCACGAGATATGCAAGGAAGACGGCCTGCTCCCGGAGGAGGAACTGGACACCCTCTTCACCCGGCGCTCCTCCTTGAACCTTCGGCTTCTGCGACCCGATCAGCTCGAGCTGGTCAGCGAGTACTTCATACCCCTGACCTATGCCTACCACCGCATCTTCGAACTGCCCGCCCCCCTGCGGAAACCGATGGAGAGGGCCCTGGATGCCCTGCTGGCCACCCCCCGCATCGGCCTGGAGCGCAAGCGCGCCTGGGGCAGGCGGTTGCTGCTCAAGACCCCCTGGGAATGGTACATGACCACCAAGTATTGATAAGGGCGGGGTCTGGCCTTGACATTGACAGAGCTCCTTCAAAAGCCCTTCAAAAGGTGCCTGGCGCCAGGACTTCACGGGCATGGCGACTCTGCTGGCGCGGCGTTCTCGGCAAACTTTGGCGAGGGATCTTTCGGCCTCCCACCTCACGCGGCGCGACCCGCTTGATAAACGACTTCGGCGGAGGGAAACTGAGGTGGCATGAAGCCGTCCGGGGGTAAGGAGGTTTACGGCATGGAAGCACTGGAGGCGATAATGACGCGGAGGAGCATCCGCTCCTACAAGCCGGATCCGGTCAGCGCGGAGGACCTGGAGAAGATGCTGCGAGCGGCCATGGCCGCGCCCTCCGCCCGCAACGAGCAGCCCTGGCATTTCGTGGTGGTCCGCGACCCCGCGGTCAAAGACCGCATCCCCGACCATCATCCCTATGCCGCCTGCGTGAGGGAAGCGCCGCTGGCCATCCTGGTCTGCGCGGACCTGGAGAAGGAGTCGTTCCGCGATTACTGGGAGCAGAACTGCGCCGCCGCCGTGGAGAACCTGCTGGTGGCCGCGCGCGCCCTGGGCCTGGGGACGGTCTGGCTGGGGGTGTACCCTCGCCAGGACCGCGTGGCCGGTATGCGCGAGCTGTTCGGTCTTCCCCCTCAGGTGATGCCCTTCTGCGTGGTGCCCGTGGGTTACCCGGCGGAGGAGCCCGGCCCGGTTGACCGCTACCAGCCGTCCCGCGTCCACTTGGACAGGTGGTGAGGGGAGAGGATGCCCCCCGGATGAGCCTCGCCGAAGAACTGCGGGGGGCGATGGGCTTCGACGTCCTCGGCGTGGCCGAGGCCGGCTCTTACGATGCTGAGGCGCCAGCGGGTCACCGTGCCCGCGACTACCTGCCCGGGGCGGCCTCCATCATCGTGGCCGGTTTCCGCCGGCCCCCTCCCTCGGAAAAAGAAAACCTCCTCGCACGGGAAGAGCAAATAGCGGGCTATCTCGGGTCGGTCCGCCAGGCCCGCGAAACGCTCCTGCGCGTGGCATCGTTCCTCGAGGAGCGGGGTCACCGCGCCTACCCCGTCCCCTACCGGGAGCTGCCCCGCTTCATCCAAGAGGGGAGGCGGGAGACCGCCCTGCGGCTGCTCCGCTCTGCCCTGGACCGTCCCCGCGTGCGTCAGCGGGCGGACCGCCTCATGCACGACCGCCTCTCCTATGTCCACCTGGCGGTGAGGGCGGGGCTGGGGGAGGTGGGCCACCACGGGCTTCTGATCAACCCGGATCACGGCCCTGCCTTGCGCCTGATGGCGCTGCTCACCGACGCCGTCCTGGAACCGGTCCGCCCTCCGAAGAGCCGGTTATGCCGTCCCGACCTGTACGGCTATGCCTGCGCCCGCGCCTGCCCCTCGGGGGCGGTGAGAAGCGAGGCCGCGGGGACGGATAAGCTGGCCTGCCTGAGGCATTTCCTCGAGCTGCTATCAGGGGGGGAGGGCTTGCTGGAATGCGGGCGGTGCATGAATGCTTGTCCGGCCGCGCGCTTCCGTTTCCGTGCCCGGGCCGGCGAAAGCCCTCCCTGAGAGGCCCTGGGGTCGGGTTTTTCCGCGTCCTTTTCGGCGCCGTCAGTCGCTTGACAGCTCTCCCCGCCTTCTCGGATGATGGAAAAGAACGGCGGCAAACCGCTCATGGGAGACGGCCCGAGCCGGAGGGGGGTGGAGATGAAAGTAATTGCGCGCTGCCGCTCCTGCGGGGTGCCCCTGGGGGTCTCCCGGAACCACAAGTGGCGGGACAACGGCACCATCGTCTTTGCCCGCGATCCCTCGCACCGCATGGTCCTGCTGGAGACCGAGAACCTGGACGGCATATTCCAAACGCTGGAGAAGATGATGGACAGGCCCATCGAGAAGCAGGTGATCCGGGGGAAGGCCGCCGCCACCCGCCAGTTCCTCAAATTGCTGGTGGGGTGGAGGAGGGGATGGTTGACCTACTTGATTTCCTACCGCCCGGCGCGGGAGTTCATCGCCGACCTCAGCAAGGTGATGGGCTACGGTAGCGTGGAGCTCATGGAGGTCTCGCCTCGCTTCCGGAGGGCGGAGAGGATGACCTTGAGGGTGCGCGATGTTTACAGTCTTCCCCTGGTCTGTGGGGACTTCAAGGGGGCGGCGGAAACGGTGGAGGGAGGGACCAGCGAGGTTGATTACCTGCTGGAGAAGGACGGCTCCTACCGCATAACCGCCTACCGCGTGAGCGAGGAGCCGCCCCCGTCCGAGGAGGATCTCGTGCATTACCCGGACAAGCCGGGGGACATCGGGTGGGAGCGCTGCAACGCCTGCGGCGTCCCGGTAGAGGTAGCTTCGCTGAAATGGGAGTTGGAGAAAGGGACCATCACCGATGGGGCCACCGGGAGACGCATGGCCGTCTTCGGTCCCGCGGGAATCGAGCGGGTTTTTCTGGAGCTGGAGCGGGAGATCGGCAGGCCGGTGGACGACCTGGTCATCGAGGCGCAGCGCCGCCACGCCCTCACCTTCCTGGAGAGCGAGGAGGTCATGGAGGGCCTGGCGAAACTGCGGAAGATACTGGGGCTGCGCGGCCTGGGGTACCTGGAGGACCTGGAGGCAAGCCGGGAAAAGGTCAGCCTGCGCATCGCCAACACCTGCCTCAAGCCCCTCATCATCGGGTTTCTGGAGGCCGCTTTTGAGGCCGCCCTGCAGCGCAAGCCCCAAACCTCTTGGGAGACCACCCCGGACGGCGACCTTCTCATCGAGATGCGCTGAACCCCCAAGGATTGTAATCTCCATCAAGGGACCTCATGGCGCGCAAGGCATGGAGAAAAGAGGAAGGCCGGCGCCGGCGCCGGCCTTCCCGGTCTTAGAGGACCTTACTGGTTGAAGCCTACAGCGTCGTTGCCGCCCATGGTATCGCCGTGGTAGTTGAAGTAAAGTGGCCGCTCCACCAATATGGGTTGGCTGGACTCGATGGCCAGGGAAACGTCGGTATCTGGCGGCACGTAGTCGTTTACGAAGATGGTGCAGCGGGAATGCGCCCCCACTTCCAGCTGCTGCGAAAGGGTGGCCCCATCCTGGAATATGTAAGTGATATTGACGTCCGCAGCGGTGTTGCCTGGGTTGAGCAGGCAGATCCATTCCTCGAAGCCGGGCCGGGTGGTGCCCTCCGCGAAGTAGAAGGTGGTTCCTGGGTCGGAGACGGCCATCACGTTGTGCCCGCCGATGATCAATCCCCGGTAAACAAAGTACATGGGACGCTCGACCGTCAAAAAGGGGTTAGGCACCAAAACTTCAATTTCTACAATCCGCCAATAAGGTCGCCTTCAAAAGGCGCCTGGCACCGATTGAAAGGATTGGAGGTCGGCGTCTGGCTCCGATTTGAGGTCGAGCACGTTTCTAGTTGAGTCAACTGGGAATCTAAACCCACATTTTGGTTGCGCTGACGCGAAGTGCTGTGTCATAATCGAAAAACTTTTATGTGATGCCGCGGCGTCGTCTCAAGGAGGGCAGTGACGGATAGGGCGCTGAAATTCGTTGTGTTTGTGCTTGCCGCCGTTCTGGCATCCATGCTGCTCACCTGCTCATCCTGCAAAGAATCCCAGCTGGAAACGGTCCCACAGGCCGAGTTGCCGTCCGGCGTGACGGATAAGCTGGACCGACTGGTTTCCGCGTTGATGGAACAGAACAACATCCCCGGGGCGATTGCCGGCGTCTGGGTGAACGGGGAAGGCGCCTGGATCAAGGCGGCGGGCATAGCGGACTTGCAGGAGGGTACGGCGGAACAGGCGGACCTTCACTTCCGCATCGGCAGCATCACCAAGACCTTCACGGCCACGGTGATCCTCCAGCTAGTTGACGAGGGGAAACTGAGCCTGGGCGACAAGCTCGAGGAGTACGTCGGGGGCTTCAAGTACGGTGACCAGATAACCATCCTGCAGCTGTGCAACAACACCAGCGGCATCTTCAACTACGGCGATGCTCCCGGGCTGGTGGAGGAGAACGTATCGCACCCGCAGCGCCACTGGAGCCCGGAGGAGCTGATCGACCTGGCCAGTTCGGGGGAGCCGAGCTTCCCGCCGGGCACCGGCTGGAAGTACAGCAACAGCAACTTCCTCCTTTTGGGGGTAATCATCGAGCAGGTCACCGGTAACGACCTGGGCAGCGAGATAGAGGCCAGGATAACCCAACCCCTCGGGCTTGACTCCACCTTCCTCCCCGCCGACTGCGAGTTCGGGGGCCCCCACAGCCACGGTTACGTGCAGTGGGACGGCAGGTGGGGAAAGACGGAGCCGGCTGGGCTGGACGACGTCACCTACTGGGACCCGTCGCACGCCTGGGCCGCTGGGGGCATGATCTCCACCCTGGAAGATTTGCGCGTGTGGGCGAAGGCGCTGGCCACGGGAGAGCTGCTCAGCGAGGAGATGCAGAGGGAGCGCCTGGCCTGGGTACAGATGCCCGGCGGCGAATCGCTCGATATGAAATACGGCATGGGCATCTTCAGCATGGGAGGCCTGATCGGGCACGACGGCATGCTCTGGGGGTACAACACGGGCATGTACTACTATCCCGAGCATGACGCCACCATAGTCGTTTTCTTCAACCGGGCCATGGATCAGAAGGACGGGGAGTGGGTCGCCTACGACATACCTTTCACCATGGCTGCGGCCTCCATCCTTTTCCCCGGGGAGATGCCCTGGGACACCCAGGTCAATGACCGGTGATCGCCAACCCCCAACCTTCAATCGGGGTCAGTCACCAAAACTTCAATCTTTCCCTCGATCGGGGCCATTAACAACAACGACAATTCCTTACGATCGGCACCGTTCCCCACGACCGATTTGATATAATTCTTCCTTGTTTCGGCCTTTTCTGAACTGGGAGGAGCGCAAGGAAACCGTGGTTTTCAGACGATGGGGGATGAGAGGATGACCGAAGAGAAGAAGAAGTACGTCTACGATTTCTCCGAAGGCCGCAGCGGGATGAAGGCGCTGCTGGGAGGCAAGGGAGCCAACCTGGCGGAGATGACCGGCTTGGGCTTGCCGGTGCCCCCGGGGTTCACCATCACCACCGAGGCCTGCCGCTATTACTCCGCCCACGGCGAGTACCCTCCGGGTTTGAAGGAGGAGATCGACGAGCACCTGGCCCGCCTGGAGGAGAAGATGGGCAAGAAGCTGGGGGACGACAACGACCCTCTGCTGGTCTCGGTGCGTTCCGGCGCGGCCATCTCCATGCCGGGGATGATGGACACCGTTCTCAACCTGGGCCTCAACGACCGCTCGGTGCAGGGGCTCATCCGCCAGACCGGGGATGCCCGCTTCGCCTACGACGCCTACCGCCGCTTCATCCAGATGTTCGCCAGCATCGTCATGGAGGTGGACCGCGAGCACTTCGAGCACGCCCTCTCCGAACTGAAGGAAGCCCGCAAGGTCCAGCAGGACGTGGAGCTCACCGACAAGGACTGGCAGGAACTGGTAAAGCGCTATAAGGCCATCGTGCGCCGGGAGACCGGGCGCGACTTCCCCTCCCGTCCGCGCGAGCAGCTGGACCTGGCCATCAAGGCGGTGTTCCGCTCCTGGATGAACCCCCGGGCCATCGTCTACCGCCGGACCTATGACATCCCCGACGACCTGGGCACCGCCGTCAACGTCCAGTCGATGGTCTTCGGGAACAAGGGAGACGACTCCGCCACCGGCGTCTGCTTCACCCGCGACCCCAACACCGGCGAGAACAGGAAGTTCGGCGAGTACCTGACCAATGCCCAGGGAGAGGACGTGGTGGCGGGCATCCGCACCCCCAAGGGGCTGGAGGAGATGAAGAAGGAGCACCCCGCCCTCTACAAGGAACTCACCGGCATCATGGACAAGCTGGAGAGCCACTACCGTGACATGCAGGACATCGAGTTCACCATGGAGCAGGGCAAGCTCTATATGCTGCAGACCCGCACCGGCAAACGGTCCGCCGCCGCCGCCGTGCGCATCGCGGTGGACATGGTGAAAGAGGGACTCATCAGCAAAGAGGAAGCGGTGGCGCGGGTTCAGCCGGCGCAGCTGGACCAGCTCCTTCATCCCCGGCTCGACCCGGGAGCCAGGTACGAGGTTGCGGCCACCGGACTGCCCGCCTCCCCCGGGGCCGCGGTGGGGGCGGTGGTCTTCGATGCGGATACCGCCCGGGAGCGCGGGGAGCGCGGCGAGAAGGTCATCCTGGTGCGCTGGGAAACCACCCCCGACGACATGCACGGAATCGTCAAGGCCCAGGGCATCCTCACCAGCCGAGGCGGTATGACCAGCCATGCCGCAGTGGTGGCCAGGGGCATGGGCAAGCCCTGCGTGTGCGGGGCCGAGGACGTGAGGATCGACCTCGCCTCCCGCTGCTGTGAGGTCAACGGCAAGGTCGTAAGAGAGGGTGATTTCATCACCATCGACGGCACCACCGGCCGCATCATCCTCAAGGCGGAGAAGCTCATCGAGCCCAGCCTGGATGACCCGTATCTCAAGCAGATCCTGACCTGGGCGGACGGCATCCGCCGCCTCAAGGTGCGGACCAACGCCGATACGCCCGAGGACGCCCGGCGGGCTCGCAAGTTCGGGGCCGAGGGCATCGGTCTCTGCCGCATTGAGCACATGCTCATCACCGAGCCGGGTCTCTCCATCATCCGGCGCTTCATCCTGGCGGAGAAGAGGAAGGAACAGGAGGAGGCCCTGGCCGAGCTGCTGCCCCTGCTGCGCGAGGATTTCAAAGGCATCCTCAAGGCCATGAACGGGCTGCCGGTGACCATCCGGCTCCTGGACCCCCCGCTGCACGAGTTCCTTCCCAAGCTGCTGGACCTGCGGATGGAGATGCTGGTCAAGCACATCGAGGGGGACCGCGCCGGTTATGAGGAGCGGGAGCGGCTCTACCGCAAGGTCGAGGAGGAGCACGAGCAGAACCCCATGCTGGGGCTGCGCGGCTGCCGGCTGGGTATCGTCTATCCCGGCGTGACCCAGGTCCAGGTCCGCGCCATCGTCGAGGCCGCCTGCGAGCTGAAGAAACAGGGCAAAGACCCCATCCCCGAGATAATGGTGCCCCTGGTAGCCTTCCGCTCCGAGCTGGCAACGGAGAAGAAGAAGATCATGGCGGAAGCGCGCAAGGTGATGAAAGAGCAGGGCGTGGAGGTCCCCCTGATGGTGGGGACCATGATCGAGCTGCCCCGGGCCGCGCTCATCGCCGGGGAGATAGCGGCGGAGGCGGAGTTCTTCTCCTTCGGCACCAACGACCTCACCCAGACCACCCTGGGATTCAGCCGCGACGATGCCGGCAGGTTCATCCGCTACTACCTGGAAAAGGGCCTTCTGGAGCGGGACCCCTTCGAGAGCCTGGACGTGGAGGGAGTGGGAAGGTTAGTGAGGATGGCGGTGGAGGAAGGACGGGCCCGGCGGCCCCGCCTCAAGCTGGGCATCTGCGGCGAGCACGGGGGAGACCCCCGCAGCATCCACTTCTGCCACCAGGTGGGGCTGGACTACGTGAGCTGCTCGCCCTTCCGGGTGCCGGTGGCCCGGCTGGCGGCCGCCCATGCCCAGCTGGGGAAGGTGGAGGACGCCACCCGGTAAGAGGCCTTTTCCCGAGATTAGAAGGGCGCCCACGCGGGCGCCCTCTTTTCATCGCTTTTTAACGGGGCAACTCGGGGATAAGCGGGGAGGTGCGCGGCTGGAGCGGATCGAGCCGGCGGCGCCCTGTCCCTGCAGATGACCCTGACCGGGAATCACCTCCTCTTAGGATGGGCGAAAAAAGGGGCAGGGGAGAAGGGCTGCCGTCCCTAGCCGCGCGTTCAACTCGCACCCGCAAGGGGCAAGGGGGGCGCGGGAGGAAGGGTCACTGGGCCGTGCTATAATCGACCGCGCGGGGCGGATGGCTGGGTGAGGGCAAGGGTGCAAACCGGCCCCGAATGCCCGGCCGCGACGCCAGGGACGTGAGAACACATCATGCACGAGGAGGGACGGTCCATGTACCTTCTGGCCATCAACGGGAGCCCCCTGAAGAAAGGGAACACCGCCTGGCTGCTGGGCAAGGTCCTCGAGGCGGCGGAGGAGGAGGGAGTGCCCACCCGGATGCTGCACGTCATGGAGGCACTGAAGGGCCAGGAGCGGCCCTACTGCGTGGCTTGCTCCAGCCCTTGCAAGGAGGTATGCCACCAGGGATCGATCTCACTCCGCGAGGCGACTGACCTGCTGGAGGGCTGCGCCGGCCTGGTGCTGGGCAGCCCGGTCTATTTCGGCACGGTCAGCGGACAGCTCAAGTCCTTTTGGGACAAGACCAGGGCGGTACGCAGCCGCCGCTCCCTCACTGGAAAGCCGGGGGCTGCCGTGAGCGTGGGAGCGGCCCGCTTCGGCGGGCAGGAGACCACCTTGCGAGCCCTGCACGACATGATGATCATCCACGGGATGCGCATCGTCGGTGACGGCACCCCGGAGGAAGATGCCGGGCACCACGGCGTCTGCGCCCAGCGTCCGGCGGAGGAGGACCACTTCGCCCTGGAGCGTGCCCGCATCCTGGGCAGGCGCTTGGCTGGGGAGATCAAGAGGGACGCGTCAAGGCGCGGATGAGGCCGGCGGCGTCCGGCAACTCGCTTTGCGCGAGCCCAGGCGGCGCGGTCGCATCGCTTAAGAAGGCGGTGAGGAGATGGGCATCAGGGAGGAGTTAGAGGAGCGGGAGGCCAGCTGGCTGTCCCCGCAAGCCTGCCTCTCCTCTCGCAGCCGCGGCCGCGAGAGGGAGGAGGCGCCCGACCCCATCCGCACCTGCTTCATGCGCGACCGCGATCGCATCATCCACTGCAAGTCCTTCCGGCGGCTCAAGCACAAGACCCAGGTCTTCCTGGCCCCCGAAGGGGATCATTACCGCACCCGCCTGACCCATACCCTGGAGGTGAGCCAGATATCCCGGACCATCGCGCGCGCCTTGCGCCTCAACGAGGACCTCACCGAAGCGGTGGCCCTGGGACACGATCTCGGCCACACCCCCTTCGGGCACATGGGAGAGGAGGCTTTCAAGGACCTGGTGAAACCGCCCTTCCGCCACAACCAGCAGAGCCTGCGGGTGGTGGAGAGGCTCGAGTACGGCGGTAAAGGGCTCAACCTCACCTGGGAGGTGCGGGACGGCATCCTCCACCATACCGGGGAAGGCATGCCTTCCACCCTGGAGGGACGCATCGTGCGCATCGCCGACCGCATCGCCTACGTCAACCACGACCTGGATGACGCTCTGCGGGCGGGGATAATCGGTGCGGAAGACCTCCCTGCCTCCACCCGGGAGCTGCTGGGAGAGCATCACGCCGCGCGCATCAACACCCTGGTCACCGACCTGATCCGGGCCAGCGAGGGATGCGGCGACATCCGCCAGGGGGAGGAAGTGGCCCGGGCCATGGACGAGCTGCGCGATTTCCTCTTCGAGCGGGTGTACATCGGCTCGGTGGCCAAGCAAGAGGAGGACAAGGCCATCGGGGTGCTGCGCCGACTCTTCGAGTATTACCACGAACACCCCGAGGAGATGCCGGAGGAGTTCAAAAGAGGAGAGGACCCCCTGGAGAAAAGGGTCATAGATTACGTGGCCGGCATGACCGACCGCTACGCCCTGCGCCGTTACCAGGAACTCTTCCTACCCGACGTTTGGAGGACGTTGTGATGACCGCCGGCATCCCCCTGCGCGCCTGCCGCGGGGCAGGCCGCGGCTCCTTCTGTCCCACGCGGCCGCCTTTCCCGATCGCCCGGTGGAGGTGAAGGCCGGATGGCGGGCGGGCTGATACGGCAGCAGGACATCGACGAGCTGCGGGAGCGGGCCGACATCGTCGAGGTCATCTCCGATTACGTGCAGCTGAAGAAGGCGGGACGCTACCTCAAGGGCCTATGCCCCTTCCATGACGAGAAGACCCCCTCCTTCCACGTCGACCCCGCCCGGCAGCTCTTCCACTGTTTCGGGTGCGGCGAGGGGGGCAACGTCTACGGCTTTTTGATGAAAAAAGAAGGCCTGGATTTCCGCGAGGCGGTGGAGCGCCTGGCCCAGCGTTACGGGTTCCGCCTCCATTACCAGGGGGTGGACGGGGAGGCGCGTCGCCGGGAGGGGCGCCGGGAGCGCCTGCTGGCCCTGCACCGCCTGGCGGTGGATAGATACACCGCCCAGCTCTACGGCGCGGGGGGGGAACGAGCCCGCCTCTACCTGCGGGAAAGGGGGATGGAGGAGGCGGCCTGGCGCGAGTTCCGTCTGGGATATGCCCCGGACAGGTGGGATTTCCTCTACCGCCTAGCGGTCCAGGGGGGTTTCGAGTCCAGGGAGATAGCCGAGTCGGGCCTGTTCGTGCGGGGCGAGCGCGGTTTCTACGACCGCTTCCGCGGGCGCGTAATCTTCCCCATCGAGGACCTGCGGGGAGAGGTCATCGGCCTGGGGGGGCGGGTCATCGGGCCAGGCGAACCCAAGTACCTCAACTCGCCGGAAACCCCTCTCTACGTAAAGGGCAGGAACCTCTACAACCTCAACAGGGCGCGCCGTGAGATCCTGGGAAAGGGTTTCGCACTCATCGTCGAGGGGTACACCGACGTCATCTTCCTCTGGCAGGCGGGGATACGCAACGTGGTGGCCACGCTGGGCACGGCTCTCGGCGAAGAGCACTTCCGCATCCTCTCGCGTCTCACCGACAGGATCATCCTCGCCTTCGATGCCGATGCGGCCGGTCTGGATGCCAGCTCCAGGAGCCTGGCCTTTCTTGAAAGTTTCAATTTAGACTTGAGAGTTATATTGATACCAGGAGGGATGGATCCCGCTGACTACGTCCGGGAAGCGGGAGAAGAGGGGTTTCAGCAGCTCATCAGGGAAAGCAAGGGCCTGCTGGAGTTCTCCATCGACAAGATCCTGTCCTCGTTCGATCCGAGGGACGTGGACTCGAAGAAGCGCGGGATAAAGAAAAGCATAGATGTCTTGTTGAACTTGAATGCAGAACTGGTGGCCGAGGAGCTCCTGGGAAGGATAGCCGCCTGGGCGGGGTTGGAGCGTGCCAAGGTGGTGGAGTATTACGGGAGGCGCCTCCGGGAGAGAGCCGGAAAAGGAGGCGGAGTAAGCACCACAGCGGTAGGGGGCGTCCTCTCCGGGGAGGAAGCCGCGGCGCGACAGGCCCTGGAGCTCCTCCTGCGCCATCCCTGGATGGTCGACGAGTTCGTCTCCCAGCTGGACGAAGAGCTCTTTCCGGGCCGGGAGCAGGGAGCGCTGGTCAGGGCCCTGCTGGAGATGTACTCGGAGGGCAGGCTGCCCACGGTGGAGGAGGGAGACTCCGAGGAGGAGCGGTCCCGCGTGGTTCACGAGCTCATGGGGCGCCTGGGAGAGGGCGCTGCCCAGAGGGAGGTGGCCTCGCTGGTGATGGGTGGTGAGGCGGAGGAAGAGGAGGGCGCTTCTCCGGAGAAACTCATGGCCAGGATGGACGGGCTCATCAACACCCTCAGGTACTTTCTGCTGACCCGCCGCATCGAAGAGCTGCGCCGGGATTACGAGAGGATGGCCTCTTCCCCCGTCCGCGACCACCAGCGCGAACAGCGCGTATCACAAGAGCTCTTCGAGCTGCAGAGGATGCGGGAGTCCCTGAAGGAGAGACGCTGAGCATCCCGGAGCCCGGGGACCCTCCCCGACGGGCACTCCCGGCTCTCGGGAGATATCTCACCCCCAATACCCCTGATCCACCGAGGGGAAACCCCTAAAGGGGAGGTGGTGATGGTCCGAGTAATAATAAGGTCCAGGCCGGCCGTGGCGGGTGGGGCGGAAAAGGGCTTTTAGGTCCGGGAAAAGAATTATATAATACGTATTCTGGCCGAAAAACATCATGATGAGGTAGAGCGAGAGATGTTCGACGAAAAGGAGATCGACTACGACGAGGTCAAGGAGCTCCTCTCCCGGGGGAAGAGCAGAGGCGTGCTCTCCCAGGAGGAGATCATGGATGCCCTGGACGAACTGGACCTTTCCCCCGAGCACATCGACAGCATCTACGGCCTCATCCACGATCTGGGCATAGAGATCGTGGAAGGCCCCTCGGCGGAGTCCCTGCGCTCCATGGAGCTGGAAGAAGAGGTGGGCGAGGAGGACGAGGAAGAGCGGGACAAGGAGCTGGAGGAGGACCTGGAGCTGGCGCTGCGGGTGCCCACCAACGACCCGGTGCGCATGTACCTCAAGGAGATCGGAAAGGTCCCCCTGCTGACCGCGGCCCAGGAGGTGGAGCTGGCCCGCAAGATAGAGGAGGGTGAGGAGGCCAGCCGCCGCCTGGAGGAAGAGGGCGACAAGCTCAAGCCCGCGGAGGTCCGGGCCCTGCGCCGCAAGGAGCGCGAGGGCCAGGAGGCCAAGCGGAAGCTGGTGGAGGCCAACCTCCGCCTGGTGGTGTCCATCGCCAAGCGCTACGTGGGTAGGGGGATGCTCTTCCTCGACCTCATCCAGGAGGGAAACCTGGGTCTAATCCGGGCGGTGGAGAAGTTCGATTTCCGCAAGGGCTACAAGTTCTCCACCTACGCCACCTGGTGGATCCGCCAGGCCATCACCCGGGCCATCGCCGACCAGGCGCGCACCATCCGCATCCCCGTCCACATGGTGGAGACCATCAACAAGCTCATCCGGGTGCAGCGCCAGCTCCTGCAGGAGCTGGGCAGGGAGCCCACTCCCGAGGAGATCGCCGAGCAGATGGAACTTACCCCGGAGAAGGTGCGGGAGATCCTCAAGGTCAGCCAGGAGCCGGTGTCCCTGGAGACCCCCATCGGGGAAGAGGAGGACTCCCACTTGGGCGACTTCATCGAGGACGCGGATGCGGTGGTGCCCATAGACGCCGCCTCCTTCATCCTGCTGCAGGAGCAGTTGGAGAGCGTCCTCAACACCCTCAACGACCGCGAGAAGCAGGTCATCCGCCTACGTTTCGGGTTGGTGGATGGCCATTCCCACACCCTGGAGGAGGTGGGCCGGGAGTTCGGGGTCACCCGCGAGCGCATCCGCCAGATAGAGGCCAAGACCCTCTCCAAGCTGCGCCATCCCTCCCGCAGCCAGAAGCTCAAGGACTACCTGGACTGAGCGGGTGCCCGCTCAGGCCTAGTCCGCGCGCACCGGTTCCCGCCGGATCGGCCGGATGCCAGCGGCATTTACTGGAGAACGGCACCCGTCGGGGAGTTAGGCCGGCAAAAGCGTTTTGCGGCGTGTACAAGAAGATCCCGAGGACAGTGCCCTCGCGTATGACGAACATGCGCATCCGCACCACGCCGCATCCCTTCGGCGGTCGCGAAGCAGAACAGGCACTTATGTCACCGGTGGAAGGTGGATGCGAGCCCCTCTTCCCCGCGAGCCGGGGACTCAGGCACCTCGGCGCGCCCGCCGCGCCGCCAGCAGCGCTCCTCCCGCGGCGGCTCCGAAGACCGCCTTGCGCAGCCAGGGAGTGAAGTAGGTCGGCTTGGAGAACAGCTTCACCTGGCGGTCCTGGGTGTCCTCGATGATGTGGCCCACCGCCAGGTTGGCGGAGGCGCAGGCGTTCTCCATCCCGGCACTGATGAAGGTGCGGGTGTAATCGCCGCAAAGGTAGAGGTTGGCCAGAGGGGAGCGCTGCACCGGCCGGTACTTGTCGGTGCCGGGCTGCTGGGCGAAGACCCCCTGCCGCTTCTTCACCACCACCCACTTGGTCACCTCGGCCTCCGCGCATTCCGGCACGATGGCCTGCAGCTCCTCCAGGGTCATGCGGAAGATGCGCTCGTCGGCCAGGGGCATGAGGTGGTGGGCGGGGGTCAGCACCAGCTCGATCATGGAGCCGCGGGCCCTCTCGGCGAAGCGGGGGACTATGCGGTTGAGGTCGGCGAAGCAGTTGAAGACCCCGTCCATCTGAGCGGCTATGTAGCTCATGTCGGTCACAAAACGGTCGAACCATATCTGCACCGATACCGAGGGGGCGTCGTCAATGCGGAAGAGGTCGCGGAAATAGCGGTAGTCAAAGGCCTCCTCCGGCAGGATGCGGCGGAGCTCGTAGAAGGGAAGGGCGCTAAGGTACACGTCTGCCTGCACCTCCCCGCCGTCCGCTGTCTTCAGCCCGGTGACCTTCGCTCCCCGGATGGAGATGCCGCTGATTCGCCGGGACAGCTCCACCTTACCCCCTCTCTCCACGATGTAGCGGCGCGCCGGCTCCACGTAGATCTCTCCCAGCCCGCCGTTGGCGAAGCCGATGCCGGGGCGGCGGAAGAACTCCAGGCACTGCACCGAGCGCATCCAGTAGATGAGGGACTTTGCGCTGACCCGGTTGAGCTCCAGGAAGGTCAGACCCGCCCCGAAGGGGCGAAAATGGTCGATGGCGGTGCGGGTCATGCCGTGGCGCCGGAACCATTCCAGGAGGGAGATCTCGTCGGCTTTCTCCATCTGAAGGTCGGACATCAGGCTGGCCGCCAGGATGGCGTAGCTCATGGACAGCTGGTCCAGCAGGGACATGGTGGAGAAGTTGAAGGCCTGCACCAGGCCCGACCACCCTCCTCCCATGGGCAGGTCGCCGCGCACGCCCTCGCGATTATAGACGGACATGCCATGGGTCCAGTGCAGGGGCTCCGCTCCCACCTTCTCCAGGAAGGACAGGCAGTTTACGTAGTGGGGGAAGAAGACGTGCAGGGCGTTGTCGATGGTGTCCCCATCCCCGTCTTTCCAGGAGGAAGCCCGCCCTCCCAGCATCTCCGTGGCTTCCAGCAGCTCGACCTCATAACCGTTGTCCACCAGCTGGCAGGCCGCGCAGAGACCGGCCATGCCTCCTCCCATTATGGCTACGCGCATCCTTACCTCCTCTTCCCGCGTTCACTGCCTTTCCCGGCCGGCGACCTCGATGCCTCTTCGGTTAGACCCCCAGGAGCCATCCGAACCTCACCGCCGGCCCCGCGTACGTCCGCTGAAGCACCCGCCGACCCACAGGCGCTGTCCCCGTCCCGCCGGAACCGCTCCGCGGGTCCGCTCAGACCCTCAGCCATCCGGGGATCAGGGCGAAGGCATAACGCAGCAGCCACCAGTCGTAGTACGGCTGCAGATCCAGCCCCAGCCGACCGAGGTAATGCAGGCCCCAGGGGTGGGTGGCCTCGATGAACTTGCGGTTGTAGTAACTCAACCGCCACAGGGCGTTCATCCTCTTGAACTGCTTGAGGGCGCTCTCCCGGTCGGTTAAAGCCAGTGCGGCTATCTTGCCCGAGACCAGTGCCCCGTGCACCCCGAAGAGCAGGACGGGATCCTGCATGCCCGCCAGGGTCCCCGTGAGGATGAAGCGGTCGTGGAAGAGACGGGGGTTGTCCGGCGAGCCCATGGGAAGGACCCCCACGTCCAGGTCGAACCACTCCAGGAACTCGATGCCCTCGTCGTGAGCCAGTCGGAAGCGGAACCACTGCTTGGCTTCCCGGGTGAGGGGCTTGCCCCGCTGGAAGATGAGGGCGCCGCCCATCCCGTTGATGGTGGAGAAGAAGGCGTAATCCCATGTGTAGCGGTCCATGTAGATGACCACCGGCGGTCCGCCGTAGTTCTCCATGGTCCCGAAGGCGATATGCCCGTAGGCCTGAACGTAGGGAATGCCGATGGCCTCGTAGGTATCTCGGAAGAGGCCGGTGGCCAGGATGGTGTTCTCCGGCAGCTGCTCGAATTCGCTCCGGGTCTTTACCGGCGTATTGAAGGTGAACTTCACCCCGGCTTCCTTGGCCAGCCCGTAGAGCAGCATGTCCAGTGAGTCCTTGCGCATGCCTCTCTCCACTAGGACGGCTGGGACGTTGCGGGGGAAGACCACGTCGTAGCGCTTGCCGAAGCAGTAGATGGTGGTGCGGTTCATCGGCCGGGTGGCCGGGGAGATGTCGAATCCGAGATAGGAGCACAGTTTCTCCAGTTCCATGGGGGTGCCGTCCACCATCACGTAGGTCTTCTCGCCCGTTTCCATGTCCCGCGCCGGCCCTCCGATGCCGTCGCGGCGCTCGATGACCTCGACCTCCCAGTCCTGCCGGGCCAGGGTGATGGCCGCGGTGAGCCCGGAGAGCCCCGCTCCTACGATGGTTACCCGCTTCTTCATGGCGCTCCCTCCCGCTACTGCCTTTTGCCGGATAAAGCCGATTTTACCACAGCTGCGCCAATACTCCTTCCTGGGGTGAGCCGCCTGCGCCTCTACCGCTTCCCCTCCCGGAGGAATGAAGAGCGAAACATCCTCCCGGCGGGCATGAGCTCGTTCGGAGGGCAGGGCCCCCGCCGCCGTTGTCTCCCGGCGACGGGGTGATGGTGGGGTATAATACACGCATGGAAGAGGGAAAGCGCCGCAGATTCGCCACCTACCTCATCTATGCCCTGATCGCCCTGGGGGTTTTCTTGGCCGTGCATATGGTCTTCACCTCCCCGCGCAACAAGATCAGCTACAACGAGTTCCTGGACCGCCTGGACAGCGGGAGCGTCAGGACCGCCACCA
>Ga0209227_1000883_pt1 | contig 24778 bp, 18 predicted proteins | sample YNPBryantNP2012_FD_185815 | JGI IMG/M metagenome (GOLD analysis project Ga0209227, IMG submission 185815) | Anoxygenic and chlorotrophic microbial mat microbial communities from Yellowstone National Park, USA - YNP Bryant NP 2012 (SPAdes)... ...
GTTCCATTTCCGTGTCCCTTACTTAAAAATTGGTCACGGAAGTGGAATTGACACGGAAATGATTATTTAAAAGTTTTTTCCGTGACCGTTCCATTTCCGTGTCCCCTGTTCAAAAATTGGTCACGGAAAAGCAACTGACACGGAAATAATTCTTCAAAAGTGTTTTTCCGTGACTGTTCCATTTCCGTGTCCCTTACTCAAAAATTGGTCACGGAAGTGGAACTGACACGGAAATGATTCTTTAAAAGTTTTTTCCGTGACTGTTCCATTTCCGTGTCCCTTGCTCAAAAATTGGTCACGGAAAAGGAACTGACACGGAAATGATTCTTCATAAGCTTTTTTCTGTGACCGTTCCATTTCCGTGTCCCTTGCTCAAAAATTGGTCACGGAAAAGGAACTGACACGGAAATGATTCTTCATAAGCTTTTTTCCGTGACCTTTCTATTTCCGTGTCCCTTACTCAAAAATTGGTCACGGAAAAGGAATTGACACGGAAATGATTCTTCAAAAGTGTTTTTCCGTGACTGTTCCATTTCCGTGTCCCTTGCTATAAAAATGGTCACAGAAAAGGAACTGACACAGAAATGATTCTTCAAAGGCGCTCCCCCAAAATGGCCTCAACCACCAGGATGGTTCACCATCCTTCCACATCTTAGCCCCATCCCTCGGGATGCGCTATCGAATCGCCTTCACCGCATATTTCGGTCTGGGATGTTTAGCATCGAAAACCAGCAGTTTCTCCATCGGTTCAATCACAACGGTGCTTTCGTCAATCGATCCAGCTTCATTCACTACCCTTGCTAATTCAAGCCCAAAATGTTTGGCAAAAAATTTATACATTCCAATCCGTTTGGAATAGCCATAATCATGTCCCTCATCTGGCAAATGCAAATTCTCCACTTTATCCTCGGCCCCAAACAGGCGATAGACATTTCGAATATAAGGGAACTCCACTTCGGGCGTATTTTTCGTCCAATCCTTGCCGTCGGAGATAATCAATTGGGGACGGGGCGCTGTCAGCGCTGCAATCTCGGCATTATTGGTGAGATGATTTTCGCTCTGGTGGATCGGCATGCCGCTTTCGCAATTGCAGCCACCAAAGAAATGGGCCGAGACCATCACCACAGGGACTGAGGCAGCGATCCGATCGTCGACGGCCATCAACAAAAACGTCTGCGTGCCTCCGCCCGAAGCGCCAGTCACGCCGAGGCGGCTGGGATCGACCTCCTTCAGCGATATTAAAAAATCGACAGCTCGAATGCTATTCCAGGTCTGCAGCTTGACTGCCTTTTTAAAATTCTGGTGCGATTCAGGAAAGCTATAGTCCTCGAACTGCGTGGATTCGCCCCAGCCGATCATGTCGTAGGCGAATACCACGGCGCCCATTCGGGCCAATGTGGCGCAGCGGTACTGCATGTCAGGACGAAACCTGCCACCGCCATTCGGTTCTGTGAAATGGCCATGCGGACAGAGGATCCCTGCATACGGCTTTCTGCCCTTCGTGGGGCGATACAAATTTCCCGTCACGAAAAATCCTGGCAGGCTTTCAAAAGCAACATTGGCGACCGTGTAGCCTTTATAATTTCGTTTGCTGCGAATGATGGGATTCAGCGGGCATTTTTCTGGCAAGGGCAAAAGCTCGGCGCCTCGAAGAATTCCTTCTCGAATCCGAGCGGCTCGGGCCTGCCATTCCTCCAGATTGGAATAGCTCTGGGCGAATGCCGCCAATTCCTCTCTGGCTTGTTCTTCGGTCAGAAAATTGCCCTGGCGAAGCTGGGATTGAATAGCTTGTTCTTCCTGAGCAAAGGAAGTTGCGACCATAAAGATGAAAATGATTGAGAGTTTTGTGAATTCCATTGAATCAACTCCGTAATCCATACCCAGAATCAGTTTTCCGATTTTAACCCTTGCGAAAAGTCCGAACCTTCGGAAGGGTTAGTCGATTTGAATTCGAAAACGAATTCATTTGATGTAAATTTTAAAGCTTACCCGTTAACAATGCTGCAGACCTGGCATCCAGATAAAGCTTTGTTCTGGGATGCTGCCGAAGTATCGATGCTGGAACATCAGGCGTCACTTCTCCTTCGACGACGTTTTTGACGGACTCCGCTTTGCGTGAATCAGGAACGGTGCAGATGATAAACCGTGATTTCATGATCTGACGAATCGACATGCTGATCGCCCGATCGGGCACTTCGTCCAATGTTTTGAACCAACCCTCGCCAAGCTGCTGGCGGCGACAGGCTTCATCCAGCTTCACAATAATATACGGCTCCTCAGTTAGAAAATCGGCGGGAGGATCATTGAATGCCAGGTGGCCGTTCTCCCCGATTCCCACAAAGGCCACATCGATGGGATGGCGGGCAATGATCTCTCCAACCCGCTTGCACTCCTCCAGGGGATCATTTTCACCATTAATAAAATGAAACTCCTGGATCGGCACTTTCTCAACAAAACGCTCTTTCAAATATTTTCTAAATGAAGCAGGATGAGTCTCTGGCAAGCCGATGTATTCATCGAGATGGAAGCCAACCACCTTCGACCAATCCACGGTTTCTTTCACCAATGCTGCCAGCATTTCGAACTGCGAAGCGCCAGTAGCTAAAATGACATTGGCCCTGCCCCTTGCTGCAATGGCCTGGCGGATCAATGTTGCTCCGTCGGCTGCGGCTTTTGCGCCCAGTGCTGATTTTGTTTTGAATATCGAGATTTTCATTCTTCATTCCACCTAAATTTCTAAAATGAACCATGACGCTTGAAAATGATCACTCTTTGCCCACGAAATACACTGAATGACACGAAATCCAAAAGATAAAAAGTGGTTTCAGTGTTGTTTCGTGTGTTTTGTGGGTCAATTATTGATAATTTTTTCCATTTTAGAATTTCAGGTTTCATTCAATACATCGATTCAATCGGTTGCTAATGATTGAATTTTTGGGGTGATAAATTAATTGTCAATTTTGAATTGAGAATTGTCAATTGTCGATTAAAAAAAGGAACTATACCAGCATCCAAGCCAAAAATGCAATCACCAAAATCCCTACTATCCCCTGAACCAATGTCGCCAGCGTATGACAGCGCAGCGCCGTGGCAGTATTCATATTCGAAAATTGAGCGACGACCCAAAAATAACTATCGTTCACATGCGAGACGGTCATCGAGCCAGCACCAATGGCCAATACGATCAGTGCCTTAGCGATTGGACTCGCCAATCCCATGGGCTCCAGCAACGGCGCTACCAACGCCGACGTTGTGATCAGCGCTACCGTCGAAGAGCCCTGGGCGGTTTTCAACAAGGCGGAGATGAGAAATGGTAGAAAGATGCCAAGCTGCCACTGCGCCATGTTTTGCCCCAGGGTGTCGCCAATATTGGTCCCTCGCAGCACGTTCCCGAAGGCACCGCCAGCGCCAGTGATCAGAATGATCACGCCAGCATTTTTTAGTCCGTCGGCAAACCAATCGAAATAGCTTGCACCCGATCCATTTCGTTTCAATCCAAAGGCGAGAAACACGCCGATCAGCAACGCCATGACGGGGTGTCCGAAGAAGACCAGCAGATGGCGGATAAATCCTGCTCCCAACGGCATGGTGGGATATTCGGCAATTGATTTTAATGAGATCAAAAGAATCGGCACGATCAATGGCGCAAATGATAATCCTGCACTGGGCTGTTTTTCAGGTTGCTGCACTGGCTCGGAAAAAGTATCGGGTGTAATTGGAAACCGCTTGGCATAAATCAGCGCCCACAACAGTCCTGCGATCGTCGTTGGAACGGCAACGAGCAATCCCAGCAGGATGATCAATCCAATATCAGCGCCGATGTTGGCCGCCGCTGCCAGAGGGCCTGGCGTTGGCGGAACAAAGACATGGGTCGAATAAAGGCCTGTGGCTAAGGCGACGGCCAGAACAGCCATGGAAATTCCAGTCTTCTTGCTGAGCGCTTTGTTCAAGGCGGATAGAATCACAAACCCCGAATCACAAAATACAGGGATGGATACGAGGTATCCTGTGATGCTCATCGCCAGCGGGGATTTTTTTTCGCCGACGATTTTCAGCACACTCGAAGCCATCGCTCCAGCGCCACCGCTTTTTTCGAGAAATGTGCCGATCACCGTCCCCAAGGCAATGACGATCCCGATGCTTTTGAGCGTGCTGCCAAAGCCTTCGGTCAATTTGGCAAGAACATCAGTGGCATTCAATCCTGCCAGCAATCCCATCACGATTCCTGCTATCAGGAGAGTGAGAAATGGATGCAATTTAAATTTGGTTGTTGAAATGATGATGGCGAAAATGACGATGATCAATAGTAAAAAACTTAGCATGACTTGAGCTCCTGAAAATCCCAAACCACAAAAAACAAAATTCAAACAAATCTCAGTTTTTAACTTTCAAAGCTTTTAAGCTTTTGAAAGCGTGGAGTCGAATCTTTGGGTCACGGAAAAAGAACTGACACGGAAATGCCTTTTTAAAAACTTTTTTCCGTGACCGTTCCATTTCCGTGTCCCTTGCTCAAATATTGGTCACGGAAAAAGAAGTGACACGGAAATGCCTTTTCAAAAGCTTTTTTCCGTGACCGTTCCATTTCCGTGTCCCTTGCTCAAATATTGGTCACGGAAAAGGAACTGACACAGAAATGCCTTTTCAAAAGCTTTTTTCCGTGACCGTTCCATTTCCGTGTCCCTTGCTCAAATATTGGTCACGGAAAAGGAACTGACACGGAAATGCCTTTTCTAAAGCTTTTTTCCGTGACCGTTCCATTTCCGTGTCCCTTGCTCAAATATTGGTCACGGAAAAAGAACTGACACGGAAATGCCTTTTCAAAAGCTTTTTTCCATGACCGTTCCATTTCCGTGTCCCTTGCTAATAAATTGGTCACGGAAAAAGAACTGACACGGAAATGCCTTTTCAAAAGCTTTTTTCCATGACCGTTCCATTTCCGTGTCCCTTGCTAAAAAAATGGGTCACAGAAGAGGAACTGACACGGAAATATTTTTTTGAATTTTGACCTTTGGACTTTGAAATTTTCCCATGCTTCTGAATGAATCTGAACAAAGGCAACAACGTATCCCCTCCCCCATTGGGCACATCTTCCGAAACCCCAATGGCAAACCGATCCCCTGGCGCTGTCTGTTTCAATATCTCTTTCACCTGGGATTCGATTGCCGCTGTTCCGAACAAATGAACCGATGACGGGAAATGGACCAATAGCGATTTTCCCTTCCAGATTTGGCGAGCTTCTGCCACCGAGAGATCGCAGTCAGGCGGCGGCGTAAACGATTCGATGAAATCGAGCGAGGTTCTGGCGATCAGCGGGGCTAATTTTTTATTATTTCCATCCAGATGGGCGCCTGCATAAATGCCTTTCGAGTGCAGGATCTCACAGGCTTCTTCAATGTTCGGAAAGTAATATTTCAGAAATCGTTCCTCACCGATCACCTGAGGCTGGGTATTCCCCTCGATCACGGCAAATTGGGCTGGAGGAGTTGCCGTAATTTCTACCCGCTTGCGCCAATCTTGTTTTAATACATCGCACAAATGCAGCAGCCGATCCCGATTTTCTGCCCACTCGATGCTGAAATTTTCGATCCCCATAAATTCGTAGATCAACTCGTGCATGGGCGAATGAATCGTGGTCGGACGAGCAATGGACTGATCCGCCAGCTTTTGATCATCCGCCATGAACCGCTCGAAATCGGGCACGTAAGTTCGACTGGCAATCAATGCCTCCAGCGCCTCGTAATCGCTCGGATCACCGAATAGATATTTTTCAATCCAGATCGTATTGGGCACCAGCCGTTCGACCGTGGTCAAGTCTCCTGCAGGTGTCGAATAAGTCGTATGACGAATCGTGCTGCCATCGGGGGCTATTTCATCCCGATGCTCGATTTGAATTCCTTCCAGCCTTCTTTGCCAGACCGAGCTCTTATTGATCACCAGCACGCCCAATTCCAGCAACTGATCGTTCAGCTTTCCACCTGGCAATTTGTTATTCCAGATGGTCATGGGTATTGAATCAGGCAGCTCACCTGTAAAAGCAGATAGGAATCGTTCTTTAGGAGTCATCATTTCATCAATTGAATTTCCAAATTTCAAACGACAAATAACAAATAATATTCAAATCCCAAATTCAAATTTTCAAACGAGCTGTATCATCCTTTCAAAGGTTGACAATCCTTGAAAGGGTCCATAATGTTTGGAATTTCAGAATTTGAATATTGAAATTTATTTGTATTTTGTTTTTTGTTATTTGGAATTTCCTTCAAAACCATCCTGTAATTTCAGCTAGCAATCTTGAATAATACACGAAATCTTTCCACGATATATCAAACGGCACCCCATGATCGCAGCCAGGAATAAAGCCACCCGATTTGATCACGGGCGTCAAGCGGGTCAATTCATCTTCAATTGCTTTTCCACCTTTGGCAATGCAGCGTTTATCCACGCCCTGGCGAAAGGCGATTCGTTTCCCGAATCGATCTCGATATTGAACGATGTCATTACCCGCTGCCACCTCAATCGGATCGCAGACATTGAAACCCGCCTCGATCCAGATCGGTATCAATTCACCGATAAAGCCATCCGAATCTTCATCAATGATCGGAACCCCTGCTTGATGAGCCTCGGAAGCCCATCGTTTCCAGCAGGGCAATAAAAATTCTCTAACCATGGCAGGACTGATCATGGCCTTTTCTTTATAGGCCATATCTTCATTGATCCAGATGCGATCGACAATCCCAGCATCGAGGGCCCGAGCCATGGTCTGAGAAACAAACTGGGTCCAAAAATCAATCATCTCTCGCACAAAATCGGGATCTTCGAGAAATAGCAGACACAGCGGCTCAAACCCACACCATTCCCGCAACTGCCAGAACGGACCTGAAAATTGCAGCGTCATGACGTAGTCTCGATGCTTCAATTTCTTGACCAGTTCATCAAAGCCTTCGGGATAGCGGGAGGGCTCGCCTGGATCATAGCGCTGTTTCATGGCCTCAAATTCCTGGCGATTCGTCACAGGAAATTTATGCCATTTTCGAGTGACAAAATCCTTTGGATGACGAAGGTAGGTATAATCATATTCATCCGAAATTTCCACGATATTGCCCATCCAATCCTGAACGATATAATGTCCATCCCGATGTTCCAGCACCTTCTCCTCAAAGATGGGGATCATGCGGAAATTTACCAATCCCTCGAACGGCGGATAACTTGGTGGCGGGGCTTCAATGCCGATAGTCTCGCACAGAAATTCGAACCAATTCCGATCGGGAGGCAATCCCTCCTGATGCCAGCGAGCCAGAGTTTTTTCCCGTGGTTTGCCTGGTTCGAAGGGGATTTTGTCAGGAGATCCGAATGTTAGAGTTTCGATGAAACGTTCTCTTGAATTCATAGCCCACGAAATACACGGAATTACACGAAAATTTTGCCCACGAAATACACGGAATTACACGAAAATTTTGCCCACGAAATACACGGAATTACACGAAAAATTTTTATTAATGAAAACATTTAACTAAAAATTATTTAACACTTTTGATGATGCTTGCTATTTCCTCAGTTTCTTCTTTTGAATAGAATCGATGTCGGTCTTTGGTTAAGATGAGTCTTTCAAATTCGATTTTGGGGTAGTGCCCAAAATTAAATAGTAATCCCAACTCTATTTGAGTCGCACTCAAATAATTGACAAGCTGGGCACGATGATCGTCAATCAGATGAGAAACGGCTTTTATTTCAACAATGATTTTATCATAACAAAAGAAGTCTGGCCTGAATCCGTGTTTCAATTTTCTGCCACGGTATTGTAGTTCAATTTCATCCTGAGCTTTAAATGGTATATTCTGATATTCAAACTCTATCTCCAGGCACTCTTGATAAATCGCCTCCAGAAATCCACACCCCATTGTCTTATAAACGTTAAAACAGGCCCCAATAATTTTGTAGCTCTCCTGCTCATAAATCAAATCGGACATAACATCCTCCATTGCCTTAAGTGTTCTTTTTAAGGATTTGCAGGGTTGTTTTTACTTTACTGTCTTTTTTAGTTTCTTGTCTTTAATCTGAATTATTCAAAAATTCTCACCGCAGAGACGCCAAGCCGTAAGGAATAGACGAGTTATGCTCTGCTGTCGATGAGAACCAAGCTAAGATAATCAGGAAGTTGGAGTTCTCTGATCTTATTAAAATTCAAACTTTGCGTCTCAGGGTCCTTGCGGTTCATGAGAGATTCAAGTTAAAGAGACATAATTATTTTTGTATACTATAAGTTTCCGTGTTCTTCCGTGTGTTTCGTGGGCCAGGATTACATGATGTATGTATTCAAACACAAATACCTCAAATCCTCATTCGTCGCCTCGGCGCCATGCCAGGCATGCCTGGGCACAAAAACAATATCGCCTGGTTTGACCAAAGCCTGTTCCTCAGAGATGGTAATGCGCCCCGATCCTGATAGCATAAAAAAGGTCTGCTCCTTTTCGGGGTGCATTTCCAGTGCTCCTTGGCTGCCTTTGGGCCTGGTAACAATGAACATTTCAAACCGCTCCGTCTCGGTTCGGTCCAGCAGCAAACGACTGTTAACCGACTTCGATTGGCCTGGATCGCCCTTGTTGCAATCAGTGATATGTTTGGGCCTTTTGGTTGAGGAAGCCGCCCGCTCCGCATTTTCGACCGTAGCTTTGCCCGTCTCCGCCTGCTGCTTACGAATGTGTTTGACTTTTTCGATATGCTCGGCAAAAGTGCCATGCCCCTCTTTTTCTGGATTGTTGAACACATTGAACAAGATATAATGCAAGGCCTCGTTCTCCGCAGCAATGGTCTGATGCTCTGCACCCAGGGGCACGTAAACCAGAGATCCAGGTTTCACATTGAAATTTTTATTGCCGACCCTAACCATCCCACTTCCTGAAGTCACATAAAAAATCTGTTCCTTCTGATCGTGGCGATGCGGCGGGCCAATCAATCCCGCTCGCCAGGTGTTCAAAGCGACCTCCGTTAACTCGGCTTCCGTTCGGTCGATCAGTACGATCATTTCATTCAAGTCAGCCACGTTTAGTTTTTGACCTTCCAGATAGTATCGATGAATCATCTTTGGTATGCTCCTGATATTATATGATATTTCATATCAAAATTCCAAATGACAAATGATCAAATGATAAATAAATCTCAACCCAAACTAACGGATAAGAAATTTTTATTTCAAGCTAATTTTAATGAAAAAAAGATGCTTATTATTTTCACCCATTTTTAACATCCCCCCTGGCCCCCCTTCAAAGGGGGGAATCGCAAAAAGTCCCCCTTTGAAGGGGGATTTAGGGGGATGTTATAGTTTATTCCCAATAAGCTTTTTGGCTTATCCATTAATCTCGGCTAAATATCCAATCTTTAATTGTTCAAACTTCCTTCCACCCACAGGTTTGGATTTTGAATTTTTGAATTTGAAATTTGTTTGAAATTTGTTTTTTGAATTTTGAAATTTTTCTTTTCCGTGTTTTCCGTGTGTTCAGTGGGCTGTCTTTAAATCATCAATCAAAAAAGCACTCTCCGCCACTTTATGATCTGCTCCAGGCAAATCTTCCTGATACAGCCCAGGATTGCCAGGCTCGCCCTCGAGGATGAACAGCCGAACATCGCTGCGCCAGGGGCCTGTGCGAAAATGCAATCGTTCCAGGGATTCCACTTTCTCCGCAAATTCGATATTGTGTTTCACCCAGACCCCATCGAGCGCCACATCGTAGCTTTGCTGCTCGCAATCCAGATGCAATTTGATATGATACCATTTGCCAATCGAAAACGGAACTGGCTTCGGCTCCACCTTGCCCCGATCGAACATCAGCCAGTCGGGATCGAAGCGCAGGCGCATGGGGCGATTGCCATAGCGGTCGTGGACCTCAAATTCCAGCACGCTGGTCCCCACCCGCTTGAGCATCATTCGAAATTCGACCGTGACTTTTTTGCTCTCTGGAAAAATCCGCTCCGCCAGAGCATAATCGTACGGCTCTTCGTCCCGTAGCTCCAGACATTTATTGTTCTCATTTCGAGGATCCGTCACAATGCGGATCGGCGCCCACTGCGGAACATAGAGATTCCACAATTTCAGATCGGCTTCACTTTGGAGTTGATCAAAATTCTCATCGACAGGCTCCGCCACTTTTCCCGTGATTGGCACCCGAACGCTGGTCACCCAGATGTCCTCTTTGTTCACACTGTACGTCAGCCACATCTCCGTTCCAGGCGGATCGCCATTGCCCTCGACGATGCCCCGAACATACTGCGGCCCATAATTTTTGTGAATGCCCTGGTAGCGCATGGGCGGGACTTCGCCGTGAACGACCAGCATGTTATCGAATTCATGTCCATCTTCGCCAGTGATCACAATCAGCGGAAAGCGGTTTCTTCTCGTCGCCGAATGATTATAGACCAATGCATAGCGACCATCCTCGGTGCGCTGGCCCCAGGTTTTGGCGTTGCATTCAAGAATTGTCGGCGTCGTTGCAAGTGGCGTCCAGGACTTGCCTTCATCGGGACTTAGCGCTGCCAATTGCGCTTTCCAGAGGCCGACCACCACGCCATCAGGTCGGTGGAAATAGCTGAGCGCCTTGATCTCCTTGTCGCCTGGATCAATGGCGTAAAAGCCATCTTTCGCCCGATCCATTTCCCACCATTGCAGGGTCACCAATTTGTCAGCCAGCAACGCCTCGCAGGCATCGACAAACCCTTTATCCTGGCTGGTCTTATAAAATGGATATTTGGTATTTTTTTCGTTCCAGCCTGCATGGCGATTGTAGCGAATGAAATAAATCGGACCAAAGCTGCCATCCTGATAAATTTCCCGAACCACCCAACCGAGTCCCTGGCCCAGATTGGGGCCAATTCGTGGATTGGGGCAGTAACTGTAAAATCCGATCGTCAGCAATCGGCCATTGGGGGCGACATAAAATCCCATACGCTGGTGCATCACCGCAGGCATGCCTTCGGGCACATAAAAATCTTTGTAACGAATCTCAGGCAAAATGTAAATCGGGAAAACCACCTGCGGGTTGGTCCAATGGCGACCATCCTTTGACGTCAAAATCAACGTGGTACCTGGCGGATTGTGTTCTTCTTTGAGATTGTTCAGATATTGCAAATAAAACGTCCCGTTCCAATAGCAGAGATTGGGGGCATGATTGTAGGTATAGCCGATCCAGCCACCCTCGGCAGGATTGCTGCGATTGGCTCGAAATGCCTGGTAGCGATGCACGCCAACGGCATGGCGCAAGCCGCCGTGATGAAATCGTTTATCGGGTTGATCGCTGCCGATGTATTTTACGGGTTCTTTGGCAGATGCTTCGATGGATGGAGGCATTTTTTGGGCGAGGATTGATGTGAAATTGATTATGAGTGATACGATCGGTAAGATTATAGATTTTATTCTCATTTTTTCTCCAAGGGATAGAAACGACCCAACGGATGAAATTCCAAAAGACAAAACTCAAATAACAAACTTGTCCGACCTCTGGCGGATAAATTTCAAACTGCAAATTTCAATTTTTAACTGAGCAGGTGAATCCTTTTAAAGGTTACAAGCCTTATAAAATCTTCATAGCGAAAGCTTTTAGGACACGGAAAAAGAACAGTCACGGAAAAGAGAATTCAAAAAATCATTTCTGTGTTTGTTCCAATTCCCTGAGCTGAATTTATTTAGGACACGGAAAAAGAACGGTCACGGAAAAGAAATTCAAAAAATCATTTCCGTGTCTGTTCCAATTCCCTGAGCTGAATTTATTTAGGACACGGAAAAAGAACGGTCTCGGAAAAGAGAATTTAAAAATTCATTTCCGTGTCTGTTCCAATTCCGTGAGCTAAAATTTTAATGGACACAGAAAAAGAACGGTTTCGGAAAAGAGAATTTAAAAATTCATTTCCGTGTCTGTTCCAATTCCGTGAGCTAAAATTTTAATGGACACAGAAAAAGAACAGTCACGGAAAAGAGAATTCAAAAAATCATTTTCGTGTCTGTTCCAATTCCGTGAGCTGAATTTATTTAGGACACGGAAAAAGAACGGTCACAGAAAAGAAATTCAAAAATTCATTTCCGTGTCTGTTCCAATTCCGTGAGCTAAAATTTTAATGGACACAGAAAAAGAACAGTCACGGAAAAGAGAATTCAAAAAATCATTTCCGTGTCTGTTCCAATTCCGTGAGCTGAATTTATTTAGAACACGGAAAAAGAACGGTCACGGAAAAGAAATTCAAAAATTCATTTTCGTGTCTGTTCCAATTCCGTGAGATGAATTTATTTAGGACACGGAAAAAGAACAGTCACGGAAAAGAGAATTCAAAAAATCATTTCTGTGTTTGTTCCAATTCCGTGAGCTAAATGTATTGGACACGGAAAAAGAACAGTCACGGAAAAGAAATTCAAAAATTCATTTCCGTGTCTGTTCCAATTCCGTGGCCCATTTTTTATCCCGTTTGATTCTGGCACAACCGCCTTGGGGATTGAAATTTGTTTGTATTTTGTTCTTTGAATTTTGGGATTTCACTAAAGTTTATATTTCTCCTTTTTTTCTTTTTTGGAGCCACCCATAAAACGTCAAATTTTCATCAACTTTTTTAGCAGGGAAGAAAAAGCTCGCCAGATAGCCTACTGCGAAAAGAATGATATGGGTGTACACGCCAAGCATGTATTTGTGATGAGTGAAATTGAAATTCCCCAAATCTAATAAAATTTTCTTCTGTCCGCCAATATCGAATTTGGTCGAGGTCAGCATGGCCCAGGCAGTGAACAGCACGCAGGCAGCGATACCGATATAAAGTCCCTGTTTATTGGCTCGCTTGCTGAACAATCCCAGCAAAAACATGCCAGCGATGCCGCCTGAAAAAATGGCGTACAGTTCAAAGATAATTCCCAGAACCCCTTCACTACCTGCTAAAATGTAGAGCGTTGCCACGAACATCGCCGCCAATCCAGAAACAATTACCAAAATTTTGCCCAGCAACAGGCGCTGCTTATCGGTGCTATTGGGTTTGAAGCGGACATAGTAATCCTCCACGCCGATGGCCGAGAGACAATTCAAATCCGAATCCAGGCTGGAAACGGCAGCGGCAATGAGCGCTGAAATGATCAGTCCTGTCAAGCCAACTGGAATTTGGGTTAAAATAAAATGCGGAAACACGCCCTCGGCCGTGATGTTTGGCGGCAGGGGGATGCTGGTGACTTTGTAGAAAGCAAATAAGCCCGTGCCAATAAACATGAACAATGCCCAGACAGGAACGCAGAGCAGCACTCCCATCAGCGAAGCTTTGATCGCCGATTTATCACTTTTCGCTGTCAGGTAGCGCTGGACAATGGTTTGATCCGTGCCATACTTCTGGATGGCGTAAAAAATGCCATTCAAGGCCATTACAATAAAAGTCAATTTCACAAAGTTAATATCATACGGGCCGAAATCGACTTTGCCCGATTCCCAGATGGCATGCAGCACCGATGCTGGACCACCAGCGGGTTTGAATAAGATAATAGCCACGCTTAATAAGCCTCCCAGGATCAACAAGAACCCCTGGATCACATCCAGCCAGATCACCGCTTCGATGCCGCCCAGGAAAGTGAGAACCACAATGGAGATGCCCAATACCCAAAGCACGATAAAAACATTGACCCCTGTTAAATTGGCCAGCGCCACGGAAAGCAAAAAGAACACAGTGCCCATTTTGGAAAAATGCATCAGCATAAATCCCAAGGAGCCATACAGTCGGGCGAAGAAGCCGAAGCGCCGTTCAAAATACTCGTACGCACTGAGCCGAATCACCTTGCGATACAATGGGACGATAAACCAGATCATAAAAACCAACACGACTGGCACCATCAATCCCTGCACCAACAGAATCCAGTTGGATTTGTATCCAGCGCCAGGATAAGCCAGAAAAGTGACGCTGCTGATGAGCGTGGCCAGGATCGACATGCCCACAGCCCAAGCAGGGATATTGCCACTGGCCTTGAAATATTTATCAGTGTCCTTTTGGCGTTTGGCAAAATAGGCGCCAACGCCGACGGATAGGATGAGGGATAAAATGATAACGATGTAATCAAGTATGGGCAGGGTCTGTTGTTGCATTGAGTTCTCCTGAAGTTTTGTTTGGTCAAATTTTGTTACCCATCTAAAAAATTCCAAATCTCAAAAGCCAAATCATAAATAAATCTCAATTTCGAATAATCAATTTCCAAGCCAGTTGGAGTTTTAATGATTTGTTTTACCCTTTCAAAGGTTTAAAACCTTTGAAAGGGTGACCCGAACAGTTTGGGATTTTGATATTTGAATTTGAGATTTGTTTGTCATTTGCTTTTTGTTTTTTGGGATTTCATCATTTTAAAACATCCATAAAACCATAGATCGAATTTAATAATCACTCCCTTCGCTATCCTGTCATCCGACTTGCATATTCAATCGCCATAATCATACTCTCGGGACTGGCGATGCCCAGACCTGCGATTTCAAAGGCGGTGCCGTGATCCACAGATACCCGAATGATGGGAATCCCCAACGTAATATTTACACCTTTCACGGATGCCATACTGTTCGTTTCACAGCTCCAGGTGAAGCCATCCAACTTGAAGGCGATATGTCCCTGGTCATGGTACATGGCCACGCAGCCATCGTAGCAGCCGCCTTTGGCCTTGGGAAATAAAATATCGGGCGGCAGTGGTCCTTCGATTTGAATCCCCGATTTCTGGGCTTCCTGAATGGCAGGGATGATCTCATTCTCTTCCTCCCAGCCGAATAGTCCACCATCGCTGGCATGGGGATTGAGCCCTGCCACACCGATGCGAGGGGATTCAAATCCAAACTGTTTCAGAGCTGTGTGCAGCAGATGGATCACTTTCAAAATCCGCTCTTTTTTCACCAGGTCGCATGCCTGCCTGACAGGGACATGGGTGGAGACATGGATAACCCGCAAATTTTCCGAGACCAACAGCATGGCATAATCTTTGGTGTTGGTGAAATGGGCATAGATTTCCGTGTGTCCTGCAAAGTGGTGACCTGCCAGATTGATCGATTCTTTATGAATCGGTCCTGTTACGGTCGCATCGATCTTTTTTGCCTGCGCCAGCTCAATAACTTTTTTGACAGCCTGAAAAGCAGCTTCGCCAGCCATCGCCGAAATTTTGCCATGCTCCAAAAGCTTCATGTCCACATTTTTCAGATCGAACACATCGATTGTGCCGAATTCAAATTTGGCGTCGGCTACTTCTGAAACAGATCGAACTTGCAACTTGACCTTTGCGATGTCACAAGCCTGTCGCATCGCCTCCGCATCGCCGATAACGATGGGTCGGCACAGGTCATAAATTTCTTTTTTGGCCAGCGTTTTGGTAGCCACCTCAGGCCCGATCCCTGCAGGATCGCCCATGGTAATACCGATGATGGGTCTTGTTTGCTTCATGTCATCTTTGCTAAATGAATATTGGCAGTTAGCCTGAAACTAACCAATCCGTGAAAGATGGCAATGGATTGGTGCGTGAATTATCGAGAACAAAAATCCATGACCTCGCGCGCAATATCCTCTGCGGTTAACCCGAATTTCTTTTTCATCGCCTCATTGGAACCGGACCGACCGAATCTATCCCGCAGGCCGAGGCGTTTTACTTTTGCGGGGGATTTTTCACAAACAACTTCTGCCACGGCCGAGCCCACGCCGCCGTAGACGCTATGATTGTCGATCGTTACGATGTATCTGGTTTCCTCAGCCGCGCGGATGATGGCCTGTTCATCAATTGGCTTGATGGAGCTCATCACGATCACCCGGGCGCTGATCCCGCTGCTCTCCAACAGCTTCGCCGCGTCCAATGTATCACCAATCAACTCGCCATACGTTATCAGTGTCACATCATCCCCCTGGCGCAGCATAAACGATCGGCCCAATTGGAACTGATATCCCTCTGGAATAAAGCGCGGCACTGGATCCCGGGCAACGCGCACGTACATCGGCTGGTCAAATTCCGTGGCGAATTTCAAGACCTGCTGAAGTTCCCAGGCATCTGAAGGGTGAAGGAGCGTCATGTGAGCAAGCGCCCTCATAATGGCGATATCTTCCAGCGATTGATGCGTGGCGCCGTTTAAACCAACGAAAATGCCAGGATAAACTCCCAGAATTTTGACATTGAGCCGCGGAAGGGCAATCGACACCATCACCTGATCGCAGGCTCGTCGACTGCAAAAAGCGGCCACCGTGCACACAAAAGGCTTGAATCCGATAGTGCTCAAGCCGGCGGCCACGCCCATCATATTTTGCTCGGCAATTCCGACTTCAATGAATCGCTCGGGAAAGCGCTCCTTGAACGGCTTCAATTTAGAAGCTGGGTGAAAATCGGCGTCCAAAACAATGAGATCTCGATCATTTTGTGCTAAATCGATCAATGTGACTCCCAGTACATCCCGAGGTGCAATTTGTTCTGACATCGATTCTATCTCCTATGACTAAAATAACGCCTGTTGAATTTCTTGTTCTGGGCAACCTAAAGCTCGCAATGCATCCGCAGCCTGCTCTCGGCTGATATTGGCAGCGTGGCTTTCATATTTGTTTTCGAGCGGGGCAAAGCCGCGGCCCTTCACCGTGGTGGCTATGATCGCTGTCGGTTTGCCCTTGATTTCTCGCGCCGCTTCCAATGCGGAAACCAACTGCGATACCGAATGGCCATCTACTTCCATGGTGTGCCAGCCAAAGGCCCGAAACTTATCGCTCAGCGGATCTAGGGGCATAACTTCTTCGATCGCGCCCGACAATGTAAAATGATTATAATCGACAAGTGCCACGAGGTTATCCAACCGGTATTTCGATGCAAGCATGATGGCCTCCCAAACCTGTCCCTCATCCATCTCGCCATCGCCCAATAAGACATACACACGAATCCCTTTCTGCCGCAATTTAGCGCCGATAGCCATCCCCACACCGGCGGATAAACCCTGTCCCAGCGCTCCAGTGGTCATCTCAATCCCAGGAAACTCGCCCAACTCCGGATGCGCCTGCATGGGGCTATCCACCTCGTAGGGATGGCGCAACACCTCTTTCGAAATGAACCCCAATTCGGCCAGCGCCACATATTGCGCAAAGCATGCATGCCCTTTGGATAGAATAAAGCGATCTCGATCCTCAAATTTGGGATTTTTGGGATCAACTTTCAGTTCATGAAAATATAAAACAGCCATCATTTCCGCAATCGAAAGCGACCCGCCAATATGACCATAACCAAAACGACCCATGATCTTGATGATCTCGATTCTTATCCGATTGGCCCGAGCCTCCAATTGCTCCATTTCTAATTTACTCAAACTCATCCTGAACTCCCCTCTTGTTTTTGATCTTATTTCACTCCCAACGGTGGACTCTGTTCTTTTTCTGCTTGAACCGTTCGCCCGAATGGATATTGAGTGCCTGAACGAAAACGGCAAATTTTGGGTGACACTCTCATGGCGAGCGAAGCAAAGCAATCTCTTAGCTTGATGGGATTTAATAAGATTGCTTCGGCAAAAAACTCCTCCCAATGACCAGAAAGCCTAAAAAATATGCCTTTTCGTTCACACAGAGATTATTTCCTAGCGAACTTCATTTCGATACCCATTTGAAGCTGTACCAGCCTCGATGATTCGAGTCGATTGTACAATGGCAATTTCATGAAACCGTTGGATTCCCACGAATTCAGGGATCCTTGGTTTGCCTCCAAACAAGCCGTAAGTCTCAGTTCGATTGCTGCATCTCAGGCATGACCTACCTCCCTGCACTATTTATCATTCCTGTGAATGAAAGAATCTGTTCAAAAGCTGGGATTTGAGTTTGATTGCCATCGACATGCCTGGATGCACAGGCATGATATTCAAACTGTTTTTCGAATTTTGAAATACGAATTTATTGGGAACCAATACCGATGTCTCTTTTCCTTGATCAAACCCGGCATCGTCTTCGTCGCTATTCTTTTCGATCCAAAAATCTCCAATCGGCTCGCTCTGGATCATAGTTGGGGTTTTTGGTCATTTCCTGAGCCCCAACAGCCTTTCGCCATTGACGTAGTTTCTCTCGCAATTGCGCAGCAAGCTCTGGCATCTCTTCTGCTAAATCTTTGGTCTCGCCCATGTCCTCACGAACATTGTACAAACTGACTTGAGGTTCCTCGTTCCATATCGTAGCCTCATACCATTCAATCAATTTGTAATCGCCACTTCGAACGGCCCCAGCCGGCTTATATCCCTGATGGTGATAGTGCGGATAATGAAAATAGATCGCATCTCTTTTGATCTGTCCAGCGCCTCGAAGCATTGGGACCAGGCTAACCCCATCAATATTGTTAAACCGATGACGAATTCCCACGGCCTCTAATAAGGTGGGAAAGAAATCCATAGAAATAACTGGCGTTGTGCACTTTGAGCCAGGTTTCACCACTCCAGGCCAGCGGATGACCATGGGGACGCGAAGACCGCCGTCGAAAATCGTGGCTTTGCCCATGCGCAATGGATATTGGCTCTGCAATTGCTCCAGGCCGCCATTATCAGAAACGAAAACGACGATGGTTCGCTCGGCAAGGTGCAGCTCGTCCAATTTCTTCAAGATCTCTCCGATGCCCCAGTCCATGCGCTCAATCATAGCGCCCATAATGGGATTGTTTTGTGGCAGATCCGCGCCTGGTTTCGCCCGATATTTGGCTATCAGCTCAGCCTGCTCCATGATCGGTCGATGCGGCACGTGATGCGCCACATAACAAAAGAATGGTCGATCTTTGTTTTCCTCAATAAACTTGATGGCATGAGTCGTGATCTCTGCCACATGATGCGCGTCCTTCTCTGGATCCGCATCTTCCGTAGGTTTGACATTGGTTAGCACCACATCAAATCCCTGCGAGCCTGGATCAAACGGTCGCCCGGGCTGATAATTGTAATCCGTGCTCAAATGCCATTTGCCAAAATGCCCAGTAATATAACCATTCTCCCTGAGCACCTCTGCAATGGTCACTTCTTCCAGGGGCAAGCATGGCAATTGCTGCGGCGTGGTCAACTTAGCATAAGGGTAAGGACTACCCGGGATGTAATCCGTTAAATGAAGGCGCGCTGGGGATTTGCCAGTCATGATCGCCGCGCGTGTGGGCGAGCAGACTGGAGCAGCAGCGTAAGCATCCGTAAATTGCATCCCTTCTGCCGCCAGACGGTCAATATTCGGCGTTTCGTAAAACTCCGACCCATGATAGCCGACCTGATTCCAGCCGTGATCATCCGAGAGAATGAAAACGATGTTCCATTTTTTATGTTGATTGGACGAGCAACCTTGCATAAGATTGACCAGTGCGCTACTGCCAGCCAGAACAACGGTGGCTTTACCCATCGTATTTAGAAATTCTCGACGTTTCATTGAATTTTTATCTCCTTCACTTTAATCCAAATTATAATCTCCCACGAAACACACAGGAATACACGAAAAATTTTTCCGTGTCTTTTGTGTATTCCGTGGGCTATCAATTAAACACAAGCCATCAGCCCTCCATCCACAAACAGAATATGTCCGTTCACATAATCCGAAGCTTTTGACGCCAGAAAAACGGCTGCTCCAACTAATTCCGAGGGATCGCCCCAGCGATTGGCGGGGACACGGGAGCAGAGCCAGGCATCGAATTTCGGGTCTTCGTACAGGGCTTTGGTCATTTCGGTTTTAAAATAGCCTGGGGCAATGCCATTCACCTGGATGTTGTACTTGCCCCAATCCGTGGCCATGCCTTTGGTCAGATTGCGGACGCCGCCTTTGGAGGCAGTGTACGGCGCAATGGTCGGTCGGGCCAATTCGCTCTGAATCGAGCAAATATTGATGATCTTGCCTGCCCTGCGTTTGATCATTCCCTGGACCACAGCTCTGGCAACCAGAAATGCGCCCGTGAGATTGATGTCGATCAGGCGTCGCCAATCGTCACTCCTGAATTCTTCCAACGGCCCCCGAATCTGGATGCCTGCATTGTTGATCAAAATGTCGATGTGGCCGATCTCGTTTTCGATAAAAGCGACTTTTTCGTTGATCATTGTTTCATCACGGACATCGAAAAGGACGCCGTGACAGGCAAAGCCTTCCGCTTTTAATTTTGAAACAGCCTCGGTAAGGCGCTGCTCATCGATGTCATTCAAAACGATGGTACAACCCGCCTGGGCCAAACCTTGCGCCAGCGTGAATCCAATTCCCCTGCCTGAGCCAGTAATCAATGCTAATTTGCCTGTGAGATCAAATAAATCTTTGCTCATATTTTTCCTTAGTTTTTTCAAGGACACGGAAAAGGAACAGCCACCGAAATGTTTATTTGAATCTTTTTTCCGTGACAGTTCCATTTCCGTGTCCCTGTTATGAACACCCTTTCAAAAGTCACAAACCTTTGAAAGGGTCGTCTCGACTTTTTTCCAACAGCGTGAATCCAATTCCCCTGCCTGAGCCAGTAATCAATGCTAATTTGCCTGTGAGATCAAATAAATCTTTGCTCATATTTTTCCTTAGTTTTTTCAAGGACACGGAAAAGGAACAGCCACCGAAATGTCTATTTGAATCTTTTTTCTGTGACAGTTCCATTTCCGTGTCCCTGTTATGAACACCCTTTCAAAAGTCACAAACCTTTGAAAGGGTCGTCTCGACTTTTTTCCAACAACGTGAATCCAATTCCCCTGCCTGAGCCTGTGATTAATGCTAATTTGCCTGTGAGATCAAATAAATCTTTGCTCATATTTTTTCCGTAGATTTTAGGGAGACACGGAAGCAGAACAGCCACCGAAATGTCTATTTGAATCTTTTTTCCGTGACAGTTCCATTTCCGTGTCCCTGTTATGAACACCCTTCCAAAAGTCAAACCTTTGAAAGGGTCGTCTCGACTTTTTTCCAACAGCGTGAATCCAATTCCCCTGCCTGAACCAGTAATCAATGCTAATTTGCCTGTGAGATCAAATAAATCTTTGCTCATATTTTTTCCGTAGATTTTAGGGGGACACGGAAGCAGAACAGCCACCGAAATGTTTATTTGAATCTTTTTTCTGTGACAGTTCCATTTCCGTGTCCCTGTTCTTCCAAAAGTCACAAACTTTTAAAAGAATTCTCCCAATTGAAATTTGATTTCTGAGTTTTGAAATTAATTTGTCATTTGTTTTTTGAATTTTGGAATTTACGACCTCATCACTCCCCTCCATGTCCACTGTGGCACATCAGGATTTCTGCTGCCAATCACAAAGCTCAGCAAATATCCCAGAATCAGCGTCACAACAAAAGCAACAGTCGCTGGCCACAACACCCCGACCATCAGCGATTTGATGTTGAGCATTTTGGCGAACACGCTCAGCGAACCCATGGCGAATCCGATAAAGCCGCCAATCAGAGCGGCAGGCGCTGTGACCCGTTTGCTGAACATGCCCAGGCAAAAGACGCCGAACAGCGGTCCCGTGAACATGTTGATCAACTTCTGGGAGTAAACAAAAATATCGCCCAGCTTGCCCACATACAGGGAGAAGAACGTGATGAGCGCTCCCAGAACCAATGTCGAAACACGGGCGATCCGCAACCGTCGTAGCCGCTCGGCTTCTTCGACATTGCCCTCATCCAGATTGTATTTTTTCAGCTTGAATCTCGAATAGAAATCGTTCAAAATCGCCGTGATGCAGGAATTAAGCCCCGAATCCAGACTGGACATGGAAGCGGCATAAATGGCGGCGATCATCAAGCCAGTGATGCCGATGGGCATCATGTTGGCGATGAAATACGGAAAGATCTGATCGACTTTCAGGCTGGCTGGGAAAGCATGATATTTTGCTACGACAAACAATCCTGCACCAATTGCCGAGACTGAAAACACATAAAACAAATAAGCGATGCAATTGGTGAGAAAGCCCTCCCGACTCTTTCTAAGGGATTTTGCTGTGAGATAGCGCTGCACCATGGCCTGATCCACACAATAGTTGCCCATCTTTTGCACGGTGTAGGTGACGATCAACGAGAGAATGGTGATGTCGGTGTATAGAAAAAATTTCATTTTCCCGAACAGGTTCGCCTCACTAAAGCCTGGAATATTAGCAGACATGGAGGTTTTGCCCGCCGCTGCCAGGCTGCTCCAGATTTCAGGCAGACCGCCAGGGATCGCCAGAACAATGACCACCACGCCCGTGATCATGCTAAGAAACATGACGAACGAATGCACCACATCGGACCACATGATCGCCCGAATGCCGCCCAGCGATGAATTGACCGTGGTGATAAATCCGAGCACCAATGCCGATAACAAAATCGGAATTTTTCCATTGCTGACCACGTTTAGAACCATGGAGGGGACGTAGATGACTGCCGCCATCCAGGTGAGCCGCCATAAAATAAAAATGCCGCTCGCCAGCGCCCGCACCGAAACATTGAACCGCCGCTCCAGGTATTCGTACGCCGTGTAGCAATTCAATTTGTGATAGAATGGCATGAACACCCAGACGACCACGGGAAATGATAGCGGGATTGCCATCGCCATCCAGAGATTGATGATGCCGTATTTAATGATGCCTGTGGGGAACGCCATATAGCCGACGGCGCTGGTCAATGTTGCCATCAAGGACATTCCCACCGCCAGCCAGCCCATGTTCTTCCCTGCCAGCATAAAATCTTTAGTCGATTTGTTCTTTTTGAATAGATAAATGCCAATGCTGATAATGCTCGAAATGTAGCAGATAGCGATAATAATGTCGATAGTGTGTAGCCCTCGAGGGGTCATTCCTTCCTCCTGATGTTTGTGAGCCTCCAACCCTTTCAAAGGTTGCAAAGCTTTGAAAGGGTTTAAACTGCATCATTGATTTATTTAAGATGGTATTCCGAGATAATTTCGAATTCAAGATTTTTTAGATCTTCCAGATTGCCCCAGACAACTATTGTTTTCCCCGTTGAATTTTTAATAACGCCCCAACGATCACCCAGACGAATCACTCGACCTGACAGGTGATCGCTCTTACCGATTGACTTTGGAAGGAGGATCGTTGTTAAAAAATGCGTGGGATCAAAGTGAGCAGAAGTTATTTTTCCCTGGATCATGTCATCGATAAAATCGGGTTTGCTATCGTAATTTCCCAGTCCCGCATAGCCGCCCTGAATGTTGTTATGTTCAACAATGGGCGGCTGGCCGTCGTTCTTTTTAATCAAAATCGGCTGCTGCTCGTTGTCTCGCAGGATATTATTTCGGATGATAATCGGCACGAAATAGGAAAATCGGCTCTCGATCATCACGGCTTCCCCGCCCTGATTGTGCATGATGATGTTATTTTCCAGTTCCATGTAGGAATCGACACATTGCACTCCGCCGCCAGATAGATTCCGCACAATCTTATTTTCGATAATTCGAGCCCGCCCCTCTTTGCTCAAGCGGATGCCGCCGACGCCTTTTTCTGGCGCCCAGTTGCCTGCGATGAAATTCTGCTGGATAATCGGCTGACCCATGCGCATCGTGTAAATTCCGCCCGCATCATCATCGGCGATATTACCTACGACCCAATTCGCTTCAATCAGCGGATCGGAGTAGAATTCATTGTAGATACCGCCGCCATCGCCCCTGCCTTTTGCCTGGTTATGGGCGATGATGTTATTGCGAATGATGGGGCGGGATTCATAAGCGCAGGAGATGCCGCCCCCGTTGCTGCTGCGAGTACGATTCCAATCATTGACACCAGCGCTATTGCCCATGATCACGTTATTTTCGACCATCGGCTGCAAAATCCCTTCTTCCAATCGATTCCCCTTGATCGTTCGCTCGGCAATCCCTGTCAATCGCAGCCAGCCGTAAAATGCAATTCCACCGCCATTGCCGACCGAGGTTTTGTTATTGGCAATGACATTATTCCGAATGACAGGCACGGCATTGTACAGACTGGCGATGCCGCCGCCATGATGTCCCGCCTGATGAATGCGGTTGTGATTGAAATCCGCTGGCTCCAGCACAAAATTGTCGAGGATGAAATTATTGGAGATCATGGGCGAGGTATCATCGCAGAGGATGCCGCCGCCATGGGTTCGGCCCAAGCCATGTTGAATGACAAACCCATCGATGCGGGCATTGTTGGCACCGATAACCACCCGCCGCACTCGCCCGCCATCCAGAATAGTTCGATGCTGAAAAATATCCCGCTCCCAGGTTTGCCGGTCGAATCCCCCATACAGATCGATCCATTCTTTCATGATGATCGTGCCCGAATTGTAAGTTCCCTCGGCCACGAGCACGGCACATCGATTCGATTCGGCCGCATCATTGATTTGAGAGAGGGCAAATGTCAGCGTTTGCCAGGGATTTTCTTTTGAGCCATCGCCGTTTTTATCAGAGCCTGTTTGGATGGAGACGTAATGAATTTTATAGAAATTTGTCTCCTCGATTGTCTCAGTTTTCGGCCCGATGGATGAAATATCTCTGGTAATTTTTGCTTGAGCTATCGAAAAAAGAGTGAGAATTAAAATTAGAAGAATAGTCCTGATCGATTTTTTCATAAATTTCCTGTCATGATTATGATTTACAAAAAATTTGGTCACGGAATTGGAACTGACACAGAAATGAATTTTTAAATTCTTTTTTCTGTGACTGTTCTTTTTCTGTGTCCAACAAATTTAGCTCACGGAAGTGGAACTGACACAGAAATGAATTTTTAAATTCTCTTTTCTGTGACAGTTCTTTTTCCGTGTCCAACAAATTTAGCTCACGGAAGTGGAACTCACACGGAAATGAATTTTTAAATTCTCTTTTCCGTGTCAGTTCCTTTTCTGTGTCCAACAAATTTAGCTCACGGAA
>Ga0209227_1000892_pt1 | contig 24653 bp, 27 predicted proteins | sample YNPBryantNP2012_FD_185815 | JGI IMG/M metagenome (GOLD analysis project Ga0209227, IMG submission 185815) | Anoxygenic and chlorotrophic microbial mat microbial communities from Yellowstone National Park, USA - YNP Bryant NP 2012 (SPAdes)... ...
GACCATCCCCGCGGGGTGCCCGTGGAAGAGCCACTGCGTCGGGTCGTTCGACTGCGGCTCGGGGAGGCCGTGGGGGTACTTCTCCGCCGCGACCTTCTGCCAGTAGGCGAGGTCGAAGGGGACTTTGCCAAAGTACCCATTCTTCACGGCAAGCTTTGTGTTCCCTTTACGGACTTCTGCTTCAAGTTCTCCGCTCTCCGCAAAGCACCAGACAGGCAACAGGGCGGATTCACGATGTGGCACAAGAGCGTGGCAATTGCATAGGAATTGCTCGCCAGTGTAGCGCGTTGTAAAAAGGCGGCCGGTCTCGGATATTGCGACCCCATCCTTGCCCCAAGCCTGTCTTCCGCTCAGGTTACCAGTGTGCGTTTCTGAGGTCAGAAACGGGGCTCGCAACAGTTGCTCACGGCCTCCAAAATGTTTGGAGGACGCCGGGGCAGACTGGAGATGGCGCCAGCCACGGGCCACCACCTCACAGACCTCCCAGAACGATATGACGAATGCGGGATTGTCAGCCGTCGCTATTCCTTGATACGCAAGGGCCTGCTTGGCCAGAAGGTCGGTACCGGAAGCTACTCCTAGTTGAATTGCCGCATCCGGGTTCTTCAACTGCTCCGCCTGGGGCACGAGGGTGATCGAGCCACTGGCAGGGGGGGCGGGGTCGGGTGGCGTGTCCGGCTCGTCGTCCTGTGGGGACGTGGCAGGCTGCCGCGGCTCGCGATTTTCCAGCGGCTGGAAGCCGCTGCCACTCTCTCCCCGCAGCAACGCGGCCTTCTCGGCGGGCGTGCGGCAGGCCGCGACATCGACCCCGGCCATAATGTGCGGAGGCTCCTTGGTGGGCTTGCCCTCCGAGATCGTCAGGAGCGCGACGTTGACGACGTGCCCGCTGATGGTCTCAAACGCCCCCGGCCCCAGCCGCGCCAATAGGTTCCACGTCCGCTCCTTCAGGAGCTGCTCGCGGAGCTTCTTGTAACTGGTCAGGAAGAGCCAGTTCTGCGGCGTGACCAGGGCAACACAGCCATGGTGGAAGCGGCTTCCAGCCGCTTTTTCTGAAGGGGGCGGCACGATGCCGTTTCCGTTCTGGCAAAACTCCAGGCACCGCTGTACGAACGCGGTCGCCAGATCAGCCTTGGCCGCAGGGAAATGGGTTTCGAGGTGTTTCTTGAGAACCGAGTCCTGTTTGCCGCGTCCGAGATACGGCACGTTCGTGATAACCAGGGTGTATCCCGCAGACGCCGCATCCTGGCGCGTCTGCCCCCGGTCCAGCGGCTGGAAGCCGCTGCCACTCAGCAGCTCCGCCGCTTTGACCATGCCGGCGGCGGCGATGGCACGTTCGCGGGTCTCGTCGTCGGCCTGCTCGGCTTTGAGGATCGCGGTCAGGTACGGCTGGAGCGTCTCGTAGTCGGCGGCAATGAGGTCCGACGGAAGCTGCCTGGGGTCGATGAGCGACCCCAGCGTCGGCGCCTGCGAGAAGAGCCGGTGCAGGTTCAGCAGGCCGTTTTTGATCGCCTCGCGGCCCACAGTGGGCATGGGAACACCCGACTTCTCCGCCAGTCTGACCCATTCTTGCTGCGAGCACTGCGGGCCGATCCCGGAGCAGGCGAGGTGCAAGGGTGGAAGCGGCTTCCAGCCGCTTATCTTCCACGCGGCCAGGGCCAGGTTGAACGCCGCAATCTGGCAGCAGCGCTCGTCGATCTCCAGACCGTAGAGGTTGTCGCGGAGCACCGCATCGACGGCCTGTACCCCGGACAACCCTTCCTCGGCCATGCGGATCGGCACGAGGTGGTGCAGCGCCGCGACGAGGAAATGGCCGGACCCGCAGCACGGGTCGAGGACCTTGATGTCCTTGGCGGCCTTGGGCCACCCGTCGAACGTGCCGGCGGCGGGCCGCAGGGTGGAAGCAGCATCTTGCCGCTTTTCTTGTTCAAGCGGTTGGAAGCCGCTTCCACACGAGGTGGAAGCGGCATCTTGCCGCTTTTCAGAATCCGAGCGGCTGGAAGCCGCTTCCACCTCATGCCCCCTGATGTACTCGCGGATCCGCTCGAACTGAGCCTCGCTACGGACGATGTGGTCGAACGACTCTTTCTGCCAGAAAGTGCCCGACTGGCCGAGCTGCCTGTTGATCTGGTTGGCGGTAAAGGACTTCCAGGAGTGGAGGATGTCGGAGAGCTGGTGCCCGTGTTTGGGGGTGAGGAGAACGTGCACGTGATTGGCGGCGACGACGAACTCATGGAGGGCGTATCGTTGGCCATCGAAGTATTTGAGGGCATCGTGCACGACCTGCCGGATCGCCGGTTGTTTGAGGTGGCAGGCGCCATAGCCCTGGTCCAGCCAGTGCTCGATACGTTCGGGGAACCGCTGGTAGTACTCCTGCATCGTCTCGGCGTTGTGCGGCTCAGGATGGGCAGCAAGCCACTCTTCCTTTTCTTTGAGCCACTCCTGAAGCCGATCCTGCGGAAGAGAGTCGGCGGTGCGGAAGGTGACGAAGTAGATGACGCCTTCCTGCCGCCAATGCGGGAGGTTGGCGGCTGTCTTCTCGACGGGGTCGTTCTTGTCGTAGAAGCGCAGAGTGGAAGCAGCATCTTGCCGCTCTTCTGGTTCAAGCGGCTGGAAGCCGCTTCCACACGAGGTGGAAGCGGCATCTTGCCGCCTTTCGGAATCCGAGCGGCTGGAAGCCGCTTCCACCCTGACGAAGCGGAGGTAGTCCCATGTTACGCCGGGGAGGGCGCAGGCTTGTCGGGCTTCCGCTTCCGTGGCGAACGAAGACCAGCGGCTGGAAGCCGCTGCCACCTTCCCCGCCCACCACGCCCCGAGCGTGTTGTGCAGCAGGAATTGCACCATGTACGGCTCGGTGAAAAGCTGCGTGACGGCGGGCAGCGTTGCGGCGGTGATCTTTTCGCCGGAAGCGTTTACACGGTCCTTCTCGGCCGACTGCCAGAACTGATATGTCCAGCCGAGCGAATCGTCGGCGGTAAACACGGCCGCCGGCAGGTCGGCCAGCAGGCGTTCGAGCGTCTGGCGCGTTTCGGGCGGCAGAGCGACTTCGAGCACGGGATCGTCGGATCGGAAGATCTGCGGCAGCATGCGCTGGGCGTAGCGGCTGGCCAGCGCCCAAGGGTCCTGGCCTGACTCGCGCGCGAGGTCCTGACATTCCTCGATTGTGATGGGGGCGCCGGAGGTCGGCTCGATCAGCAGGTGGTTCTCGGCCAGGAAGCGGGCGAACAGCATGCGATGCCAGTGCTGGTAGGCGCACTCGTGGACGAGGCGGTCGATGGTCTGCGTGGCGCGCTTCGGGTCGCGCGTGTCGCCGAGTTGCCGGCCGTGGGCGCGCAGGCGGTTGCGCAAGGCACGCTGCTCCGGCGTCATTGAGCCGTGCGGTTCGTGGTGAGGGACGGCCAGGGATTGAAGCGCCGATCGTGCGCCGGCCTCGGCTGCCTCACGCGCCGCAACGCAGGTCTTGGCGAGCTGGTTTCGCAGTGCGGACGGCAATGCGCCCATGTCGACGGTTCCTATCCGATGATCACCGGGCCTTGCTTGACGGCAGCGAGCAGCTTCTGCTCGTGCTCACAGAGCCAAGCCTTCACATCTGCTTCGCTCTCGAGCGTCGCCGGCCGAATGGCAATGCGCCTGGCCTTTGGCTTGAGTTTCCGGGCCGCTTCTTCCAGGGCTCGTGCAATGCGATCGGGAATGGCGGCGACCGCGTCGGCCCGAGCGGCCAGCGACTGGCGGTCCAGTTCGGCGACCAGATCCTCGTCGGTCTTGATGACTGGCTCGGCGGGGCGTCGGAGGCCCACCTGCGTAAGAACCGCCTCACGGTCCGCCGGCGGGAGCGCCGTCCACGAGGCATCCGCGTCGAGCGTCTTCGTGGCCGATTCGAACGCGGCTTGCTGCTTTTCAAACTGCTCGAGGACGGCAGCGCGCAGCGCTGCGGCGAGCTTGCTCCGCAACGGTGCGACGTGGTCGGTATCGTCGAGCAAGCAGCGGTTGGTTCGAATCGCGTCGATCTCGGCTCGCACTTCCGCCGCGACCGGCAGCGGCGCGGCGTGCGTATGTAGGCGCTCAAGCAGGCGCCAGCCGGGCAGACGCTTGGCGGCAAGGTCTTTCCGTCTGGTCCAAGCATCGATCGACTTTTCCAGGTCGTCCCTGACCTTCAGGATTCCGCCGAGCTGCTCTGTCCCCGCCAGACGCCCGAGTTCGTCGAGCTGCGTCGTATCGGGTCGGGGCGGCAGGGGTGGGTCGCCGCCGGCGTCGCGTGCGAGGTGGGTGAGCACTTCGAGGAACTGGGATGCGCGCGCTTCCTCCTCGCCCGGCCGAACGGCGACGCCGGCCTTCTGATAGAGCCCGCGCAGGGCAATCTTGTCGGGTGTGCCGAGCCGAACCTTCTCTGGACGGAACTCGGCGGATTGAATCTTGTTCTGATCGAGGTGGCCGGGTGCGACGGGCTGCCCGTTGTGCGTGACGCGAAGTGCGCCCGTGCGATGCAGGGCGACGAGGGTCGCGTCGATCGCGTCCTGGGGCCAGCCATAAGGGGACGCCTTAAGCGTCTTGCGGACGTCGCCGCCCCTGGCACCGGCGCCGATCGTGGCAAGGACTGCGCGCGCGACGGGGTGCTCTTCAATAGCCTTGTCCCAGCCGACGACGAGGAAAGGCTGGTCTGACCCGTCACGGGCCCGTTTGAGTGCGGCGTCCCAGGCCCGGTGGTCGCCCTCGCTGAAGCGGGGAAACAGTCGGGCAAGGGAAGCATTCGCGGCGGTCTCGATCTTGTCCTTGAGCGAGTCGGCATAAACCTCGTTGCCGCCGCCCTGAAACACCCTGGCGGCAGCAACGACCTCGCGGATGAGCTCGTCGCGGGACGCCTCGGCAGTCCGCAACCGACTGTTCATGCTTTCGCGGGCTTCGTACCCCTCCGGCGTGCTCGGCACGCCCCTAGCGCCGATGACCTGCTGCGCGGCCTCGGCCTCGATGATGCGGGTCTGGAGGTCGTCTGCGGCCCTGCGCGGCAGGAACACGTGGATGACGGGATCGTCCTGGCCGCGGCGGCGGGCCTCGTTTTCGACGTCGCTCTGGCTGCTGGACCAGCCGTCGCGCATCCACAGAACGATCTGATCACCGCCGGCCGGTGGTTCGTCAGTACGAGCGTGCAGCGAAAGTGTTCGGCGCAGTCTCGATTCCCCGTGCAGAAGGCGAACTTCACCCAGCACTCTCTGCACGGCGGCAGCGAGGAGTTGGTCGCGCTTGGCGGCAATCTCGGCCGTGTTCTGCCGCAGCGCGGCTCCTCGCTCGCGGAAGGCGCGGTCCCACTCGGCCCCCTCCGTGGTCTGGAGCCGAAACTCCTCGCCGACCTTCATGAGCGTGCCGGCGGCGACGAGCTCGTCGAGGATCTTTGCGACGCGCTCGCGCAGTGGACCGGAATCAGCGTCGAGGTCGTCGACGACAAGATCAGCCAGCGTTCGGGCCGTGGCGCGGACACCGAGATCAACGCTTTCCTCGCGGGGTAGCTTGCTGATCAGGAACACAAGGCCGCACAGTCGTTTCCTGAGACGCCCATCCTCGGTGCCGTCCTCCAGTCCGCGGATACGAACGGCCAACTCGTTTAGGAGCACGCCCGTGTTCACCATGTCCGGCGCGATGGTGTCAAACAATGCGTCGGCGGCAATAACACTCGGGACGTCACGATCGGCGATCTGCTTGAGCGCGTCGTCGAGAATGCGAAGCTGCGAACGGAGCTGGCTGTGCGTGCCGGCGGCGTCGACCGCGCGGAAGCACTCTTCCCAGAATCGGCGCCGTGTCGGCAGGAGGGGGTAATCATCGACGATGACGCGACGATCGTCCGATCGTTCGGCCAGGCGTGTGCCCTGGAGGTGGCGAGAGATCTCGCCAGCGTTGCGATTGAGCGCGCTGCGGATCGCCTCGACCGCGCTAGGCTTTTTCTGAAGGAGCATCTTCCGAGTGACGGCCTCGACATCGGTATCGGAGAGCTGGACAGTGATGCGGAATCGGTCCCGCATCTTTTGTAGGAGCGGCGTGCTCGACAATGCGGATTGTCCGGATGCGACAAGCAGAACACGGCTGTCCAGTTGCGTCTGCACCGCCTCGGCGAGTTCCGTCATCGTCACGGCACGATCCATCGAATCGGCGATGTACTGCTGGACTTCGTCCAGAACGAGAATTGTGAGTGGCAGGTTGCCGTTGGGGGCTAGGGCGCTGCGAACCGCCGCAATGAACTCCGCGGTCGTGATGTCCGACAATTGCAGCGGGAACTGCTGCCGGAGCACTTGTCGCGCCTGGCGTTCATCCGACGCGAAGTTCGGGTCGCATTTCAGCAAAGCACCAGCAATAAGCCCACTGACATAAAGGTTATTTAACTCGCCGAACCAGCTCTTGCCGGCTTTCTCAACCGCAGCACGCACAGCGTCAAGGAAACCGTGCTCGCGAAGCCAAAAACAAAACCGCGCCTGCGGGTACTGTTCGGGAAGCCCACACGCTCGCAGGATGACCGCGAGAACGGTGAGGCGAACAAGGTCACCGGTGCCCGACGGCATCGTGCCGTTCGCCGCGATGGCTGGAACCCCGCTACGGGCAACCTGGGTATCCAGCTCGCGAAAGAGCGCTCGTACCTCGTCCGGCAGGTCGCGAATGAGGGAGCGGGCAGTCGCGCCATCCGGGAACCCCGTATCCACCCACAGGTGGCCGAGCATCTTAAGCAGGTGCGATTTGCCGCTCCCGAAGAACCCGCTGACCCATACGGCGTTCTGTCGAGGACGGTCGAGCTGGACCAGGTAATCGCGCAGGATTCGCTCGATTGCATCGCCGTACTGTCCGTCGCAGACAAACGTCTCGAGCTCGGCGCGTAGTTCCCTTAGAGCAAGCTCATCAAGCGTGGGCGTGATTCGCGCTTGGCCCCCGTTCGCGAGCGAGGTCGTCCGCGGGTCGCGATTCAGCGATTCGTAGATTCTCATGCCGCGCTCCCAATCCCGTGCAGCGTGATGCTGTTGGCGAGGTAGTTCCACCCGTCCTGGGCATCCAGCAGGCGGTAGTTATTGCCGTCCTTTGAGCCCGGGAAGAACACGACAAGTCGCCCCTGAATATACGGTTCGACCGCACGGATCAGTTCAGACACACGCGCCAAACCAAATAACTGCCCAATCCCCGTAACAGCCACCACTGCGTTGCCGTCAGCTTGCTCAAGCGCCTTACAGAGCAACGTTGCGACGTAGCCTGCGAACTCGCCCTGCAGTTTCATCACAAGGTCGTCGGGTTGTTCGAAATACCCCTCGCGATACTCCTCGTGCGCCATCCAGAGGGCAAAGCTGCGGGTGCAATCAACCTCGACCCATCCGTTTCCCGCCATCCGCGTGCGTTGCTCGAACTCCCCCTTTCTGGCGCGGAACGTCCGTTCGAGTTCCTTATCGTAGACGACGAGCAACACGCGCTGCGCACCTGCGATTGTGCGCTGCCAGGCCACACCGATGTAGCGGCCATAGACTGTCGCCAACTCTTCGACTTTGCCCATCACCGCACCTCCCCGAATGGGTCCAAGCTCGCTGCGTCGATCTCGGTTACTTGTCCCCCGACTCGAACGTGCAGTAGCCCTAGTTGCTTCGCGCGCATCGCCACGTCAAGCAGGGCATGCCGAGAGCTATCCAACACTCCGGCCCACAAGGTGGTGAGTAGCTCTTCGCCCGACAGGTCTTGCACCACGCCCAACCAGAACGCAAAGGCAACCGCGCCTGGCGTCGGCTTGACGATCTGTCGCAACTTGCGGACGCGGCCCCTCAGGTGACCAGACTGCGTCCACGAACTCGCCGCGTTGCGCGCAACTTTGTCTAACACGGAGTCGTTCAACCGCTCTCCCGTGGCTTCGCGGAGCTGTTCCACGAAAAGTGATCTACCAAGTTCCTGTCCAGGGGCCAGATTGATTACCGGTGCGGCAGTAGCGCGTAACAGTGGGTCGCGCGCGAGTGCGCACAGGAGCGCGAGCAGTGGCCGTCCTGCCTCGTCGATGAACCAAAGTCGGTGCAGCACGCGGAAAATGGGGAGGCGACGATCGAGTCCGTAGAGTTCTCCGAGGCGTTGGCTGGTGAGGCGGCGCGTTGCAGCAGTAGCCTTGCCAAGCACGTTCTCCTCCACGATAGCGTGCGAATAGTCCTCACGGCTGGAGAGCGTGGGCATGGCGCCCAGTAGGTCACGCAGCTCGGCCAGCATGATCGTCCGGCTGGTATGCGTCCCGCGGTCACCAAAACGCATCCCAACGGCAGAGCCTCTGGCACTTTTGTCGATCGCTGGAATCGTCGCCGCTGCCATCGATCCTCACATATCCGCCGGCAAACTTGCCGGCTAAGGCTTTGCCTTATATCATGCCGCACATCGCGTTACAAGTGCTTGCCGACCCACTGCCGAATCCGTGCAACGCGGATTTTGCATAAGCACTTTCTGGAGAGACTCTTACAGAAGTCTGGTCCATGCGAGGCCCGACCCTCACACAGCGCGAGTCGGATGTTTGTGCACGCGTTTCCGATACCGCCGGCGTCGAGAGGCGTGGACCAGTCCCCTGGTTGGCGGCATCGCAGTCTCGCAGCCGCAGTCGCGTCGTCTTGGAAGACCCACAAACTTGGCCGGTACTTGGTTGACCGCCGCGTGGCATCTTTGGAGACCGGCCCTATTGTCGGAGCTGAACTTTGCGGCGTAGATTGCCCGCATGTCGCACGGAAAGACGATCCGCATCCACTTGGTCGACGGTACGCCGACCGGCACGCTCACCGCCGAGATCATGAATTGGACCGGGAAGGTGGTCGTGTTCGCGCGTGAGCAGTTGCCGGAGGTCGCCAAGCGGGACGAGGTGCACCGGACCGGCGTGTACTTCCTGGTCGGGGCCGACCCGGAGAACCCGCCGCGCGAGTGGGTTTACATCGGCGAGGCCGATGACGTACTCGCCCGGCTGGCCATTCACAGCCGCGACGGACGCCGCGACTTTTGGGAGCGGACGGCCATCGTCATCAGCAAGGACGAGAACCTGACCAAAGCGCACGTGCGGTATCTGGAAAGCCGCCTGATCCAGTTGGCGCGCGAGGCAAATCGTGCCCGCGTGGTGAACGAGACGTCCCCGCCCCTGCCCGCGCTGCCCGAGCCCGACGTGGCCGACATGGAGTACTTCCTCCAGCAGCTCGTCATGATGATGCCAGTGCTCGGGTTCAGTTTTCTCCAAGCAAGCCCGCGGATTGAGGCTGCGCCCCCGGCATCGCCGGGCTCACCACTGTTTCGGCTGACGGCGGCTGGAGTACAGGCCGAGGCGCGGGTCATTGATGGCCAGCTCGTCGTGCTGAAGGGCTCGACAGCGCGGAAACACGGCGTCGAATCGTGGACGAGCTACCGCGGGCTGCGTGCTGAGCTGGTGGAGAGCGGGCGACTGGTCGACGGGGCCGATCCGGATGCGCTCGTCTTCGCCGACAACGTCGCGTTTGACAGTCCCAGCGCCGCAGCCTCGGTCGTGCTCGGCGCAAACACGAACGGTCGGATTGCGTGGAAAACGGCGGACACGGGTAAGACCTACGCCGATTGGCAAGCGCTACAGCTCAAGCTGGCGGGCATTGACGAGGGCGGCGAAGAACACGATTGACGCTACTTCCCGCAGTTCTTGCACCCCGTCTTTGGCGTTCCCGGTACTGCGGGCGCCGAGCCGCCAACATTCAGCGTGGCCGACAACACTACGGCCGCGCCCGAATAGGCGGCCGCGGAGAACAACCACGCCGCCGGGGCCGTGGCGCCGGCCGTGACGGCGTAGACCAGGGCGGCCGTCCAGAAGGTCTGGCAGGCCCAGCAGTTCAGCAGGTATTGAAGCGCCCGCCAGGGGAGCGACGTGCTCGAAAGGCGCCGGAGTTCGGCGCGGCGGGCGTCGAGTTCGGGTTCGGTGAGCGGGACGGCGGCGGCGTGCTGCGAGCCGCGGGCGACATCCTCGTCCCACTTCGTGCGGTTGGCGACTTCCCAGTTCAGCCGGTTGATCCGCTGGCGGCGCGGGTTGTCGCGGAGCGCAAGCCGGTATTGCAGTTCCGCTGCCGGGAACGATCCGAAGATCGCCTTCGCCAGCGCGCAGACCGCCAGGGTCCAGACGAAGAAGGACGCGACGTGCGCCCAGTCGGTGATGTCGAAGATGCTCGTCATCGTCTCACGCCTCCATGCTTCGCAGGCTGTAGGCCGGAGGCCGGAGGCTGTAGCCATCGCCTTCTCGGCAGCCCGGCGTGCAATCTCGTGTTCCAGTCACTGCGCTGCCGCTTGCGGCCTCTCGTTCAGGGCCGCTCTCCCGATCCACCGTGCCGGCCTACATTCTTCAGCCTGCCGCTTCACTCCAGCCTCCGGTCTCCAGCCTACGGCCTCACTTCGCGCACTGCTCCAACCGCTCGCGCCGCAGGTGGCGGACGATCCGCGCTTCGGCCGGCGCGTTGCTGGGGTCCACGGTCAGGTCGCCGTTCTTCGGCAACTTCCAGCCGGCATCGAGCTTGGCCAGCAGCGTCGCGATGGCCGGGTCGCGCTCGATCAGCCACTGCCGCAGCTCTGCTTCGCTCGTGCCATTCAGCAGCTCGACGGCGCGGGCCAGAACGTAGTCGCAGGCCAGCAGCCCGAGCTCGTCGTCCGGGCAGTACGCTGTTAGGTGGACGCGCTTCGGGCCAACGTTGATCGACACAACCGGCATGCCTATCTCCAGGCTTGAGGCTTGAGGACTCAGGCTTCATGCCTCAGGACTCTCCTCCGTTCCCACATCCAGTGAATCTCCGCTGCCCACGAGGCCGACGCGAACGCCACGAGCCGCTGGAGCTCCTCGAAGCGCGTCGCGCCCGGGTCGCGGTACTCGAACCCGATGTTGATCGCTCCGACGTTGGGCACGCCGGCGAGCTTCGCGACCTCCCGAGTCAGCCGGCGGCAGCGGCCCCAGACGTTCGCGTCCAGCATCAGGTAGACCATCCGGTAGAACGGCACCGCGGCCACGACCAGCGCGAGCTGCGCGTTCGTCGGCAGCGAACCGAAGAACGCGGTCGCGACCGAATCGTTCCCCGGCTGGATCGCGGCCGTGACCATCAACGCGTCGAACGGTCCTTCGACCACGAAGAGCGTGTTCCCGCCGACGGCCACACGGTCGGCGTCGTAGATCGTCGTCTTGTGCCCGCCTTCGACCGGGTAGCTGAGCCAGCGCTTCCGCTCCCAAGCGTCGATGGCCCGGGCCGTGTAGCCGAGGTCCCGGCCGCCTTCACGGACCGGGAACACCACGCGCCGCTCCTGCTCGTCGAAGCGTAGATCGAACCGGGGGATGAGTTCGTCGAGGCGTTCTGCGGGCATGCCACGGCCGACCAGGTAGTCGTAGCCGGGCGCGGCGACGCCCTTGGGCGCCAGCGGCGATAGCGCGCTCACATCACGCACGTTCCCGCTCCCGTCCAGGTTTCGCACGGGCAATCGTGCATCCACGTCGCCGGGTCCTTGGTCAGGTCGTAGTTCCGCAGGCGCGGCACCCCGCGGCCCTCGTAGGGCGGCAGCCCGCCGTTGCGGCCGGGGAAGTGGCGGTACGGCCGGCCGGAGCCGTCGAGGTTCAGATCGACGGCGACCCACGCCGCTTCGCCCTTGCACACCGGGAAGTCACCCAGCGAACACTGGCAGAGGTGGCCAGTGCAGCAGGCGTATCCCGCCCACGCCGAGAAGCACCCGCTCTGCGAATCGACGAACTGCGTGCAGAGCGGCCCGTACTCGCCGTGGTAGCCGTAGCCAGGGATTGCCGGCGGCAGCGCCAGCGTGTCGCCGAACGAGCAGTCCGGGCTGCACCCCGGCATCCCGTCGCAGCCGGAGTACCACGACGGCACCAGCCCGCGCCAGTAGATGCCGGTCACCTCGTGGAACCACAGGCCGCTGTCCGGCCCCATCGGGTACGTTTCGCCGCAGCCGAACATGTCGCCCAGGCAGTTGCCACTGAATTCATTGCCCGGCGGCCCCGTCGCCTTGAAGTACAGGCCGGGATGCCAAACGTGGTCCAGCCGGTTCTTCTTGAACTGCCCGCCGTGCGTCGCGTCCCAGCCGTGGTTGCACGTGTCCGGCGTGCAGGCGTAATAGCTGTAGCCCTCGACGCGGCGCAGGCAGTTGTAGCCGGCGTGCGGATCATCGACACAGCGCTGCGTCTGCCAGTCCCACGAGCGGCAACCCTTCTCGTTGCGGTGGTAGCCGCAGCCGGGCGAAGCCTCCATGTCGTCGCCGTAGCCGTCGCAGACGGTGTCCTCCCAGTAGCCGCGCTCGCACGGGCAGTCCGGGCTGGTCTCGGGCGAATACTGCGAGTAGCCGTGCTTGCGGCTCATCATGTGGCACTTGGCCGACTGGCAATTCTGGGTGCACTCCTGCCACGTCGGCACCGGCCAGGCCTCGCAGGTGTCGGGATACTCGGTCCACTGGTCGTCGTAGCCCGGCCCCCACTGGTGGTACCAGTAGCCCAGGGCGTGGTCGTACGGCCAGCACGCCTCGGCGTTGGCGCAGCACTTGTCGCAGCCCTTGCGGTACTCGACGTGGGCCGTGCCGTAGCAGTCGTGGTAGTCCGCGGCGTAGTGGTAGCCGCAGTCCTTGCCCATGAACTGGCCGGGCGTGCGTTTGCGCGTGCAGAGTCCGATCGAGGTCCACACGCCGTAGTCGATCAGGTAATCGACGGCGTCGATGATTTCCCGGATGTGGACGGCCTCGATCACGTCGCCCGGGCGCAGGCCCCATGACGGATACTTCGCCCACACCTTGGCGAAGTCGTCCCAGGCCGGCTCGTACATCAGGACGAACGTGCCCGGCGCCGTGCCCCACGAGTACCCGCCGCCATAGAACGGGTTGTTGAAGTGGGTGTCATCGGCGTAGAGCATGTTGATGCCGCGCCAGGTCTTGCGCGCCGCGGCGCTGCCCCAGGTTTCGCCCTGGCCGGGTACGTGGTTCGGATGGTTGTGCAGTGGGCGCGGATCGGGTGTCGGCCCTCCGACCAGCCCTTTGCCGCCGGTCATGTAGTGCGGGTGCACGTTGCTGCCGGACCAGCGGAACTTGATCGGCATCGGCACGCAGCACCGTTAGCGTGGGCGTCTCGCCCGCAAACGGTCGGCGGCGCGCGCAGGGAGCCGGTAGCTTGCCGGTTACCGACTTGGAGTGGGACCACTGCTGGGTTGAGTGGCCGGCGCGCGATCAGAGGGACGTGACTCGAGCAACGCCTCTCGCTCAATCTGCTGCCAGATCTTGGTCATGAGCTGCCGATCAACAACCGGTTTGCCGTTAATCACCAGCTGCATTCGCAGTTGTGTGACGCGTGGCTCGAGAGCAACGAGTTTGAAGGTCACCGCCTCGTTCCGATCCCCAACCGCAAGTAGTCCTATGACTCCGAATGCGACAGCCGCACCAAGCTTCGCACCCGTTTGCGGGTCGCTCCGTTTGCCCGTGACGACGCCCGAAGCTTTGTCGCTGTGATCAATGGTGAAGCCGAGTGAGAACAGTCCGTTCATCGCAGCTTGGTACGCTTCCTCGTACGGAAGATCAATCTCGCGTGTTTGGAGTGCCTTGATCTCGGCTTGCGTCATTGTCGCGCAGCCAGACGTGCCCACCACGGTCACAGTAGAAACGACGGCATAGAGAACAGCGTGTTGCCTTTGTCGGACGCCCATGCCTCGGGCTCCTCAGAACTTGGTCTGACTGATCTTGTAGTCGCGGACGACGTCTCGCTCGTCGAAGTAGATAATCAGCATTACGGTGGTCTCGGAGCGCTCTGTCGAGCCGACGCCGCCTGCCAGACCGCCTGCGCCAAATCCCCCGCTGCCACCGCCGCCACCCAAGCCGCCGATTCCGAACGCCGCGCTCGTGGTCTGACTCGACACCTTGTCGTAGACCCACATCTCGCCTCCATCTTTGCGCGTGATCACGTTCGGAGTCCCGAAAACCTCGATCACCTCGGCTTGCGTTGTCACGCCGGGCTGGATGTGCTTCTTGGCGGCGCCTGGTGTGATCGCGCTGGACCTGTGCTGTGAGCACCCCGGCGCCAAGCAGAGCATAGCCACGCAGAGAAAGAGCGTTTTGCGCACCATGATGACACCTCCGCGACGAGTCGCCTCCATTGTAAGCTTGTGCCCCGGCTTTCAAACCCATGTCGGCGCGGTTTTACTCAAAGCCTACGCCCCAATCGTCGCGCCGGCCGTCTCGCTCCACGGCCCCTTTTCGCCGGTCGTGCTGACCCAGTGTAGCATGTAGTGCGCCGTCTTGCCAGCGTCGCCGCCGGCCAAGCTCGCCAGGTACGCCGTCCGCGTGTGCGGGGCAAGAAAGGTCAGCTCGGCGGAGTCGTCGGGCGGCGGCGGGCCGGCGACGTAGCTCCACGACGACAGCGCCACCTGCGCGAAGTGCGCGTGGAAGTGCGGCGACACGTCGGCGTACGTGGTCCGCCGCGTCGGCTTGACCAGGCTGGCCAGCACCGGCCGGCAGTAGAGCGCGTCGTAGCGGCTGCCGGTCTTGGCGAGGGCGTAGCGGGCGAACCGGTACGCGAAGTCGCGCGAGATCAGGCCGAAGATGCGCGCCTGATAGCGGATGTGCAGGGCCGTGCCGGGCCGCAGGAGCATCGGGGCGCGGAATGCCGCCGCAGCGATGAGCTTGTTCCGCGAGGTGTCCGCGACGAAGGCCAGCGTAATCGGGAAGCCGCCCAGCTTGCGGAAGTCGCACAGCCAGTCGAGCTCGCCCGACGGGTCCCACTGGTGCATGTACGGCCGCAGGCAGTTGTTCGGGTCGTTCGGGTCGCAGTCCGTGCCGCATCGCTTCCGCGGCCGCTGCCAGGGATAGCCGACCTCGGGTTCCCAGGACTCCTTCGGCGTCCACTCCGGCGGCGGCTGTTCGATCTCCTCGGGCGTCCAGGGGAAGTCCCAGTCGCCCGCGGCCTGCGGCGTCCAGGAGTGGTTGTTCGGGAACGTGACCTCCTGCGACACGAACCCGCCGCCGTCGGCCTCCATCGAAGCCGTGAAGCTCAGCGCCTGCCGGGCGTAGCCGAATGACGTTCGCATCGCATTGGTGTAGCAGCCGCCCTCGTTGGCCTGGGCATTCGTGCACTGGGCGAACGTGAGCGTCGGGCCGAACGGCGCACCGGAGGCCTCTACGGGCCGGTGGAGGGCTTCTCCGGACGGCCCGGGGGCCCCGACGAGGCGGGCACCGTTCCGGACGACCCGTGCGGGCTCCCCGCGCCGGCATCTGGCTTGGGCGAACAGGCTTGACCCCTGCTGTCCGGTGGGGTATCATGCGAGATGGTGAAGCACACCCGTAGACGGGAGACACGCCATGCGACGCATCCCTGTAACCATCGGCGCGGCATTGCTCGGAACCTCCTGGGCGCTCCCCGCTCCTGCCCAGGTGCGCACGCACCGTGATGGGTTGGGCTGGACCTATCAATCGCGCGACGGCTGGTACGCTTACATGGATCGCTTCGACTCCGGTGCGACGTACCAACGCATCGGCCGTTACGCGTGGTACTCCGACGATTCGGGAACCTCAGGTTTCATCATTTACGGCTCGCGCGGGCGCTGGGATAGCTTCAGCAACTACACGGAAGGCTGGTCGGGAAGCGGTTACACCCCGTACGACTATCCGCAGCTTAGCACTTATCAGCGCTTGTACAGCCGCCGCTGTTCCGACTACGGATACGGCCTCACGAGTACGTACACCTCGTCGTATGCCGAACCCACGAAGCACGAGCGGTCAAGCAGTTGGCGATTGCTGCCGCTGCTACTTCTGGCGGGCGCCGGAGGGGCGGGAGGACTTGGTTGGCGCCGAATCGGCGTCGGTTAGCCGGTGGTCTTCGGCAGCCGAATTAAGAGGCGCAACGAACCGGCCGATGTGCTCCGTGCCCGGCGTTGCACCCTTCAGCGCGACGCGTTCCTTGAAGGCGTCGGCGTTGTCGCTGGGCTTCACGATCGTGCCGGCGACGCCGAGCACGTCGAAACGCTCGCGGTCGGCGCCGCTCTCGTTGCGGATCAGGACGATGCCCGTCTGCCGGAGCTCGCGGTAGCGGTCCTGCTCGGCGCTGCGCTGTCGTTGCTGGAAGTCGTGGGCCGCGTCGATGAACGCGTTGAATGTCGCCGCGGGAATGACCAGCGGGTCGCCGGGACGCACCTTCTTCATAGCTCGCTTCGCTCGCTCAGGCTGTAGGCCGGAGGCTGCAGGCTGTAGTTGTCGCCTGCTGCTCTTCCTCTAGCCTCCGGTCTCCAGCCTCCAGCCTCATATTCCCAGCCCGTTCAGATCGCCGTACGGGTAGACCTGCTCGATGTAGACGGCGACCGGCTTCTTCACGAGCGCCTTGGCGACGGCGTCCTCGGCGTCTGCATATCGCACCCACAGGTAGTCCCAGCCCTTTTTGCTGATGCCCGTGATGTCGCCGATGGTCAGGCCGGTGACGTTCGGGCTGGCGGCGAACCGATAGGTGATCTCCCAGTCGCCGCTGCCGCGCTTGGAGCCAGCGGCGCCCACGAAGAGCACCTCGCCGGCGGCGAAGCCCTTGAATCCCGCGCTGTTCACCTTTCCCGTTAGCCCGAAGAGCGTCGCCTTGTACGCCGGCGTGACCAGCATGTCGGCGAGGTAGTGCGTTTCCGAGAATTGATAGTTGACGGGGACGGTGATATCCACGCCTTCGACGCTGTCGGCGGTGACACCGATCGCACCCTTGAAGTCGGGCGCGGTCTTGCCAGGCGGTGCGTAACGGGCCACCGTCGCCAGGCTGTGCGTGATATGCTGCGTGCCGCCACCAGTGTCGAAGCTGAAGACAGACTCTTGCGTCTGCGGCACGGGCCCGTAGCGGACGATGCCTTCCCAGAGCAGATCGCCAACCGGCTGGACGGTGACGGTATCGCGCGGCAGGAAAAACCAGCCGCTGCCCCAGGGGTCGTACATAGTGGGGCTGTTCGCGAGCAGCGCATTGCGCGCTTCGACGTCGTCGTTCGTGCCGCGGATCACGTAGCGCAGCTCGACCGAGGGCTGCTGCCCGGTCGTAACCTGTCGGCTCTCGAACTTCTCGACGCACTCGATCACGCTCGCTCCGCTCGCTCAGGCCGTAGGCCGGAGGCTGGAGGGTTCGGCCTCGCGGCACATTTCTGTATCCTGGTCCTCCAGCCTCCGGTCTACAGCCTCCAGTCTCATGCAAAGCTGAGCCGCCCGACCGCGGCGGCATCGGCCAGGCGCTTCGTGTGCCGTGCAATCTGTTCCGTGTTCCGCGCGGTGCGCTCTTCCGCGTCGCCTGCACCGAGTCCCGCGGCGGCCAGCGGGTTGAATGTGCCGGTGACGCTCAGCTTGCGGGCCATCAGGTCGGCCAAGCCGGAGATGCGGTCATCCAGGCCGGCCAGCGGGTCGGTGGTGGGGCGCCCGGGCGCGGCCGCGCCCGCAACTTCCTTCCGTTTCTGCGCCGCCGCAGCGCGGGCGGCGTCCAGGTCGGCCTTGGCCTTGTCCAGCTCGGCCTGACTGTCGCGCAGGCGCTGCTCGTGCTCGGCGCGCTGGCGGCGCTCGTTCTCCGCGTCGGCACCGCCGATCTCGGCCAGACGCTCGTCGCGGCGCTTGGCCGCCTCCGCCAGCGCCTGCTCCTTGCTCTTCTCGATGTCGGTCAGGTCGGCCTGCTCCTGCGCGGCGATCTCGTCGAATCGCTGCTGTGACTGCTGGTCGACCGATTCCTTCGCAGCCGCGACGTCCAGAGTGCTGTCGAACACACCCTGGAGCTCGAGCCAGCGCTTGGCGATCCAGTTGGCCGTGGTCTCGACGGCCCGGGCGTGCCAGGCGCTGAACTTCGCCCAGGTGGAGCGCAGGAAGCCAACGAGCTTCGCCCACAGGGACTGCACGCCGGCCACGAACTCCACCCACAGCGCCTGCCCGCCGTAGACGAAGTCATTGACGATCCCGAGGAACTTCCCCTTCAGTGCCAGCCAGACCTGGAGCAGCGCGTGCGTGCCCTGCTCCCAGGCCAGCTTCAGCCCGGCCCAGAGGACCTGCGCGGCCAGCGTGAGGTCCCCCGCGGCCAAGGCATCGGCCATGCCGCCTATTACCTCATATACAGTGTCCTTGAGCACACCGAACTGCTCGCCCAGCCACGCCAGGGCCTTCTGGCCGGCGTCCGTGCAGGTCAGGAGCACCGTGCCGAGCGCTACGATCGCCGCGATCGCCAGCGTGACCGGGTTCGCCAGCCCGGCGATCAGGGTCGTGATAAGCGAGAAGCCCGCGCCGACGGTCCTCGTGACCGTGGCGAGCCAGCCGATCACCTTGCTGACACCGATGATGGCGGTGCCGAGCCCCGTAATCGCCAGCCCCGCCGCCGTGACGGCGACGGCAATCTTGAACACCGTCACGACCAGCGCCTTGTTGGCGCGCAGCCAGCCGATGACGCTGACGGTGCAGCGGATCGCGCTGTCGGCCGCTTCCTGGAGCAGTGGGATCACCGCGGACGCGATGGTCGTGGACACTTTCCGCACCACGCGCCACAGGATGTTGAGCGTGTCCTTGAAGTGCTCGGCTGCTTCGGCGGATTCGCTCGACATCGTCAGGCACAGGTCGCGGGCCTGCTTCTGGAGCGCTTCGATCCCCGCGGCGCCACCTTGAAGCAGCGGGATGAGCTTCGTGCCGCTCTTGCCGAAGATCTCCATCGCCAGCGCCGCTTGGACCGTCGGGTCCTTGATCGCCGCCAGCCGGTCGGCGATTAGCTTGAGCTGCTGCTCGGGATTGAGGTTCGCCAGGTCGGCGACGGTGAGGTTAAGGTAGCCCAGCGCCTGTGTGGCCCCCTCGGACCCGGTCGCCGCCTCCACGAGCGTCTTCTGCATCTTGCGGACGCCGGTTTCGAGGGTCTCCAGGTCGACAGCGCAGAGGTCCGCCGCGAATGCTAGTTCCGACAGGGCCGACACGCCGATGCCGGTGCGCTTCGCCATCTTGGCGATCGCGTCGCCGCCCTCGGTGAAGGCCTTCACGCCGAGCATGATCGGCGCGAGCACGGAACCGCCCAGCGCGGCCAGGCCCTTGCCGATCCTCTGGAGGCCTTCGCCGAACGCCTTCAGCCGGGCCTGGGCCTTCTCCAGGCCCTTCGTGAGCTTGTCGGCGACGCCGAGCTCGACGTAGGCGCGCCCGGCGCGGATGCCACGGGTGTCGGCCATGCGCTACCCTCCCCGCACACTTCCCGCCCAGCGTTTCGGGAGATTGGGGCGTTCCTTCTCGAGGGCGGGCCCCATGTACGGCCGCTCCTGAATTATCGCCCGCGTTTTCACGACCTTCCCGCGCCGCCGGCGCTTGACCTCGGTTTTCCCGCCGAACTCCAGGACGTTGGGCGCGGTGCTGCGCTTGAACCCGACTGGCCCGACGACGACCGAATCGCTGGCCCGGTCGTAACCGAAGTAGATCAGCCGGCGCAACGAGCCCTCGTGCGAGTGCGGCGGCTTGCCGGGCGGCGCGCTGCCCCTTTTCGTGCGGATGCTGTGTTTGGCGGTCGTGCGGATGAACGCTCCGGCCTTCGACAGTACGGCGCGCTTGGCCTTATCGACCGCACGCAGCACGGCCTTCTTGTCGAAGAACAGGTCCTTGATCCGCATCGTGCTCATGTCTGGAGCTTCCCGCACGGATGCGCTGCGCCGTGCCGGCCGTTCTGCTTGATCCGCAGCACCTCGCGCCGGTGACTGAGCACAAGCGCGAGCAGCAGCGTCAGCGACACGACCAGCGTGGCGCCCACGCCAAACTCGCTGCGGTAGCCCGCCACGTCGCCGCCGACGCCCATGGCCTCTACCTCGGCGCGGAGCGTGGTTTCGACCGCCGTCTCGATGGTGCTGCTGAGTTCGGCCTGCACGCCCGCAACGATCTGGCCGCTGAGTTGCTGCACGTCGAGTGCGGCGGTTTCAGCGGCCGGCTGCGACGCCGCGGGCGGCGGCGCCACAGCCAGCCGCGGTTGCGACTGGCTCGCGGCGCAGCCCAGCAGCGCGGCGAGCGCGACCAGCGCGCCCGCCGTGGGCATGAGTCGAGCCGTCTGAATCATGACGCACCCGGCACACTGGTGTGCGGCTCCGTCGCGGCCGGCTGCGTGGTAGGCGGGCCGGCCTTCTCCTTCTGGTGCGGGCTGCTCTCGGTCTCCTCGTTGCTCGTGCTGGACACTTGGAGCTGCCCGGCGATGCCTTCGACGCCCACGGACGCGGCGCCCTCCACGCCGGTGACCCACTTGCCCGAGAACTTCACGACGTACGTCGGGTTGATTCCCTGCGCGCCAGCCTGGATCACGAGCTGCTCCACGCCTTGCGATAGGCCCTCGCGCACGGCGGGGATGATCGCCTCGTCGGCCAGCTTGTTGGCGAAGTGCTCGACCGGCGGCTGCGGGTTGAGCGTCGCACAGCCGGTCAGGCCCAAGAGCGCCAAAAGCGCGAGCAGGAAACCAACGAACGTCTTCAGGTTGCACAGCCACATGAGTTGTCCTCCGTCCTTGGAGCCTCCGTGCGAGGAAACCGTCTGCCGAGGAACATTACTTTCAGATCATCCATGTCGATCGGGATGGGCGCCGGCCGTTTGGCAAACGGGTCGAAATCGCCCGGTTTGAACGCCCGCGTCTTCTTCGGGTCGCGGTGGCAGTTCGCGAGCAAGGCCAGCAACGCCGACATGCGCGCCCACTCGTCCTTCACCCGACCTTCGGCCATCGCAAGCAGCTCGCGCAGCGTCAGCCGTCCGGGCTCGACGCCGGCGATTCCGGCACAGCGCCAGATGAGCTGCCAGACGTCGCCAGCGCTTGGGCGACGATCTGGTCCGCGTCGACCGCCGCCAGGCGCGCCTCCACCACCTCCCGTGCTTTGTCCATTACTGACCACGTCGTTTCGAGCACCCGCTGAAGGTTCGCCCGATCCCTCGGGCTCGGGGAAAAACCCACGAGTTCCTCCAGCAGGGCCTTGGTCGCGTGCTCGATGGCGTCGCCGGCCATCGCCCGCCCGAACTCCTCGTCGGTTACGTTCCGCACGTCCGCCTCGGGCTTGCACACGGCGTAGACCACGTCGCACAGCAACACGGGATCGCGGTAGAGCTTCTCGATCAGTCCTCCCTCGAGGATCTCCAGCAGGTCCACGTTGAGCAGGCTGCGGACACGCTTGATCGCGTCCACGTTGATGGCGACCGTCCACGTCCGGCCGGCGTTGTCGGTGAACGTCTTCATGCTCAACTTCCTTCAACCCAGCTCCGGAACACGGCCAGCTTGGCGGTCACGCTGACGGTGATTGCCTCCTCCAGTTCCTCGCTGCGGCTGAACGACGTGATCGAGAAATCGCCGTCGGGCCCCTGGCCGCCGGCCTTGTCCAGCACCTTCAGCGCGATCAGCCCGTTGGTGAGGTAGGCGTTCTTGACGGCGGCAAAGCCCGCGTCGGCCGGGTCCCAGACCATCTCGAATTCGACCGAGCACTCGCGCAGCGTGGGCGCCGTCGCGCGCCAGCCCTGATTAGCCCGCGTGGTGACATCCGCCTCGCCCGCGTCGAGATTCAGCGTGACGTTGCGGACGTTGGTCATTTCCGTGTTGGCGGGACCTCCGGCTGTCCCGTAGTACAGCTTGGCGTTCATCCCCAGGACGAAGTTCGGCATGTTCAGTCCTCCATGACTGCCGGTCGCTACGTCAGCCCGAGCTCGATCACTGTGCCGGCCGTGGCGCGCAAGTACACCGTCTGGCCATAGGACGGACCGAGCATCACCATCGAGTCGGCCGGGATCGTGAGCTTCGCGGTTCCGCCGGCCACGTCGCGGACCTCCACGCTGGCCGCCAGCGGGTGCACGACCAGCGTCGCGCCGCGCGGCACCTCGACGGCTTGGTCGGAACCCGTTGCCGTCAGCGGTTCCAGTGCCTTGAAGTTCATGGGCCACTCCTTTGGTTGCAGGGGCACGACCGGTGGTGTGTGCAGCAGCACGTGCAAGCCCGCCTGCGTCGCTCGCAGCCCGGAGCCGCTGTACACGACCGCCCCGACCAGCACCGCATCGACCTCCGCCTTCGTCCAGGGTTTGCCCGTCGCCGGCGATTTGAGCGTGAAGACGAAGATCGTGTCATACACTCCGCTCGGCGCGAAATTCGCCGTACCCTGCTCGGCCGCACCGACGCGCAGCACCGCCCTCCCGCTGCCGCCGGAGTTGTTCCGCCAGCACAGTGCCCCGGCGACCGCGACGATCCGTTCGCCCGGTGCCAGGGCGACATCGGCCACGCCGACGTTGAACGCGGCGCCTGGGTACGTCCCTTCGAGGTACGAGTAGTCGCCGTCATGCGGCACCTGGGCGACGTATTCCCAATACTCCACAGCTCACCTCACGGCTCCGGCGCCGGCGGCGGCTCCGGGTCGGGCGGATACGGTGCCCATCCGATCTGCGTCCCGTTCGCGTTAGCGTTCAGGCGCGCGACGCGCGTCGTCGGGCCGTAGAACATCCCGTCGTCGCATGTGTAGATGTCATCCGCGTCCAGCGTGTAGCCCTGCGAAGCGAGGTTGAAGCGCTTGCCCAGGTACGCGCTGTTCATCGACCCGCCCGGCGACGCGAGCCCCTGGGCCACGACCGGCCCGTCCATCCGCCAGATGTACCGGTCGAACAGCACCGCGAGCTCGCAGAAGTACCAGCGGCCCAGCTCGACCGGCCCGAAGCTGGCGATGTATGGCGAACCGCTGGCGCCCACGTGCAAGCGGATCACGCCGTCGCCATCGAGTCGCAGCGATGCCCGGTGAGTCGTGCTGTACGCGACGTAGAGCAGGTATTCCCACACGCCCTGTACCATGGGCAGCGTGGCGAGCCGCATTCCGAAGCCCAGCGTGTAGGCCGTCCGGCTGACCGTCGTCGGGTTGCCGTTGGCATCGAACCCGTTGGCCAAAGTGATGTACGCCGTGCCGCTGCTCTGCGGCGCTATGATCCGGCAGCCGTAGTTCCCGCTCCGCTTGTAGGCGACGCCGACGCCGACCGAGCCGCCGAGCGCGACCAGCTCGTTCGTGTCGCCCGTCTCGAAGCCCGCGAACCACTGCACCGGCATCGCTGCCGCCTCCTGAGCCCTGAGGCTTCAGACCTGAGAGCCGAGACCTCAAGCCTCACGCCTCAAACCTCACGCCTTCTTGTGGTGCTCCCACCGTTCGTTGTCGAACGGGCAGTCCTTCTCCCGCGTCAGCACGACGCCCCGGATGGTGCCGTCTTCCTCGAAGTCCACCCACAGCCGCTCCGGGGCCAGCCGTTCCGCATCGACGAACGTCGCCCGCACCGCCGCCAGCACCGCGTCACGCTTCTCGCCTGCCGAACGGCCCGCGGCGTGCGCGAACTGATCCGCCAGCCACGCGCGGGTAATCGTGAGCTCGCGGCCGTTCACCAGCGTGATGACGGCCCGGTCCTCGACGACGGCGAGCGATTGCACGTTCACGCGTTCACCTCCGCACCCGGTACGTGACGGTCAACACGCTGGTGAACACGCGCTCCTTCTCCAAGTGCTCTGGCGCGAAGATCGGGGTGTTTTCGAGCGCCAGCCACGCGGCATTGGGGAACGCATCCAGCTTGTGGAACCGCAGGTGATCACCGATCTCCTCGACCAGGTGCATCAAGCCGTCGAGCGCCTCCTGGTCATCCGCGTCCACCTTCTGCTGGATGCCGACGTCGATCGCGCAGTCGAAGAAGCCGTCGGAGCGTGTCGCGATCGTCGCCGTCAACGACTTCGGTACAACGCTGACACGGAGCTCCTGGAGTTGCGACAGCCCGTGGACGGGTTGGTAGCAGCGCTGGGCCTCCACCGCCATGCTGAATGAGCCAGTGTTCAAGCTCTGCACAATGGCGTCGGCGATCTGGTTGATCGTGCTCACGGGGTTGGCCTCCCTGCCTGCCGGTCTGGCAGACTGTTCTGCCGCCCTTCCAGGTAGGACACGCGCCGCTCGATGGCCTGGTACTCCGCGCGCACGGCGCGGGCCTCGACGATCAGCTCGTCCAGGCGCTTCTCGACGTGGTCGAGCTTGGCCGTGACGACGCCCCACTGCACGGTGAACGCCAGCACCGCGAGCAGCGCGGTGAGCGCGACGCCCGCCCAGCGCGACCACTCAGGCCGCAGGCCGGAGGCCGTGGCCTGGAGGGTTCGCGCTCGATCGTCCGCCGTGCGAGCTGTGGTCTCCAGCCTTTGGCCTTTCTCGGTCATGGCGGCTGCTCCATCCCCACGAACTTCGTGTGAATCCGCAGCGTCTTGCGGTACGGGTCGCTGTAGCGCCAGGGCGGCTCGCTGCCCGGTGCCATCACCTCGTAAACGAAGAGCTGCTCACCGTCCGTCTCACGGATGCGGTCGCCCGCGCGCGGCAGTTCCGCCTTGCCGGCAAGAACCAGGTCCGCCGCGAGCACCAGGAAGTCCCGCGACTCGGTGCGGTGCACGACGCCGTACTCGTCCGCCTGCTCGAACTGCGTCCGACCGATCGTGGCCGGCACGTTCACGCTGTCATTGCCGCGAAGGTACGTGACCGTCCGCGACAGATGCCGCGTCCGCTGGTCCTCCAGCCACGCCGCGCCGTGTTCGAGCAGGTCGGGCATGAGTGAGTCCTGAGGCTTGAGGCCTGAGCCTTGAGGTTTGAACCTCCAAGCCTCAAGCCTCAGGCCGCAGGTCTCCGGCCTATTGACTCATCCGCACGCGGACGGTTGCGTCGGCATCCACCGCCGCCCTG
>Ga0209227_1000897_pt1 | contig 24586 bp, 14 predicted proteins | sample YNPBryantNP2012_FD_185815 | JGI IMG/M metagenome (GOLD analysis project Ga0209227, IMG submission 185815) | Anoxygenic and chlorotrophic microbial mat microbial communities from Yellowstone National Park, USA - YNP Bryant NP 2012 (SPAdes)... ...
GCGGTCAGCAGCGGCAGCCGGTCGAGCGGCTGATCGGGATCGGCGATGGCCCCGTCGAGCAACGTCTGAAAGTGGCGCGCCATGCGCGCAATCGTCGCCTCATCGAACAGGTCGGTGTTGTACTCGATGGCGCAACTCAACCCATCATCACGTTCGGTAAAGGAAAACGTCAGATCGAACTTTGCCACCCCAACGTCAATCGGCAGCGGTGTCAGGGTCAGATCGGGCAGTTCGAGACGCTGCAACGAGTCGCGCTGCATATCTGCCATCACCTGGAAGAGCGGCGTATGTGTGAGCGTGCGTTCCGGCTGCACGGCATCGACCACCAGTTCAAAAGGCGCATGCTGATGCGCCAGCGCCTCGATCAGCACCTGCTGTACCTGGCGTACCACCATGCGGAAAGAAGGATCGCCCGAAAGATTCGTGCGCAGCACCAGCGTATTGACGAACAAGCCAACCACCTCTTCGACCAGGCGATGGGTTCGTCCGGCAACCGGCACGCCAATACACAGATCTTCCTGGCCAGTGTAGCGAAGCAACAGTCCGTTGAGTCCGGCGAGCAGCACGGTAAACAGCGTGACCTCCTCGCTGCGAGCGAATGCGCGCAGCGTGGTGAACAGCGGCGCCGGCAATTCAACGACCATGCGTGCACCATTGTGCGATTGCATCGCAGGGCGCGGACGATCGGTCGGCAGGTCGAGCAGCGGCGGCACGTCCGCCAGCTGGCGCCGCCAGTACTCCAGATCAGACTGAAGCGGCGTCGTGGCTGGCGCTTCCACGTTCCCATCCCTGCCCGCACGGAGATCACCACCCAGAAGATGTTCACGCTGCCAGATGGCATAATCGACATACTGGACAACCGGCTCAGGAAGCGGTGATGGGCGTCCCGCTGCGAATGCCGGATACAATGCGCCGATTTCGCGGAGCAGGATCTCGAACGACCATCCATCGGCAGCAATGTGATGCACGACGAGCAGCACAACGTGTTCTTCATCGCCGAGACGCACCAGGAGCGCACGCAGGAGCGGTCCACACGTCAGATCGAAGGGTCGTCGCGCTTCTGCGGTCGCCAGGTGCTGGATGTGCTCCTCACGCCCGGCTGCCGGTACGTTGCTCAGGTCGATAAGTGGCAGGTCGAGCGGCGACGGAGGTATAATCCGCTGTACTGCCTTCCCATCCTTTTCGTGGAACGTCGCGCGCAGACTCTCGTGGCGCTGCAACATCCCGGTCAGGCACTGCTGTAACGCAGCAACATCGAGCCTGCCGGTGAGATGCACAGCGCCAGCAATATGGTAGAGCGGGCTGCCAGGATCGATCTGCTCAAGCACCCAGAGACGCTGCTGTGCAAATGAAAGCGGGAGATCGCCCTCGCGCGGCGCCCTGGGGAATGTCTCCGCTGGCAATGGTTCATTGTCCAGCGCCAGATGCGGATAACACTTAACAAGCATCTCTGCCAGATCGGCAATCGTTGGCGCCTCGAAGATCATGCGAATCGGCACATCGATCCCAAACGCATCGTGCAACCGGTTGGCAAGCACTGCCGCCTGAATCGAGTTCCCGCCAAGTGCAAAGAAGCGCTCATCAACGCCAATGCGATCCAGATCCAACACCTGACGCCATATATCAGCCAGCGATTGCTCAAGCAATGTGCGCGGCGGAACGTATGCCGCATGGCTGGCGCGCACATGGTCTGGCGGTGGCAGGGCCCGTCGATCAATCTTGCCATTCGGCGTCAACGGTAGCGCATCGAGGGGCACAATCGTTGCTGGCGTCATATATTCCGGCAGAACACGCCGCAGTTCTCGCAGCACATCTGCCGGCGCCATCGTTGCCGGCGTGACATACGCCACTAACTGGCGCCGCTCGCTCCGATCGCCCCAGGCGACCACTGCCGCCGACTGAACTCCGGCGATGGTGCGCAGCACTGCTTCGATCTCACCCGGTTCGATACGGAAGCCGCGGATCTTGATCTGATGATCGAGCCGCCCCAGATACTCAATGGTACCGTCGCGCCGAAAGCGACATCGATCACCGGTGCGATAGACACGCTGCCTGCCCCCCGTCACCGGGTCGTCGATCTCGATAAAACGCTCGGCGGTCAGATCGGGGCGCCCCAGGTAGCCACGCCCGACACAAACCCCGCCAATGTACAGTTCACCCGGCACGCCAATCGGAACCGGCTGTCGGTGCTGATCGAGAATATAGGCGCGCACATTCAGCATGGGACGTCCAATCGTGGCTCGCTCTGGCGATTCGCGCGCGCAGATGGTCGTCACATCGACGGTGCACTCCGTCGGTCCGTACATGTTGAAAAAGTCGGTGATCCGCGCATGCGCCAGCACCTGCCACATCCCATCATCAATCGCTTCCCCGCCAGGAAGCGCCAGGCGCGGCGTCCAATCGCCGCCGTCGAGCAGCCCGGCGTGCAGCAGCAGTGCCAGTTGTGACGGAACGCAATCGAACCCGTCGATGCGTCGCGCGCGCAGATATGCCAGCAGCGCCCTGCCATCGAGCCGGATGTCCTGCGGCACAATGTCCAGTGTGTGACCATAGATCAGCATGACAATCTGCTGGAACGACGCATCGAACGCAAGCGGGGCATTCAACGCGATACGCAAACGCTCGCCAGGATACCGGTCGTAGATCATGCGCTGGAGCGCCGCCGCCAGGTTGAGCGCTGAGCGATGCTCGATCATGACCCCCTTGGGACGACCGGTGGAACCCGAGGTGAAGATCACATACGCCAGGTTCCGCGAGGTCGTCACTCGCAGCGGATTGTCGTCCGGCATGCGAGCAATAGCATCCCAATCCGCATCCAGGCGAATGAGCGTCGCGTCGGTCGGCGGCAGATGCCGCTCGAGCGACTGCTGCGTCACAATGACCGGCGTCTGGCTGTCTTCGACCATCCAGGCCAGGCGTTGCGCCGGATAGATCGGATCGAGTGGCACATACGCGCCACCTGCCTTGAGAATACCGAGTAATCCGACGATCAGATCGACCGATCGCTCGACGCTCAGACCGACCGGCACATCAGGCCCGACACCGTATGAGCGCAGGAGATGCGCCAGTTGATTGGCGCGACGGTTCAGTTCATCGAAGGAGAGCGCATGATCGCCGCAGGCGACAGCGATTGTGTGCGGTGTGCGACGCACCTGATCCTCGAAACAATCATGAATGCACCGCTCTGCATCGAACGGCGCAGCAGTCTCGTTCCACTCGATGAGTAGCTGCCGTCGTTCGGCGTCGGTTAGCAGCGGCAACAACACGATCGGGCGATCAGGATCCGCAACAGCGCTTCTGAGAAGCACAATCAGGTGTCCTGCCATGCGCTCGATCGTATCCGGATCGAAGCGATCGGCGTTGTACTCGAAGAGACCGCGCACATTCTCCTCGCCTTCGATCACCGTGAGCGACAGATCAAACTTTGTGGACCCATTTGGAAGCGGCGTGGACTCGATCTCCAGGTCTGACAGGCGCATATGCCACGACGGTTCGCGTTGCAGATCGAACATCACCTGAACGAGCGGCGTGCGATCACGTTCACGCTCCGGGTGCAGCGCCTCGATCAGCAGATCGAACGGCAGGTCTTGATTGGCATACGCCTTCAGTGTCACATCGCGCGTGTGGCGCAGCAGTTCGCGAAAGGTTGGCGACCCGCTCATATCGGCGCGCAATGCCAGCGTGTTGACAAAGCATCCGACCAGCGGTTCCAATTCCGCATGGGTGCGACTCGCAATTGGAATGCCGACGGCAAACAGATCCTGTTCGCTATAGCGCGCGAGAAGCGTCTCGAAGAGCGCCAGCAGCGCCATAAACAGCGTCGCACCCTCCTGCGCGGCAAGCGCACGGAGTGCAGCAATTGCGTCCTCAGGCAGTTCAAAGGTGAACTGACGCCCTCTCACGGGCTGTGTCGAGCGTCGCGGGTGATCGACTGGCAATTCCAGGGCAGGCACATCACTCAGGTGCGCGCGCCAGAAGGCAAGTTGACGTTCGCGCCGTGACATCGGCTCGCCATGACTGGTTGCCTCGCGCTCTTCGAGATACGCACGCTGCCACTCAGCATAATCGGCGTACTGCAACGAAAGCGGCGCAAGTGGCGAGGGCTTGCCGTCTGCATATGCAGTATAGAGCGCTCCCAGTTCACGCAGCAGGATCGCAATCGACCAGCCATCCACAGCAATATGATGAGCGACAATGATCAATGCATGCTCATCAGGAGACAACCGCACCAGATGCATGCGCAGCAACGGACTGCGCCCCAGATCAAAGGGACGACGCGCTTCTTCCTCCGCCAGGCGTATCAGCGCCATCTCGCGCTCATGTGCAGGCAGATGGTCCAGCGCAGTCAGCGGGAGCGGCACGATGTCCATCGCATCGATCACCTGCTCAGGCTGGCCCTGAACGGTCACGAACCGCGCGCGAAGCACATCGTGGCGACGCAGGATTTCCTGCAAACTGCTGGAGAGCGCACTGACATTCAACCGGCCCCGCAATCGGATCAGAGCGGGCATGTTGTACGCCGCGCTCGCGGGGTCGAGTTGTTGCAAAAACCACAATCGCCGTTGTGCGAACGAGAGCGGAAAAGCGTCACGATTCGCACGAGGCGCAATACCTGCTCCGCGCTGCTGCGATTGACGCAATCGTTCGATCAACAGCGCTCGCTTTGCAGGTGAGAGGCTGTCAATACGTCCGGCAATATCGGACATACTCGCACTCCTGTAATTTATGAGAACGGCTCGCATGAGCCAGAACAGAACCTATTGAGCAGCTTCACGTTCGAGTAGCGCAATCGCTTCATCGTCCGAGAGCGCCTCGATTTCAACCAGCAGCGCGTCGATGCGCTCTTGTTCTGTGCGAGCCGCCTGATGCTGTGCAAGCGCCTGCGCCAGCCCGGCGATTGTTGGCTGCTCAAACAACAGGCGAAGCGGAAGATCGACCTGAAATGCGATCCGCACCCGCGCCAGCAGTTGCGTTGCCAGCAGCGAATGTCCGCCAAGCGTGAAGAAGTTGTCGAAAATGCCCACACGCTCTACCTGAAGCACTTCCTGCCACAGGCGAGCCAGTTCACGCTCGACCGGCGTGCGCGGCGGAACATACGCAACCTGCGTGTGCATGCCCAAATCGGGAAGAGGCAGTGCACGCCGATCCACTTTGCCGCCTGGGGTCAGCGGCAATTCACGCAGCGGAACAACCAGGGATGGAACCATATATGCAGGAAGGCGCGCGCTCAGAAACTGCTGGAGATCGGGGATTTCGCCTTCCGTCACAACGTATGCGGTCAGGCATGGGTTGCCGGGCGTGATTTCGCGCAGCGCCACTGCTGCACCGCTCACCGCCGGGTGTTGCAGCAACGCCGACTCGATTTCGCCCGGTTCAATCCGAAAACCACGGATCTTGATCTGATCATCGACGCGCCCAAGAAACTCGATCACACCATCAGCGCGCCAGCGCACCAGGTCGCCGGTGCGATACAGGCGTCGATCACCGACTGCCGCGCCGCTGTGACCTTCCACATCGTCGCCGGCAACGAAGGGATTGGTGACAAAACGCTCAGCGGTCAGATCGGAACGGTTGAGATACCCACGCGCCAGACCGATCCCGCCAAGGTACAATTCGCCAGCCACGCCGATCGGGGTCAGGTTCATATTGCGATCAAGAACGAAACAGCATCGACCGGGCAGGGGCCGACCAATCGGCGTTCGCACACCGATCATCTCGTCCCGGACTTCCCAGACCATCGCCGTGATTGTCGCTTCGGTCGGGCCATAGGCATTCAACAGGCGAACATATCCCGCCGGACCCTGCACCCATTGCCGTGCTGCGATCGATTGCATCGCCTCGCCACCGGCAATCGCCAGACGCAGTCCCTGCGGCACAACTGCCGTCGGTGATGCCCATGCACGCGCCAGTTCGTGCCAGTACGCCGTCGGCGGGTTGATGACGGTCAACCCAAAAGTCTGTACCCGGCGTCCAAAGTCATCGGGAGGCCAGATGTCGGATCCGCGCACCACCACGGCGGCGCCGCAGATCAGCGGCGCCATCATCTGCTCCAGGGAGGCATCGAAACTGAACGATGCAAACTGCAACACCACATCGCGCGACGTCAGCCGGTAGACCTGCACCACTGATCGACAGTGATCCGCAAAAGCGCCGTGATCGATCACCACCCCCTTGGGAACGCCGGTCGAACCAGAGGTGTAAATGACATAGGCCGCATGACCGCGTTCCGCCAGCGGTTCCGGATTACTCTCATCTTCTCCGGTGATCGCAGCGAGATCGACGATCACACAGTCACTGCCAGAACGCGCAATCACGGCACGCAGATCGTCCAGTTGCGCCGCGCTTAACCCGGCAGTGACCACTGCCCGGGCGCGCGAGTCGGTGAGCATAAACGACAGGCGCTCACGCGGATACGCCGGGTCGAGCGGGAGATAGACCCCGCCCGCTTTCAAAATGCCCAGCAGGACGGTCAGCACCTCATACGAACGTGAAATGCACGCACCGACGATCACGTCCGGCGCAACCCCCAACTGTTGCAGGTGGCGCGCCAATCGGTTGGCACGGCGATTCAGCGCGTCATACGTGATGCGCCCGTGCTCATCCATCGCTGCAATCGCATCAGGAGTTTGCACAACCTGCGCCTCGAACAGACGGTAGACCGGTTCCGCAGGTGCAGCGTCTGTCGGCGTGCACCCCCACTCGATCAACTGTCGGCGCTCAGCATCGGTCAGGAGCGGCAAACGCGAGAGTGGTTGCTGCGGATCGACGACAGCGCCTGCCAGCAGTGTCAGCAGGTGCTGCTGAAAACGTTCTATCGTGGCTGCATCGAACAGTGTGGTGCGATAGTTGAGCCACCCTCCCAGTGCATCACGTTCTTCCTCGAAGAACAGGGTGAGATCGAATTTCGCCACACCAGGATCGATGGTGAGACGTTCAACCACCAGGTCGGGAAGTACCAGAGGCGGAATCTCCTGCAACACCAGCATGACCTGAAAGAGCGGCGTCTGATCGACGCTGCGCGTCGGGCGCAATCGCTCGACCACCATCTCGAACGGCACGTCCTGATGCGCAAAGGCTTCGGTCGCACTGGTGCGCACACGTTCCAGCAGTTGCGCAAACGATGGATCGCCGCTCAGGTCGAGGCGCACCACCAGCGTGTTGACGAAGAAACCGATCACATCGCGCATCTCAGGGCGGGTGCGACCGGCAACTGGCACGCCAATGGCAATGTCTTCCGCACCAGTGTAACGATGAAGCAGCGCGGCAAACCCTGCCAGCAGCGCCATAAACAGGGTCGCGCCATGACGCTGACCGCATATGCGAATTTGATCCGACAACTGGCGCGGTACAGCGAAGAAATGGGTTGCGCCTTCATCAATGCTCATCAAAGGACGAGATTGCCCGAAAGAGAGATCGAGGGGTGGGCAATCCGCCAGTTGTCGCTCCCAGAACGCCAGGTGATCCGCAACCGGATATGCCCCACGCCCGTCCGGTGCTGCCGCTGCTTCTGGCGCCTGGAAGAGGCGTGCATGCTGCCAGGCAGCAAAGTCGGCATACTGGAAGGGCGGCGCCAGCAGCGTCGGGGATCGCCCGGCGACCAGCGTCTCATACAGGAGCGCCAGTTCCCGCCCCATCACCTCGAATGACCAGCCATCCGAGACGATGTGATGCACCGTCAGCACCGCGATGTGGTCATCAGCAGCCAGGCGGATCACAACGAAGCGCACGAGCGGACCCTCCACCAGATCGAAAGGTCGTCGCGCTTCGGCAGTCGCCAGACGCAACGCTTCCGCTTCCCGCGCGCCTGCCGACAGGTGTGACAGATCGATGAGCGGCACATCAAGGTCGAGGCGGGGCAGAACGACCTGAAATGGGATGCCGTCTTCTTCACGGAACACGGTGCGCAGCGCCCCGTGGCGACGCACAATCTCCGCCATTGCACGGCTCAGTGCGGCAACATCGAGATTCCCGCGCAGACGCAGTGCAACCGTATTGTTGTAGAGCGTACTGCCCGGCGCCAGGCGGTCCAGAAACCAGAGCCGGCGCTGCCCGGCAGAGAGCGGCGCCTTCCCTGCTTCCTGTGTGGTCGTCATTCGCCATACGCCGTCATCGCCATCTGAGGATCGGGCAGCCGTCTCCGCAAGATAATCAGCAAGCGCTGCAATGGTGGAATGTTCGTACAGCACCATTGGCGAGAGGCGCACACCGAGCAGATCCTCAAGATCGCCCGCCAGCGACACCATCTCGCGCGACGACAGCCCAAGCGTCTCAATCGACGTATCGGGGAAGAGAGCGGCAGGAGCGATATCGAGTGTCGTCGCGATCTGCTGGACTAACCACTCGTGTATCGCCTCACGATCACACAACCGATGACTCTCAGGCATATTGACCAGCCTCATAATGCAAAGGGGTCCTCGCCCAACCACACCTTCAAACGGCAACGGTTTTAAGTTCGCCGCGCAGATACAGCGCGCGACATTCCGAGCGTTGCAGCTTGCCGCTCGATGTTTTCGGCAGGGATCCGCTTTTGAGCAACACAACGTCATGGATCCGAAGTTCGTGCTGTTCAGCGACTTCGCGCCGGATTGCAGTCACGAGCGACTCGCGTTCGGATCCATGAGCGCCAGACATGAGTTCATTGATCTCGACAGCCACGATCACCTGCTCGCCGTCACCAGTATCTACGGCGAATGCGGCGCACCCTCCGGGTTTCACGGCGGTATGGCACTGTTCAACGGTTGCTTCGATATCCTGAGGATAGATATTTCGCCCATCGATGATGATCAGATCCTTCAATCGTCCGGTAATGAACAACTGCCCCTCATGGAAAAAGCCGTAATCCCCGGTGCGCAGAAAAGGACCTTGCTGATCGTCGGCTGTCCAGGCGTCGAAGGTGCGACGGGTCGCTTCTGGAAGTCCCCAGTAGCCTGCGGCAACACCCGGACCGGCAACCCAGACCTCACCCACCCTGTCTGGCGGCAGCGTCAGGCATGTCTCCGGATCGACGATCCGCACATCACCGGTCTCCGCCACAGCGCCGCATCCCACCAGCGTGACGCCGTCGTGGTCAACGGCAACGACACGATGCCGCTCGAGGGCTGCGGCATCGAACGATCCGGTGAGCAAAGGGACGCCATACGGACCGCCGCTCACCAGCAGGGTCGCCTCTGCCAATCCGTAGCAGGGAAAGAACGCCTCCCGGCGAAAACCGCATGCGGCAAAGGTGCGGGCAAACTGCTCGATTGTCTGAAGACGAACCGGTTCGGATCCGTTGAACGCAATCCGCCAGCACCTCAGGTCGAGGTTGGCGCACTGTTCCGGCGCCACTTTTCGGACACACAGGTCATAGGCAAAATTAGGACCGCCGCTGACATCGACACGGTACTCCGAGATGGCGCGCAACCAGCGGATGGGATGCTTCAAGAATGTAAGCGGCGACATCAGGACGCAAAAGAAACCTGTATAGAGCGGTTGCAGCAATGTACCGATCAACCCCATATCGTGATAGGGCGGCAGCCACGAGCAACCGCGCGACTCTTCGGTCAGCGCAAAGCGACGTGCAATCAACTCAGCATTCGCCGCCAGATTGCCATGCGTCACCATAACGCCGCGTGGATCGCCGGTCGAGCCAGAGGTATATTGCAGAAAAGCAACGGCGCGCTTATCCATCGGCGGCGCCTGCCAGAGCACTGCCGTAGATTGATCGAGACCATCGGTTGCAACCCACTCCAGATCACTGAGTTCCGGCGCCAGAGCGCTCATCGCGTGCGCCATAGCAGCGACTGCGCTCGTGGTCAATGCCAGGCGCGCCCCGCCTCCTGAGACAATTGCCTGCAGCCGGGGCAGGGTGCGCGCCAGACGCAGCGGATTGGGTGGATACGCCGGCACAGCAACAACACCCGCATACAGACATCCAAGAAAACCGAGGATATAGTCCAGACCGGGCGGATAGACCAGGAGCGCACGATCACCAGGCGACAGGTCACGCCGAAGGCGCACAGCAATCGCCCGCGCACGCAGATCGATCTCGCCAAAGGTCAGATGATCAGCCTCACCCGCGCGATCTCCCAAAAAGGTGTACACCCTTCGCTCCGGGCGATGGTCGGCGAAATGTCGGATGCGCTCGACAAGAAAAGGAGATACTGCCATTGTTGACGCGATGGTGCGGTTGTCCCGGTCCATTGATACGCTCCACTGCACATACTCCGCACACAGATGGCGGACTCAAAGCGACACGATCAGAAAGGAACGCGCCTTTCCACAGCAAGCAGGTCAGGTTAATCGACGATGGGAAAACGTGTGAGGATAGCGATGAAAGATCGTTTTCTGCCTGCTGCTTCCGTTCAGCCACGATCGAGCGGATAACAAACGATTGACTGTTATTTGCCTCGACTTGACTTACAACATACTTCCTACTACAATAGGTCTTGAAACATAGAATACATCTCTCCAAAAGACCTAAACCTCCATTTTACCCACATTAACAGAAATTCATCCAGCATTCATCGACTATAACGAGGTATGATTGCTACATCGCGCGGTTTTTACTATAGTCCGGAGAGGTGTCAATAGCAACATCCACCAACCGTCAATTCACTATCAATAGGTCATCAACTTTTTGGCACAATTGTTGGAACTTCGTTCCAATATACACGCCAAACGTCCACTATCGTGCACGATCTTACCGCAGAGCAACGTGAACCGCGTTGTTCCTGGAGAAAACCGGACGCCGGGAGGCGAGGCGGAAGAGAGGCGCGCGACGGCATCGAAGCCAGCATTCCACAAGAACCCTGTTCGTATCCTGTTCGGGGAAGGAGGCAAGTGAATAATGATGCCACGCAAATCTCCCGATAGCCCGTTTGGCGCAACACTCTCACGCTATCTGTTGCGCAACCCGCACCTGAACCGCGACCAGCTTGCTGCGGGTATTCATCAAGACCCCGCCGTCATTACCGATATGTGCAAAGGTCGGCGCCTGACTGGATTTCAGGCTCGTCAGCGTATTCTGCGCATCATTGCATGGCTCCACGAACACAAGGCGTTATTCTCGCTCGAAGAAGCCGAAGCCCTGCTGACCGCCGCTGACATGGCGCCGCTCGATCCAGACCGTCCAGAGGAAGCAGCATTGTGGCGCATGCTCAATGATCCCGACCTGCTGGAATCCCATCATACTGCTCCGGTATTCACAATCAGTCATCCGATTACTGTTCCAGCGCGATTCTATGGACGATCACGCATCCTCGAGCGGCTGTTCGACCTCTGGAATGACAGAATCCAGCATGCGATCATTCTTGGTCCGCGCTACTCCGGGAAGACATCACTCCTCTACGTTCTGCAACGCCTGCAAGCCACGGCGCCGACCGGGCTTCGTTCTGACCAGACCAATGACTGGATCAGTCGAGCGAGCCGGATTCGATGGGTATACGTCGATTTCCGGAATCCGAATATGGGGAACGCTGCATACCTGCTGCGCTACCTTTTGCATCGTATGGGAATGCCCGCGCCTCGAGGCGTGATGCTTGACTCGTTCATAGCGACGGTCAGCGCCCAACTGCGCTCCCCGACGATCATCCTGTTCGATGAGGTTGGTATCGCACGCGAGCGATACCACGAACTCGGACGTCCGTTCTGGGACGGTCTCAGCTCACTGGCGCAAACAGGAACATATCAACGTTTGGGGTACGTCTTGACCGCCGAGTCGACCATTGAGTCGCCGGTGTTCGATGTCCAGTTCTTCGGCATCAATGGTCATCTGGTGCATCTGAGTCCATTCGAAATCCACGAGGCGCGCCAGTTGATCGCATCATCGCCGATACCATTTTCTGAAGAGGATACTGAATGGATCCTGGAGACCAGCAATTTATGGCCCCTGCCGCTCCAGATTCTCTGTCACGAACGGCTCAGTGCGCTGCAATTGGGCGAGAAGGGAACAGGGTGGCGTGAGCGCGCCTGTCACCATCTTGCGCTCTATCGCGCCTGTTTCACAGCAGTGTAATACCTGTCACTCCGCCAGCGGCGCGCCGCAGTGCGGGCAACGGTGCGCATGCGCAGAAATGTCGCGGTGGCAACGTCCACACGCATAGCGCACCGGCATACGCGCAACGACCAGGACATCCTGCCGAAGTGTCATTGATATGCCACACTGCGGCGCAGTACGCTCGAACGGCGCCGCTGCAGGTCTGACCGGCAATCCCAGCAGTGCTGCAATTTGCGTCGCCAGCGCCTCGACCGATGGTAGATCGTCGCGGGTCAGGCGCAACACCGGCACACCGGCGCCGATCAGCGCGGCGTCGATAAATGCGGTGCGTCGGGCTGCGCCGGTTTGCGCAAACAGCACTGCCAGGCGCGGGGTGGTTGTCTGCGCATCGCACAGTACAAAATCGAGCACGCTATCGCGAATGCGCTCCTGGTAGCGCTCCGATTGCGTCGTGTGCGGTTCGACGTGCAGGATGTCGCTCAGGCGCACGTTGGGCAGTACCGCGAGATCATCAGGCGCGGCGGCATTGAGCACGGCAAACAGGGCACGATGGTCACCTGCAAGCAGGTGCGGCGCGCGCGTATACGGGAGCCGGGTCAGAAACTCCGGTTCGCCTGCTGCACCCCGCGACGCAGCAGGCGCACGCGGTGGCACGGTTCCGCCTGATGCCACTGTGCGCCGGCGCGGGCGCATCGCCGCCAGTGCAACAACACACCCGGCAACCACCAGAAGCGATGCAATCGCGGCCGTCATTGTGATGATTGGATCCATACTGACCATATTCAGGCTACCGTTCTCGAGTCCTCAAATACAATTCCTCGCGCCTCTTGCCGCACCCCCGCCATTGCCGCCGCTGCTGGCGCGGGTGCAGCCGCACTGCGCCCCGCCATCGTACGGGCGCAGCACTGCTGCGCCCCTACTCGCGCCGCGCCCCATCCACAGACTCCGCTGCCGGTACGGGCGCAGCACTGCTGCGCCCCGCCATCGTACGGGCGCAGCACTGCTGCGCCCCGCCATCGTACGGGCGCAGCACTGCTGCGCCCCTACTCCCAATAACGCCTCCTTCCGTGCACTCCTGCACACATCGCTGCGCCTGTCAGCGAACTGTCATCTGCGTGGTATACTACAGAGCGCGTTTCGTTCCGGCACCATTTCCGGGTTTGTGGCAATCGACGTTATCGGCGTGCACCCGCAGAACAGGCGTGCGCCCATTGCAATTCGACTGGAGTAAAGTGTGGACCTGAGCCGCATAACTGGCGCGCCGGTGATGGAGTTTCATGTCGCCCGCAGCGCGCGCGACCGCTACCACTTCGATGAGTCGTTGTTCCAGTTTAGCGGCAACGTCATCTTCGCCAACTTCCACGCCGCGCGTGTCTTCGCTCAGAAGATGAACCAGAAGCGTGACCTGGCGCGCTTCCCTGAGCAGGCGGTGCGCGCCGGGCAGATCAGCGCAATGGGGTTGCTCGACGAAATTCTGCATTATGTCGCGCAACTCTACCGCCAGCGCGTGAAGGATCGTCTGCTCGCCGATGCGCTCACCTGGCTCAACGAACGCCTGGGCGCAGAAAAGGTCGAGATAGCGCTGCGCGCCTTCAGCGATGAGTTCCCGCCAGTTGCCGTGTACCGTCGTGAACAGACCATCGAAACATACCTTGAAGGATCAACCGCTGGCATGCCGCACCGCGAGACAGCCCTTGAAGAGATGCTGATGCTCTGGCTGGAAAACGTCAATCCGGCGCTCAATCCTTTCCTCGAACTGTTCGATGACTCTCGACTGAAGCACGATACCGTCTACCTTGCAATCATCGAGGAGCTTGATCGATTCTTCGCCAACCAACCGCCACCCTCTGCCGTCTTCCCTGGCGTCTCCAACCGCACCCTGATTGAACTTCTGCGCGCCCCCGCGCTGGCGTCACCCTACTCGATCGAAGGGCAACTCAACTATGTGCTTGAACATTGGGCGGGCTTCCTCGACCGGTCATTCCTCTACCGCCTGCTCAGCAGCCTGGACGTTATTAAAGAAGAGGAACGGGTGCGCTTTGGCGTCGGTGGCGGCGATCTGACCGGTGCATATGTGCCGGTTGCCGACTATCGCTATCTGGAGGTGGAACCGGAGCGCTACACCCCTGACCGTGAGTGGATGCCGCGTCTGGTGCTGCTGGCAAAGAACACCTTCGTCTGGCTCGATCAGTTGAGCAAATGGTACGGTCGCCCGATCAAGACGCTCGACCAGGTGCCGGACGAGGAACTTGATACGATGGCGCGCCGTGGGTTCACCGGTCTGTGGCTGATCGGTCTCTGGGAGCGCAGCCAGGCGTCGAAACGCATCAAGCAGATCATGGGCAACCCCGATGCCGTCGCCTCCGCCTATTCGCTCTACGACTACCAGATTGCTGCGGCGCTCGGCGGTCAACCGGCGCTCGACAATCTGCGCGCGCGCGCCTGGCAGCGCGGCATTCGGCTCTCCGCCGATATGGTGCCGAACCACGTCGGCATCGATGGGCGCTGGGTGATTGAGCATCCCGACTGGTTCATTCAACTCGATTATCCGCCCTTTCCAACCTATACCTTCAACGGTCCTGACCTGTCGAACGATGAGCGGGTAGGCATTTTCATCGAAGATCACTACTACAATCGCAGCGATGCCGCGGTGGTCTTCAAGCGCCTCGACCGCTGGACGGGACAGGCGCGCTACATTTACCACGGGAATGACGGCACCAGCATGCCGTGGAACGATACGGCGCAACTCAACTACCTCAAGCCTGAAGTGCGTGAGGCGGTGATTCAGACGATCCTGCACGTGGCGCGGCAGTTCCCGATCATTCGCTTCGATGCGGCGATGACGCTGACCAAACGCCACTATCACCGTCTCTGGTTCCCTGAACCGGGAACCGGCGGCGATATTCCGTCGCGTGCCGGCTTTGGCATGACGCGCGCTCAGTTCGACGCGGCGATGCCGGAGGAGTTCTGGCGCGAGGTTGTTGATCGCTGCGCGGTCGAAGCGCCCGATACCCTGCTGCTGGCAGAAGCCTTCTGGTTGATGGAAGGGTACTTCGTGCGCACCCTCGGCATGCATCGCGTGTACAACAGCGCGTTCATGGTCTGTCTGCGCGACGAGGAGAACGCCAAGTATCGCCAGATTATGAAAAATGTGCTCGAGTTCGACCCGGAAGTGCTGCGCCGCTTCGTCAACTTTATGAATAACCCCGATGAGCGCACGGCGGTCGATCAGTTTGGCAAAGGCGATAAATACTTCGGCGTCTGCACGCTGCTGGTCACCATGCCGGGGTTGCCGATGTTTGGGCACGGGCAGATCGAGGGGTTTGCCGAAAAGTATGGCATGGAGTATTACCGCGCCTATTGGGACGAGAAGCCGGATGAGTGGCTGATTGCGCGGCACGAGCGCGAAATCTTCCCGCTGCTCCACCGCCGTCACCTGTTCGCCGGCACCGACCATTTCTTGCTGTACGACTTCTATACGACCGACGGACATGTGAACGAGGATGTGTTTGCGTTCTCGAACCGCTATGGCAATGAACGTGCGCTGGTGGTCTACCATAATCGCTATGCTCACACAAGCGGTTGGGTGCGCCTTTCGGCAGCGTTCATGGCGCGTACCGGCAAAGGCGATGAACGAACTCTGACGCAACGCACTCTCGCCCAGGGGCTGGCGCTCCGCGCGGGTGACAACAACTACACCATCTTCCGCGATCACCGCAACGGGCTGGAATATATTCGCCACAGCCGCGACCTGGCGGAACGCGGATTGTATGTCGAACTCGGTCCGTATGGCTGCCACGTGTTCCTCGATTTCCGCGAAGTTACCGAGTATCCAGACGGACGTTACGCTCAGATTACGGCATACCTGGGCGGGCGCGGCGTGCCCAGCATCGATATCGCCCTGCGCGAGATGTTCCTCCAACCGGTGCTGACCCCCTTCCGCGAACTGGTCAGCGCTGCAACGCTGCGCGAACTGGCAACCTGGGCGGATCGCCGCGCTGCGCAGCGCGGAGTCCTGCCAGCGTTCGACGGCGCGGACAATGACAGGATCGATAGCATGCTGGAAGGACCCGATGCGTTCGACGAACCAACACCCGAAGAACTCCAGGCGCTCGCACAACGCCGGTTAACCCCCGAAAGCGCGGTTGCGCCATCGACTCCTGTTCCAACCACGCCGGAACAGACTGAAACCGCTGCCATCGAACGCTTCGAGCAGCATCTGCGAACCTTCCTCACCGAATTTGCCGCCTTCACCGCGAGCACGGTCGATACCAACCGTATTGTCACCGATGTGGTTCACCGCCTGGAAACGGTGATCGATCTCCTGGTTTGCGCCGATGAACACCAGGCGCAGCGCATTGGCGCACCGCTGGCGGACGATCCGGCGCGCTGGGGAACCGCCGTCGCCTGGGTCACGCTCCATCGACTGGGTCTCATGGTTGCCGCCGATGATATTGCCGGGCAGAGCCGGAGCCTGATCGACGAATACCTGCTCGGGCGCGCGCTCCAGGCGGCGCTGGTCGAGTTCGGCTACAGCGACGACACAGCCGCCGATGCGGCGCTGCTGGTCAAGATTCTGACCACCCGGCAGCGCTGGCACGCGACATTCGCCGACGAGTACCACGCCCTCGCATCAGCATTGATGTCGGACGGCGATGTTCAGTCATTCACACGGGTCAACCGCTTCCAGGGCGTGCTGTGGTTCAACAAGGAGCGATTCGAACGGCTTCTGCGCTGGCTGGACCTGATCGCCGTCGCAACGTTACAGGCGGAAGCAACGCCCGACGCCGATGCGATCCGCGCCGATTGCGCCCAGACCATCGAACGCCTGATCGACGCGGCTGAACAGAGCGGCTACCGGGTCGAACAGTTGCTTGCAGTGTCGCAGAGCGAGGAGTCATTGACAGATACAGGAGCAGAGTGATGCGTGCCATACGTGTTCACGACTATGGCGGACCAGAGGTGCTGCGTCTGGAGGATCTCCCCGTGCCCGAACCTGGACCGGGTGAGGCGCGGGTCAAAATTGCAGCGGCTGGGGTGAATTTCATCGATATCTATCACCGGAGCGGACAGTACAAAGGCGTGCTGCCAATGACGCCCGGCATGGAAGCTGCCGGGATCGTCGATGCGGTCGGTCCCGACGTCAGCGATGTGCGGGTGGGCGACCGGGTGGTATATGCCATGCGGCAGGGCGCCTACGCTGAGTATGCCATCGTTCCGGCGACGATGCTGGCGCCGGTCCCCGAAGGCATTGACCTGCACCAGGCGGCAGCAGTGATGCTCCAGGGCATGACGGCGCACTATCTGACGCACAGCACCTACCCACTGCGCCCCGGAGACGTTGCACTGATCCACGCTGCCGCTGGCGGCGTCGGGCTGTTGCTGGTACAGATCGCCAAACGCTGCGGTGCACGGGTGATCGGCACCGTTTCGACTGAAGAAAAGGCGGCGCTGGCGCGCGACGCTGGCGCCGATGACATCATTCTCTACACGCAGGAAGACTTCAGCGCGGCAGTGCGCCGCCTGACCGACGGCGCCGGGGTGCATGTCGTGTACGACTCGGTCGGGAAGACTACCTTTGAGGGCAGCCTGGACTGCCTGCGTCCACGCGGGTATCTGGTGCTGTTCGGTCAATCGAGCGGCGCCGTGCCGCCGTTCGATCCGCAGGTGTTGAATGCAAAAGGATCGCTCTTCCTCACGCGCCCATCGCTCGGTCACTACCTGCTCACGCGCGACGAACTCCTGTGGCGCGCAGGCGATCTGTTCGCATGGATGGCAGCCGGCGAATTGAAGGTGCGGATCGACACGACCTACCCGCTGGAACAGGCAGCCGAAGCGCACCGCGCTCTGGCAAGTCGCGCCACCAGCGGCAAACTGCTGTTGCAGCCCTGATCCGCGCCCCGACGCGCAATGAGCGTCCTCACGTCGCACCAAATGCCCGCCCGCCGGCGCCCGGACCTCCCTGGGTGCGCCAGCGTCCCCGCTCGCCGATGCCCGGACCTCCCTGGGTGCGCGGGCGTCCCCGCCCGCCGGCGCCCGGACCTCCCTGGGTGCGCGGGCGTCCCCGCCCGCACAAGGGGTAGGTTTTTCAGGAAGTCCATGCCTTCATTCTCCCTTTCTGGGCTTCAGGACGCCCAAACTCCCCCTTCTCCCCTTGTGGGAGAAGGGGGTTGGGGGGATGCTTACAGGGGTAGATGTTTTGGCAAGCCCCTGCGTGCCATCTCCCGTTTCGTCCATCAGGACGCCCAAACTCCCCCTTCTCCCCTTGTGGGTTGAAAGGGGGCAGGGGGGATGCTTACAGGGGTAGGTTTTTTGGGAAGCCCTTGCATTCCTTTTCTCATTCTGGGCTTCCTGAAGCCCAAACTCCCCCTTCTCCCCGTGTGGGAGAAGGGGGTTGGGGGGATGAGGGGCAAAAGCGCACGGGAATGAAGCCTTATTCAGTGCTGATCCTTCGTCTCTTCGACGCGGTCGAGCGTCGTATCCTGAAACGACGCCGGATCTTCAATCGGCTCGAGGTGAGTAAAGACAGTCGTATTCGGCAGCGCTCTGCGCACATCGCGCTCAACCTGTTCCAGCAGCGTATGTCCACGACGGACGCTCCACGTTCCCGGCACCAGGACATGGAACGACACAAAACGTCGCGCACCCGATTGACGGGTACGGAGCGCGTGGAAAATGATCCCTTCATCACGAAATGGCGCCAGCGTTGCACCCAGCACCTCGCGTTCAGCTGCTGGCAGCGCCGTATCCATCAACCCCGCCACTGAACGGCGCAACAACTGAATGCCCGACCAGACAATGTGCCCGGCGACCGCCAGCGCGATCAGCGGGTCGAGCAGATACCAGCCAGTGAGACTGACCAGCGCCACGCCGACGATGACGCCCGCCGACGTGTAGACATCGGTCATCAGATGGTGCGCATCGGCTTCAAGCGTGATCGATTCATAACGCCGACCGGCGCGGATCAATATCTGCGCCACAACCAGATTCACCAGTGACGCGATCACGGCAATCGTCAGACCCAATCCCGGTTGCTCGATCGCCTGCGGATGGAGGATGCGCCCAACTGCCGCGAACGCAATGCTCAAAGCGGCTATCAGGATCAGCGCCCCTTCGACGCCACTCGAAAAGTATTCCGCTTTTTCGTGCCCGTAGGAATGATCCTCATCCGGTGGTTGCGCCGCAATCGTCAGCGCAATCAGCGCAATAATCGCCGCCGCCAGGTTGACCAGCGACTCCAGCGCATCGGACAGCAGACCAACCGAACCGGTGACCAGATAGGCGCTGGCTTTCAGCGTAATCGTTACGATTGCTGCCGCGATCGACAGCCATGCAAAACGGGTCAGTGTTGCGCGTCCATTCATAGATTCTGGTCGCTTTCAGGCAAAGGCGGGTAAATCGTGGTACACTATTTCTCATGATGCCAGTGCCTCAAGAGACGATCACGTCCATCCATCAAACGCCCCATCGCCTGGTCTTCGAGTTTGCCGGCGCCGGAAGCCTGGCGCTCTTCTGGCTGCACAGCGTCCCTGGTTCGTCACGTACCGTGCTGGAGGCGACCGACCGTTACGCCGCTGCGTCTCTCGCCGATCTGATCGGCGTGACGCCGGAAAAATTCGTTTCTGCCGCCACGGCGCGCGCTATGGCTGAAGCCGCGTACCGCCGCGCCCTGCGCCTGACCGATGGCGCTGCGCCATGCCTGGGTGTCGCCTGCACCGCCGCCATCGCAACCGACCGCGTCAAGCGCGGTGATCATGGCTGCTCGATTGCTGTCTACGACGGTGCAACGTTGCGAGTCGCCAATCTGACCCTCGCCAGAGGCGCGCGTGATCGTGCTGGCGAGGAGGCGTTGATAAGCCTGCTGATTATACGCGCAATCGCCGGGGCATGTGGCGTCGCACCGCCTGCGCTGGCGCTGGAACCCTCCGAAACCGTCGAGGTGGAGGAAGAAGCGTCCCCTGATCCGCTGATGCTCCTGCTGAACGGTGACATTGCAGCGGTCTTTGTTGGCAAAGATGGTCGTATCTGTCGCGAATGCGCACCGCCGGCTGCATTGCTGTCTGGTTCGTTCAACCCGCTCCATGCCGGTCACGAGTATCTGGCGCAGGCGGCAGCCGTGGTGCTCGGCACGCCGGTGACATTTGAACTGCCGGTGCTAAACGCCGACAAACCGCCATTGCGATACATCGAACTGGAGCGCCGCCTCGACCAGTTTCGCGGGCGCTACCCCGTGGTGCTGACGCGCGCGCCGCTCTTCGTGCAGAAAGCCGACCTCTTTCCCGGATGCACGTTCGTGATCGGATATGATACCGCGCTTCGGATCATCGATCCGCGCTACTACGACGGCGAAGCCGGTCGTGACGCAGCATTCGCCAGGATTGCCGCACAACGCTGCACCTTCCTGGTCGCCGGGCGTGTCAGGGACGGCGCCTTTCGCACCCTGGCGGATATCGATATACCGCCTGCACTGCGCCCCCTCTTCCGCGAACTGCCCGAACGCCTGTTTCGCGTTGACCTTTCATCGACCGCGATCCGCAACGCCAGCGCCGCGCACGAGGTCACATGTCGATCTGACGCGGCATGATCGGCAGTTCATCCACCCGTACCGTCGGCGGAAGCGTACATACCCACAGAATAACCTCCGCCACATCGGCAGCCGTCATCAGGCGCCGACGAAACTCTTCGCCGGGATTGAGCGGTTCCAGTTCAGTGTTGATCAGCCCTGGAAAGATAGTGGTCACAAAAACATTGTACGGACGCAACTCTGCGCCAAGCGCCTGACTGAGACCGTCGAGCGCAAATTTGGCTGCGCAGAATGGAGCGATATTGGCAATACCGATCTTCCCCACCCGCGAGGCGATATTGACAATCGTACCGGATCGCTGACGCTTCATGTGGGGAATAACTGCACGCGCCGCATAGAATGTTCCATGCAGATTGGTCTCGATCACCAGCCGAAAATCATCATTGCTGAACTGCTCGAGCGGCGCAATTTTGTGCGTCACCCCCGCCGAGTTGACCAGAATATCAACTCGCCCGAACAGATTGACCGCACTTTCGACCAATCGCTCCACCTGTTCCGAGTCAGTCACATCGGTTGGAATCGCAACCGCCCGCCCCCCTTCTCCGGCAATCTCAGCCACCAGCGACTCAAGCCGGTCGCGGCGTCGCGCCGCAGCCACCACCGACACACCTTCGCGAGCCAGACGCCGTGCTGTCTCATACCCGACGCCGCTCGAAGCCCCGATGATAATCGCTACCCGCCCTTGAAGACGCATGTTCTTACTCCCGCATTGGCGCACAATCCTGCTACACGGATTATACCCGCCGGTGCGCGAAGCGGCAACCGTTGAGCACTATGCTACAATAAGAGCGTCCCGAAGCGTCGTATTGACGAGAAGGAGAAGAACGATGGCAAAAAAGACGATCCGTGACATCGATTGGAGCGGCAAACGCGCTCTGGTTCGGGTCGATTTCAACGTGCCGCTGGAGAACGGACAGATTACCGACGATACGCGCATTCGCGCTGCGCTGCCAACCATTCGCTACCTGCTCGAGCATGGCGCGGCAGTCATTCTGATGTCGCACCTGGGTCGCCCCAAAAACAAAGTCGTCGAAAGCATGCGACTGGCGCCGGTCGTTGCGCGACTGGCGGAACTGCTGCCTGAAGCAAAGGCGATCAAAGGCACGCAGGCAACCACCGGTCCTGCGGCTGAGGCGGCGGCGCAGGACCTCAAGCCCGGCGAAGTGCTGGTGCTCGAAAATACGCGCTTCGACCCGCGTGAGGAAGCCAACGACGAGAGCATGGCGCGCGAACTGGCGAAACTCGGTGATGTCTACGTCAATGACGCTTTCGGTTCGGCGCACCGCGCTCACGCTTCAACCGAAGGAGTAGCCCGTTTCCTCCCCGCCGTCGCCGGTTTTCTGATGGAAGCCGAACTCGCTGCACTCCAGGGCGCGCTGGAGAATCCCACCCGCCCCTTCGTCACCATTATCGGCGGCGCCAAGATCAGCGACAAAATTGGCGTGATCGAAAACCTGCTCGGCAAAGTTGATGCACTCCTCATTGGCGGCGGCATGGCAAACACCTTCCTGCTGGCGCAGGGGTACGAGATGGGCGACTCGCTGGTTGAGCCGGATTCGGTTCCGGTCGCCAAATACCTGCTCGAAAAAGCGGCAAGCCGTGGCGTGCGCTTCATGCTCCCAACCGACGTCGTTATTGCCGACGCTTTCAGCGCCGACGCAAACCGCCGGGTCGTGTCGGTTGGCGACATACCACCCGGCTGGCGCGTGCTGGACATTGGTCCTGAAACAGTCCGCGCCTACACCGAGATCATCACCTCTGCGCAGACCGTGATATGGAACGGACCAATGGGGGTATTCGAACTGGCGCCGTTTGCGGAGGGAACACGCGCAATTGCGCAGGCAATGGCGAACTGTCCAGGAATGACGATTATCGGCGGAGGCGACTCGGTTGCCGCAGTGGAGCAGATGGGGCTTGCCGACAAGATCCGTCACATCTCGACGGGCGGCGGCGCATCGCTGGAACTGCTGGAAGGGCGTATCCTGCCTGGCGTCGCGGCGCTCAACGACGCATAGGAAAATAACGGCAACGGGAGCAGAAACGCCCTGCTCCCGTCGCCACAGGCAGAGTCAATGGTTACGTCAGTCCTTCATTCTCGAGCCAGGCGCTCACTGCTGCATCATCGGCAGCCGGATTCCCGCCCGGAATGTAACGGAACCGATCACCATAACTCTCCATGATGAGTGCGCTGAGTTCCTGGTTCGCCGGACTCGGATCGCCCTCAGTAATGGAAACAACATTGCCGGTCTGCAGATCGAGAAACGAACTGACAGCCGGATCGGTAAGCGCTAATGCTGCACGAATCTGATCACGATTGTATGTTCCTGCCACGCTTCATCCTCCCTTGCAGCGCCGCATGGTCGCTCGCATCCCAGGCATCGCACAACGGTATCGGCCAGGCGATTCCCGATAGGCGGCGCTGCCCCATGGTATACGATAGAGGCTCGTTATGCAAGCGCACGTATCGTCCTGGCGGCAGCGCATCGTCAGACGAAACCTTTTGCAGCGCATGCGCGTAATTCTTGCAGAACGGTAAAGGCGCATGGTGGAGCAGTCCGACGAATACGCGCTGATCAAACGCTCCATCGATGGTGATCACGAAGCTTTTGCGCAACTGATGGAGCGCTATGCCGGATCGGTGTTCAATCTGGCGTATCGAATGCTGGGAAACGTCCAGGAGGCGGAAGACGCCAGTCAGGAGATCTTTCTGCGGGCGTACACCAATCTGGCGCGTTTCGACCAGGAACGCAGGTTTTCGACCTGGCTTCTGTCGATCGGGTCGAACTATTGTATCGACCGTCTGCGGCGGCGGCGATTTGCCTGGTTGACACTCGACGATGTGGTGCTGAGCGTCCCGACGTCAGCGAAAGGTCCAGAACGCAGCGCTATTGAGCGGGAAGAACGCGACGCTGTACAGCGCGCGCTCCTGAGCCTGCCGCCAACGTATCGTGAAATTGCTGTGCTGCGTTACTGGAACGATCTCTCGTATGAAGAGATTATTCAGGTGACCGGTTTACCGGAGAGCACGATCAAAACCCGATTGCACCGCGCACGGCGTATGCTCGCCGAGGCGTTGCGCGCTGAAGGTGTTGTTCATGAAGAAATACCCTCCTGACAGGAGTTAAAAGTTCTATGCATATTCATTCGACCAATGATGAACATGATGATGCATTCCGCCAGGCGCTGGCGCGCAGCGGCGCACTCGATCCCCGCAAGCCGACCACCGATCTGGTCGCAGGGGCGCTGCGTCGCCTGCCGCATACGTCGCCGCGGGTTGCTGCACGACATGCTGCGCTGCGACAGGCGCTTGGTCGAGCCGCAACTGTTGCAGTAGTAGCATTGCTGGTCATTCCCGCCGCTGTCGGCGCATTCAACCTGATGCGCGGCGCTGAGACGCCAATAGGAGCGTTTGCAAGCACAGCCGGTCAATCGCAGATGCGGGCTGCGATTCTTGCCGCGATAGGGCAACGGCTCGATATGTCCCTGGTTCGCGCGCTGGTGGGCGCACTCATGTGGCTGGTTCAGGTCATGGCAGTCGTGCTGACCCTGGGTTTCTGGCCCCGTCGCAGCGCCGCCGCAGGAATGACCCTGCTGGCGATGCCTTTCCGCGCTTTCGGAACGGGATTGCTGGCGATCGGACTGCTGATTGCCGGTGTTGCTGCACTGCTGACGTTGCTGACCGCCACGCTCGCCGGTCTGCCAATCGCCGCGATTGTTGTCATCCTGGCGCATCTACCGGTTGCGCTGGGCATCGCGGCAGGCGCACGCGCGCTCGGTTTTCGCCTGGCGCACCACAGTCACCCACCATACGATCTCGACCGGCATCAGATCATCGCAGCAGCGCTCCTGGCGCTCCCTGCCGCAATAGTGACGTTCATCTCGATACCTGCGGCATTAGCGGCGCTGTACATCCTGGCGGTCCCCGGCATTGGCGCGCTGATCCACAGCCAGGGCGGGTTGCAACCTGTAAGCGCGACGTAACTTTTTTGGAACACCCCTGCGTTCCCTGTTTTGGGCTTCAGGAC
>Ga0209227_1000898_pt1 | contig 24549 bp, 12 predicted proteins | sample YNPBryantNP2012_FD_185815 | JGI IMG/M metagenome (GOLD analysis project Ga0209227, IMG submission 185815) | Anoxygenic and chlorotrophic microbial mat microbial communities from Yellowstone National Park, USA - YNP Bryant NP 2012 (SPAdes)... ...
AGGCGCTGAGGACAGCCAGCCGTGTGGCACGCAGATCCAACCACATGGGAATCCAGTAGAAGGGCAGCGGCTCTTTCCCCGCCAGCCAGAGCGCTGAAACAGCCGGGTTCCACCATACATATTGGGCGTGGCCGGCAAAGTGCCAGTAGTTACCCACGCGGGAGGTGCGGATGACGTTCTGCATGGTTGCTTGTTTGCCGCTCAGCACGAAGGCCGCTTCGCCGTGGGCAGTGAAAAGGTCACACAGGAGTGCGGCTTCCACCTTTGCCGCGCTCAGATCGCCGGTGGGATTGGCGATCAACATCAGGGTGTTCTCGCGCGACTCGCGCTCGCGCAGCCAGCGGATACTCTGGGCATACAGCCGCAGGCTCGGTGCCATCGCCACCGCCGGCGATTCCGGCGCGTCAGCCAGGCCCACGGCCAGGGGTAACGCGTGGAGGTCGGCATCGGGGATGAGAACGACTTGCGAGACGCCGAGTTCACGGAGGAGGGGCAGGAGGGGCTGCCGCAAGCGCGTTTTGAGTTCGGCGACCATTTTGTCAAAGAGATGCTGCCACATGGTCAGACGCCGGGCATCGTCAAGGTCAAAGAGGGTTGTCTCCCGTTCCTCAACGGGGATGCCGCGCTGGCGCATCCATTCCCGACTGCGCGCCAGCACCTCCGCCTGGGTCTTTTCCGAGATCAGGGTGCGTATGGTCACCTGCCAGCCCAACTGGAAAGAGGGGGCCTGCTCAATCATCCAGCGCAGGGTCAGGTAGTGTTTGACCATAACGGCGAGAGCGCGCTTCTCCGGTGACTGAGCGATTTGCTGTTCAATTTCCTGGTATGCTTGCTCCAACGGCTGCGGCAGGCCGTACAGCAGGCGCTCTACTTCGGCACGCTGCAGGCCCGGCAGGTCAACCACGCGCGGGCCGGAGGGGTGCAGCACGACAGCGCAGGCCACCTGCTCACCGGAAAACAGTGCCACGATGACTGTAGATGGGTCCGCGGCGATTTCGTCCCAATCCAGCGGGGGGAGTTCAAGAGGAGCAGCGAAGTTGGGCTCATAGCGGCGGATCTCCTGGGTGACTTGCTCCAGTTCAGCCTCTGCGTCAGCCAGGGCCTGTCGGTAGCCCCTTTGTTCCCGCTCCCTGGCCTCAGTCATCATCTTCTCAAACTCCTCCTCCGTTTGCGCCTGCTTCAATAGCTTTATCCCGCGTTGGGCTTCTTCAATCATTCGCCTTCCCCAACCTGGCTCGCCATAGACGATGGAACGCAGGAAACGGACAGCCTGGAAGGTACGATCGTAGCGCGCCCGTAACTCTTCCGGCACGGTGGGAGGAATAGCCTCGCGCTGGGCAATCTGGCGCGCCAGCCAGCGCGCCCGGCCCTGTTCCAGTATTTCCAGCGCCTCCAGAGGCCGGTTCAAACGGAGGGCTATCTCGGCGGCGAGACGATAGACATCCTGCCGTTCGGTCGCATAACGCCACTCAAAGGTTTCCACCTGGCTCAGGATGGCACGCTCCCGTTCCAGCAAGTGGATGGCGGCACGATAGTGTTCCAGCGCCTGAAGCAGATTGTTCAAAGAAGCATAGAGGTGCCCCAGATTATAGTGGGCGTAGAATTGCAGATAAGTCAGCCCCAATTCACCGGCCGTATCCAGCGCTTCCGTCAACGCAGCCTGGGCATCGGCAACCTGGTTCAGCCGGGCCTGGAGGATGCCCAGGTGGATAAGGAAACTGGCAACTTCCGGTGCACGGCGATACTGACGTGCCCTGTCCAGCGCCTGGATGTACCAGCGTACCGCTTCTTCCAGTCGCCCCTGGAAACTGACGGTTCGGCCCAGGAGTTCCAGCGCCCAGAGTTCCAGTTCAGGAGAGTGTAGTTGTTGTGCCAGCGCTAACGCCTGACGCGCGCCAGCCTCGCTCTCCGACCATTCTTTGCGTTCTGCCAGGTAACGTGCGCGATACAGGGCAATCTGAGCGTTCGTCAAGGGATTATCAATTGGCGCCGCGGTACTCATCGCCTGGTTCAGTGCCCTTTCGGCAAAGTCCAGTTGATTCAGGTTCATCTGAATATGGGCAAGATTCAGCAAGGCGGTGACCCTCTCCGACGGTTCCAGCCCGTTTTCAATGGCCAGTGCATCTTCCAGGGTGTGGAGAGCCTGAACCAGGTCACCACGGCGCAAGTGTAGAGTGCCGATAACGCTCAGCGCTTTGGCTTGCAGGGGCAGATGGCCGATATTCCTGGCCGATTGGTGTGCTTCTTCAAACTCAGCCAGTGCTTCAGCCAGTTGGCCTGTCTCCGCCAGTGCCTGGCCCTGGTGCAGGCGAAGACGAACTTCGCTGATGACATCACCTAAACGATGCAACGCATCCAGGGCTTCTTTGTACAGGGGAAGCGCCTCATCGTAACGGGCAACGCGGTGCAGAACCAAAGCACGGGTGCTCAGGCTCTGGGCGATCTGGTAGCGGTCCCCGGCAGCCCGGGCTTTTGCCAGGGCCCCTTCCGAATCGCGCAGGGCAGAGGTCAGGTCGCCGGTGAGGAGATGCAGGCCTGCCAGATTCCCCAGCGCGGCTGCCTCCAGGCCCTCCAGTCCAGCCTGGCGCGCCAGCGTGAGGGCGCGTTCATAATAGCGGCGGGCTTCGTCATAGCGGCCCAGTTTCTCGTAAACTGTCCCCAAGGGACCCACGGAGCGGATGAGACAGAACGGCTCGTTGAGCGTTTCAGCCAGTTGCACCGCTTCCTCAAAAAGGGGCAGCGCTTCGGCGTGTCTACCCAGTTCGCTCTTGATCTCGGCCAGCGAGATGGCGAGATCGGCGCGCAGTTTACGGTTATCCAGCAGGCGGGCAGCGGCATGGCCCAGGGTGGCCAGAGGTTCCGCTTCGCGCAGGTTACCGTTCTGGTAGAGGCGATTGACCTGCTCGTCCAGCGCTGCAACGTGAAGAACGCTGATTCCGCGTAGCGTTTCGGGCTGTTGCACCTGTGCCAGGGCTTCGGAGAGGCTCAGTTCGCCAGAGCGCACCTTTTCAGCAAGTCGGACGACGGCGTTGCGCTCCGGGCGGATCAGTTCGTTCAACCAGGCGTGGATGCGTTCCGCGGCTGCTGAGAGCCTGGATGCCAGGGTGACCTGTCCCTGCTCCTGAGCGCTGCGCGCCTGGAGCCGTGCCTGTTGTTCGCCTGCCGCCGAAAGGAGATGCGGTTCCCCGGCGATTGCCTGCTCCGCCTCGGCCTCATTTTCGGCCAGAGCCAGGCGATACAGTGCGAGCGTCTGTGCATCCTGAGCCTGCCCCAGTTGCAGGAGAAATGCTCTGGCTTTAGCGCCGTAACGGGCCAGCCAGTCCTCTCCAGGACGCATCGGAAAGGGCGCCTTCAGGAGCAAACGATGGCGAGCCAGGAATTGTCGCAAAGGGAACCAGTTTTCCAGATTGGCAAGGATCGTTGCTTCGTTCTGCCCCTCCTCCAGCGCCTCGCAGGCTCTCTGCAGGGCACGGGCGATGGGGACAGCGGCAAGTTCCTCTCTGGCGCGCCCGGGCATCTCCTCCAGGGCACTTCTCAGCCATCGCGGCGCCGTCCGGGCAGCCCGCAGGATGCGGCTGGCCGCCTCGCTATCGGTGCGAGCGCGGACCGCCTCCGACGCGAGTTCAGCAATGGTCTCTTTGGTCAGTACAGAGACGACGAGTCGCCGCAGGGCTTCCACCTGTTGGGTGAAAGATTCCAGCCCCAGCGAGCGCGCTTCTTCAGCCAGAGTCAAAAGCGCCTCAAAGAAGGCGTCGTCCATATGGGACGCAAGCCGTGCGGCCTGCTGGCTAAAGGTGTCCGCATCGGGCGCGGCCAGCAGCAGGTTGATAGCACCAGCAGGTCCCAGGCGTTGAGGCGGGAGATGGGAAAGCGCCTCATAAACCCCGGCCGCCAGAAGCCCAACATCGGCAACGGTGATGGTGGCCCGTGTCGGTATGCCCGGCACCTGGGGTATCCACAACCCCTCTATGGTCGGATGGGAGAAAGAAGTGGCTGGCGGCGCCAGGAGTTTGAGCACGGTCGGCCACCAGCGCAGATCGGTGAGCAGGTCGCGCTCCCGCTCCAGCAGGCGCTGGGTGTCCCGCCAGGTGCACCCGGCCAGACGTTGCCAAAGGTCTGAGACCCGATGTTGATAGAGCAAGTCGTCCATATCTTTCGGCATAGCGCCGCTATGCCCCTACTTGCGTTTCCAGCCCATATTCGGCGGAATCGCCCGGCCCTCGGAGGCAACATCCAGGATGATGGCTCCCACCACGTACCGCTCCAGCAGGCGTTGCTCATCGGGACGACGAGAGGTGGCCATGTTCTCGATGGTTTTGCGCGGGACGCTGCCAGCCAGGTAAGGCGGGGCGAAGGAGCGGAACGGTTCTGTCAGTCCCAGACGCAGCAGGGCGTAGGCCAGGGCGATCTTGCAGCCGGTGCCGTAGCGCCGGTCAAACTCCGGCTTCAGCATCGTCGGCGCTCCCTGCAGCACCAGCCGAAGCATCGGGTCCGACTCTGCCGCCAGCGAAGCCAGGGCATAGGCGATCAGCGCGACCACGTCCTCATCGCTGAGCAGGGGTAGCGCCGTGGTCAGTGTAAACACTCCACCACCTCCGTAGGCTTTGATCAGGCTGCGGTAGCACCAGAGCAGTTGAAAGCCCATTATCTCCAATTCGCGGTCGGCGGCGGCATCATCGCGGAAAGCCAGGGTCTGCTGCAGCACCAGGTTGCGCAGCGCCTCCACGATGACGGCCGGCGCCAGCAGCAGAAACTGCCCGCCGTAGCGCTCGCGGTCGGCGCGGGTGATGGCGGCGTTGTGGGCATCGTCATCGGGACGGGCATCGTCAAAATAGCGGTGCAGGGCGTCTATCAGTTGACGGGATTCTTGTTCGTTCATTGGGTCCTCCGGCATTGATTTTTGGGACACGGATAAACACGGATGGGACGGATGTTCACGTTTTATGGAGCTGCCTTATCCTCCTTCACCAAATCGCTCAAAGCGGATTCTAGGGACTGCATTGCTCTCTCAAGATGAGCATATAAAATTTGAAAAATAGGTATATTCTCTCCTTTGGTGCATTCACTCATCCAGAACTTTGCATTTTGGAAATCAGCTAGTTTCTTGACTCTCGGCTCGTAAGAGGCCAGCCCATCCAAGTCTTGTGCGCGGACAAAACTCCGCAGGATTTCCAGCCGACAGCGCTTTTTATCCACCGGGTGGGAGCGCATCGCCTGCTGCAGGATGGCACGCCCCTCGTCCCACTTTCCCTCAGAGAATTTCGCTTCGGCATCGCGCAGATAGATTTCGGTCAGCAGGGCAGCAGCATCGGCGTCCTCCGGCTCCAGGTGCAGCAAAGCAAGCAGAAGGGTTCGGGACTCTTCCCATTGCCCGGCTTTTTGTTTGGCTCTGGCCAGGGAGCGCAGGGCGGCTTTCAGGTCGGCGTAGGCCTGCTGCACCTGCACCCAGGCATCGGCGACGGCTTCGACGGGGGCGGTCGGATTCGGCGCAGCTTCGGGGAGCGCGTTTTCGGTGAGATAGGCCAGCGCCGCCCGGCGCAGCAGGTCCTCGGAAAGGCGCAGGATGCGCTCGGTCTCCTCGCTCATCTTCTGCACGCGGTGAATGGTCTCATAAATGCGCAGGCTATCGGCAGTGATCCGTTGAAGCAGGTTCCAGTCCACGACAGGCATCGGTTCTCCTCATCAAATCAGACAGGCTAATGTGCTACAGGGGTGATTCACCGCGCAACAGGGCGATGAGCCGCGCCAGTTCTTCCTCCTCTGGCAGGGCGTAGGGCTTGAACTTTTCCATCCGGCCGGACTCCCAGTCCTCGTGGCGGAAGAGGGCGCGGTTTTCGCCCAGGCGGGCGGCGCTCGGGCTGCCCAGCAGGTCGGTGCTCTCCTTGTCGTTCATCTGCAGCGCCACCCGCAGGTCAAAGTGGGCCAGGCCGCCGCGCTTGAAGACGCGCTCCGCCGTCGCCAGGCTGTCGGCCCAGGCCAGCAGGTGGATGCCCACCTCCGGCCCCTCCTCCGCCAGGCGGGTCAGCCCTTTGGCCGGCTCGCTCTGCTGGGTGCCGTAGGCATCGGTGCTGCGCAGTTCGCGCCAGCGCTGCAGGCCGGGGATGAGCAGGAAGACCTCGGTCGGGGCGGCTTCCCCGCTCAGGCGCTGGTCCAGCAGCGCCAGCAACTGGGTGAGCAGCGCGCCGGCCTGGCGCGGACCGGCCACCTCCAGCGGATGGGGCAGGTTGGTGATAGGGGCGAAAGATTTTTCGCCTTTACTCCACAGCCCGTAGCCGACCGTCTCGGGGCGGGCGAAGTCGGTCACGGCCAGGCGCACCTCCTCCGGCGCGTACTGGGCGGCCAGGCTGAGCAGCGCAGCCAGCAGCAGCCCGTAGGCCTGTCCGTCGTTGCCGCCGACGATGAGCAGGTTGGAGCGCGGGTAACGCTCCACCACGGCCGCGGTGGGCGACTTGATCTCCACCGGCTCGCCCAGCCACAGGCGCACGGCCGGCGGACGGCGGCGCGGCGACGCCTTGGGCGTGCGGGCGTGCTCCAGCCACTCGGCGTTGGCCTCCAGGCGGGCCGGGGCGCGCCCCTCAAAGGTGACCGGCGGCTGATAGGGCCGGGCCGCTGCCAGCCGCCCGATTTCGTCCAGCATCTGACGACGCTCCTCCGGCGGCAGGAAGGCGACGCGCACCAGGACGTTCTTCTCCTTGTGCCCCATCTCGTCGTTGTAAATCGCTTCGCCCACCCGTTCCAGCCGGTCAGCGGCGGTGTTGCCCTCGCCCAGGATGGCCTGCGCCTCGTTGGGCTGGGAACGGAAGGCGATGCGCAGCGCCATCTGGTTGAAGAGCCGACCGCTGTACATCCCTGCGGCGCTGGGGGTCTGGGAACTGAGCAGGATGTGGATGCCGAAACTGCGCCCGCGGCGCACCAGGTCCTCCAGGATGCGGCCGCACTCCCGGCCCAGGGGGTCGTCTTCGGCGAAGAGCACCTGGAACTCGTCCATCACCAGCAGGATGCGCGGCAGGCGCTCGCCGGTGCGCAGACGGTAGGCGACCAGGCTGTCGGCGCCGACCTGCTTGAAGCGGCGGCCGCGCTCCTCCATCTCCCCCTGCAGGTAGCGCAGCACGCTGCGGCCGAACTCCCGTTCGCTCTCCAGGCCGACAGCGCGGGCGTGGGGCAGGCGCAGGTAATCCTGAAAGCCCACCCCCTCCTTGAAGTCCACCAGGTACATCTCCAGTTCCTCCGGCGCATAGCGCAGGGCCAGTTGGGTGATGAGGACGTGGAGCAGGTTAGACTTGCCGGAGCCGGTGGCGCCGCCGATCAGCCCGTGGTGGACGACGCTCCCCTCCTGCCCGATGGCGAACGCGTGCACCTCGCCGGTGGCGGCGGTGCCGATGGGGACGCGCAGCCCGTCCAGGCTGCTGGCCTGCCAGCGTTCGGCCGGCGGGATGGCGACGCGACGGAAGGGCAGCGCGGTGCTCTGGCGCTGCAGCGCCGCACCGACCGTTTCCAGCAGGCGGTTGATCGTGCCGGGGTCGGGGGGCGCATCGGGGATGAACGGCGGGCGGGCCTCCGGGCTGAGGATGTCCGCCACGTCGGGCAGGGACGACGGATCCAGATGTCCCTCCTCATCCAGCGTGATGACCGTGCCCGCGTCGAGCAGCGCCTGCGGGTCAAAATCGCGGGGTAGGGACGAAAAATTTTTCGTCCCTACATCATCATTCCAGGTGAGCAGGAGATAGACGCCGGCGCGGGGGCCGTTGCGGGCCAGGCGCACCAGCCCGGCGGCGGTGCGCTCGTCGCAGCCGGCCGGAAAGTCGGTCAGGGCGAAGATGTGATAGGGGACGGCCAGTTCGCCGGCCTGGGCGTTGTAGGCTTCCACGTCCGGGTAGAGGTTCTGCAGGCGGGTCTGCAGGACGGATTCCAGATGCGCCTCCAGCGCCTGCACCTGGCGGGCGATCTCTTCTTGGCGGGTGGCGATGGGGGAAGCGGGGGCAGAGCGGCGCTCTGCCCCTACGTTGCGCACTGCATCGGGCAGGCGCAGGAAGGCGGAAAGGTGGACGCCCATCCCCAGCGGGTCGGCCAGGCTGAGGCGCAGGCGGCCCGGCGGCAGGGTCACGACCAGGCGCAGGAGCAGCGCCTGCAGCAGGCGGCGCAGGGCATCGGGGTCGGGGCCGCGCAGGAAGAGCGACCCGCGGCGCAGGAAGGGGACGAGCAGGGGCAGGCGCAGGGGCGGGGGTGGTGGTAAGGGCGAAAAATTTTTCGCCCTTACATCCCCCTCTACATCTATGCCAGCCTCCACGCATAGCTCGCCGATGCGCAGGCCTTCCGGGATGGGGGCGTCCTCCGGCGGCGGGGCGTATTCGGCCCAGAGGGACGCCTCCCAGGGGGCCAGCAGGGGCGCAAGCGTGCTATGATGTAGCAGCCTCTCTACATTCGCGTTGGCAATCGCGGCTGCGGCGGCCTGCTCGTAAGCCTGACGGGCGGTGGCCAGGGCGCCGGCCTCTTCTTCAGCGGCAGCCGCGCGGGAGGCGGCAAAGTGCGCCTCCAGATCGCGCAGGCGGGCGGCGTAGCGCGCCCCCAGGTCGTCCAGGTAGCCCCCGCGCGCCTGACGCAGACGGGACGACGCGGCGACCAGGCGCTGCCACGCCTGGCGGATTTCGGTTTCAGCTGATGAGATGGAAAGAGCGGTTGGGTCAGCCATTAGATGCACCTCCTGTGAGAACGTCCGTCTCCACCGGACCCCAGATCTTCACTATGCTGTACTTGCTTCCAGATGCCAGCAGGCGGCCATCGGGCGAGAAGGCCACGCTGAGCACCAAATCGCCGTGCCCGCTGAGGGTGTGAAGCAGGCGGGCGGAGGCGACCTCCCAGACCTTCACCGTCCCGTCATCGCTCCCCGAGGCCAGCAGGCGGCCGTCGGGTGAGAAGGCCACGCTGTACACAGGACCGCCGTGCCCGCTGAGGGTGTGGAGCAGGCGGGCGGAGGCCACCTCCCAGATCTTCACCGTCTTGTCATAGCTCCCCGAGGCCAGCAGGTGGCCATCGGGTGAGAAGGCCACGCTGGAGACAGAAGAGTCGTGCCCGCTGAGGGTGTGGAGCAGGCGGGCGGAGGCGACCTCCCAGATCTTCACCGTCTCGTCCTTGCTCCCCGAGGCCAGCAGGTGGCCATCGGGTGAGAAGGCCACGCTGTACACAGAACCGCCGTGCCCGCTGAGGGTGTGAAGCAGGCGGCCGGAGGCGACCTCCCAGATTTTCACCGTGTTGTCATAGCTCCCCGAGGCCAGCAGGCGGCCGTCGGGTGAGAAGGCCACGCTGTACACAGAACCGCCGTGCCCGCTGAGGGTGTGGAGCAAGCGGCCGGAGGCGACCTCCCAGACCTTCACCGTCCCGTCATCGCTCCCCGAGGCCAGCAGGCGGCCGTCGGGCGAGAAGGCCACGCTGAGCACAAAACCGCTGTGCCCGCTGAGGGTGTGGAGCAGGCGGGCGGAGGCCACCTCCCAGATCTTCACCGTCTTGTCCCCGCTCCCCGAGGCCAGCAGGCGGCCGTCGGGCGAGAAGGCCACACTGTACACCCAACCGCCGTGCCTGCTGAGGGTGGCTATTTCGCCAATTGCACCAGAGAGCCAGGCCAGCAAGGGAGAGCGTCGTGTCCACTCAGCGACATCACGATACCGTGGATTGATCTCGCGCAGGGCACGCAAGGCTTCGCCGGCCTGTTCCCACTGCTGGGCCTGGATGGCCGCCAGGGCGGGGCGGTAGTAACTTTCGGCCAGCAGGTCGCGTGCTTCGGCATCGTCTTTGTGGGCTTTGAGCCAGGCCGCCAGTGGGGGGCTGGCTTCATCGTAGCGTTTGGCCTCCAGCGCGGCGCGGGCGGGGCGCAGGTAGGCTTCCCGTTCCAGCGCGGCAGCATCGCGGTAGGCCGGGTGGATCTTCAGCACCTCGGCAAGGCCCTGGCGGGCGGCCTCCCACTGCCCCGCCTCCAGCGCGGCCAGGGCCGGGCGGTAGTAACTTTCGGCCAGCAGGTCGCGGGCGTCGGCGTCGTCTTTGTGGGCTTTGAGCCAGGCTTCCAGTGGGGGACGGGCTTCATCGTAGCGTCCGGCCTCCAGCGCGGCGCGGGTCGGGCGCAGGTGGGCTTCCCGCTCCAGCGCGGCGGCATCGCGGTAGGCCGGGTGGATCTTCAGCGCTTCGGCAAAACCTTTGCGGGCGGCTTCCCACTGCCCCGCCTCCAGCGCGGCCAGCGCCGGGCGGTAGTAACTTTCGGCCAGCAGGTCGCGGGCGTCGGCGTAGAGGGACGCGCGGGTATCCTCCAGCAGGGGCTGCAGGACGCGGCGGGCTTCCTCCCAGCGGCCGGCCTCCAGATAGGCCTGCGCCAGGGTCACCAGCGCAAGGCGCAGGTCGGCGTAGGCGGTCTGCGCCTCGGCGAAGGCCTGGGCGGCGTCGGCGTCGGCGCGGCGCGGAGCGGAGGGCCGGCCGGTCGGGGTGGCCGGCGCGCCGGCGATGTAGGCCAGGCCGGCCCTTTCCAGCAGGGCGCGGGCGGCGGATTCCACGGCGTCGGCGGCGGCCTGCAGGCGGCCCAGGCGCTCCTGTTCGGCGCGCAGCACGCTTTCCTCGGCGCGGCGCTCGGCCTCCAGGGCCTGGCGCGTGTGGGCCTCCTCCGCCTGCAGGGCCTCTTCGCGCGCCTGGCGGGCGGCGCGGGCCTCCCCTTCGGCGCGCAGGCGGGTGGCGCGGGCCAGTTCGTAGGCGCGTAGCGCCTCCAGCAAAACGGTCTGCAGATCGGAAGGCAAAGGTTGGTCGGGCATGGTTCACCTCCTGGTATTTCGGAACGGATTTTCCTGGTCGTCGGCCCAGCGTTGGGGGTTGGATTGGATGTAATCGCGGATGCGGGCCAGGGCATCATCGGTGCGGATGATGTGTTCGTAATAATTGCGTTGCCAGACGGTGTAAATCGTGGTATGTTGCCGAAACCATTTGGTCACGCCGATTTTGAACCCCCGAACCACCGAACCGATGGTTTTGGATGTACTATGCGGGCGCGTGGCGGCGTTTGCCGGTAGGGGCGAAAAATTTTTCGCCCCTACCGCCCCCGTTGTCCCGGTCGGCGGCGTTTCCACGATCCAAAAAATGCCGTGGACGTGATTGGGCATAATGACGAATGCGTCCAATGCCACGTGGGGAAAATGGGATGGAATATCCAACCAACATCCTTCGACCACGCGGCCGGCGTCGTTCAACCGCATTTCCCCATCCACGATGTCGCCGAACAACGGCATTCGTTGGTGGGTGACGATGGTAATGAAATAGGCGCCGGGTTGGGTGTAATCATATCCCGGCAGGCGAATAGACCGCCGATGGTGACGTTGCGGATCATACGGCATTGTGGACCTCTGGCATTCTCATCCGTACCAGGCAACGTTGCGGGCCGCCTCCAGGACGGCGTTCAACTGGTACAGGGCCTGCTGGAAACGTTCGGTCTCCGCCTCCAGCGGGTTCCAGTAATAGGCAAGAAAATGGTCGGCGGTGACGTCGTTCCAATGCTGGCGGGCCTCTTGCCATTCGGAACGCAGGCCCTGCCAGGCATAATGGGTGGTTTCATAGGCGCTGGACATTTTGAATCCTCCACGTATCGTTTTGGCAGGGGCGACCCGGCGGGTCGCCCCTACATTACCCGGCGCGTTCGGGGCCGCCAGGGGCACCCTCTTTGAATTCGGGCGGGGTGACCGGCCCCGGTGAGGGCGCCTGTCCCAGGCTGTCCAGGGAGATCGCGCTGCCCAGGGATTGCCAGGCGCCGGCGTCGCTGCGGATGTAGGCCTGGCTCTGGCCGGTCTCCGGGTTGATGACGACGGTGATGGCGGGGACGTTTTCCGGCCCCAGTTCCTGCACCAGGCGGGCAATGCGCTCGTTGGCGGGACTCCACTGGGCAGAGGTGCGGTCGGCCATCTGCGCTGCCTCGGCCGCGATCCATTCGGGGGATCCCTGCTCGCCGGCGCGGGTCTGCCCCAGGTCCAGGTCGCCGCCCGTGCGCACTTTGGATTCGGCCACGATCAGCGGCATCCCCGGCGCCGTGAAGACGCGGTCAAAGCCGTGTTTGGGCTGGTCAAAGGGGAGCGGCTGCAGGCCGAATTTCTCGCTCAGTACCTGGGCGGCGATCTCCTCACCCAGCGCGCCCTTGAGCCGCGCCAGTTCCCCGCGGTTACGGCGGATGGCGGCGATCACCCCGCCCATCAAGGCCAGCGCGCCGGCCGCAGCGACCCCCACGGCGGTGGCCTGCAGGTGGGTGGCCAGGTAGGCCTCCAGGGCGGTGATGCGGCGGTCCAGGTAACCGGTGGCCTGGGGGAGCAGGCTGGCCAGCGCATCCTGGTAAGCCTGGGCGACGGCGCGGAAGACCTCGGCCTCCTGGCGGACGCGGTTCTGCCATTCCAGGATGCGCGTCAGGTGTTCCTCGGCCTGGCGCAGGGCGTACTCGTAGTAGGAGCAGTCCACCGATTCGCCCTGTTGGGCGGCCAGCATCGCCTGGAAGAAGCAGGCCTCCAGGGCGGCGCGGGCCTCTTCCACCCGCAGACGGGCGCGGGCTTCGGCCTCTTCCAGGAGTTGCTGCGTGCGGGCGATCTCCTGCTCGGCCATCTCCATGGCCTCGTACTGGCGGCGGGCGAAATCGGGCAGCGCGCCGCGCAGCGCCTTGAGGGCTTCTACTTCCACATCAGCACGGGTCATTGTTCCCTCACCGGTATTCCAGATACTCGCGCAACCGCTCAATCAGCCCCAGCAGATGGGCCTCGTGGCCCTCGGTCGCGCTCAAGTAGCGATTCACGCCCTGGGCGGCCTCTTGGAGCGCCTCGCCGAACTCGTGGTACTTGGTGTCGGTCCAGACATCGCCCAGGCTGCGCCAGTGCGCTTCCATTGAGGCGAACTCTTCAGCCAGGGTGCGGTTGAAGCGGATCAGATGCTCACGGAAAGCGATCATGCTTTCCAGGTCGGCAGCTACTCGATTGCTCATCTTGTCACCTCCTCTGTTGGAATTGGACTGATCGGACGCAAAGAATGACGGCGTGGATGAATAGATTGTACACCGACCTCTTCCCTCTGCAAAGAGATTGATGCTGGCAGCAGTCTGCGGGCCAGGTCGGCGGGGCGTACCAGCCAATCGGGGTCGTCGTCGGGATCGTATCCCACCGCATTACACAGGCTGAGAGCAAGGCCACGCGCGTTGGACCACTCGGCGCTGAGCATCGGATGGGTGCTTTCCGCCAGTTTTCCCTCCAGCGTCAGGTTCAGGTCGGAGGCGGCGTGCTGCCAGGCCTGATGCAGTTCCTGTCTTTGTTCATTGGACAGCAAGCCGATCTCGGCAGACCATTCTGCCGTCAGCGCTACCGCCACTCCTGCAACCAGGAACACATCCCCAGGTCCCAGGATGGACCAGGCTTCTCTGTCGTTCAGCCATCTGATTTCTGCGGCACGTTTCTGGTAGAGTTGATGCCACGGTGTGCGCAGCAGGCTCAGGACTGTTGTCCACGTGCGCGCGTGCAGTGGACGCTGCCGCCCCAGCACCAGCAATGCCAGTGAGCGGGTCAGTATCAGCGGCGAGGCATAGCCCACATTCCAGATCACCTCCTGCTGTTCAGCATTCAGCGTGGACACGTTGCTCAACCACTGCAGCGCGCACTGCCAGATGCGCTGGCAGTGCTTTTCTTCTGGAGGGTACTCTCGCTGCAGCAGTCCCATTAGGGCAGGTACCGTCTCGGGCGCAATCTGACACTTCACCAGTAAGGGCAGGATGTTGCGGGCAATCGCTCCTGGCGCAAATCCCGTGGTCGCGAAGCCGCCTTCGGGCATCTGGTACTCGGTCAGGAGAATTTCTTCCAGCAGCACCACGGCCTGCGGCAGGACGGGTTTCAGTTGGGTCACTGCTTTCAGGACCTCCAGGGCCAGCGCGTTAGCCTCCCAGGAGAGTTCGGGAAAATAGCGGGGCATGCCGCCGGCGCGGCTCCAGGCCAGGAACATCTCAGCAGCCAGGTGGAAGAGGTCAGCCAGCAGAGGGAGGGCAATCTCCGGGGAACGGACCTGGCCGAGGGCGCGCGCCAGCGCCAGACGACGAGACGCCCCAGCACGCATCGGATACTCCTGGCGATGGCCTATGGGTTCGTCTAACACGGCGGCCAGGCGCGGGGAGACGGATAAAGCTCTCTCTACCGGTGGGGGAAGCTGGCCATCAGCGCTCTTCAAGGAGGGTGGGAAAGAATCCCCGGTTGGAATGATGCGAGCCAGCCAGGCGGCGACGGTTTCATCAAAGCGATTGCGCTGCACCATCCTGGCGGCTTGAGCCATACGTTCGGCTAAAGCAAGCCCGCTGTGTAGCCCATCGTCCGGGTCTATCAGCCAGCAGGCTGCCAGTTTGACCGCGTTGGGGCGGTCCGCGTGACTGACCTCATCGGCTATCGTGCGGAGAAATGTGGAAAGCGAAAAGGTGATTCGGAGGGAGCCGCTCTCCATCCCTTTGGCCAGGGAAGAGAGCAGGCGGCGCAGTGCCTCATTGGGTAGCCCAAGCGCCCAGCGCGCCAGTGGGTCAGGGATGGGCACATTCTCTTTCAACGACTGCTCCAGTCGCTGCCGCAAGGCGCTTTCCAGGAGAAAAAGTGGCGTTTCTCGGAGCAGGGAGAGACGCTGGTACAATGCCAGGGCTACCGTGACCAGTATCTCGTCATCAGTATCAGGTACCTGTCGGCTTAACCACTCTTCGGCTACGTGCGACAACTCCCTTGCGTTTTCCAGGATTTGCAATGGCCAACGAGCATCGGGAAAACGGTGCATCAGGTCCAGCAGGGTCTCCAGCGCTGCGCGGGAGATTTCCAGGCGCAAGTTTTGCAGGTCGCCGATCTGCAGGTCGTCAAACTTCTGAAAATGGTGACGGTCCAGAATACTCTGCAAGAGATACAAATGAGAGGGACGGTTGAGGAAGGCAGGCAATGCTTTGACCAGAACCCATTCGGCTTCAGGCGTTTTCATTTCCAGCAACGCGTCTATCTCTTCCGCCAGGGCAGGGATGCATCCATCGTCCTGTAACGCCAGGCCGGCCAGCGCGGGAGCCAGTCCCCAGCGACGGTTGACCTGTTCCCGATAGCGCTGATATTCCTCCCCCAGCAAGGGCAGGGATCGGGGACGGAACAACGGCGCCAGCAGTATTGCCAGCGCAGTGAATGCTTTGCCATAGCCTGCAGCCTGGGCATTCGCCCGCACAAACTCCCGATAACTGGCAAAGGAACGTTCTGCTGGATAGCGTTCCAGATCGTGCCAGGCGTGCAGCCGATACACCAGTTCGCCGATCTGCTCCGGCGAGAGGGATGCCTGGGCAATAGCGCGAACCAGGTCGCGGATTTCCAGTTCGGGGAAGTAGGGATAATATCCCGCCCACCAGGACATCAGGTCACAGAGCGCCTGAAACTCGTGAGGACGGATTGCACCGCTGCCCGAAAAGAGCAGGTGCAGGCCGTATAGTCCGAACTCGTGGTCCGGGTTTTCCTTATCGTTAGGGACGCGGAACGTTTCCGCCAGCGCCAGGGCGAGTCGTCCACGCCAGTGAACGAACAGGCGGCGAGGCTCCCAGATAGGTGGGGCGGTTGGCAACGACTCACCCAGAAGCCGACCGACCTGATGGCGCAGACCAGTCAGGAACCAGCGGAACATTTCCGCTCGGGCCGCCTCAACCTGAAGCAGGGCTCTCAGCCGTTCGCCCAGCCTGATCTGCGCGGCGGAAGGCTCGCCCGGCGGGCGAGGAATGCTGGAAATGCCGCGGAAGGTGCCGAGACGAAATCCCGCATACAGGTCAAAGAGAGCATCGCGCGTCAGGCGCAGGGCGATGGCTTCCATCCCCGGTGGCAGTGGCCGTTCGCTTTTGCCCGTAAACTCTGCCAGGTAGCGGATGGCCTGGATCAGGCGCAGTTCCCGATCGCTTCCTGTATCGGGCAGGCCTTCCAGCAAATCCTCCAGCAGGGCGACTTCGTCAGGAGGCGGTTCGCTCATCGGCTTCTCCCCGCAACCCGTAGAACAATTGCCAGACAGTATCCCAGTCGGTCAGATGCGCTGTTTCCCGATGGAGTTGGCGGATTGCTTCCTGCTGACCACGGTTCCAGGCTTCGTTCAGCATCAGCGCTGCGCCGAAGAGCTGGAAGCCGCCGTGAGAGAAGGTCCATTCTCCTGTGAACTCATCCTGCTGAAACAGGCCAGTGCGCTGCCAGAACCCAAGCGCTGCACGGCGCTCCGAGTTGGAAAGCAGGTCTTGCGCAAGCCGCTCCTGCCAGGGCGGTTCGGCGAAGGTCTGCCAGCCCAGTTCGGCCAATGCTTTCAATGCTATCTCTTCATCCATCGTTGGCGCATCGGGTTTAGCCTGCTCCCAGCGGATCGTCTGGCGCAGGAAGAAGCGGTACAGGTCAGCCAGTCGTCCGATGCGCTGTGCCTGTGCCAGGCCGTCGGCAAAATGGGCCGAACGGCAGATGGCCAGGGTGAGCAGGGTCACGTAGAAGGGGGAGGCGAACATCGCCATCTGCGGCGAAACGACCAGGCGGGTAAGTGCTTCCAGTTTTGCCGCCTGCTCTGCTTCGTCCCGTTCCTGTAGCAAAACCTTTCCCAGCCGATAAGCCAGCCGTTCCAGGCGCGGGTCATCCAGGGTTTGTAGGGCATAGGGTCGGAAACCAGCCTCCAGAAAGGCGTGGGGACGTGAGGTCAGCAGCAGTACATTGTCGCGGAACGGCTCCTCCTGCCAGGTGCTGTGCAGCGCCAGGAGAAAGTCGCGTCGAGTGGAATCGGGGACGCGGTGCTCATCCAGAGCGTCTATCAGCAGGAGGGCATTCCCCTGCTTCAGTGCCGACTCCAGAACGCGATACGCCAGATAGGGGGAGCCGAGGGGATGGTGACGGGCGCGCGTCACGGCGTGGGCGCAGGCGGGGAGGAAATCGGTCTCGTCCTGCCAGGCTTCAGCCAGGTCGCGGGCCGTAACGTAAAAGGGAATCAACTCGTCGCCGCGCCAGAGCAGACGGTCTTCTATGCGGCGGGCGTAAGCCCAGGTCAGGTAGTGGAGCGTCGTCGTTTTGCCGCCGCCGAGCAAGCCCAGGAGAGCAACCGGGCGGTCTTCGGTCAGGATTTCATCCATCTCACAGCGCTCGTGGAGAGGAGCGCGTTCCGCCTGATACCAGCGAGTCAGGTCTTTCACGGGCGCCGCCTGCAAGGGCTGATAGACCTGTTCCAGCAGGGAGTGAAACGAAATGCCGCTCAGAGGGAAGACCAGGTGGGCATAGCGTTGGGCGATCCGTTCGCGGTACAGGTCGGTGGCTTCAGCATCGCTGACCTGGAGTTCCTGCCACCGCTGCGCCAGCGCGCCGCCGTCGGCCACGGTCACCGTATTGCCGTCTCCGGTGATGATGATGCTGTTGGAGGCGCTGCCCTCAATACGTACCACCCGCTCACTGCCCAGGCGGGCAAGGACAGTATTCAGCGCCTCCATTGCTTGTGTCTGGCGGGCCATTTCGGCGCGCAGGTCGCTTATCAGGTCATCGCGCTGGCCGCGGAAGTGGGAGGGGAGGGCTTTAAGCAGGTCGTAGGCGAAGGAGGCGAGGAGGTTGAGGAGGAAGTCTGCCATCATGGTTCATCTCCCTCTGGGTCGGTTTGCGCCATACGGGCGCGGATGCGAGCGATGGCTTCGCGGGCGGCGTCGGCGACGCTTTCCTTAGCATCTTTATGCTCTACGCGTTCCAAAGCAGCCAAGGCCCGCGGGACACCAATTTTTCCCAGAGCGTCTGCTGTACATTCGCGTACATACTCATCGGCGTCACCCAATGCGGCAATTAGTGGATCAACAGCACGGACATCGCCAATTTTTCCTAACGCTGTTGCTGCGCGACTGCGCACCCATTTGTCAGGATCACGCAACGCGACAATTAATGGCTCAACGGCTCGGGTATCTTTGATTTCTCCGAGTGCGTCTGCTGCACAACTACGCACGTATTCATCAGTATCACGCAATGTGGCGATAAGTGGCTCAACGGCTCGAATGTCCTTGATTTTTCCAAGCGCGTTTGCGGCATTCCAGCGCACACGCACGCTGTCGTCACATAATGCAATGATGAGTGGGTCAACAGCAAATACACCGATTTCCCCCAATGCATCTGCAGCGCTACAACACACGTTCGCATTAGAGTCATGCAGCGCATCAAGAAGTGGTTCAATTGCACAAGGCTCATCAATTTTTCCCAACGCTTCTGCTGCGCTTTTGCGTGTATCTGGATTAGGCGCACGTAACGCACCGATCAGCGCTTCAACAGCACGGGGATCGCCAATTTCCCCCAATGCCCACGCCGCACGCCAAGGCACATCTGGATCGGGATCACATAGGGCAACAATGAGTGGCTCAACAGCACGAGAATCTTTGATTGTCCCTAACGCTTTTGCAGCACCCCTACGCACGTTTTTATCTGGATCATGCAGCGCGACAATAAGCGGCTCAACTGCGCGTACATCTTTGATTTCTCCCAATGCCTCTGCTGCAAACCAACGCACGTCTGCATCATGATCTCGTAGCGCAGCAATAAGTGGCTCAACAGCAATGGTCTCTTTGATTTGTCCAAGTGCGTATACTGCATACCTGCGCACATATTCGTCAGAGTCACGCAATGCAATGATGAGTGGCTCAATAGCATGAGCACCGATTTCTACTAATGCCCTTACGGCCCCTCTCCGCAACTCCGTATTAGCGTCAGAAAGCAAAGTAATGAGTGACTTAACAGCTGGCGCACCAATTTTCCCTAATGCTTCTGCTGCTTTTTCACGTACAGTTGGATCAATGTCACGTAGGGTAACGACCAGTGGCTCAACAGCACGCACATCTTTGATGTTTCCCAGAGCCGCTGCTGCACTTGCGCGCACGTTTTCATCAGTGTCGCGCAAGAGAGCAACCAGTGGCTCAAAGGCGTGAGGATCGCCCAATTCCCCTAATGTATCTGCTATTATCGAACGCAAGCGCGAGTCAGAGTCGCGTATCACAGCAGCAAGTTGCTCAACAATACAGGGAGCATCGATTTTTGATAATATCTCTGCAGCCTTCCAACTTACATATGGATTACGGTCACGCAGAGCATTAATAAGTAATTCGACAGCAGGAGAGCCGATTTCTATCAGTGCATGTTCCGCGCGCCAACTCCATTCGAGATCATTCAACATGGCAATGAGTGCCTCAATAACAGCATTTCGCGCTTCATTGCTCTCTGCGGTATTGCTTGCTTTCCAACAACGCTGAGCCAAAACAGCAGCACTTCTCTGGCGACTTCCTACCACTTGCGCATTCAGCCATTTCACCAGTTCTACTGGCATGGTGCACATCTCCGCCAGCGCGACAATCGTCTCTTCCCACTCCTCCTGCATCGCCCGCTCGCTCAACACCTCCTCAAACGATTTTCCGCTTTCCAACTGCTGATTGAGCGCCAGGGCGGCGAAATACTCGCGAAAGGTGGGGTGTACCCACTCATATCGCTCTTCGCGCTTCAAGAACACGCCGCTGCGCCGCGCCATGACCCGCAAGAAGCGTTCAGCCACCGCAGGGGCGCGGGCTTTCAGGTTGAGTTGCTCATTCAAGTACTCCACCACCACAGGAATCAGGGATTTCTCGTCTGTCCAGTCGGGGTGATCGGTCATCGCCAGAGCCAGGTGCGCCAGGGCAGGCTGGGCCAGGTCCAGCAGGGCAGCGTCCAGTTCGTCACTCAGGCCGCGCTCCCTGGCTTCATCCAGCCAGATGTCCACAAATTCCTGGTACAACTGTGCGCGGCGTTCGGGGAGACTCTTGCGTTCCAGATAAACTTTGGCAGCGATGGTGATGAGCAGGGGCGTCTCGGTCAGCACGCTGCTGCGCACGGTCTCCAACGCTTGCAGGAAGGCAGAGGCATCTTCTCCAAACCAGCGGTGGGCCAGTTCGGCGGTCTGGTCGGGGGTGAAGGGTTGGATTTCATAGACGCTGAGGCGGCTGGATTCCCATTCCTTTTCGGCATAGGCCGAGGAACGGCTGGTGATGATAACGCGGGCAACCTCGGGGCGGGCGAGCAGGTCGCCGATCCACTGCTTGAGGGAGAGATACCTGTCCGCGGGGACTTCGTCCAGGCCGTCCAGCAGGAAGAGCCAGGGGGTATCCAGGCGCTGCGGCCAGGCGTCCAGGAAGCCATCGGGCAGGGGGCGGGTAAGGCGGAGTTCGTTCTGCAGAGCCTGGTTCAGGCGTTCTTCCAGGGCGCCTTCCGCATGCGTCAGGGCGCGCAGGGGCAGGAGCAGGGGCAGATGAGGGCGATCCAGGCCGATGGCGTGCGGGGCGTCGTAGGCGCGCTCGGCCAGTTGTCGCAGCAGGGTGGACTTGCCCGCGCCTGGCTGGCCAAGAATCAGCAGGTGGGGCGTTTGCGCCTGCCGCAGGACCTGCTCCACCGTGAGCGATGCTCCCTGCGCGGCGGGACCACGCGGCAATGGCTCATTCTCCCGCTGCCGCGCCTGCAAGGGGACGTAGACCTCATCCAGGTTTTTCGGCGGGCGGATGTCGGTCAGGGTCAGGTAGGGCAGTTCGGCGCAGTAGCGGCGCAGAGTGCGGAAGTACTCCTGCAGGGAGGCGGCGTAGCGATCGGAGGCGATGCGCTCCAGGACTTGTTGAAGCGCTTCACGCACCGATTCCGCTGTCGCACCCTTGAAAACGATGTTGTTGTCTCCCGTGACGATGACGGTATCTTCCACACTGCCGCCAATGGCCACGGCGCGCTCACCGGTGGCCAGAACAATCTGTCCTGCCTGAAAAGCGCGGCGCAGGGTTTCCAGGTCAGCGGTATCGGTGATGCCTGCCTGCAAGCGCTCCAAAGCCTGTTTGAGTTCAGGGGGAAGTTCCATAGTTGGTTATCTCTGGTTGATTTTGTTGCGGTCTCCCGTCACAATCACGCTGCCGCTCACGCTCCCGCCGATGGCAACCGAGCGTTCACCGCTGGCGGTGACGTTTTTCCCGGCCGGGCGGGATTGCGCCACCAGGCGGGCAAGTTCCTGCGCCAGGGGTTGGTCTTCGGCGAGGAGTTTCTTCAGTTGCAGGCGCAGGGCGGCCAGGGCGTCTTCGTCGTCGGGATGGGTGGCGGCATCCTGAGCGGCTTCGAGCGCGGCGGGTTTGGCTTCCACCTTTGGGCGCAATTTTTCCCACAGCGCTTTGGCCTGGTCGACGCTTTGCTCGCCGACCTTTTTGCCCAGGGCTTTGGCCGCCTCCTGCCCGGCGAGTTTGAGGCCTTTGAGGAGGTAGGGTAGGAAGGGAGCAAGGAATTGAACGAGTTGAGTAGAGAGTTGAGGATAGTCCATGAGATACTCCTTTCTCAAAAATTGAAATCTCCGTCCGGGTAATCCAATTCACCGCTGCGTCACTGCACCCAATCGAAAATCCACACCCGCCCGGCGGCATCGCCGCAGGCCAGCAGTTGACCATCGCCGGAAAGCGCCAGGCTGAGGATGGCGGCATCGTTCCAGAAGAGCACGCGCCCCTCGCCGCTTTCCGGGTCCCAGGCCCGGATGGTGTGGTCATCCGACCCGCTGATGATGAAGCACCCGTCGGGGCTGACCGCCACGGCCCACACCGCACCGGTATGCCCCTCCAGGGAGCGCAGCAGGCGGCCGCTCTCCGCCTCCCAGACCTTCACCGTGCGGTCCTTGGACCCGCTGACGATGGTGCGCCCGTCGGGGCTGACCGCCACGGCCCACACCCTCCCGGTACGCCCCTCCAGGGAGCGCAGGATGCGTCCGCTTTCGGTCTCCCACACCTTCACCGTGCGGTCCAAAGAGCCGCTGACGATGAAGCGCCCGTCGGGGCTGACCGCCACCGCCCGCACCTCATCCGTATGGCCTTCCAGGGAGCGCAGCAGGCGGCCGCTCTCCGCCTCCCAGACCTTCACCGTGCGGTCCTCGGAGCCGCTGACGATGAAGCGCCCGTCGGGGCTGACCGCCACGGCCCGAACCCTCCCGGTATGCCCCTCCAGGGAGCGCAGCAGGCGGCCGCTCTCCGCCTCCCAGACCTTCACCGTGCGGTCCTTGGACCCGCTGACGATGGTGCGCCCGTCGGAGCTGACCGCCACGGCCCACACCCAATCCGTATGCCCCTCCAGGGAGCGCAGCAGGCGGCCGCTCTCCGCCTCCCAGACCTTCACCGTGCGGTCCTCGGACCCGCTGACGATGGTGCGCCCGTCGGGGCTGACCGCCACGGCCCACACCGCACCGGTATGCCCCTCCAGGGAGCGCAGCAGGCGGCCGCTCTCCGCCTCCCAGACCTTCACCGTGCGGTCCTCGGACCCGCTGACGATGGTGCGCCCGTCGGGGCTGACCGCCACGGCCCGAACCCAATCCGTATGCCCCTCCAGGGAGCGCAGCAGGCGGCCGCTCTCCGCCTCCCAGACCTTCACCGTGCAGTCCTCGGACCCGCTGACGATGGTGCGCCCGTCGGGGCTGACCGCCACGGCCCACACCGTACCGGTATGCCCCTCCAGGGAGCGCAGCAGGCGGCCGCTCTCCGCCTCCCAGACCTTCACCGTGCGGTCCTCGGACCCGCTGACGATGGTGCGCCCGTCGGGGCTGACCGCCACGGCCAACACCGCACCGGTATGCCCCTCCAGGGAGCGCAGCAGGCGGCCGCTCTCCGCCTCCCAGACCTTCACCGTGCGGTCATCGGACCCGCTGACGATGGTGCGCCCGTCGGAGCTGACCGCCACGGCCCACACCGCACCGGTATGCCCCTCCAGGGAGCGCAGCAGGCGGCCGCTCTCGGCCTCCCAGACCTTCACCGTGCGGTCATCGGACCCGCTGACGATGGTGCGCCCGTCGGGGCTGACCGCCACGGCCCGAACCCAATCCGTATGCCCCTCCAGGGAGCGCAGCAGGCGGCCGCTCTCGGCCTCCCAGACCTTCACCGTGCGGTCCTCGGACCCGCTGACGATGGTGCGCCCGTCGGGGCTGACCGCCACGGCCCACACCCAATCCGTATGCCCCTCCAGGGAGCGCAGCAGGCGGCCGCTCTCGGCCTCCCAGACCTTCACCGTGCCATCCTTGGACCCGCTGACGATGGTGCGCCCGTCGGGGCTGACCGCCACGGCCCACACCGCACCGGTATGCCCCTCCAGGGAGCGCAGCAGGCGGCCGCTCTCCGCCTCCCAGACCTTCACCGTGCGGTCCTTGGACCCGCTGACGATGGTGCGCCCGTCGGGGCTGACCGCCACGGCCAACACCGCACCGGTATGCCCCTCCAGGGAGCGCAGCAGGCGGCCGCTCTCCGCCTCCCAGACCTTCACCGTGCAGTCATCGGACCCGCTGACGATGGTGCGCCCGTCGGGGCTGACCGCCACGGCCCACACCGTACCGGTATGCCCCTCCAGGGAGCGCAGCAGGCGGCCGCTCTCCGCCTCCCAGACCTTCACCGTGCAGTCATCGGACCCGCTGACGATGGTGCGCCCGTCGGGGCTGACCGCCACGGCCCGAACCCAATCCGTATGCCCCTCCAGGGAGCGCAGGAGGCGGCCGCTTTCGAGCTCCCACACCTTCACCGTGCGGTCCTCGGAGCCGCTGACGATGAAGCGTCCGTCGGGGCTGACCGCCACCGCGTTCACCCAATCCGTATGGCCTTCCAGGGAGCGCAGCAGGCGTCCGCTTTCGAGCTCCCACACCTTCACCGTGCGGTCCTCGGAGCCGCTGACGATGAAGCGTCCGTCGGGGCTGACCGCCACCGCCCGCACCCCATCCGTATGGCCTTCCAGGGAGCGCAGGAGCCGCCCGCTTTCGGCCTCCCACACCTTCACCGTGTGATCCGAAGAGCCGCTGACGATGAAGCGTCCGTCGGGGCTGACCGCCACCGCGTTCACCCAAGCCGTATGGCCTTCCAGGGAGCGCAGCAGGCGTCCGCTTTCGAGCTCCCACACCTTCACCGTGTGATCCGAAGAGCCGCTGACAATGAAGCGTCCGTCCGGGCTGACCGCCACCGCGTTCACCCCACCCGTATGGCCTTCCAGGGAGCGCAGCCAGAGGGGCGGTTCGGGCCGCGGGTCCAGGCGAGAGCGCAGGAGGGGCAGAACATTGTTCTGCCCTTGCCGGCGGGCGGCGGCCGCCTCGCACAGGCGGTGCAGGGGGCCGTCTGGGGCATCGAGCCAGCGGAGGTGGTTGTAGAGGGCGGGGAAGAGCCATTCGGACGCTTTCGCAATGTGATATTCCTCCAGTCGCAGGCGCTCCTCGAAGGCGGCCAGCAGCTTTCGCCGTTCGGCGTCCTCCTGCGGCCAGGCCGCCAGGGCCAGGCGGTAGTCGGCCTCCAGGTCAAAGACGGAGGTCGCCCGGGTGCGGGCCTCCAGAAAATCAAAATCGGTCAGCAGGGTGTAGAGGGCGTCCCAGGCCCCGGCCTGGAGGTGATGATGGGCCAGGTGGTCCCACAGGTAGGGGGTCGGGGGCGGCAGGCGGTGCCAGGGCAACCCTTCCAGCGCTTCGCCGGCGGCGCCCAGGAGGCTGCGCGCGCAGGCTAGCAGGAAGCGACGGTGCAGGGCGGGCAGG
>Ga0209227_1000906_pt1 | contig 24438 bp, 29 predicted proteins | sample YNPBryantNP2012_FD_185815 | JGI IMG/M metagenome (GOLD analysis project Ga0209227, IMG submission 185815) | Anoxygenic and chlorotrophic microbial mat microbial communities from Yellowstone National Park, USA - YNP Bryant NP 2012 (SPAdes)... ...
AGCCGCGGTCCTGGCAATGGCCGAGGTGCCGCCGGAGGTCGCGGCCACCGGGCTGCCGGTGGTGCGCTGGGCCGACCTGTGGCCGGGCGCCGGGGAGGGGTGGTCGCCGGACGACGGCGGGCACGAGGAACCGCCGGCGGAGGAGGAGGCGGCGGGGCTGCCCCGGGGGTGGGTGTTCGCGGTCTTCGGGGAGACCACGCGCGAGGTCTGCGTGTGGGCGCCCGGGAGCGCGGACGAGTACCCCAACGGGTGGTATTGCGGGGGCCTGATGCACCCTGGCTGGCGCCGCTACCACCGCCGCGACGCGGCCGCCACGGTTTGGAAGGCCCGCACGGTCGCGGAAGGGCGGGCCGCCCTTCGCCGGGTTCTCCGCGCCGACGGTTGGCGCGGGGCGGATATCGGCGCCTGGCCGCTCCTACTGCCCACGGAGGCGCTGCGGGCGCTCGACTTCGACCTGAACGAAAGCTTCCACGCCGTCCTTGCCGAGGCGCGGCGCTGCCCGGACGCCACCGCGGCGGCGAAATACGCGGCGCACGCGCTTGCCGCTCTCTTGCGGGAGGCAGGCGCGTACGCCGCCGCTAGGCGCGGTGGCTGGGGAGGGGGCAATGAAAGCTAGGGGGCCGCCTTAGCGGGGGGCCGCCCGCAACCTTCGCTGCGGGTCCGGGCGGTCGAGCGAGGGCAGCGCGGGCGAGGACGCCGCCCGACCCAATAGCGTTCCGGGACCCGCGGCCCGATGCGCCTCCGCGGGAGGGAGCCCCGCCGTAAGTGGGGCGCTGGCCCACCCCGTCGGCTAGGGGTGGCGCCGCCAGGACCTCCGGTGGCCGGCGGTCCTGGCGGCGAGGCAAGCCACCTGCCGCTAGCCGGGGCGGCGGGGGGCGGTAGAGAGGCCGGCAAAGCGGCGGCCCCCGGCGCCGGAAACCCGGGGGGGAGGAAGGGACCATGATCACAACCGTAATCCCCGTCCAAAATGGCACGCATTACCTGGTGCGCTACGGCCGCCAGGTGGTGCGGGTCGAGGTCCACAGCGACGGCGTCATCAACGCGATGCCGCCGCGCGGCCGCGCGGCCTCGCGCCGCGCGATCCGGTCCGCCGTGGACGAGGTCAAGGCCCTGCTCAAGGAGCAGACCGACCCCGCCACCTCATGGAGGTGGTGGGAATGGTGGTGGCCACTCCCACGAGAGGAGCGCGCCAGCCGTTGGGCGGCGGCCCAGAAGGCCTCCGCCCACGTCGAAGCGGTCGAGGGGGACCGCTTCCTGGTCCGTTTCGGCCACCAGGTGGTGGCCGTGACCGTCGAGGACGACGGCCGCATCCTGGCGGCGGTGCCGCCCGGCCACGAGGCCTCCCCCAGGGCCATCCTCGCGGCCCTGAAAGAGGTAAAGGACCTCGTCCAGGCCCAGTGGGATGAGTGGTGGCGAGGGCTCTCAGAGGAGGAGCACCACCGCTACTGGGACCAGTTTCCCCCCCGCCGCTAGCCGGGGCGGCGGGGACTGCCGAAGCGTGGCCGGCAGGGGCCCGGGCCCCCGGGGGCTAAGCCGGGGGAGGGAGAAAAAAGAATGGCCAGGGCCTGGATCGTGAGCGTTGATGGCCGCCAGGGCCACGATGGTGGCTGGACTGGCGGCGACTTTGGCCCCTGGGCGCGGGTCTGGGCCTCGCGCCCAGGGGTGGTGGAGGCCCAGGTGGTGCGGGCCGAGGGGAACGATCCCCGGCACGCCCACCTGGAGCGAGCGCCGGGTGGAGGTCGAGGTCCGGCTTGCGCCGGACTTCGACCCCGCCCGAGACTACCTCCTGGTGGAGCACAGGGACTCCTCCCAGGGCCGCCGGTGCGCCCGGGAGGAGTTCGAGCTCCTCGCCGGCGTAATGCCGGCCTGGGCGGCGTTCCCCGCCGCCTGGGCGCGGTGGGTGCAAGCCCACTGGCGTGAGGCGGGGGAGTGGCTGCTTCGCCGCGCAAGGTCGGCTTCCCAGCGCGAGGCGGTGGAATACGCGCTGCGGAAGTCGGCCAAGGGCCGCATCTGGGCCGCCTGGGAGGACGTAGCTCGGGCCTTCGGGCTCGAGCCACCGAAGGGGGGCTCGTGGACGGCGGTCTGCGCGATGCCCATCCGCATCGCGCGGCGGCTGGGATGGCGGCCACCGGAGCCGCCGCCGCGCTGGGAGGATCCCGCGGCGGCGCAGCGGGTGCTGGTGGCGAGCCCAAGCCACCTCCCGCAGCGCGCTTTCTAGGTCCGGAGGATGGCCCCCCGCGGCTAAGCCGGGGCTCCGGGGGGTGGACGAGGAGCCGGCAAGGGCCCGGGCCCCCGGGGGCTAACCGGGGAGAGGAGGAAACAATGGTGGATGAACTAACAGTAGCAAGGCCAGCCATTCTGATGGACGACGCGACCTCGGAGCTTGCCGAGGCCGCAAGGATTGCCGAGCTCCACCGGGAGCTGCGGCTGGCAACCCTCCGGCTCACGAAGCCGGAGGACTGGGTGGACTACGACGGCCAGCCGTACCTGTCCGCGTCGGGCGCGGACAAGCTGAAGGCGCTGTACCGCATCCGAACGCGGAACGTCCGGTGGGAAAAGGTGGAGGAGCCCGGGAGGTACCTGGTGGTGGTCACCGGGGAGGCGGCGTCGGACCTCCTTGACCCCAACGGGTGGTGGGAGGTCGTCGGGGCGTGTGCGTCGGACGACCGCTTTCTCACGAGGGGCGGCAGACTCCGCCCGACGTTCGGCGACGTTCTGAAAAAGGCCCACACCAACTGGCGGGCGCGAGCGGTCAAGCAGCTCGCTGGTCTCGCCGGGGTGACCTGGGAGGAGCTGGAGCGGCACGGCATCCACAGGGACCGTGTCAAGCGTGTTGACCTGTCGAGGGCGGATGATTCCGGAGTGGAGTGGGTGGCGGTCAAGCTGCGCGAGTACCGCCACAAGGATGAGTTCAAAGCGGCAGTACGCAAGGCGACCGGCATCAGCCCGCGCTGGGACGGAGTGCGCAGCATGTGGATGGTGCCATCCACTGCGCTTGCTGCGGAGGATGTGTTGAAGTACGTGACCACGGTTGAAACCGAGGAGCAACAGCAAACCCAGAAAGGGGGAAACCATGATAGTTGACCGCGTGACCAACGAGCTAATGGCATCGCAGCGGGTGAGCAAGCCGTCCGGCTTTCGGGCGTCGGAGGCTGGGCACCTGTGTGCCAGGTACCAGTACCACGCTGCTGCGGACTGGGACAAGCGCCCGGCGCCAGCCGAGGGTCTGGCCTGGATATTCGCCCTCGGTGCCCACCTGGAGCGGTACGTGCTTGACCTGTTGGCAAATGCCGGGGTGAAGGTGATTCGGCAGCAGGCTATGGCCGAGGACAAGGACCTCGGCATTGTCGGCCACGTTGACGGGTTCGTCGAAGTAGACGGCCACGCGTGGCCGATGGAAATCAAGTCGGTGGCCTCCTGGAACTGGGAAAAAATCCAGAGCTACACAGACATGGTGGACGCGTCAACCCCCTACATCTTGCGCTGGGCAGCCCAGCTGCCACTGTACATGTACCTGCACGGAGAAACACGCGGCGTCTACCTGCTGGTGAACAAGCAAACCGGCCAGTTGAAAGAGGTCTGGGTGACGGAGGATGAAGCGTGGCCAACGCTGCAGCGTGTGCAGGATGTGCTCCTGGAGGCGAAGGCGGCTTTTCGGGCCGGCACGCCGCCAGCTCCGAAGCCCTCGACCCCCCAGCTCTGTACCGGCTGTTGGGCAAGGGATGTCGGGCTGTGCCCAGGAGTCGAACCGGAGACCCAGGCAGACGCGCTGGCAGGGCTCAAAGACCCGTCGGTGCTGGAGGCAGCGCGCCTCGTGGCGGAGCTGCGCGACGCAGCCAAGACGTACGAGGATGCACGGGAGCGCCTGCGTGCTGCAGCGGCAAAGCTGGCTCCCACGTCACCTGGGAAGGTGGAGGCCGTGGTGGGGCCCGTGGTGGTGCGGGTGTCCACCATCGAAAGCACCAGGTACGAGGTGCCCAAGGAGGTAAAGGAGCAGTACGCAACGAGGGTCCTAAGCACCCGAGTTGATATACTCTAAAGTGGGAGGTGACTATGCGAGACAAAACGGTACGTTTTCACCTTCGGCCGCTGGCGGAGCCCGGCGCCTGGCGGAAGGCGCTTGGCGCTCTCCTGCGGAGCCGCAGGGCTTCGCTGGGGCTTTCCGCGTCCGAGGTCGCAGCCTGGGTCGGAACATCGGACGCCCAGGTCTACCGGTGGGAGGCGGGCGCGGTGGCCCCGTCAACCCTGCACATGCTACGGCTGGCCGAGTTGCTAGGACTAAAGCTCGAAGACCTGCCGTCGCCGTGGAAGGAAACCCATGTACGTCAAGCTGTTTGAGCGGATGCTACGCTCAAGCGTGTGGGCCGGGCAGCCGCTGCACGTCCGCGTCGCGTGGGTTGGACTGCTGCTGCTAGCCCGGCCCGGCTATCTTGAGGACGGGACACGGGTCGGCATCGTGTACGGGACGCGTCTCGCCCTCGCTCGGGCACTTGATATGGAGCCTGAAAAGTTCTCGGCGGCGCTGGACGTTCTCCTGTCACCTGACCCCGAGTCAACCTCGCCAGAGTTTGACGGCCGACGGGTGATTGAGGTGGCCAGGAACACCTACGCCATCCCGCAGTACTGGAAATACAGGGAGCTGCGTGACGCGGAGGCGGAACGTGAGGAGGCTAGGCTCCGCATGCGGGCACGCAGGGCGGCCGAGCGCGCGGAGGGTAACCCATGCGAGAAACGCTCCGACGGTTCCAGCACGTTCGTGGATGTTCGCGAATGTTCGCAAACGTTCGGCGATGTTCGCGAACGTTCGGGCTGTTCGCACACGTTCGCCAATGTTAGCACTGTTCGACAAGCAGAAGCAGAAGCAGAAGCATATACATGTATAGGTGGGCAACACGGTCTCGCATCCGAGACGTGGGTGGAGGACAGGAAAACCTACCCTCCTCCGTTCCACCGGGAGACGCCAGAGGAAAAACCAACACTCACGTGGCACTGCAAGGGGAAGCCCGACACGTGGGTGCTGTGGCCGTCCGCGGTAAAGCGGCTCAAGGCGCTCTATCCAGGAACGGACGTGGAAGCCGTGATGCAGCGCCTCTACAGGTGGCACTTAGCCAACCCCAACCGCAGGAAGACAGCCCGCGGCATGCCGCGCTTCATCGTCGGCGCGCTGAACAGGGAGCAATCAGGCGACTTCGCCAGAGAGCGGAAGCCAAAACCACCGCCCGGGCGCCCCGGTACCAACTGGCGGGACGAGCTCCCACCGGAAAAGCGAAGGTGCACGGTGTGCGGAGGCATGGGAATCCTGGCCATCATAGACGAGGATGGGACAGAGGGGACCGCCGCTTGCCCGCATTGCGAGGTCGGCGCCATGGCTCACGAGCGTGATGGCCTGCGCATGGCGTCGCCGAGCGATAAGGTGCTCCGCGGCGGGCGGCTGTGAAAGGAGGTGACGCATGACGGAGTGGCTTGACCGACGTGACCTCGCTTTGCGGGGGCGCAAGATAGTCCACACGCACGCTGAAGGGGGGGTGGTGACCGAGGGACGCGTGCTCTTGCGAGAGGCGGCCCTGGAGGAGTTCGACCAGGTGCCGTCCGGCGAGCCGGTACGTCTGCGGGTTGCGGTCTGCGAGCGCTGCGGGTCAATCCTCGCTGTGCTCGCGGTGCGGATGTCCTAGTGGAGGCGCATCATGGAACTGGCGATCACGCTTGCTCTCTTTGCTCTGGTTGTTGCGGCAGCGGGGGCGCTGTGGTTCGTGGCCCGCGTGCCGGACGAGCTGCGGTGCTGGCACTGCGGGAAGGAGCTGGCCTGCGAGGAGGAGTGGCACATCGACATGACCAGGCTGCCGGGCGAGGTGCTCTGCCGGCGATGCTGGGACAAACTGCAGGGCCTCGGCAGTCGGGAAAAGTGAGGTGTTCGATGATGGTCGCGACAGTCTGGATAATGTGGTACGGAACATGCTACGGACCGGTCTTTGAGCAGGCAATCTCCCGACCGGGGGTTTCGCTGGTGCGCCAGTGTCCGGACGGAGCGGAGGTAGTGAACGGTCTACCGCCTGATATCCGGCTTGTGGTAGGGCTCCACGCAGAGCGGGTAGGCGTTCCCCGGGTGGGCTGGCTGATGCCGAGTCCGCGGATGTTGCCACGCGACGGTGTGCCGAGAATCCTGTGCCTGGTAGAGCCGCTTTCGGGGAGGATTGGGCGATGCGTACTTGCGTCCGATTTTCCGACAGTTGACCCGACGTCCTGGGCGGTGGCCTACTTCCCATGTGTGTCGCCTCCACCTGTGCGCCCACAGGTCCGAGGAAGCCCGGAGGGAGAACCTCTGTGGTTGACCTCCGACAGCGGGCAGACGGTCTACGTCAGGCCACTGTGGACGGTGTGCTATCTCGGGTGCTGGCGAGAGCACATGCGCGTGTGCGGATGGTACTGGCGCGGTGGACTTTCGGCCGTGGAACGCGCCTTGCAGCGTGGCGCATCGCTGCCTGGGGAGGAACCATGATGGTGGAGCTTGACCGGGTCGGTATTCAGGCGGGAGGCATGCGGCGCGGGGGCATCCGGTTGTCGTACGTCCGGGCGAAGCAGCGCGGAAAGCGCCGGCTGCAGCTCGTGGTGCCCGAGGCCCTGGTGGAGACGATCCTCACAGACTGCGTGGACGTGGCCGTAGGGCTGGGCGGGACGGCGGATGCTGGGCTGCTTGTGCTGCGGCCAGGAAAGACGCTGCGGCTGTGGGGGCGGACGAGCTCGCGTGTCCGCGTCACGTGGTTGCCGAACATAGGCGACCTCGGACACAACATCCCGTCGACCGAGTGCAAGTGGTGGACGGACGGAACGGCCGTCTGGATTGCGGTTCCGGGGGCGTTCCGGTCGCACCTGGAGCGCCTCGGGCAAATCTTGGCCGTGGTGGCCATGAAAAGGAGGGAACGCAATGTCGCTCGTGACCATCATCCTTTATCTTGCATCGCTGTGGTGTGCCCCAAGTGCGGTGAGCGTATCTCTGTCGGCTGTCCAAGTAAGTAACTGCCAGCTTGTGGCGCCCCCAGACGGGTGGTTGTGCGGCGCGTACACCCCGCGGCGCCACCTCCGGAGGGAACCACCTCGGCACCCACGCCGCCACCTTCGGCGCGCCGTGGGCCAATGGGCGGAGTGCACCAGGTGCTCGGCATGGGGAGGGCCGGACATAAACACCCCATGGGAGAACGGCGGGGGTAGCAATGGCTAACCTCGGCCTGGGCACCCGAATCAAGCTGGCAATCCCCGTTTACAAGTCGAAGCTCGAGGAAGCGTGGGCAATCGAGCTGGAAAAGCTCCGGGCGGCCGGGGAGTTGTTCCTGTGGCGGTACGAGGCGATGGGACTGCGAATCGGCCCCGATTGCGTGTGGTGGCCAGATTTCGTCGGCATCCGGCGCGACGGTCAGCTCGTGGTGTACGAGGTGAAAGGGCGCAGACGTGATGACGGCATGGCGAAGCTACGCGTCGCAGCGCAGCAGTGGCCAGAACTGCGAATCTACCTGGTTACCAGGGACGGAGGGCGCCGTGGTACGTGGAAAGTCGAACAAGTGGTGCCGCACGGCATGGCCTGGCCCCCTGGGCGACTGGAACGGTAAGCGCTACTGGCTGAGGGACCCGGCACTGCTGGCGGTGCTCGGCCCCTGGGACGCTGCGGCGCCGCTCCGGCGCAGAAGGTGGCTGCTCCGAGCGTGGCTAAAAAGGGCGGCGCGCTGCCGGCTGTGGACTGTCAGGAAGGCCGCTGCGTATTTCGCTGGCACGTCCCGGCGCCAGGTGGCCGCCATGCTGGGGAGGTCCGAGCGTACCGTGAAGCGGTGGATGCTCGGGCATGACGTTCCAGGCGGGGAGCAAGTGGAGGAGCTGCTGGTCGAGATGGCCTCTAAGGAGCTGGACGGGCACGTGGACCTCCTGCGCGCGGGCATTGTAGGGAGCACGATGGCCCCGCTCCTGAGCCTGCCGGCCGTCTACGGCCTTGCGGAGCGCAGAGAGCTGGTGGTGGCCGTGCTTGGGGAGTGCGAGTACAAGCGCCTTACCTCCGGGAAGCGCAGTCCAACGCTTTGGCGGCTGCGAGCAGTCCGTGACATTCTGGGCCTGCCGGTTTGCCGATTGGTGACGACGGTGTACGACCTCCCAGTCGGAGCGGCGGCCGCCGCGTTTGCCTGCGGGTTGCTCGCGGAACGCGAGGCGGCATGCTTTCTTGGGGTAACGGCGGAATGGCTGGAGCAGCAGCGTGCGGCGGGATGGGGGCCTGCCTGGGTCGCTACCCCAACCGGGCCGAAATACTGGGCCGGTGACCTCGTGCGCTGGGTGCGCGCGCGCACTATAAGACTTGACAAAAGCGGCATAGAGGATTACATTATCACCATGAACATGAAGACGACGCGGCAGAGGGAGCTCTTCCCGACCCACCCAGAGGTGGGTGGGTACAGCGAGTCCGCGTGGAAGTCACTGGTGGTGAAGGCGACCCGTATCGGGTGGCCTTCCGCGCTTTACGCGGCCGAGGATGCGCTCGGACGCTCAAAGACATCAAGCGTAATCTGGACCCAGGTCTGGGAAGACATCTTCCCAGCGCCGGAGGACCTGCCGGAGGTGGTGGCCGCCATTTCCGCAGGCGACTGGGACGCCGTCTGCCGGTGGCAGACGCATCACGGTCGCCCAGGCATCACTGACCGCTGGTTCGCCCTCAGGAACTGGGGGATGGGCGAGGCCGTTCAACGGCCGGATCTTATCCGGTCAGTGATGCGTGAAACGTACGGCGTGAGGACGCTGCCGCCGCGTGGCTTGCACTGCGCGGCCATCTGGCTGCGCATGGTAGACGAGCTGCGCGGAACCGGGAGAAAGCGGGATGTGCTGGAGGCGGCCTTCGACGGGGCCATTCCGCCCGCCGTCCTTGACCTGCACACGCACGAGCGCACGTGCGGGGTGTCCATGCTCTCCGGTCTGTGGGAGCGGCACGTGGAGCTCGCGCGCTTCGTGCAGCGGTGGGGATGGGAGCCGGTGCGAGCCGCCATGCTCGCCGGCTTGACCCAACTCCCGAAGATGGAGTAACGTGGCCCCGACGGAGGGCCAGATGGAGGTCCGCGTTTTGGGGCTCGAGTACGTCAAGCGCGAGAACTTGGTTCCCATGCCGAAAAACGTCCGTCGGCACGGGTCTATCCAACGGCGGAGGTTCCGAGGGCTGCTTGAGCGCTTCGGCTTCGCCGGAGCGCTGCTCGGAGCGCGGCGGTCGGACGGCAAGGTCCAGATCTTGGACGGCCACATGCGCGTGGAGGAGGCGGCCCTTGAGGAGTACCCTGTGGTGCTCGTCGACCTCCCCGAAAGCGACTGGGCCGAGTTCAGCACGTCGTTGGACCGCATCGCGTCCATGGCCGACTGGGACACCGAGGCGCTCGCGGAGATGTACGAGCGAATGAGTGACTCCGTCAAGACACTGTTCGCGGACCTGGAGGCGCGGTGCGCTGAGCTCGCGAAATCGGGAAAAGCAAAATACGAGCTGGTGCCTGAATGGGACGAACACTATGACGCCGTGCTCGTGTTCTGTCGGACGGAAGCAGAATGGGCATGGCTTCAGACCGCTTTGCGTCTGGAAAAGCGGCAAGACCGGTTCGGCCGGGTCGGCATTACGCGGGTAATAACCTGCCTAGAGTTCAAGGCGAAGTGGGAGTCACGCAATGCCTGACCCGTTGGTCAAGATTGTGGTCATGTCACATAAGCGCTGGGACACCATCAGCACCCACAGGGTGTTGGCGGTTGACTGTGTGTGCGTGCCGAAAAGTCAGGCGCCGCTCTACCGTGAAAAGCTAGGCGACAACGTGGAGGTGGTGGAGCGCCCAGACGAGGTGCGCGGTATTTGGAGCACACGGAACTGGATAATGCGCCACTTCGGCGGTGTGTTTATGGTGGACGATGACGTGCAGCACATGGTCAGGCTCTGGAACTGCGAGAAAAACCTACGTAGCAGCACTCTGTCACCCGCAGAGGCACGGAATGTGATCCTGTCCTCGGCGCAGACGTGCAAAGAACTTGGCGGCTACCTTTTCGGGTACCTGCAGGTTACGTCGTTTTTCGCGTCGCCGCAGCTGCGTCCGTTCAGTTTTGTCGGGACAATCAGGGGCGGGGGCATGGGGCTGCTCGCCGGGTCCCGGCTATACCTCCCGGAGGGATACACGTACCCGGCAGAGGACGCCTGGCTGTGCCTGCTCAATGCGTTCCACCACCGCTACTGCTGGATTGACAAGCGTTTCGCCTTGACGTTCGCGAAAAGCGGGGCCAACCCAGGAGGCGTCATGGAGTACCGTGGTCTCGGAGAGGCAGAAACCGAGGGGGCCAAGCTTCTACGCGAGACATTCGGCGACGCGGTGGAACTGGACGTGGGCCCCGGGAAGGCGCCGGATGCGAAGGCGTGCGGAAGACACGCGCGCAGGTTCACCAAGTTCGTCAAATGGCGGCTGCGGATTCCGTGGGGAGCGTAGCCGTGCACGTCCCGACAAAACGGTGGGATGCGTTTCTGCGTGCAATCGAAATGGGGCTGCCCCCGGCACGAGCTGCCGCGATAGCCGGGCTACCGAAGGGCGTGCCTGGGCGCGTCCGTGCGCTTGCTACCGCAGCGCGGGAGGCGATGGAAACAGGGGCGCCGGTAACGAGGGAAATGGCGCAAGCGCTGCGCCTTGCCGACGCCTGGGAGGCGGCGGAGGCGAAGTGCATCAGGGACTCCATTACGATGCTCAGGGCCCACGCGCTGAACGGTGCATGGCAAGCGGTCGCCTGGCTGCTCGAACGCCGCTGGCCGGATGAGTGGGCGCAGCGAAGCCAGTGGCATGTTGACATTTCAGACCTCAGGCTGGAAACGCTGTCAGATGAAGAAGTTGAGCGCCTCGGCAGGCTGCTGGGTCTCCGCAACCTGTCCCCGAAGTGACCGTGCGCCGAGCGGAGATTGCCGAAGCTGTCGCCCGCGAGCTCCGGTACAGGCACCTGCGACGGCTGCCGCTGCTGGAGTTTGTCCCAGCCGTGTCCCCCCACCTTGACGCACCGAGGCACCTTAGTGCACTCGCTGAGGTGTTCGAAAGGGCGTGGAGAGAAGAAGTGCGTGCGGTGATTGCCTGCCCCCCGCAACACGGTAAGACGGTGCTGGCCTTGCACGCGCTGGTGCTGGGCCTAGCGCGTCACCCCGAGAGACGGAATGCGTACGTGAGCTACTCGTGGGACGCCGTGCTGGAAAAGATGCGGATTGCGAGGCGGATCGCGGAGTCGGCCTGCCTGCCGCTGACCGAATGGACGCTGTCTCATTGGGTGACCAGGAGAGGGGGCGGTCTGTGGGCAACGGGCATCGGTGGGCCTCTTACAGGCCGGGCGGTGGACGGCGTGCTGGTCCTGGATGACTACGTGAAGGGGCGGGCCGAAGCTGACTCCGCCACCCACAGGACGGCCATAAGCGATTGGTGGCGGTCAGTCGCCATGACGCGACTCCACCCCGGTGCGTCGGCAATCATTATCTGCACGAGATGGCACCCAGACGACCTTGCTGGAGAGCTAATAGGAGCAGGCTGGGAGGTGGTGGCGCTGCCGGCCATCAAGGAGGATGGCAGCGCTCTCTGGCCAGAGCGGCGCCCGATGGAGTTCCTCGCCGCCCAGCGTGCCGCGGTGGGTGAGCGCGACTGGTGGGCCATGTACATGTGCTCGCCCAGGCCCAGGGAGTCAGCGATTTTCGGCGCCCCAACCTTCTTCGCGGAAGCGCCCCGGGCTGGGCGGGTTACCGTCGGGGTGGACTTCGCGTACACGGCGAGGACACAGTCGGACTACAACGCGGCCGTGGTGCTCCTGGTCTCAGACGGGAATGGCTACGTCCTGGAGGTCATCAGGGAGCGGTGCACCGCGGCTGAATGGGTGCATCGGCTCAAAAGCATACAGGCCCGGTACCCGCACGCCACCATGGCCAGCATTATCGCGGGCAGCGAGCGGGGCGTGGTCGACCTCATGGCGTCGCTCGGCCTCAAGCTCCGGTTCACAATCGCCACACAGGACAAGTACCTACGAGCGCAGCGAACCGCGGTGGCTTGGAACTCCGGACGTCTGCTTGTCCCCCATGCGGCGCCGTGGCTGTCAGCGTTTTTGCGCGAAATGGCGGAGTTCAGCGGCACAGGCGATGAACATGACGATATGGTGGACGCACTGGTGGCTGCGTGGGAGGCTACTGCAACTGCGCCAGTAGCGGTCGCCGTGACCGGGAAAACAACCTGGAGTTGACACGGCGCGAGTGCGTGCCATCATAGAGGCGTGAGCGCTGAGCCGTTGGCCGCCGGGATCCCGTGGCAACAAAAGGTCCGGGCCTACGAGTCCCCTGTGACGCCGGAGACAGCGGCCTGGGCCGTCCAGGCAGCCTCGCATGACTCCCGCTACGTTAGACGGCTGTACGAAACAATGCTCTCTTCGGATGCGGAGTTAGCAGCGGCAGTGTCCCTCCGCCTCGCCTCCGTGCTGAATGCTGAGTGGACCCTTTCGGACGCAGCCGGCAACGAGGTCCCCCTGCCGGATAAGTGGAGCCACGCCGTCCGCCACCTCGCCATGGCGCCCTTGCTGGGCTTCGCCGCAGTCGAAGTGGTCTGGGGTAAGAACTGGGTGCCGAAGGAACTGGTTCCATGGCCCCATGCGGCGATCTACGAGCGCGGCGGCACCGTGTACCTAGTCACCTCAGGCGGCAGGGAGATCGAGGCCGCAAGTGTGGCAGACCGCCTGTGCCTGGTCCTTGCCGACCCGGTGGACCCCTCCGGGGCCGCCATCCTTCGGCCGCTTGTGGCCGGCTGGCTGGAGCGACTGTACCTGCGCCGTGACTGGCGCCGATACGTGGAGCGATACGCGGATCCGCTTGTTGTGGCCAGGCCACCATCCGACGCCGGCGAGATGGACGGGGAACACCCAGTGATGGCGCTGGCGCGGGCTATCGAGTCAGCGAAACGCTCCGGGTCCACCATCGCCGTGTCTGCAGGCACCGAGGTGGACGTGCTGTCTGACCAGCGCGGGGACGCCACCGCAGCGTTCGACGGACTGCTGCGGCGCTCGCTTGAAGAAATGTACCGGGCGGTGCTAGGAGACGCCGAGGTGGCCCTCGGTGGGAGGTACGGCACCAGGGCGTCGACGGAGGTGCGTTACCGCCAGCTGGAATCCATTGCGGAGTCAGATTGCGCGTTACTCCAGGAAGCGCTCCAGCGCCAAGTGTTCGACCGAGCGGGCTTGCGCCTGTCGTACACCTGGAGCCGCGAACTCGGGGCGCTTGACAAGGCGAAGCTGTATCTCGCCGCGCAGCAGGCCGGAATACCGTTCGACCCGGTCGGCGCGGCGGAGGAGCTTGGGCTTGCGCTCAAGCACACGCAAGAGATGCAATCGGCAGCCACGCTGCAGTACCGAAAGTTGCACCAGCTGACGCGAGGCCAGCGCCGCACGCAGAGCCGGCGGACGCCTAGCCAGGAGCTTGCGGAAGCTACGGGCGGCGCGTCCGCCATGCTTGCTGACCTCATGCGCGGCTGGGCGGAGGCAGTCGCGGAGCGCGCGGCAAAGGCAGGGACTCCGGCCGAGGCCCTCGATGTTCTGAAGCTTGAGCGCAATGCGAACCCGAAGGTTGTTGAAGCGCTGGAACGCGTGGTCTGGCACATCGCGGCCACCGCGGTTCAGGACGCAGAGGCCGAAGTCCGAGGACTCTTGTCTCGGGGGCGCTCAAATGCCGGGTAACAGCTGGCGCCCAATGAGCCCGCAGAGGGCGCGTGAAATCCTGCAGTCGAAGCTGCTGCTGCAAAAGCAGGACCTGGAAAAGCTCGGCCACGTGGCCTACACCATCGCTTGGACAGTCGCGCGTGTCGCCGAGTTGCGAGTGCTCGAGGCGCTCAGACAGGCGCTCGTGCGAGTTATCGAGGAAGGCGGGACTCTGGATGATTGGACGGCGGCGCTGGATAACATCCTGGACACCACCGGCTGGGGCACCTCGCCGTGGCACGCCGAGACCATCATGCGCACCACAATCGGGTCCGTTTACGAGAGCGAGCGGTTTGCCTACCTCAGGGGGGCTCAGGAGGTGGAGTGGCTGGTCTATGACGCGATCAATGACGATAGGGTCCGGCCCGAGCACTTGGAGCTGGATGGGCTGGCGTACCCACGTGAAGAGTTCCCCGAGTACCTGTGGCCCCCGAACGGCTACAACTGCAGGTGCACGGTGGTTCCTGCGCTGCGGGAGGATCTTGCGGACCTTGGGGCGTGGACGCCGACCTGGGAGGATGAAATCCCGGAGCCAGACCCGGGATTTTCGCACCCACCGACCGTCGAGGGCGCGAGCGAGGCAGTGGTCAGGGCGGCCGAAATCGCGTACACTAAGGCACGGCAGGGAGGCATCTTATGAGGGTCAACCCCGAAGGCGTGGCCCACGCAAGGCAGCTGATAGCCGACGGGAGAGTTGACAAGTCGTCTGCGTGGAGCTTCAGCCCGGATGATGGGAACAACATCTTGGGTGACCCGCCGAACTGGGGGGAGTATCGAAAGTGGTTCCTCGGGAGGAGGGAGGAGGAGGACCCTGAAACGAAGGCCGCGTGGGCTTACCCATACGGCAAGAACGGGAAGGTGTACCGGTCCGGACTAATCGCGGCGAAGGCGCGGGCAGCTCAGCAAGGCCACGCGGAGATTGCGCGGGCAGCCGACCGTCTGCTCGCCATGGTGGACGGGGAAAAAAGCGCCAGGCTCGTCTCCTGTGCCATGGTGGAAGCCGCGTCACTTGGGCAGTGGGTGCAACTCCTACCGTGGGGCGCTGTGCGGACCCTCGACGGGCGGGAGTTCGTCTTTGACGAAGATGCAGCCGCGTCGGTGATGGCCTCATGGGAAGCGCGGTTCGGTGACTTGGTGGTGGATTACGACCACCAGAGCCTAAACCCGCTCGCTCCACGGGCGCCAGCCGCCGGCTGGATCGTGGAGCTTGAGGTCAGGGCACCAGGCGAAGGGGAGGAACCGACGGCTGAACACGGTCTTTGGGCTAGGGTGGAGTGGACCCCATCGGCGCAACAGCACCTTGCTGAGAAGGAGTACAGGTACATGTCCCCGGTGGTCTACGTTGACGATGAAGGCCGAGTAGAGGAGCTGGTGGGGGCGGCCCTCACGAACTCCCCGGCCATCGACGGCATGGCCGCAGCCGCCTCAAGGCGACTGGGCGAGCCATCCGAAAGTGGAGGTGAGGAAATGAACGAAGAACACGTGTCGGTGGAGGAGTACCGCGCTGCGGTTGAGCGCGCCGAGGCAGCCCAGCGTGAGCTGGAAACGCTCCGAGAGCGTCTCAGGCAGCTTGAGGAGGAGCGAGCGCTGTCCGAGGTGGCCCCGCTAGCGACGGAGGAGCAACTGGCCTTCGGTCGGGAGCTGTTCCGCACGTCCCCGGAGCTGTTCGGGAGGTGGGCGGAGATGCTGAAGCGGACGGCTCCGCCAACCGAGCGACTGGAGCGGCCAAAACCGGCTGACCTCCCGACGCCGCCCGCTAGGGAGACGTTCCCCGGGGAGGCCAAAGTCCTGTCGCTGGCACGCCGCATCGCCGAGCAGAAGGGCGTACCCATGGTGGACGCCGTGATCGAGGCTGCGGCCCAGGTCGGAATGGAGGTGTGACATGTTCGAACAGCAAGTGAATGTCGTAACGATGACAGCGTCCGGTGCGGTCTCGGCCGGCCTGGCGGTCGGGCCGACCGCGAGCGTTGCCGCGTCCGGTGGCTATGCGGTGGGCATCGCCACGAGCGACGCCCAGGCCGGCGAGCCAGTGGGCGTGGCGACCTCCGGAAGCATCGTGAAGGCCATCGTCGGCGCTGCCGTGGCTGCTGGCGCGGCCCTAGAGGTCGGCACCGGCGGAAAGCTTGTGACCCTGTCGACGGGCAAGTTGGTGGCGTTGGCACTGGAGGCCGCCTCAGCCGCGGACCAAAAGGTGCTTGTCCTTGTCAAGTGAGGAGGTGAAAGATGAACCGTCTCGACGAGTTGAGACTGCAAACCTCGCCGGTCCTAACGGCGCTGGCAGCTGGCTACAAGGTAGCCGGGGTGATCGGGGATTCGGTCCTCCCCATCATCCGGGCCACCAGTGACAGCGTCAAGCTTCCAAAGTTCAGCGCCGATGCCCTGCCGACGGGTGATGATCTCCGGGCGCTCCGGGCGGCCCCGAAGCAGGGGAAGTGGGGCGTGACTTACGTCACGGTGGCCCTTGAGGAACACTCCGTGGATTACCCGGCCGACTGGCGCGAGCTGCAGGCGGGTGACGTGGTCGGCTTGGACGTGCTGGCGCGCAACGCTCGGTCGGCCAAACGAGCTGTGGTCCTCGGCCGCGAGAAGGCTGTGGCGCAGCTGCTGACCTCGCCGAGCTCCTACGCCGCGGGGCACAGCGAAACGGTCGGTGCTGGGTACGGCTGGAACGAGAAGACATCCGGCAACAGCAACGTGGATGTGGTGGACGTGATTCTCGCCAAGGCCGAGCTGCTGCGCCAGAAGGTCGGCGTGACCCCGAACGTGTTCTGGGCCGGAGCAGCGGCGTGGAACGCCATCGCACGGAACACGTACGTGCTTGACCGCATGGCCTTTGCCCCCGCCGCCATTGCAGCGCGCCAGGTGACAAAGGAGGCCTTTGCCGCGGCCATCGGCGTGTCGCGCGTGCTCGTTGGCGGTGCGGTCGCAAGCTCCGACGGCTCCACCATCAGCGACATCTGGGGCGACGCGGCGGGGCTGTGCTACGTGGAGGACAACCCTAATGAGGTGGAGGCCCCGACCTTCGGCATGCTCGCCATGCGGGTGTGGCAGCAGGGCGCGGAAAACACCTACGGCTTCACCGCAACCTGGGACGACGCGGGAGGCCTGGTGCGCCACGTGGCGTACGTTGAGTTCTACAAGCCATTCGTGTCGATGCCGGAGGCCGGCTACCTTTGGCTTGACACGGTGAAGTGAGGCGGCGATGGCGAAGGTAGTCGGTGACATCGGGTACGGCCGGGGGGTGGAGACCCTGCCCCCCGGCCAGGCTTTCGAGGTCCCGGATGACGAGGCGCAGCGCCTGGTCGCGTCGGGCTACTTCCGCCTGGTCTCCGACGCTGCCGACGGCGTGAGGCCGGACAAGCATCAGACGGTGCGGAGGAAGGCGAAGTGAGCTACGCGGACCCGGCCGACCTGGCGCAGTACATTGACACCCGCGTGCTCAGCAGGCTATCGAGTGACCAGGGGGTCTACACGGTGGACCTGGCGGCGCTGCTGGATGATGTCGCGGCACAGATTGACGCCGCGCTGCGTGCGTCCGGGCAGTCCACGCCTCCCGGACCGCCTTACCCCAGGGAGATCAAGTGGCTGGCCTGCATGCTGGCAATCGGCTCACTTTACGCGCGGCGCCCTGAGGTGGAGATGGCCGAGCAAACGCGGGCGGCCGTGGAGAACGCGAGGGCTATGTTGGATCGCGTCGCGAGCGGCGCAATGAGGCTCACCTGGGAGGCGGACGCCGGTTTCCGCGCGGCGGCGGTCGGTCTGCCGACGGCGTGGAGGGAGTTGGTGCCATGACCAACCCGTCCGGCGGATTCCGGGTGGTCGTGGACGTTGGCCCGATGGCTTCACGCATCGAGCGGATGCGCCGAGAGGCGTTGCTCGCCTGGCTGCATCGAGTCGGCGCCCAGGGGGCGATGGTGATGACGCGTGATTCAACGCAGAGCTTCCAACGTCAGGCCGACCCGGTGACTGGGGCACCCTGGAAGCCGTCGGTGCGGGCAATCAAGCAGCACGGCCAAACCCTCTTGGATACCGGGAGGCTGCGGCGCTCCGTGCGCGCTGAGTATGAGGTGGAAGGCGACGTGGTGCACATCAACGGGGGGACGCTCCCTCTGGCGTACGCCGCGGTGCACCAGTTCGGTGGTCGGCGGACTCCCCAAAGGCGGTTCGTTGGGCTAAGCCAGGAGTCCATCGGGTACATGAGACGCCTGTTCGCGGAGCTGTGGAATGAGTGAACCGCGCGCTGATGTGCTCAACCAGGTGCTCGCCGCACTGTCCGCGGCCATCCCCGGAGTGGAGGTGAGTCCACTGGGAGGGGAGGATGACCTACGTGCGCAGCTGCAGAGGGCGCCTGGGGTGTACGTGGCCCTGCAGGCAATCGAGTGGGAACCTCCCCGTGTTCACTCCGACCGCAGGGTGCAGAACGAAGTCTGGACGTGGCACGTGTGGGTGGTTGGAGGGAGGCACGGCGACGTGACTACTACGACCGCATTCCAGCTGGCCGAATGGGTCAAGGCGACGCTTGCTGGGTGGCAGCCAGTGGGTCATCCCGGCGGCCACTTCCAGCCAGTCAGAGAGTGGCTTGCGGACCTTGTTTATGGCGGCGAGGTCCGGGTCGTGGAGCTGCGATGGTGGAGGCAGTGGGCATGAAAGTGATGGTCAGGCTCCCCGAAAGTATGCCGTGGGAGGCCCTCACCCTCCTGGGTGTCGGGACCTTGACACACGAGTGGCGCGAGGTCGACATCACGGAGCAGCTGGCGAACTGGCTGCAAGTGAAGGGCCTGGAAGTCAAGGCCGCCGATGCGGCGGCAGCTGCGGACACGGCCCCGCCGCAATCGGACGTGAAGCAAGGCAAGAAGGGAGGTAGCCATGGGCATCCGGTACGCGGGTGACGTTGCCCTGTCCATCTGGGGCGAAACCACCGCGGGGAATAGGCCGTCCCCGGTCACGAAAGCAGCGCAAATGCCCATCATCTCCTGCAACCTGGGGAGAACGGAGCAGGCAATCGCGAGCGAGGTGCTCTCCGGGAACAGGATGCCTGCGCAGCCCGCCAGGGGGCTGTGGGCGGTGCGCGACCGCGAGATTGTAGTGCCGTTCCAGCGCGGGTCCCTCGGTGTATGGCTGTACAAGGCGTGCGAGCAGTACTCGGTGAGCGGCTCTGCTGCGCCTTACGCTCACAGGTTCAAGGTCGGTGGAGCTGCATGGCACTCCGCCGGGCCATACTTCGGCGCGGAGCTATGGAATGCCGGTGTGAGTCGCGGTGACGTGGTGGACGGGCTGGCCATCACAGGCTTCGCCTTCGACCTTTCCGAGGAGTCTACGAGAGAGGCCAGGCTGTCGCTGTCTGTAGCTGGGCTCGGAAAGGGAGACTTTGACCTCGGAACCCGTCAAGATACGACACCAACGACGTTTAGCGGGGCGTACTGGGGCGAGCGAAGCGTGGAGGTAAAGATTGACGGCACAGCTTCCCTGTGGGTGACCAGGGCAGCCTTCGAGGTCAAGCGGAAGTACGCGCTACGCAAGGCGCACGACGGCACGGACTACTTCACGCACTGCGTGCTCGGAGGGATTGAGTCGGCGACGCTGCAAGTGGCTGGCATCTGGGATGATACGTCGGCAATCCGCGCGCTTGCGACAGGGCAAGGAGAGCATTCGCTGGAAATCACCGTAAAGGACCCGGTGGACCCGACGAACTACTTCTGCAAGTTCACGTTCCAGGAGTTCTTGGCCTTTGTTACGAACGCTGCTGCGATCTCCGCTGGCACGAACGAGCTCGAGGTGGAGCTAGAGGCCCACGCGTATTACGCCGACGGGGCGCTCGGGTCGGTGTGTGTGATTGACCTCAACGACCCGACGGCAACGTACGTCGGATTCATTCAGTAGGCGGAGGCAGTGATGCTACCGATTGCCTTTGCCAGCGACTTCACCGAACCGAAGTGGGTCGAGGTGCCGCTAAACGGCGACGGGAACCCTCCTGCGCGGATGCTGCTGAAGCCGCTCACCCTTGACGATTACCTCGTGCTCTGCGCAAAGCACGGCGTGTGTTCGACGTGCTGGGGGGTTGGTGCAGTGGATGGCGAGCCATGCAAGGTCTGCGGCGGGAAACAGCGAATCCCGGAGATGATCCCGGAGTTTCGGCTTGACCTTCTGCGCCTTGTCGTGCACGGTTGGGAGGGGCTTCTGGCCGTTGACGAGCGGGGGGAAGTGGTGGAGGTGCCATTCAGCGAGCAGGCACGCGACGGCTTGGCGCGGATGGTGCGCGAAGCGTGGGAGCCCATCAGGCAGGCCGCGCAGGCGCTGGGCGAGGCCAGGGTGGCAGCAAAAAAAGGCTCCGTGACTACGCCGAGTGGGTCTACAAGCGCGGCAAGGAAGCAGCGGAACAGATAACCGGCGCGGAGCTCGGAGCCTGGGAACGGACGTGCTGGCTGGCTTGGGAAATGGTCGGTGGAAAGCTTCTGGTCGCAGGGACCTTCGGTGGCGTCGCAGTAATGGGCCTGGACTGGGTCGCGGCCAGAACGATCCTTGAACCACTCGGGGCTTGGACTCCAGCCATCGTTGAAGGACTCCTAGAGATCGAGCGCGGGGCAATCCCAGTCATTCAGGAGAGGTGCGCGAGTGGCCGGGATTGACGTGCTTTTTCGGGCCGCCTTCGACGCCTCCGGAGTGGCGGAGGGGCTGCGCGGGCTGTCCTCTGACCTACAGAAGTTCCGCCGTGACACCGAGGACGTAGCCGGGGCGTCCGAGGGAGCCGACCGAGCGATAGGCGGCGTCACGTCGAAGCTGGTCGAACTCGCGAAGGCCGCCGTGGGCGCCTACGTCGTTGGGCAGCTGGCTGAGCACCTCCGCGAAGCTGCCGAGGAGGCCATCAAGGCGGAGGTCTCGCAGGCCCGACTAGCCGCCGTTATCAAGGCGACCGGAAAGACAGCGGGCTTTACCGCTGACGAGCTCGCTGACTTCGCTTCGCAGGTCCAAAGCACCACCGGCATCGCGGATGAGGCCGTGAATGACGCTATGGCCGTCCTGGCAACCTTCCGCTCGGTGTCCGGACCGACCTTCCTGGAGGCCACCCAGCTGGCGGCGGACATGGCCGCGGTGTTCCAAACGGACCTCAGGTCCGCTGCGGTCATGCTCGGCAAGGCGCTTGAAGATCCGGTCCAGGGCATCATGGCCCTTCGCCGCGCCGGCATCACGTTCAGCGAGGACCAAAAGGCCCTTATCGCCAGCTTTGTGGAGGCCGGCGAGATGGCCAAAGCGCAGGGCGTGGTTTTGGACGCCCTGCGGACACAGGTCGGCGGGGCGGCGAAGGCGGTGGAGGACGCCTCTCTCGGCCTAAACCGCATGAAGGAGGCCCTCGGTGATGCGAAGGAGGGTCTTGGCCAGCTCGTGCTGACTGCCGTCCGCGCGTCCGGCGTAATCGAAGCCCTAACGAAAACCTTTTCCACGCTCGCCGAGGGCCTTTACGCGCTCGCTAAGGGCCAGCGAGAGTACGACTACACGGCACAGTTGACGGCGAAGTCGCTCGAGAACTTGCTGAAGAAGAAGCAGGAGGCGCTAGCGGCGGCTGAGACGGAGCTCAGGCAGCTTGACCGGTCCACCCCGGCGTACGCAGCACAGCGGGAGAAGGTAGCGCAGCTGCGCATGGAGGTGAAGGAGCTCGCAACGAAGCTCGCCGAAAAGCGGAGGGAAGAGGAAATCGCGACGGCCGCGCAGCAAGCGGCCATGGCGACCGCGGATGCTCACATCAGGGGCAAGAAGAAGGAGAAGGAAACCACCGCGGAGGTAGCGAACGCGGTCAGCGACGAGGCGAAGGCGAAGGCGAAAGCAACTGCTGAAACGGTGGAGCACACGCGGGCCACCGAGGCGGAGACGAAGGCTGTAAGCAATCTCGTTGGCGAGCTAAGGGCAACCAAGGTGTTCGAAAGCCTGTGGCAGCCGCCGGAGCGAGCGGTCTATGCACCGAAGGTTGACGAGTTCGCGAAGTACGTGTCGCGGCACCTCGGCAGCGCAATCACGGACGGGATCCTTGGAACACTGCGAGGCGACAACTTCGCGGACGCATGGGGCGGCGTCTGGAAGGCGCTATCGAATGTGGCGGCCGAGCGTCTGGACCGCGGCCTCGCCACGCTTCTGTCGGGCGGTGATTTCAAGTCCGCGCTCCGGTCCATGGGGCTCCTTGACGAAAGCGGCAAGGTGTCCATCGCCGGCGTGGGAACGGTGGTGGGCTCCGCGATGCTGTCGTATGGCGTGCAAAAGCAGAACCGTGGAATGGGCGCAGCTGGTGGAGCGATTGCCGGGGCCTCGATGGGCTTCACGATCGGTGGCCCGTGGGGTGCGGCCATAGGGGCCATAATCGGCGGGCTGTACGGGTACTTTGCCTCCGCCCAGCAAAAGAAGGGCGTCCACGTGCGGTACGGTGGTGGAGTCACCCCCCTGGTGGACATCACCGGGCCCTCGGAGGATGAAGAGCAGGACATGCTCAGGCAGCTGCGGTCGACATGGAAAGCCTACCGGGTGGCGCTGCTGGACGTGTTCGACGCGCTCGGCGGCGTCCCGGAGGAAGCGCTCAAGCGGCTGGAGGAGGTCCGCATTGAGGTGAGCGACCGCGTGGAGGACCCTGGGTCCTGGTGGCGCAGGCTGCTGTCAGGAACCATCCCGCGCGCGATGGTTGATGCGGTGCGCCCGCAGCTGGAGGCTGGGCTCCAGTCGCTCGGCGCATCGGCCGAGCGTGCGAAACAAGAGCTGGATGCACTGTTTACGGGCGACTTCAACGAGGCCCTGAGGCAGCTTGCACAATACATCACTGTGTTTTCCGGGCTGCGTGAACTGTCCCAGAACCTCGGCCAGTCGCTTGATGACGTCCGCGAGAAGGTGAACGAGACGATGCGCGACGCGTTCCTGCGGTCGTTTGACGAGGCGATCGAGCGAGCTGACCAGCTCGGGCGCGGGCTGTCGGACATGCTGTCGGAGGAACAGGTCAGCCGTGCGCAGCAACTGCTTGAACTAGCCAGGGAGCAGTACGAGCAAACGCTGCGCTACATCGCGGAAATCGAGAGCGTTGCCGCGGGCATCAATGACTCAGTGGAACGAACCTTCGAGACGTTTGCCGAGCAGAGGGCAAGAGAACGCGGCCCCGAGGCCCTGGCGGCGTACTACCAGGAGCGAATGGCAGAGCTCCAGCGTGCGCTGGAGGAGGCGACCTCACCAGAGCAGGTGCAACGCCTGTGGCAGGACTTCCTGCAGACGGCCAGGCAGCTGTGGGGGATGAATGTCGGCGATAGCCAGAACGCCAACTACGCCTGGCGTGAATGGGTTGAGGAGCAAATCAGGGCGACCGAGGGTGTCGCCCAACAGATGCTAGAGCGCTGGGAGCAGGAGGCGCTGCAGCGTCAGCAGCAACTGAAGGACCGGGTGGACGCCATGACGGGGGCGCTGGCTGGGGCCGCCGCCACCCTCGAGTCCCTCGAAGGGGCATCGAGGCTCAGCAAGCAGTCCATGGACGGCCTGTCGGACGCCACAGACCGGGCGGCGCTGGCCGTGGAGAGCATGGCGTCCGCTCTTCAGAGCGGCGCGGCCGCGGTCGGAAGCGCGGTCAATCTCCTGCATACCTCTCTTACTGCCGCGGTTGCAGGATTTGAGGAGCTGGTGGAGGCGCTTGCGGCAGCTGCTGACCAAGTGCCCGAGCTGGTACCGGCCACGAGGGCCACGGCATGAGCAACTGGAGCTTGGCTGGCTACATCCTGGACGTGGCCTTCGCCACCAACACCGGCTTCGGTATCACCACGAGGCCAGGCGGCCAACAGCTGTGGCTGTGGTGGTACTACTCGGACGACGCCGGCGGGTTCGAGCTTCGCACGTGCCCTGAAGGTATGGTTGAGGTAGGGGACGTTGATACCGCGGACGGCTACGTGACCGTGCAGGTGGCGGACCCGCAGGCGAGCTTGCTGACCGCCGCCGGCGCGCAGGCGCATGTCGTCATGACGCTGCGGGCGCCGGCAGGTGCGGAGGAGCAGGTCGACTGGCACATGATGGTCGCGGACGTACGCTGGGCACGGGACGTAGCGACGGTGACGCTGCACCCGTACCGCTTCTCGTCGCTCAAGGGGCCAGGCCACATCGGGCGGATGCTCCTCGAGCGGTGCAACTGGACCTTCGGCGGGCTGCAGTGCCTCGTATCCGACGCAACGGGCTGCGACAAGACGCTGGCGAAGTGTAAGACCAAGCCCCGCAACAAGTTAGCGACCGATGACGCAGCGTCTATCGAGACCTCTGCTGGTGGCTGGGAGGCATTAGGTGGAGCGACAGTGAGCAGGGTAACTGGCATCGCTTACCACGGGTCTGCCAGCCTGAGAGTGGTGACGACCGGCGCGACCCAAGGCACGAGGACCTCGGCCAGTGGGCGGGCTTCGAACGCGACCGGTGGTGGACAATGGACGGGGTCGGTCTACCTTCGGGCGGCATCGGGCAGCCCGGTCGTGCGCGTGCGGCTTGAGTGGTTCAACGCGTCGGGGGTCTCGCTCGGCCTGTCCGCGGAGTACACCGATGCAACGCTGGGCACGTCATGGCAGCGTGTGTCGGTCACGGCGAGCGCGCCGGCTGATTGCCGCTCGGTGGCCATCCACGTCCTGCAGCAGTCCGCCTCCGGGGCGACGTGGTATCTCGACGCGGCAATGGTTGAGAGCAGGTATTCCGCCCTGC